>Ga0172368_10002637_pt1 | contig 22561 bp, 21 predicted proteins | sample Lak11m_FD_114540 | JGI IMG/M metagenome (GOLD analysis project Ga0172368, IMG submission 114540) | Freshwater microbial communities from Kabuno Bay, South-Kivu, Congo - kab_022012_11m | ecosystem: Environmental > Aquatic > Freshwater > Lake | place: Democratic Republic of the Congo: South-Kivu...
CCGGGTGTTCTTCCGAAAGCCGAACGCCGAAAGCCGAAAGCCGGCCCTCACGCCCGGATGAGCGTCACCTCCCGCCCCGCCGGCGAGCGCGCCGTGGACGCGGAGGTTCGCTCGGACACTCGCGGCAGGCCGGGGCGCCGGTCGAACACGACGAGCCAGCCCGTCTCCAGCCCGTTCGCCGACAGGTAGAGGTCGAGCTGCTCCAGCCCCTCCTCCAGCGGGTCCGGATCGCCCTCCTCGCGCCACACCTTCACTTCCACCGCCAGCCGATCCTTGCCGTGGCGCACGAGCAGGTCCACACGCCCCGAGCCCGACGCCATCTCGCGCTCGACCTGGCCGCCGTTCTCGACCCGGTGCAGGAACGCCATCAGCACCAGGTGCGGCGCGGCCTCGTGGTACGGCGTCGCCTTCATGAGCGGCTCGCCGTGCCGGCGCCAGAACGCCACGAACGTGTCGAGCAGGTTCTGGAAGTCCAGTCGGCCGTCGGGCCGCAGCCAGGTCGGGGCGATGGTGGCCGCCTGGCGGTGAGGCTTCGACGCAAGGTGGCGCAGGATGACTTCGCGGTAGATCGGATTCGCGATCTCCACGACCCCCTGCGGCGTCTGGCGCACGAGCCCGAGGCCGACCGCGTACTCGATGTCCGTGTCGTCCGCGCCCAGGGGGACCTTCCCGAGGACGATCGGCTCCAGCACGCGCTGCACGCGCGGCTCCTGCAGGCGGGCCTCCAGCGAGTCGATGTTCGTGCGCCGCTCCTTGATGATGCGTCTGCGGCCGGTCTCGACATCGTCGGCCGTGATCGCCTTCGACCGGTCCTTCACGTCCACGAACGCCGCCTCGTACGCGAGCGCGTTGACGATCCAGGGGTGCCCCTGCGACAGCTCGAAGACGCGATTGCCCGCCTCGGGATCGAAGGGCTGACCGGTGTCCTCGGTGTGCTGGCCCAGCAGTTCGGCGACCTCGTCGCGCGTGAACGGCCGCAGCGTGAGCGGCTCGGCCTCGATGTTGAACGGCGAGGTCGTTCCCAGCCACTTGACGGTGCGCCGATCTTCTTCCGTCAGCACGTAGTCGCGCACGCGGCGCTGCCCGATGAGCACGACGCTCGCGGGGAACGGCTCGTCCGACCGCGCGATGTACCCGGTGCGGAGCTGACCCAGCAGGGAAACCATCGCGGGGCCGACCAGTCCGTCCACCTCGTCCAGCATCAGCACCAGCGGGCGCCGGCTCGCGCGGGCGGCCTGTTCCAGGTAGCGCAGGACGGCGGTCTGCGGATCCTCCAGCAGCGGCGCGTGCGCCGGGCACTTGAGCCGCGGGAGAAACACCCCGAGCCAGTGGTCGAGCTGGCGCAGCACCGTCCGGAACGCCTCCGCGGGATCCGACATCCCGTCGGCGGGCTTCATGTCCACCCAGACCGCGGCGAGCTTGCGCCCGCGGTTGAGCTCCTCGACCAGCCACCGGGCCAGAGTGGTCTTTCCCGTCTGCCGCCCGGCATGGAGCGTGAAGTAGGCCTCCTCCCGCACCAACTCCAGCGCGCGCCCCACGCGCCGCTCCGGCGGCAGCATGTAGTGCCGCTCCGGCTCGCACTGCCCTCGGGTGTTGAAGAACCGCGAAGAGCCGGCTTTCGGCTTTCGACTTTCGGCTTTCGGAAGAGCAGGAACTTTTCGCCGCTTCGCCATCGCCCGCTCCGTTTCGACTTCCGGCTTTCGGCCCTTCGGCGCTCGGGACAGGCTTTCGACTTCCGGAAGAACCCGGGTTCGCGGCCGTCCCGCCGCCTCTCGTAGCACTCTTTTCGGCCTCCGGCGTCGGGAAAGGCTCGGAAGCTCGCCACACGTGCCTGTCCGAAAGCCGGAAGCCTGTCCCGGGCTTGTCGAGGGGTCGACAGCGAGAGCCGGTTCTTGCTTTTGCTCTTCCGAAAGCCGAAAGTCGAAAGCCGAAAGCCGGTTCTTGGAGGCCGTCCGGTGCCCGGAAGATCCGACATCTCCCCGCCGGCGGGCGCGCTGTCGGATCGCTCCGCCGTGGTGGAGCCGGCGCCGCCCGACGCGGTGCAGCGCCTCTTCCTCACCTCGGAGGAGGCGTACGTCTACACGCGCGTCGACCATCCGATGCCCGTGCGCGAGCTGCTGGCGGCCAGCGGGCTGCCCGAGGCGAAGGCGCTCGCGCTCGCGGACAGCCTCGTGCGCAAGGGCGCCCTGACGGTGCGGGCCGGCCGGCGAGCGCCCGCGCCCGAGCCGGCGCCCGAGCCCGACCTGCCGCAGACCCGCTGGGGCAGTTACGTCTTCAACCCCGTCGAGCTGGCCGAGCCCGGCGTCGACCTGGACGAGGACGAGCGCAGGGAGATCCTCTTCCTCTTCTACAACCGCGAGCGCCTCAGCCACTACCGGCTGCTGGGAATCCACCCGACCGCGAGCCCCGAGAACGTGACGCGGGCTTTCGCCGACGCCGTGCGGCGGCTGCACCCGGACGCCTTTCTGCGGCGCCGCATCGGCAGCTACGCGCAGCGGCTCCAGGCCTTGGTGCCGCGCTTCCAGGAGGCGCGCGACACGCTGCTGGACCGGCGCTCGCGCGAGGCCTACGACCGGCGCGCCGGCACCGCGCTCACCGCCGAGGAACGCGAGGCGCTGGCCCTGGCGGAGGCGAGCCGGCTGCACGACGAGGAGATCGACGGCACCCGGCGCCGGATGCTGCTGCGCTCGCGCGGCTTCGCCCGCCTGACCCGCGCGCGCCAGCTCGCGGCGGAGGCCAGGGCGGCCCTGGCGAAGGGCGCCGCCACCGACGCCATGCGCATCGCCCAGCAGGCGCTCGGGCTGGACCCGCGCCTCGAGGAGGCGAAGGACCTGAAGCAGCGCGCCCAGAACATGCTGGCGGCCCAGACGCTCCAGACCGGGCGCGAGGAGGCGGGAGGCCCCGCGTCCGAGTCGGTGCTCCAGCGCGTGCTGGCGCTGGACCCGGACAACGGCGGCGCGCACGAGGACTACGCGCGCCTGACGCTGGCGCGCGGGGATCTGCGCGAGGCGCAGCGCCACGCCCAGCGCGCCGTGGACCTGGGGTGTCCGCCGGCCGTCTCCTGCCTGCTGCTGGGCGAGGTGCTGCTGCGGCTCGGGCTGAAGAAGAACGCGGCGCGCGAGCTGGAGAAAGCCGTCGAGGCGGGCGCCGGCGAACACGCGAAGAACCTGCTGCTCCGCTGCTAGGCGCGCCGGCTCTCCCCCCCGCCCCCCTCTCGTTTCGCTCCGCTCGTTCCTCGCTCCACGAAACGCGAGGGGGGAGGTCGCTCTGCCGTCGACGGCCGGATGAGCACTGCGAATCACCCCCCTCGCGTTTCGGACGCTCTTGTACTTGTCCGAAACGAGAGGGGGGACGGGGGGGAGAGCCGCCTTTTCGGCTAGGATGGACCCATGGAGGCGGTGGTCGGCATCGACCTGGGCACGTCCAACTCGGCGGTCGCGGCGGTGGTCGACGGCGTGCCCGCGGTCATCCCGGGCCGCAACGGCTACCGGCTCGTGCCCTCGGTGGTCGCGCGCGCCCACACGGGCCGCATCCTCGTGGGCGTGCTCGCGCGCCGCCAGGCCGTCACCAACCCGCTCCAGACCGTCATGGCCGCCAAGCGCCTCATCGGCCGGCGCTGGAACGACCCCGAGGCCGTCGAGGCGCGCCGGCGCATGCCCTGCCGCATGGAGCCCGGTCCCCACGACGACGTACACGTGCGGCTGGGCGATCGCAGCCTGTCCATCCCCGAGGTGTGCGCGATGATTCTGTCCGAGCTGCGCCGCGACGCCGAGGCGCACCTCGGGATGCCCGTAAGCCGCGCCGTCATCACGGTGCCCGCCCACTTCGGCGACGCCCAGCGCCAGGCCACCATCGACGCCGGGCGAATCGCCGGGCTGGAGGTGGTGCGCGTCGTGAACGAGCCAACCGCCGCGGCGCTCGCCTACGGATTCGGGCGCGGCGGCGACCGGCGCGTCGCCGTCTTCGACCTCGGAGGAGGCACCTTCGACGTCTCGATCCTGCGCGTCTCCGCCGGCGTCTTCGACGTGCTCGCCACAGGCGGCGACACCGCGCTCGGGGGCGACGACTTCGACCAGCGGCTCGTGGACGTGCTGGCCGAGGGTTTCCAGGCGGAGCACCGGGTGGACCTGCGGCGCGACCCGATGGCCCTGCTGCGCCTGCGCGACGCGGCCGAGGGCGCCAAGTGCGCGCTCTCGTCGGCGGCGAGCGCGGAGGTGAGCCTGCCCTTCGTCGCCACGGGGCCGCGCGGGCCCCTGCACCTGCAGCGCACGGTGAGCCGCGTCGAGTTCGAGCGCCTGGTGGCGGACCTCGTGGAGCGCTGCGCGGCCGTGTGCGCGGCGACGCTGGAGCGATCGGGACTGGACGCCTCGCACGTGGACGAGGTGGTGCTCGTGGGCGGCATGTCGCGCATGCCGGCGGTGGCGGAGGCGGCGCGGCGCGTGTTCGACCGCGAGCCGGCGCGCCACGTCCACCCGCAGGAGGTGGTGGCGATGGGCGCGGCGGTGGAGGCCGTCGCGCTGGCCGGGCAGACGCCCGGCGCGGTGCTGCTGGACGTGACGCCGCACGCGCTGGGCATCGGCATCGTGGGCGGGCTGGTGGACGTGCTCATCCCGGCGAACTCGCGGCTGCCGGTGTCCGTCCGGCGGGTCTTCACGACGGTGCGCGACCATCAGCCCACGGCGCGCATCCGGGTGCTCCAGGGCGAGAGCCCGGACGTGTCGGGAAACGAAATGCTGGGAGAGATCGTGCTGGAGGGTCTGGAGAGGTCGGCCCGGGGCGAGGCGACCATCGAGGTGACGTTCCAGATCGGCGTCGACGGGGTCGTGGACGTGGCGGCGCGCGACGGGGCGACGGGGCGCCAGAAGTCGCTGCGGCTGGCGGCGAGCAACCGGCTCACGGCGGAGGAGGTGAAGGCGGCGCAGGCGCGGGCGGCCGAGGCGGAGGTGGCGCCGGCGGGGCACGGGTTGTCGCCGCAGCTGCACGCGCGGGCGGTCCGGATGCTGGCGGACCTGGCCGAGACGGTGCAGCGGCTCCCGAGCGGGGCCAGGAACCGATTCGGCCCGGCGCTCATGGGGGCGCAGCAGGCGGCGCACGAGGTGCGCCGCGCGGTGTCGAAGGCGGACGTGGAGCTGCTGGGGCCCGCGCTGGAGCGGCTGGAGGTGTCGCTGCAGGTGCTGCGCAGTTTCGTCAAGGAGTAGGCGATGCCCGCCTTCCGTGCCTCGCAGCCGGCGCCGATTGGAACGGGTGAATGGGCGCGGCCGAGCGCCCCCCCGCTCGTCCTGAGCGGAGGTCGCGCGGCTCTTTGCGCGACCGGAGTCGAAGGACGATGATCACGGACGTTCAGAGACTTCTGGTGGACGGCGTCTCGTGCCTGCGCGCGGGGCGGCTGGCCGACGCGGTGGCGGCCTGGGAACAGGCGCTGTTCCTGGATCCGACCGACGCCTCGGCGCGCATGGTGCTGGACGCGGTGCAGGGCAGTCCGTATCCGCCGCTCGTGCCGCTGCCGGGCCGGGGCGGGCCGCCGCCGCCGCCGGCCGACGTGGGCGGACTGCCGCAGGACCCCGAAGAACTGATGACGCTGGCACGGCACCTGTGCCGGGACGGCGACCTGCGAGGCGCGGTGGCGGCGCTGGAGCGGGTGCTGACGATGAACCCGAGGCGCACGGACGCGGTGGTGCTGGTGGCGGAGGTGGTGACGACGCTGGCGGAGGGCTACGAGGCGCGCCTGGGGGCCGTGGAGGGCGTGCCGCACGTGACGGCGACGCCGGAGCAGATCATGGCCTCCGCGCTGGACCCGCGTTCGGCCTTCGTGCTCTCGCAGATCGACGGCCGCGTGACGCTGGACGACCTGTTCTCGCTGTGCGGCATGGGGCGGCTGGAGACCGCGCGCACGCTGCTGGGGCTCCAGGTGGCGGGGCTCATCCGGGTGGAACCGCCGTAGGAGCCGGCTTTCGGCGTTCGGCTTTCCGAAAGAGCGCGCAGGGGTCGCCGGGTGACGGGACGCGGAGCGACGCGTGCCGGCCGACGCCCCCGGAAATCGCGCCGTCGAGCGCACGCTGCAGCCGCGCGATCCCATGGCCGGGCTGGACGCGGAATCCGTGTCGTTCGAGGAGCGAGCGGCGCGGACGGTGGCCCGGCCCGCCCCGGAGTGCCTGCCCCCGACCGGCCGGCCGGCAGGGCGAGCCGCGTCAGACGCGCAGTTCCTCGCTCCGTCCAATCGAGGAGGCCACGTTCTCGAGCACGAATTCCACGGGATCGTTTGCCGGCACTTCTCCTCGCGAGACCATCTGCCTGCCGAGGCCGGCCTGGAACAGAAGCTCGTGCCCCGGTTCGTCCCCCTGACACAGCGACTGGGCGAGCAGTCGCGTCGCGACGAGATATCCGCGAAGGTACTCGGCCTCGTGCGCGAGCGACTCGCCCCGAATCGCCGCCGCAAGAGCCTTGGCGAGTCGCCCGCCGCGGGCGGATGCCGGCGCCGTCGCGGCAAGCGACACCTGGTTCAACGCGTACATCGCGAGGACCTCCGGTCCCGAGGTCTCGACGGAGATACCGGCCAGACACCGGTCGAGCCCGCCTTCGCCGATCGCCTTTCCCGCGATCCAAAGCGCCATGGCGGCGTAGCGGCTGTTGTCGGGTTCGAGTCTGCGCGCCGTCTCGATCGCCTTCCAGGCGGCCTTCCAGCGCTCCTCGGCGGAGTCATGGCGGAAGACGCCGTACCAGAGGCTGCTCACCCCGGGAAACACGCCCATCGTTCCCTCCAGCTCGCGCCGGGCCGTCTTCCGGTCGACGCCGGAATCGGGCAGCAACCGTCCGGTGCGCCGGATGGTCTTCCACGTGCGCAGTTCCGCACGGAATGCCTTGAAGGCGGCGCCGAACATGGGATCGAGTCTCTCGCGTACGGCGTCCCTCTGCGGAGACGGGACTTCCGCGGACGCGACCAGGACGCGCCCCCATGTCGTCGCCGCACCCGCCGGGTCGAGTCCCTCCACGAGGCAGGCGCACTGCTCGACGAGCGAGGCAAGCCGCAGGCGTGCGTCGGGAGTCTCGACCGCCGAGAGAGCGCGGTCCTCGGTCCTTGCCGCCTCGTGAAGAAGGATGGCCGCGTCGAGCCGCGACTGTCGGTCGCCGGCGGCAAGCAGGGCCTTGGCGCGGAGCTTCTGTCTGCCCGCCGACCCCAGAACGGATGAATACAGCTCGATGCTCATGGCTTCACCTGCGCGAAGACCGCGACCCGCGGTGCGGCGCACCACAGGGAAAGATGCACCTCGGCGAGGTCGCCGCGGTTGCGCAACTGCGCGACCTTGCCCGCGACGGCGGGCGATCGGGGCGTCGCCGCAGCACCGTCGGCAACCCGACGCAGCGCGCCCCGCCCGCCGGTGCTCCGGCCTGCCACCTCGACTCCGCGGACGGCCCCCGGCGTCAGGTCGAGCACCAGGTCGGGGGCCGTTCCGAGGTTCATGTGCACGACACGCCTGCCCGGCAACAGGATCGACACGGCCACCAGCGCCAGACCATGGGCGGCCAGTTCGGTGACGTGTTCCCTCTGGACGCTCCTGCCGTCGCGAAGCCTCGCGGCGCGCTCCGCCACCGCGGAGTCGTACGTGCGCAACGCGTCCACGTCCCACGAGAGAGAAACGGCCTCGGTCGCAGCCGCCGGGCCGCCGAGGCGGCGGCTCAACGCGAAGGCGAACGGGGGCGCGGCTTTCTTTCCCGTCCGGGCGGGTACCCACGCGAGGACGGCCGGGACGGCGTCAATCACCCAGTCGCGATCCTGGTCGACGTACAGCCGCTCCAAGGCGTAGTGGCAACTCACTTCCATCCTCCTGCTCCGGCCCGTGCCCGAGCTTGTCCCGTTTCGGGCCCGGCTGGCGCGCGCCACGGTCCGCAACGCCTTGCGCCCCCTTGCGCGCGCCCGGCGGGCGGGTCCGCAACGCCTCGCGCCCCCGTGCGCGAACCCGACGCCGGCATCCGCAACGCGTTGCGCACCCGTCCGCGCACCCGACGGGCGCGTCCGCCACGCGTTGCGCCCCCATCCGCGCACCCGACCGGCCGGTGCGCAAGCCGTCGCGCCCCCGGCCGCGCACCCGGCGGGCCGACCCGCAACGCGTTGCGCCCCCCTGCGCGCAGCCTTCCCGCCGGCGCCCGTCGAAGTGCGCCCCGGCGCACTCCCGGCGCCGGCGGCCGGTTTCTTGACCAGACGCTTTCACAGCCGCAGACTCGCGCCCCTCCCGGCCGCCGACCCCGACCGCACGGCGCCGCACCCCGGGAGACGGCGCCGGAGGAACCCGCATGAAGCTCCGAAGAGATGCCTCGGGCCGCGCGCACGTGTGCTGGGCCGACCAGATCCTCGCCACCGTCGACGCCCAGGGGCGCATCAACACGCTGCTGGACCAGACGCAGCGCGACGTGCTGAAGAAGGAAGGCGCCGTCATCGTCGTGCTGCGCGACAAGCTGGGCGGGGCGGTGGCCGCCTACGCCGCCTTCAACGACGGCGCGTACACCGTCGTGCGCGCGGAGATCCGCGTGGCCGACTACCTGTGCGACCAGGCGCAGAAGGCCATGGACGGCGGGCTGCGGCCGCACGTCGAGACGGTGGAGCGCGCGCTGCCGGGCGGGCTGGGCCGCATCCGCTCCGAGCTGCGCCTGTCGGAGATCCTGCGGGCCGGCGCCGAGCGCACCGCGCAGGTCGCCGTGGACGCCGCGGTGCTGCTGCGCGGCCTGCCCGCCTCGATCCCCGGCACCGCACCGCTGGCCGACGCGCTGGAGAGCGCCGGCGGCATGCTCGCGAAGCTCCTGGAGAAGAAGCGACGCGAGATCGACCCGCGGCGGCTGCCGCTGCGAAGCGCGGTGGAGAAGGGCATCTTCGAGCTGCGCGAGGCGCTGGACCAGATGGACGGCCGCCTGCGCACGCACTTCACCGACGCGTTCATCGAGAGCCTGTACCCGGAGCTCAAGCGCGGCGCGGTCGTGCGCGGGGACGAGGAGGCGGACGAGGACGGCGACCCGCAGCCGTAGCGCGCGGGTGTCCTGTCGAAGAGCGCCCCGCCCCTACCCCGGCACCGGCGCGCCCGCCCCGTCCGCCTCGGCCCGCCGGCGCTCCGCGACCAGCGACGCGAAGAGCTTCTCGTAGGCACCCGCCGACCGGCTCCAGGAGAAGTCGGCACGCATGCCGCGCTGCACCAGGGCGCGCCACACGTCCGGCCGCGCGTAGGCACCCGCGGCCAGCTCCACCTCCTCGGCGAGCGCGCCGGCGGACGCCGGGCCGAACTTGAACCCCGTGCCCCGGCCCAGCGCCGCGTCGAACTCCTCCACGGTGTCGTCCAGCCCCCCGACCGCGCGCACCACCGGCACCGTGCCGTAGCGCAGCGAGTACATCTGGTTGAGGCCGCACGGCTCGTAGCGGCTGGGCATGAGGAACATGTCGGAGCCGGCCTCGACCCGGTGCGAGAGCGGCACGTCGAAGCCGCGCCGGAACGCGACGGACCCGGCGTTGCGCGCGGCGAGCACCTGCCAGCGCGCCTCCAGCTCCGGCTCGCCCGCCCCGAGCACCGCGAGCTGGATGCCTTCGGCCGCCAGGCGCTCGGCGGCGTCCGCCACGAGGTCGACGCCCTTCTGCCACGCCAGGCGCGCCACCACGCCGCACAGAGGCCGGCGCGCCGCCGGGCGCAGGCCCAGCTCGCGCTGCAGCGCCGCCTTGCACGCCGCCTTGCCCTCCGGATGGTCCGCGTCGTAGCGCGCCGCGATGTGCGGGTCGGAGGCCGGGTTCCACTCGTCCGTGTCGATGCCGTTGAGGATGCCGTGGAGCCGGTCGGCGCGGGCCCGCAGCAGGCCGTCCAGTCCGTTGCCGTGCTCGGGCGTGCGGATTTCGGCCGCGTAGCGGGGGCTCACGGTCGTGAGCGCGTCGGCGTAGACGAGCCCGGCCTTCAGGAGCGAGAGCCGGTCGAAGAACTCCAGCGCGTGCAGGTTGTAGAGCGCCCGGGGCAGCCCCAGGTCGTCCACGGCGCCGGCGTGGAAGACGCCGGCGTAGGCGAGGTTGTGGATGGTGAACACGATGCGCGTGCGCTCGAAGCGCGGGTCGGGGCCGCGCACGACGCGGGCGTCGGCGGCGCACAGGCCGCTCTGCCAGTCGTGCAGGTGCAGCACGTCGGGCTCCGGGCAGCGCAGCGCGGCCAGTTCCAGGGCGGCGCGGCACAGGAGCGCGAAGCGCAGGTGATTGTCCGGATAGGCGCCGCCGCCCTCGCCGTAGAGCGCCGGGCGGTCGAACGCGGGGTGCGACAGGAACCAGACGTGCGGCGCGTCCTCGGAGCGCGGCGCCTCGCGGACCTCGACGCGTTCGGTGCCGGCGGGGAACCAGGCGGGCACGTCGAAGCCGGCCGGGCGGATGCCGTGGCGGCGCCGGTCCACGACGCCGTACAGCGGAAGGACGACGTGGACCTCGTGACCGGCGCGTGCCAGGGCCCGTGCGAGCGCCCCGACGACGTCGCCCAGACCTCCGGTGCGCGCGAAGGGCTCGGCCTCCGGCGACACGGCCACGATGCGGAGCCGACGTTCCATCGGTGCCTCCCGTGGCTCCGATATCGCACCTGCGGGCGCCGGCGTCCACGGGCAATCATGGGGCCGCGCGCCGCAGCCGCGCGCTCGGTTGACAGGAGGGCAGACGCGCGGTTTCCTCCGGTCCATGCGCACAGCGGGCAGGTCGGGAATCGCTCTGGCGTCGGGCCTTCTTCTGGCGCTGCAGGCCGGGGCCGCTCCGGCGCCGGGCCGTCGCGCGCTGGCCGTGCTGGGCGTGGGCGGAGGCGCCGGGATGGACCCGAAGACGCTGGAGACCGTCGAGGAACTGATCCTCGGCGCGCTGGCCGACACGGGGCGCTTCAAGGTGGTCGGCCGCAGCGACCTCGGGGCCGTCATGGGCTTCGAGAAGCAGCGCCAGGCCCTCGGGTGCGAGCAGAGCGCGGCGTGCCTTGCGGAGATCGCGGGGGCACTGGGCGTCGACTACATCGGCGTGCCGAACGTCGGCCGGCTCGGCACAGGCATCGTCGTGTCGCTCAAGCTCATCGAGGCCAGGACCGCCGCGGTACACGTGCGCGCCCGGCGCACCGTCGCGTCCGAGAACGAGTTGGAGGCAGCCATCGTGGGGCTGGCCAGGGAGGTCGCGCAGGCGGCCGGGGCCGAACCCGGCTCTCCCCCCCTTCCCCCCTCTCGTTTCGGACAAGAACAAGAGCGTCCGAAACGCGAGGGGGGTGATCGCTCTGCCGATGCGACCGTTGGCGGTACGGCGCTCCCCCCTCGCGTTTCGCGGAGCGAGGAACGAGCGGAGAGAAACGAGAGGGGGGTAGGGGGGAGAGCCGGTCCCTGGCTCGCCCTCGGCCTCGGCCTCGCCGCGGCCGGCGCGGGCGCGTACTTCGGCCGCGAGGCGTATTCCGCGGCAGGCCGGATGCAGACGGCGGCCGACTGGACCGTGCGCGCACGAGCCGACGCGGACGCGGGCCGCCAGTCGACGTTCGCGAACGTTTCCTTCGGCGTGGCGGCGGCGTCGGTCGCGACGGCGGCGGTGTTGTGGTGGCTCGACGGACGGCCGGCGGCGCAGCCCGCCGTCGCCGGGGAGGCTGGAAAATGAGGACGTTCCGGTTCTGCGCGTGGACGCTGCTGGCGTGCGGGTGCGTGGTGAAGCCCGAGGGAAGCCCGAAGCCGCCGGTGTCGGGCGACGGGGTGACGGTGGGCGCCAACGGCAGCGTCGGCGTGGATCCGGCGAAGGTTCCGGTGCTCTCGGGCACGTGTTCGGAAGGCCAGGTCGTGGCCCGCGTCGGCGCCGAGTGGAAGTGCATCGAGCCGGCATCGGGATCGAAAGGCGACAGCGGCGCGACGGGTCCGCAGGGCCCCTCGGGCGAGAAGGGCGACACGGGCGAGCCCGGCGCGACCGGCCCGCAGGGACTCCAGGGACCGCCGGGCGACACCGGCCCGCAGGGACCTCGCGGCGACACCGGACCGGAGGGACCGGCCGGCGCGTCGGTGGACGGCGAGTCGGTGGACGCCGGCGATTCGCACTGCCCGCAGGGAGGCGCCAGGTTCTTCGTGGGTTCGCAGACCCTCTACGCCTGCAACGGCGAGCCGGGAGGGACCGGACTCCAGGGCATCCAGGGCCCGACCGGCGACACGGGACCGCTGGGACCCAAGGGAGACAAAGGCGACACCGGCGAGGTCGGAGCGCGCGGCGAGAAGGGCGACACGGGCGCGCAAGGCGTCCAGGGCGAGCCGGGCACGATGGGACCGCAGGGACCCAAAGGCGACACGGGCGCGCAGGGTCCGTCGGGCATCTCGGTCGTCGGGGCGTCGGCGGATCCCGCGGACTGCCCGTACGGCGGCAGCATGTTCGTCGCGGGCACCGTGACCACGTTCGCCTGCGACGGAGCGCCGGGGACCACCGGTCCGCAGGGAGCGCAGGGAGCAACCGGACCGCAGGGCCCTGCGGGCCCGAAGGGCGACACCGGATCGCAGGGCCCCGCGGGCACGCCGGGCGACTCGGGCGCCGTCGCCGCGTTGCTCGACCGGGTCCTGGCGGTGGAAAGCGCCAACAGCGCACTGCAATCCGGGCTCGGCTCGGTCACGGCAGCTCTTGCGACGACGACGGCCAGCCTCGGCTCTCTGACGGCGCGCGTGGCGATCATCGAGTCGAAGCTCTGCCCCGCGGGATGGTCCGCCGCGACGGAGGGCCCGCTCGCGTACTGCACGAAGGTGCTGTCCGACGGCTCGACGGACGAAATGGCGAAGGTCGCGGACTTCTGGATCGACAGGTACGAGATGTCGCTCGTCAACGACGGCGGAACGGACGGGCTGGAGACGGGCTACGGCACGACCGCGGTCGGACGCTCGGCACGCAATGTGACGCCGAAGGCAAGCGTCACCTGGTTCCAGTTCCAGCAGATGTGTGCGAATGCGGGAAAACGGCTCTGTACGAACGCCGAATGGCAGCTCGCCGTGACGGGCACGCCGGATCCGGGCGGCAGTGGCAGACCGAACGGCTGCAACGTCGACTCGGATGGTTCGCCGGCTCAGACACGAGCGCACAGCGCGTGCGTGAGCCGCTTCGGCGCGTACGACATGATCGGCAACGTGTGGGAGTGGGAGGCCGACTGGTACCAGGCCGGCGTCTGGAGCGGTTTCAGCCAGGGAGCCGATACCACCCCGTGGCCGACCAATGCACCCGGCGTCGGATACGGAGCGGACAAGACGTGGAACGTCAACGGCAGCGCCGAAGGTGCCGACGGGTGGAAGAACGGCCAGCCGGCCGCGGGTCTCCGCGGCGGGTCCTGGGAGCACGCGACGAACGCCGGTGCGTTCGCCGTGCTCTGGAGCTACGCGCCGTCGTACCGGTACCCGGTCTTCGGCGCCCGCTGCTGCGTGTCGGGGGCGAAGTGACCGGCGTCCGGCTCTCGACTTTCGGCCCTTCGGCAAGCTCAGGACAGGCTTTCGGAAGAGCAAGAGCACCGGCATCCACCGTGTCGGCGTTGCGGAACAGCCGGCTCGCAATCGGTTGCCCGAGCAGGAAGGGCATGACGCCTCGCCGAGGCCGGTCCGGCTGGCGGTGACAGGGCGCGCAGGCTGTCGTACGGTGGACCCATGAGGCCGCGCATCTACGTCGAAACCACGATCCCCGGCTTCTACTTCGAGACGACCCGAACCCGTGATGGTGGCCCGCCGCCTCTGGACGCGGGCGTGGTAGGCGCGCGCGGCACCCCGGTGCGAGCTCGTGACCTCGGATTCCGTCCTCGAGGAACTTGCGCGCGGCGACTTTCCGGCACGCGACGAGTGCCTGCGGCTCATGACGGCTTTGCCGCTGCTGGAGGTGGTGCCGGAGGTCGCGGACACCGTGCGGCACTACATCGCCAGCAGCCTGATGCCCGCCAACCCGTCCGGCGACGCACTGCACCTGGCTCTGGCCTCCCATCATCGGTGCGACTTCCTGGTCACCTGGAACTGCAGGCACCTTGCGAACGCGAACAAGTTCGGTCACATTCGGAGCGTGAATTCGGCGCTGCGGCTGGCGGTCCCCGCACTCGTGACGCCGATGGAGCTGATGGGAGTCGAAGATGGCCGAGCCTGAGTTCGATCCCGACGCAGGGATGGAAGCGGTGCGCAATGCCCGCGAAGCGATTTCGCGCGAGTTCGGCGACGATCCGGCTCGTCTGGTCGCCCACTACATCGAGCTTCAGAAGCGGCACCGCGACCGCCTCATCTCCGCTCCGCGTGGCTCCGCTCCCGCCGGCGACAGATCCGCGACTCCGCCCGCCGTGCCCTCGAAGCCGTAGAGCCGGCTTTCGGGTTCCACTTTCGGATTTCGGAAGAACAGAAGCACCGCCGCCCCCGGGTGCTCGCCCCTGCGGGGAACGGTTAGACTGCCGGCGGGAGGCCGCCGTGACGCGCACCGTGGAAATGACCGTGACGGACGAGTTCCTGGCGGGATTGAACCTCGACCTGCCGCAGTTCGCGCGGGAGGCGAGGCTGCTGCTCGCCGCGAAGCTGTACGAGCTGGGCCGCGTCACCTCCGGCCAGGCGGCCGCCTTTGCCGGCATGGGCCGGGTCGCGTTCCTGCTCGCCCTCGCGGACCTCGGCACCCCGACCGCCGACCTCGGCCCCGAGGACGCCGACGACGAGATCGCGTATGCCCGGCGGGACTAGCGTCGAAATCCTGAACACCGGCCCCTGATTGCTCTCGCGCACGGCGGAGTCCTTCACCTGCTCGGGAGGCTTGTGCCACCGTGAAGAGCCGGCCGGGTCCTGCGGGGGGCACATCCGACCCTCCCCCCGTGGGGTCCGCGGATTGCGGGAGGCGCCCACCCACCCTCCCCCTGCGGCGCCCGCAAGTGCGGAGAGGCGTCCTCCCACCGTCCCCTGGCGGCGCCCGGATTCTGCGGCCGGCGCCTCCCCGGGGTCCCCCTGCGGCCCCGGAGAAATGCGGGAGGCGCCCCCCCACCCCGGGAGGGCGCCTCCCGCAACGGTGCGGCTACTCCGTCGGGGCCTCGGACCTGCGGGCGGAGCGCTTCCAGAAGAACCGGTCGGCGCCCTTCTTGCCGCGGCGCTCGATGAGCGTGCCGGCGATGCGCTCGTAGGTGCGGTCGAGGTCCTCGCGGGCCGCCTCGAACTCGCTCAGCGCGATGGCCTCGGCCGTCTGGGCGACGGTCACTGCCTTGCTGTCGGCGCGGAACGCCTCCACGAGCGCCGGCACGGCGGCGAGCTGCTGGCGCACCGGGTCGTCCTCGGGGAGGAAGCGGTGGGCGCGCTCGACCAGCTCCTCGTAGCGACTCGGCGTGTCCTCGATGCTCGCGCCGATGATCGCGTCGAGCCCGTCGGGGACGACGTCGACGTAGGGGTGCTCGCGCGCGGCGTTGGGCGTGCGCCCGCGCAGCGTCGCGGCGGCCGACTGCGCCACCTCGTCCAAGGCGTCGTCCCTGGAGTCGCGCGTCGCGATCGCGATCACCACCGGCTCGTGCGCGTCGGTGGCCCTGCGCTGGGCCGCGACGAACCGGGTGCGGGCGGCCGTTGTGCTCGCCGCCAGGTCCTCGTACTTCGCGACCCTGAGCCGGCCGACGAGGTACAGCGTGCGGTGGCTGCGCTCCTCGCGCGTGGTCTTTTCTCCGAACAGCTCCATGGCCGTCTGCTCCTCGCTCGGAATCGAGCACCGGCAGGATGCCCCATCGCCGCGCGGGAAGGCAACCGGAAAGACAAGGAAAGACGAGGATGAAGGATGAAGGATGGAGAATGAAGAATGAAGGAGGAGCCGCGCGGGGCCGATCCGAGAACGGCCTTCTCACCCCGCAGGAAGGAGCACCACGGGGAATCCGATGGCCACCGGCTCGGGCGGGTGCAGCGGCAGGCGCCAGCGCGACACGGCGTTCACCGCGCAGGCGGCCAGATCCGCGTCGCCCAGCGTGTCCTCGTCGACGCTGGCGTCCAGGGCGCGCCCGTCGGGCTGCAGCGAGAAGCGCACGACGAGCCGCCCCGAGGCCGCCCCGTGCCGCTTGAGCAGCCGCTCGTAGCAGGCCCGGATGGGCTGCAGATGGCCGGACACGAAGCGCCGCAGCGCCTCGGCGTCGGCGGGCGTGCCGGGCGGCGGCTGGTAGTCGGGATCCTCGAACGAAACCTGCACGGGCACGTGCGGAGGGCGCTCGGGGAGATCCACGGCGGAGGGCACGGCGGCCACCTGCACCTGCGGGATGCCGATGGGACCCGGCGCGCCCGGCGGGCCGAATCGGAAACTTCCGGGCGTTGTGTCCGCGACCCGGAGCGGACGGATGTCCCGGAAAACGTCCGCCACCGACGGATCGAGGCCGGTGCGGAACACCTCGGCCCCGGCCGACCCGGGACGCAGCGCGGCCACGACGCCCGCGAGGCCCCGGCGCGCCACCTCCCGGCGCAGTTCGGGGAAGGCCGGTGGACGCGACGGCGGCGCCGCGGGAAGCCCGCGGGGGCGCTCGGGCGCCGGCACGTCGGGGGCCGGAGCGGGCCGAGGCGGGGCGGGCAGGCGCGGAATCGGGCCGAAGTGCGGCGCCTCCTCGACCTCGCTCTCCGGCGCGGGCGGATGGGGCAGCGACAGCACCCGGTGGACGAGGAACGCCTCCGCGACGGCCACGCAGGCGAGAATGGCGAGCATGCGCGGCTCCAGGGCGGAGGCGAGCCCCGTGCGGGCGCCCGCGGGCAGGGTGCGCCGGGGCGGGGCCGGCGGGCGCTCCGCCGTCTGGAAGAGGATGGTCGCGTCGCCCATCGCCACCCAGCCGCGCGCGCCGGGGCCCAGGGCGACGGCGCCCGCGCCCCCGAGCGGGCGCGGGGCGCCTCCGTCGGCGAGCCGCCCGGTCATGCCCGGCAGCGGATGGAGCAGAGGCGTGCGCCCCCGGAAGTCGAAGAGGACGTGCTGCCTCGGCACGTCCGGCCCGGCCAGCCGCCACCGGCACGCGGCGGAGGTCCCCGCGGAGAGAGTCTCCCGGCGCGCGATCCAGCGCTGGTCCACCATGCGTCCCGAACGGCACACGCTTGCCTGCAGATGGCGCTCCACGGCACCTCCGTCCGACGCGGGTCCGCCCCGCCGGTCGATGGGAATCGGCGCGTTTTCGCGCCGTCGGTGGGACATCCGGCGCGCCCGGCAGGTTCCTGGCGCGAAAAGATCACCGCCAAGGCGCCAAGAACGCCAAGGACGGGAAACTGGGTGCCAAGCCCGACAACCTTGGCGGATCTTGGCGCCCTTGGCGTCTTGGCGGTTTGTTTCTTGTTTCTTGCTCGCCCGCCGCAGCCATGTCCGACCCGGGTGCTATGGGACTTCGGCGCGCCCCGGGGCGCACGGGCGCGGGCGCCCGCGTGCGGGAGGTGCAGGCTGGAACGCGAAAAGAGGCCGGACGCCGGCACGGCTGCGGCGAGGGAAACCGCCGGACGGACCGCCCTTGCGCGGGCCCGGCAGGGGCTCGACGAGGCGCTGGCACGCCTGTGGAGCGCGCTGCAGGCCGAGGAGGCGCTGGAGCTGGCGGGGAGCTTGCGCCGGGGCGCGCCGTGCCCCGTGTGCGGCTCGTCCGAACACCCGGCGCCCGCGCGCGCGGGGGGCGACGTCGAGGCCGCCCGGGCCGAGCTGGACGCGGCCGAAGCGCGTCTTTCGGCCCTGCGGCCGGCCGCGGCGCACGCCGGCGCCCTGCACCTGGTGCCCGCGGGCCCGCCCGGCGTCGGGGCGCCCGCTTCCGGCGTGCCGCCGGCGTCGTTTGAGGGCTAGAATACCCGACGGGAGAACGAAGACATGCCGCCAGCGAACCGCCCACCCGCCCGCCGTCCGCCCGTCGCCGCGATCGTCGCGTGCCTGCTGCTGCCGGCCGTGCCGGCGCCCGCCACGACCATGCTGGCGGCCGACACGCCCGACCTCGTGCGTCTGGCGGACGCGGTCGCGGTCGCCGACGTCGTGGAGGTGCGCTCGGAGCGCACGGGCGGCACCGTGGTCACGCGCGTGGAACTGCGCGTGTCGCGGTCCGTCAAGGGGCTGCGCGAAGGCGAGACGGTCGAGGTTCTGGTGCCGGGCGGCGAGGCGGACGGCTGGGTGCAGAAGGTGCAGGGAGCCCCGGAGCCGCACGCCGGCGAGGCCGCGGTGGTGTTCCTGGAGCGCACGGGCGGCCGGGGCTGGCGCTTCCTGCTTCTGGAGCAGGGCCATCTGCGCGTGGACGCCGACGCCTCGGTGCCCGGGGGCTGGGCGGTGCACCGGGCGCGCTCGGCGAGGCTGGTGCGGCCGGGGCCCGGCGGCGCGCTGGAGCCGGCGCCCGCCCTGCCCGCCAAGGAGCCCCTGGAGCCCTATCTGCGCCGTCTGGACGCGCTGGCGCGCGAAGGGAGCCGGCCGTGATCCCGCGCCCCGTGCGCCTCGCGGCCCTGGCCGCGATCCTCGCCGCGCCTCCCGCGGCGGCGTTCCTGCGCAGCTCCGACGCCACGACACGCGTGCGGCTGTTCTGGACAACGCGCAGCCTCCCCTGGTGGCTCAACGACAAGGGCAGCACCTCGGTCGGCGCCCCCTTCCCGGCGCTGCACGAGGCCGTGCGCACCTCGTTCCGCACCTGGGCCAACGTGAGCTGCAGCGATCTCGACTTCGTGGAGCAGCCCGCGACGAGTCGCATCGACACGGGTTTCGACCCGAACCGATCCGACAACCTCAACCTGCTCGTCTGGCGCCAGGGCCGCTGCGACCTCGTGGCGCCCGGGGATGGGTGCCTCGACGACGGCACCTGCCCCAGCAAGTTCGGCTGCTGGTCGCACTCGACGGGGATCATCGCCCTGACCACCACCAACTACAACAAGAACACGGGCGTCATCGTGGACGCGGACATCGAGTTCAACGAGGCGGGCGACGCGCGGGGGGCGGCGCCGCGCTACTACTTCACGGCGACCCGCGACGGGCTCCCGGTGTGCCCGCGCGCCGGCGAGCTCGACTGCGTCTCCACCGACGTTCAGAACACGGCCACGCACGAGATCGGCCACTTCTTCGGACTGGACCACCCGCCGGTCCCGGAGGCGACCATGTACGCCTCGACCGACGCGGGCGAGACGAGCAAGCGCAGCCTGGCGCAGGACGACATCGACGGCCTGTGTACCATCTACCCGACCGGCAAGCCCCCCACGCTGGGCGGCCCCGACGAGCACGTCACCCTCCTGCCGACGGGCAACACCACGGAGGGCTGTTCGCACGCCGGGGCGCTCCCGACGGCGCTGGCCGCCCTCGGACTCGCGGGCGCGCGCCTGCACCGCCGGCGCAGGACGGTCTGAAAAGCGCCTTTTTCCAGCACAAACGCGCCCGGCTGCGCCGCCGCCGGCGCGCTCCGGCCGCGGCCGGGTTCTGGCCGGCCAGGTTATCGCGGCATTGCTCCCGAGAAAAAATTTGACGGCTCAGAACTATCGGAGCTAGAGTCATGGGCATGGCGCGCACACGAAACGGCCCCACTCCCGCGGAACTGGCACTGCTGGGCATGCTTGCCGACGGCCCGGCCCACCCCTACTCGCTCGACTCGAAGCTGCGCTCCGGGTTCGCGTCCGCGGAGGTGGCGTTCTCGTCCATCTACGCGGCGCTGGACCGGCTGGAGAAACTGGGCCTCGTGACGAGCCGCCCCGACGCCGGCGCACGCGGCAAGGCGCGGCGCGTCTACCGGCTCACGCCGGGCGGGCGCAACGCGCTGCGGGCCTCGGCCCGGCAGGCGCTGGCGAGCCCGCTGGCGGGCGCGAGGCCCAACGACCTCGGCATCGCCATGCTGCCCCTGATGGCCCGCGCCGACGCGCTGGCCGCCGTCGGCGAGGCCCGCAAGGCCTTGGGCGAGCTGCGCCGCGACGTGCCCGCCGACGAGGAGGCGCCCTACCCGCAGGGCGCCTTGGCTCTGCACCGCTCCATTCTCCTGGCCGCCGAGGAGCGGTTCTACACGGAGCTGGAGAAGCTGGTGCAGCGTTCGCACCCGGACCGCTCCCGCAAGCGCGCCGAGGACGAGTCCGCCGAGTAGCGGCCGATCCTCAGCCCCCGCGGCGGCTCCGCCGGTGGACGACCGGATCGTCCCCGCCGGTCGGGCCATGTCCCCGTCCGCCCGGTGCCCGGCCGGGCGCCCGACACTTCGTCCCCGTGCAAGGCGGACGCATCGCGCCGGCTGCGAAAACGCCCGTGCCGATGCTTTACAGCCCGTCGAGGGCAGGGCTATAGTCCGCGCCCTTTCGCGGCCGCCGCACGCTTGGTGCGGACCGTGCCGCCCATGGCTCCGGGCGCGACGCGAGGGCTCGCGCGGGGTCCGGAACGGGGTTTCGCCGGAATGTCTCCACGCCCGCTGTTGGCTCTGCCGCTGCTCGCCCTGGCGCTGCTGGGTGCCCATTGCCGCTCGCGCGACGCGGCGCCCGCGGCCTCTCCTCCGCCCAAGGCCGCGCCGGCCGCCGACACGGCCGCGCTGCCCGCCGACGGCCTCACGGAGGCCGAGGCCGCGCGCGTCGTGCCGGGCATCGACACGTCCGGCCTGACACCGCCCCAGCGCTCGGCGCTCGCCGACTTCGCCGCGGACACGTTCTGTCCGTGCGCCCCCATGACCCTGTCGGGCTGCCTCAAGACGCCGCCCACCTGCCGCGCCGCCACCCGCATGGCGGGCCTGGCCCGGGGACTGCTTCTGGCGGGCGATCCGGCCGGACACGTGCTGCTGCGCGTCGAGTCGTACTTCGGCTCCTTCGCGAAGGAGCGCCGCCTCAGGATCGATCCGGACGGCCCCTCGAAAGGCAGCCCCGACGCGCGCGTGACCATCGTCGAGTTCAGCGACTTCCAGTGCCCGGCATGCCGCGCGGCACACAAGGACCTTGAAAAGCTGGTCAAGGAGCGCACCGACGTGCGCCTCGTCTACCGCTACTTCCCGCTGCCCCAGCACCCGAACGCCGCCGCGGCCGCCGCGGCCTCGGTCTACGCGGCGCAGAAGGGCCGCTTCTGGGAATTCGCCGACCAGGCGTTCGAGCACCAGGAGAATCTGGACGCGGCCGGCCTCCGCGCCATCGCGACCGCCGTCGGGCTGGACCCCGAGGCCGTGGCCGCAGCCGCCTCCGACGCCGCCCACAAGGCGAAGGTCGATGCCGACCGGACCGCCGGCGAGGCGCTCAACATCAGCGGAACGCCCGCGCTCTACTTCAACGGCCGTACGTACCTGCTGCGCAACAAGCTCGAGGACCTGGTCGGCACGGTCGAGGACGAGCTGGAGTGGCTCTCGCACGGCGGAGCCTGGACGGACGGCAAGTAGCCCGGCGGCGACGGACGAAACGAGGGACGGCATGCGGAGCGCATCGGGGCGTGGTCGGGCGTGGTTTGTGGCCTTCGCGTTGCTCGCGGCGGCCTCCCCTCCCGCCTCCGCCAAGGGGGCGAAGAAGCGCGCTGCGCCCGCCGCGGAGGCGAAAGCCGAAGCGAAGGCCGGGGACGCCAAAGCCGAAGCGAAGCCGGCCGAGGCAGCGGCGGATGCGAAGACGGCCGAGGCAAAGCCCGCCGACGCGAAGGCGGATGCGAAGACGGCCGAGGCGAAACCGGCCGACGCGAAGGCCGCGACTCCTGCACCCGCACCCGTGCCCGACCTGCCCGAGCGCATCGTCGAGAAGCAGAACGCCGAGTACCTCTTCCGCGTCACGCTCCGGCCCGGCAACCTGAAGGTCGGCCGCGTCGCCGAGGTCTGGATGGAGGTCGCCCGTGTTCTGGAGATCCCCGACCCCACCACCGGCGATCGGGCGCCCGTGATCGGCTCGCATCCGCTGGCGACCGTGCAGGCGCCCGCTCCCCCGGCTGCTCCGGCCCCTGCGCCAGCCAAGGGGAAAAAGGCGGCCGAACCGGCGGCACCGGTCGCCCCACCGCCGGTGCGCTACTCGCTTTGGCCGCTTTCGACGCCCGGAGCTTACGGATTTCACTTCACTCCGGCCGCCGACGGCATCTACACGATAGCCTTCGAGGGCATGGAGCCGCGCGGCGACGAAGGCGAGCCGCTGCGCTACGAGGCGACCTTCCGCATCGGAGCCGGCAATGCGGCGCCGCAGACCGAGTTGAGCCAGGGCTCGGCGGCAACCCGGCGCAGCTCGCGCCGGCCCGTGGGTCCCGGATCGGGCGCGCGCGGGGCCGAGGATCGGCTCGTTCGGCTCATGCGCGAGCTGGGCGATCGGTTCCTGGACATCGAGGCCGCCGTCGAAACGGCCGCAGCCAAGGGCCCGTGGCCCGAGATTGCCGCAAAGGCGCGCGACCTGGGCGCGGCGATCGCCGGCGTCAAAGGCCTCGTGCCGCAGGCGTTTTCGGCCGGCGGCGCCGAATTCGACCGCCTGGCCGCCGCGGCGCCGGAAAAGCTGGAGGCCGTGGCCGTCGCGGCCGAGGGCAAGGATCCCAAGCCCATGCGCGCCGCCCTGGATCCGGTGGAAAACGGCGCGTGCCTGCAATGCCACGCCAAGTACCGCTTCGCGGTCACGAACGACGTGGGTGCTTGGCCGAAGTTCGAGCCGAAGCCGTGGAAGAAGTGACGCGGAAAGCCCCGGAGCCGCCCATGACGAACCCCCGCACCGCGTCCACGGC
>Ga0172368_10002639_pt1 | contig 22527 bp, 20 predicted proteins | sample Lak11m_FD_114540 | JGI IMG/M metagenome (GOLD analysis project Ga0172368, IMG submission 114540) | Freshwater microbial communities from Kabuno Bay, South-Kivu, Congo - kab_022012_11m | ecosystem: Environmental > Aquatic > Freshwater > Lake | place: Democratic Republic of the Congo: South-Kivu...
CAGTTATATGAGGTGTTCCCGAATTGAACTAGGTATGGTAAAGTGCCTGCCTGAAAGCCCATTTCTTTCTTGAGCCACTCTTGAGTATTTTGCACCCCAAGATAATTTAACAAAAACTGTATATAACTATTATTCCCTTCGCGCTTTGGAAGTTGCGTGTGTGTAAACGCTTGTATTGCATCTGCGCCGGGAACATTTTCTTCTACATACATTGTAATGGGAGCAACATCCTTACCCACATTCCATCCGCCTTTGCCATCCGGATAATAGCTGTCTTGCCAATCAATCCAAGGTATCGCGGTGGGCGTCATCGAACTAAAAAATCCCTTATACATCTCTTTTCCTTCAGCGTTACGTATGACCATATATGTATAGGTTTTTCCATTTTCTGTCTTGGTATCTCCTTCTTTCGGCGCGATCGTCGGCGCTTCCGTCACGGCCGGTGCTACGGTCTGTGCCGGTGCGGTCGGGGTTGGGGCGGCTTCCGTCACGGCGACCGCCGTTAAGGTAAATGATGTCGGAGAAACAGGGTTGGAACTGCTGCATGACTGTGCAAGCAAGATAATAACTGATATGCAGAGTAAAAATGTTGGTTTCATGGTTCTCTCCTTTTGATTATCCCAATTTCTTTCTCATTTTCTCCAGCGAACTCTTCCCCATGCGATCCAGGATTAGCAATGCCCAGCCCTGATTCCCCAGCCAGCCAATGACCGCTCCCTGGATAATGTCGAATCCCATGGCCGGTTTTGGCAGAATCAATGCGGAACTGATATCAAATTCCTGTTCATCTATTTTGAACTTGTAATTATCCAGTTGTTCAATAGTTGGAGATTTCTCTAGGAAGGTGCGCAGTCCCTCGCGTTCTTCTTTTGAGAGCCATTGAGGCAGATCGGATGTGGCTTTGAAATTGCAGATGAATGCGAGATCTTGCAACATCTGCTTTTGATCGGGCATCAGTGAGTTGCCACGCGCAGAAAAATACGCCACATCGGGATCGGTCTGCACGAGCGAACTCAGCCACAAGCGGTGCAGAGTTGTGCGGATTGCGTTCTTCGTCCCCGGTGTGGTGGGGTTGTACAGCAAGATCGCGTCGCGGCGGTCTTCCCATTTGCTTGCCACGTCGGGGCCAATGCGCAATGCATCGCATAGACCCAGCGATGGAATGATCGGCGCGCCGCAGGCTAGCAAAAATGCGTCTTCGCCCATCGCCTCTCGCATCACTTTCAGGCCATGACGATACGCGGCCTCGCGTGGCACCTCAATGTGACGTTTGCCAGGCAGTGCGCCGCCGTAAAGAAAATCGAGCTTGATGTAATCGAAGCCCCAGGCGCGGACTTGTTTCATCAGCGCGGCCAGCCAGGTCAGTGCATCGGGATGAGTAGTATCCAGCGCATATAAGTCCTCGCCCCAGTTGAATCCGGCCGAGACAAATTTACCCCGTTCGTCACGTAAAAACCAATCCGGATATTTACTGAATAATTTCGACGACTTGACCGCGATCAACGGCGCCAGCCACAGACCTGCTTTGCGTCCCGTTGATTTGATTTTGTCTGCCAGTGCGGTCATCCCGGATGGAAATTTGGAGTTCGCATCCCAGTCGCCGACCGAGATTTGCCAGCCATCGTCCACTTGTAAAACGTCGAATGGGAGATCCTCAAGTTCGTCGAATATTTTGTAAAGCAAAGGTTCGTCAATGGCAGTGTAAAGGCTATACCATGAGCACCATATGCGCGGTGCGACTTTGGTTGACTTTGTTCCAAATCGTTTGCCGAGTTCGCTGGCATATTTTGCAAAGACATCCGCTTCGTTGCCATGTGCGATAAGCCATTCTCCATCACCCGATTCATATTTACCCTCGAGTTGGTTTCCGTTCAACGTGACATGAGCATCCAATCCAAGTGAGCCAAGCAGTAAAATTTTTCCATCTTCAAATTCAACAGCGCCGACCCAAGAACTGTGCGGATGGGTTTCTTTTGCATAGACCGGGTCCGTTTGCATGGAATGCATGGTGTAAGGTTTTTGAATGGGGAGCGGACTCAGATCTGTCCATGCGGCCAGGGACCAGGATTGCCATCCGTGGCGATAAAATTCCTTCGGAGGCTGAGGCAGGTTCAAGGTCAGGGAAGAGGCGGCGACTATTTGTTCAGGTGGTGTTGTCGAGTCGATGGTCAACGTTTGCATGTGGGAATTATCCCTCCTAAGTTGTTGACGGTCAACTTGAAATATGGCATAATCCGCAAACATTAATGACTTTGATGGGAACGAGTAAATCTGAAACCCTGTCAGCGAATCTGGAAACGATGTGAGCCAGATCAGGAAAACGGATCGAAGATCATCCCGGAGTTGCGAGCTGAAACCCTGAGCGTGTCGAAGGGGAGTAAGCGAGACGGGTTCACAGGTCGTTATCCCCTGTGCGAGAATGAAGTTCTCGAAAGTTGTCTGCGAGCCTTAAACGGCGAGTGCAGGAAGCAGAGTGGTACCGCGCGAGTTATAACTCTCGTCTCTGTTGAGATGAGAGTTATTATTTTCCCCCTCACCCCTGCGCCCCTCTCCCAATTCTGGGAGAGGGGATGGGGTGAGGACGCAAGGAGACTGAATGTTTAAACCGGTTTCATCCAGGCTCGACGTGCCCTCGATGGAAGAGGGCGTTCAAAATTTTTGGGAACGCGAACAGATTTTCAAGAAGACAACCGAGCAGCGCAAAGACGGGCCGGACTATGTTTTCTATGAAGGTCCGCCGACAGCCAATGGCCGTCCGGGCGTGCATCATGTTTTAGCGCGCGCCTTCAAGGATATGTTCCCGCGCTACAAGATCATGCGCGGTTATCACGTCTCGCGGCGCGGCGGCTGGGACACGCACGGTTTGCCGGTTGAGATCGAGGTCGAGAAAAAGCACGGCTTTAAAAATAAACATCAGATCGAAGAATACGGCATTGCCAAATTCAACGAAGAATGCCGCAAGTCTGCGTTTGAATATATCCGTGATTGGGGCAAGTTGACTGACCGCATTGGTTTTTGGGTTGACCTTGAAGATGCATATGTAACATATACCAACGACTACATCGAGTCGATCTGGTGGATCTTGAAAACGTTCTGGGAAAAGGACTTGCTCTTCAAGAGCTATAAAGTTGTGCCTTATTGTCCGCGCTGTGGCACGCCTCTTTCGGACCATGAAGTGGCTCTCGGTTACGAGGAGACGGTCGACCCTTCGGTCTTTGTGCGGATGCCGCTGGTCGATAGGCCCGGCACTTCGCTCCTGGTCTGGACGACGACGCCCTGGACTTTTCCCGGCAACGTAGCTGTCGCCGCGCACCCCGATGTGGATTATGTGACGATCGAGCGCGATAACGATGGCACGAAAGAGAAGTTGATCCTTGCCAAGCCATTGCTTGAAAAAGTGTTCAAGGATGAAGAAGTCAAAGTCCTTGAAACCTTCAAGGGCAAAAAATTAAAAGGCGTGAAATATCATCCGCTCTTCACATTTGTGCCGCCTGACAAGCCAGCCTATTTTGTTGTGCTCGGCGATTTCATCACGACCGAAGATGGTTCGGGACTCGTTCATATGGCTCCGGCCTTCGGTCAGGAAGACATGCAGATGGCGAACGAGCACGATCTGCCGGTGCTGATGACTATCCTGCCGGACGGAACATTCGTCCCGGAGATCAAACCGTGGCGCGGAATCTTCGTCAAAGATGCGGACCCGCAGATCATCGAGGATTTACGCGCACGCGGACTTTTGTTCCGCAAAGAGAATTACACACATACTTATCCATTCTGCTGGCGATGTCACACGCCGCTGTTATATTATGCGCGCGAGTCGTGGTACATCCGCACCAGCAAATATCGCGAACAGTTGGTCTCGTTGAACAAGACCATCAACTGGGTTCCTGAACATATCCGGGAAGGTCGTTTCGGCAACTGGCTCGAGAACAACATCGATTGGGCTCTGAGCCGCGAACGTTATTGGGGCACGCCGCTTCCCATCTGGGAATGTGCGGATTGCAAAAACCGTGAAGGCATTGGATCGGTGAAAGAGTTATCCGAAAAAGCCGGGCGTGATCTGACCGACCTTGATCTGCATCGTCCGTATGTGGATGAAGTTCATTTCGCCTGCTCGAAGTGCGGTGGAAAAATGACGCGCGTCCCGGACTTGATCGACGTGTGGTTTGACTCTGGGTCAATGCCGTATGCGCAATGGCATTATCCGTTTGAGAATCAGGATAAATTCAAATCGCAATATCCTGCCGATTACATCTGCGAAGCGGTCGATCAAACGCGCGGCTGGTTCTATTCGCTGCACGCCATCAGCACTTTGCTGAACGATAGTGTGGCCTTCAAGAACGTGATCTGTCTTGGTCTGATTCTGGATGAGAACGGCAGAAAAATGTCGAAGAGCCTTGGGAACATCGTCAACCCGTGGGATGTTTTGACCGTCAATGGTGCGGACGCTTTCCGCTGGTATCTTTATACCGCCACTCCGCCCGGACAGGAACGACGCTTTTCGGTTGACCTGGTCGGCGAAGTCATCCGCAATTTCACGCTAACATTGTGGAATGTTTATTCGTTCTTCGTCACGTATGCGAATCTCGACAAACCACAATTGACTGCGGCGCGCGTCTACAGCGAGAATGTGCTTGACCGCTGGCTGCTCTCGGAGCTTCACGCGCTCGTCCGCGATGTGACCAGTGCCTACGAAAATTATGATGTCACCGGCGCAACACGTCCGATCGAAGGTTTTGTGGAAAAGTTGTCAACATGGTATCTGCGTCGCTCGCGCCGCCGTTTCTGGAAGTCTGAATCAGATGCAGACAAGCAGGCCGCGTACGGCACGCTGTACACGGCGTTGGTCACCTTGAGCAAATTACTGGCGCCTGCCATGCCGTTCATCGCCGATGAACTTTATCAAAACCTTGTGCGCTCAGTGGACAAGTTCGCCCCTGAGTCTGTTCATCTGGCTGAATGGCCGAAGTATGATGAAGCCTTGATTGACGAATCACTTAATCGCGAGATGGAATTGGTGATGAAGTTGGTTTCGCTCGGACATCAGGCGCGCCAAAAAGCCAATCGCAAAGTCCGCCAGCCGCTTAAGGAAGCTGCCTTCTCGTTGGGCAACGCGGCGGACCGCCAAGCTGTTTTGGATTTTGCTGAGTTGATCGAAGACGAACTCAACGTGAAGACTGTCCGCCTGTTGGACACCAGCACCGAGGCTGTCTCGCACACGGTCAAGCCTTTCTCGAAACAACTTGGGCAGAAGTATGGAAATAAATTCCCAGCCATTCAAAAAGCGATCCTTGCCATGAATGGCGAAAATGTCGCGCACGCGCTTCTCTCTGGCGGGTCGGTCGATGTTGATGTTAGCGGCGAAACATATAAAATTTTGCCGGATGAAGTCGAAGTCAAGGCGCAGGCGAAGGAAGGTTTTGCCGTTGCCGAAGACGGCGCGTACGTTGCGGCGCTCGTCACCGAACTCACGCCCGAATTGGTGCAGGAAGGCCAGGCGCGCGAATTTGTGCGCCGCGTGCAGGATCTGCGCAAGAGCGCCAACCTCGACGTGGTCGATCGCGTGAATTTGTTTGTCGTGGCTTCGGACGCTCTCAGGTCCGCGATTGAGATGCACCGTGAATATATCACCACTGAAACGCTGGCCGTCTCGCTCGTGTTCGCCGAGTCGCCCGCGGACGCGTCATGCGTTGAAGATGAATTCGACGGAGAGAAATTTAAAGTTGGATTGATCAAAGCATAGAATGCAAATTGAAGTTGTGACTCAAGCGGATGAAAAACTGTGGGACGCGTTTCAACGACTCGTTCCACAGTTGACGTCTAACAATCCGCCTCCTTCGCGGGACGATCTGGCGGCTCTCGTTAAATCAGAATCGTCCACGCTGTTGATCGCCCGCGCGGATGATGATTCCATTATTGGTGCGGCGAATCTGACGGTGTATCGCGTCCCGACCGGCATCCGTGTTATCATTGAAGATGTGATCGTGGATAAGTCTGCGCGCGGGCAAGGGATCGGCGAGGTATTGATCCGCCGCTGTTTGGAGGCCGCGCGCGAGAAGGGCGCAAGTGGCGCGTCACTCACATCGAATCCAAAGCGCGAAGCGGCGAATAAGTTGTATCAGAAAATGGGGTTTAAGAAACGCGAGACGAATGTGTATTATTTCAAATTTTGATTTTGTAGGGGCGCAGTATATTGCGCCCCTACAAAATTATTAAATACTTCCCCGTTGCTTTTTCCAAATCTGAATATTCTCCGCGATATTCTTCGGGCAATAACTCGGCGAGACGGTACATCATCTCGTCCACGATTTCCTGACGCATTTCGGGCGTGACTTTCAGCCCGTTGGTTTCGATCTTGAATGGTTTGCCAACGCGGATGTGAAAATCAGTCCGCTTGAACTTCTTGAGATTGGCGCTGAAATTTTCCCCACCCCAATTGGCGATTGGAATGAGTGGCGTATCCGCCATTTTGGCTATCACTACTACGCCGGGTTTGGCGCGGATCAGTTTGCCGGTTTTGTTGCGCGTGCCTTCGGGCGCAACGCCAAAGAGCACACCTTGTTTCAAGGCCTGCAAGGCCTTCTTAAGCGCGGTCATGTCCGCTTCGCCGCGGTGGATGGGGATGATGTTCCATAGGGAAAATATCCAGTTCAGGAACCAGTTATCCCAGCTCTCGATTTTGGCCCAGCCCGAAATTGGGCGTGGATAGAGTTCCCCGAACAATAATGGCACTTCGATTGAGCCAGTGTGGTTTGAGTAGACGATCAAGGGGCCGCGCATTTGAACTTCATTTATGCCCTGCGCATCGACGCGGCATAGAACACGCAGACCAAATTTCATGGCGGTGGTAACAAACCAGCGAATGATATTCATGGAAGAAAGATTAAAGATTCAACCACAGATGATTTCTAATTGTCCCGGGAGCAATTTCACTTCCAGGCTTGAACCGGCCAGGCAGATAAATTCTCCGTCCGCGTGCGCGGGGAAGGTCTTGTCCAAAGATTTGATGCTAACTTTTTTTGAGCGTCGCATTTTGATCTCAGGCAGGGTTGCCTGTGTGCCTTTGATGAAATGCGGGATCATGGCCAGGATGCGTCCCTTCGAGGCTGTCTCGGCTATGCACAGATCGAAGATGCCGTCATTGCTTTGGCTTTCAGGTGCCATTTGAAAACCGCCGCCCATGCGCCGGCCGTTCATCACGGAAACCATCAGCGAGACTTGCGTTATGGTTTCATTGTCGAGTTTGATTTCAAGCTCTGGCGGGTTGTAGTAAAGGAAAACAGTTTTGATAACGCCGATGAGATAGGCAGGCAGACCGCGCGTCCAGCGGACTTTGATGGCTTCGTTGCCGACCGCCGCATCAAATCCGACGCCGATGCCGTTTCCGAAATATCGGCCTTCTGGAAAATCCCCGCCCTTGACCAGACCGACATCCACCTTTTTGCGTTTGTCCGCTTTGAGGGCCTTCAAGCCATCTTCAAGATTGGACGGGATGCCAGTGCCACCCGCGAAGTCGTTGCCTGTGCCGATGCTCAATACAGCCAGCGCAGGCAACTTGCCGTTTGTGTGCGTTCGCATCACGCCGTTAAGGGCCTCGTTGAGGGTGCCGTCGCCGCTGGCACACACGATGACATCGTAATTGTTGTGTGAAGCGTGTTCGGCCAACTCGAACGCGTGCATCATACGTTCAGTCCGGACGAGTTGATAATCGAAATTGTTGGCGCTTAGAAATTCTTCGATACGCGGGATTGATTTTTCTCCCAACCCGTGTCCCGAAACCGGATTAACAATTACATAATATTTCACAGCCCGCTCCAAAAATAGAATGGGCCTAGTCTATCACAAATCCCAGATGCATTAACGCCGGAGAAAGGATAAAACGCAAAGCACGCGAAGTTCTTTTTCTGGCTAACTTTGCTCTCGCGGTTAAATGCTTTACACTTTTTGCGTCTTGCGGTAGGGCACAGGCTTGCCACTCAGTGTCACAGCCAGCCGGTCTGCCAGTTCGTCCAGCTCATATTCGCTTTCGTGTTCAAGTGCGGTCTGGAGGCGTGTCAGCCGCTCAGTGAGTTCCTTCATCTGTGCCTGGAAGGCCGCCAGCGCCTCGCCGTTTGGATTGTTCCGCAGTTCCTGTGTTGTTGCATGAGCGCTTTCCACGGCTTGCATTGCGTTGTGGATATACTCTGTGATTTGATCCCAGTCTGTCATGACGCACACTCCTTTCGAACTGATCTCTATTTCACAATAGCACGCTATGGATGCGATTGCAAGTAATCTTCGAGGGTGTCAATATCCTGCAAGGTGCTCGGCGTATCCAATTCAACGTAGCGAATATCTTTTGAATGACGATTTAAAAATTCACGCGGGGTTGCTGGCGCGCGCATCTTCAGTAGTTCGGTCCATAATTCGCGTGCCACCAGCCACGGATGTCCGCGTTGCATTTGATAGCTGGGGACGATAATACGGGCCTTCACTTCTTTGTATTCCTGCAGGAGGCGCTGCACGCTTCTTACCTGTACCTGAGGCTGGTCGCCGAGACAAATTAGCGCGGCGCTCGCCTCGTGCTTTTTTGCGGCCAGCCCGATCTGGACAGAACTTAGCATTTCACCTTGTGCGTAATTCTCGTTGAAAACGGTTTGTACCGATTTGCCTATCAACATCTCAATTTGTTTGCGCGCCCCGCCGGTGACGACGAGAATATCGTCCACGCCAGCGGTTTGAAGCGTTGAAATGACAGTCTGTAAAACCGTGCTTCTGCCCCAGGGCATTAGCATCTTGGGCTGCCCCATTCGTTTTGATTCGCCAGCGGCGAGGATGATGGCGGTGATCATATTTTATTCACCTTGAATTCCAAAAGTAAATGTTTAAAGTGTGTCATCTTCAACCAATCTTTGATAGTCTTCGGGCTTGTCTACATCCAATAATAATCTGTCATCGTGCCACGGCAAATATTCAACGCGGTGTTTATCAAAGATGGCGCGTCCGCCAACATCGCCTTTCAAGGCCAATAGATCAGGAAAAGTTACGCGGTCAAATAAGACTGGGTTGGCGCGCCGTTCATTCAGCACCAGCGGCGCAACGATGGGATAAAGATCCGTCGCATGATGGGCGACCAGCGCCCGGATAACATCCGCGTGGATTTGTGGCTGGTCGGCCAGCAGGAAAATGGCTGAGCCGACCCCCACCCAGCCTCTCCCAAATCCTAAGGATTTGGGAGAGGTGTCACGCAGTGACGAAGGGGGTAAGGACTGCACGCCTTTTCGGATGGATGATCCCTGTCCGCTTTGCCAATCTTCATTCATCACTGTTTTCACCGGCAAACCTTGAAGCGCGGCCTCGCACCGATTTGCGTTGGAACCTGTAACAACTATAACAGGAAAAAGCCCAGCTTCGAGCGCGGTCTTTGCCACGACGCGAATGAATGGTTCGCCGCGCCAATCGAGTAGTTGTTTGGGCTGGCCGAAGCGTTTTGATTCTCCCGCGGCGAGGATGATGCCTGCTGTGGGTTCGAAAATTTGAAGGTTTGAAGGTTCCAACGTTCCGGCGATAACGGAGTTAAATTTCCCCAGCAAAGCATTTGCCATTTTGCCGCCGATGGATTGTAGTTCTGGCGTATCGGCTTGATTGAGTAAAACTATCTTGCGCGCCTGCGCCGGGATATTTTTCAGTCCTCCTTTGGGATGGATCAGCACATGAATAAGCGCCTCGCTGGTAATTGCCTCGCTTATTTTTAGCCCGCTCAATTTTGCGAAGGTTTCCGGTCGGTGGACAGTTTCATCTGTAAGTGGCTTTCCCAATCCAGACAAGCCAGCTACAACAACAACAGGATCGACGAAATCAGGAATGGCTGGCTCGTGCGCAGCTGGCGCTTTGAGCGGTTTCTGGCGCGCGCCGTCGGCTTCGATGAGCAGGGGAACGCTGAGTTCTTTGGTTTTTGCGCGTAGCCAAGATATTATGTTTTGGCTTACACCATCAGTTCGGTTGTCTTGACGGAGCGGGCCGGTGACCAGAGTCACACCGTCGAAACGGACACCCGCCAAGTTGTCTGGGGAGGAAGCGATAATGTGTTGATCCGCAAGTGGAATTTGCCATTCACCAAAATGCGTCGTGGCGGTTATGATGACTGGTCCGGTGAATTGCCTGGCGATTTGAAATAAGGCTGTGGTCTTGCCTCCCGCGCCGACAATTGCGATGCAGGCTGTTGGCGTGAGGCGCAGCGCATGAATGAGTTGCATTTCTAAATTGTAACCGCTCCCCATTTATCCGGTTGGAAATGGGGAGCGGCAGTGAGCGGTGGATGCAAATTGCGGATCACCAGATTCGGATGACTTCTCCGGCATAGATCCAGCTTGGGTTCCAGAGTTGCGGATTGAGTACTTGTAAATTGTAGACGCTGGTACCGTTGCGGGTGGCGATGCTAAAGAGCGTATCTCCGTATTGGACGGTGTAGTAAACAGGCACGGCAGGCAGATTGATGACTTGTCCGGCGTAGATATAGTTTGCATTCCAAATCTGTGGATTGGCGGCAAGAATGTCATTCACGCCGACGCCCATGCGGCCGGCGATGATCGCCAGAGTCTCACCCCATTGGACGACATAGGTTCTGCCCGAGGAAGGATAGTATTGCGGGGTCCCATGGTTGTGTGAAATTCCCGGGATAACAAGTGTCTGACCGGCGTAGGCCCAATATCCGAGGCCGGGGTTGGCGAGTTGTAAATCATAAACTGTAACGCCGCACAGTTGCGCAATGCCGCTAAGCGTGTCCCCCCATTGCACATAATAAGTCGAACCGCATCCTCCCCAGGCGCTTGCACTGACGGTGTTGCCCAAAGATGCCAGCACAATTGTAGTGAGAACGACGATTTGTAAGAACCTTTTACCAGACATGTCGAACCTCCTAGCAGAAACAAGGCACGTAGTGGAAATAAAGAGGGCAGGCGCTCTGCGGTTACAGAACATCCAAAGATACTAATACTATACAAAATTTTTGTTGATAATTCAAGTAGCAAATTAGTCAGCTAAAACGGGGTAAAGCTCGTCTCTTGAATTACCAAAGCTTGGCGCGTATCTCTGGTTTGGATAACAGCGCTTCCAACACACCGCCACCGACAGCCAATGCTTTATCTGAAACCAGATAGCATAAACTTGAGTCATCGCGCGGGTCGAGGTCGCCGATTTTCATACCTTGGACTGCTGCGATGCCCGGATGTAAAAGTCCGCGCAAGACACCGGTGAAGGGTGCGGCGATGACTTGGTCTCCAATAGTTACTATACGTTGGCCCAACTCAAAATGTTCCCCTATGCTGGCATCGGAATTCAATATCCCATCGATCGGGGCGCGTAACACGCGGCGCGGGTCGCCTTCGGGTTGGGATGTGTCAAAGGAGGCAGGGCCGTCCCAGATGACGCGGCCGAGAGTGTGTCCGCGCTGGGTTTCGATCACAGCGTCCACGTCAGCGGGTGCAGTGAAGCCTGGCCCAAGTCCGATGTGGAGAAACGGGCGGATGGGCAGCGGTTCGGGCGGCTGTTTGATAAGTCTCGCATCCACCACAATCGACGACTGGGGATTCGTTAGAAAGGCATTACTGAGAAACCTGGCGTTCGGGTCGATCAGCACAGGAATCTCGCCCGCATCCAACGCGACTTGAAGCTGGTCGGGCGAAACAAGGCGGGCTGTCACTTTCTCTACTGTGCACATGCCCTCGTAGACCGCATTGGCGAATGCCACCGTGCGGCGGACGGCCAGCGGTTGCGCGATCTCGGTGATGACAACTTGCAATCCGGCGAGATGCAAACGCAGCGCTACGCCGCTCGCCAGGTCACCGCCGCCGCGAATAAGAATAAGCGCAGGCATTTAGGCCTGCTCGGATTGTTCTTGCAAGAGATGGCCGAAGACATAGAGGGTAATGTATACAAAAAGGAAGAACAGCGCATAGAGCGCGATGAAACCAATGGAGCGTACACTTGGATCCATGGCTTGATTAAGCAGCTCGGAGGCGATGCCAAAAGGATTGCTGAGAAAATCCCAGCTATTCCAGCGGACGAAGCGCCCGATATAAATGCCGCCGCTTGATAACAGAGAAACCACGAAGACAAATACCCAGCCCACAGTGCGCCCAAATTCGCGCCGGATGATATTCTGCATGAGATAAAGCGAAGTGACGCCGAGCAATAATCCTGTCCACGCAAACCAAACCAGCATGATTACGTCGAACCATATCGGCACGCGGCCGCCCTGGTCGCTCAAATGTTGAAAGTCGGTCAGAATATAGGGCGCGTTCGGGAAAAAGATCAGCCACAAAAGAGCGAAGGCCGGGATGACGATATAAACGAGATAGCGCCGCCATGAAAGGGCATAGGCCAGATATGCCAGCACGAAGGGAATCCATGCCAGCGACAGATTCCAGATCAAACCGACGTAGCGGGTTGAATTGCCGTATGCTACGCGTGTCAATACCAGCGTGATACAAGTTACCGACGCGGCGGAGAGAAGAAAAAAGAGGCTCACTGTATATTTGTGGCGATCAAAGATATGTAGAAGTTTTTTCATCATTTTTTCTCAGGAAGTTTATCAAGATCGGGTTGACGATTTCGTGCTTTTCAAAATGCGGGATATGCCCGGTATCCTCGATGGGATGAAATTCAATTCCCGGAACAGCGGCGACAATATCTTTGCTATGTTCAAAGGGCAGGGTTTGGTCGTCGCGTCCCCAGACGAGCAGAACAGGCTTAGATAATTTTCCAAGTTGGTCGTAGATAACCGGATGACCACTGACCATTTTGTTGCGAAGCGTGGACAGGATGGCGCGCTTGAAGCCGCGGTATTGCATCTGAACGCGATATTTTTCCTGGAACATCGCAATGTGTTCGAGATCAAAGAAATCAGATGCCGCACCTTTGACCATATTCTCGGTTCCAACTAAACCAAGGATCAACTCGCTGATTCCAGGCAAAAAGGCTACTTTGTAAAGCCATGAAAGCGGCATACCTTGTTTTCCAACCGGATCAATCAAGGCCAGCTTGCGGACGCGTTTAGGAAACCTCACGGTGAACGCGGTTGAGATGGGGCCGCCCATGGAAAGGCCGACCAGGTCAACCTGTTGAAAATTAAGTTCGTCCAACAGGTCATGCAGTTGGCGGACGAACAAATCCATGTTGTATTTTGTACGCGGGCGGTTGGAGAAGCCGCGTCCGAAGAGATCATAGCGCAAGACGCGGAATCCGGCCGAGGTCAAAGCTGCGAACGTGATATCCCAGATGAAGTACGGGACAGAGAATCCGTGAACGAGCACGACGGGCGCCCTCACCTCTAACCCCTCTCCCAATGGGAGAGGGGAAGGGGTGAGGGAAAGGCCGCCCAGTTCGTAGTGGGTGACGCCGTCTGCGAGTTTGATGAAAGAACCGGGCAGTGATGCGCGTTCCGCGTCATTTAAATCTTTATTTTCACCGCGATATGGAAAAGACATTTTTATGTTGATTAAATTTTTCCCAAAGCTCGCAGAACGCGTTCGGGTGTGAATGGGAATTCGTTGATCCACACGCCGGTTGCATCATGGATTGCGGCTGCAACGGCGGGCGCGTAAGGCAGGAATGGCAATTCGCCCATACCGCGCGCGCCCCACGGCCCGTTCGGGTCGGGGACTTCAACGATCACCGATTCGATTTTTTCGGGAATGTCGAGCACGGTCGGCAAAAGATAGGTACTGAGTTGATCGCTCAACACGCGGCCATCCTTGGTTTTGAAATCTTCAGTGACCGCATATCCATGCGCCTGCACGATCGCGCCTTCTATTTGTCCGACCACCAGATTGGGATTGATGGCTTTGCCAACATCGTCGGCAGAAACCACGCGCAAGACGTGCACATGTCCGGTGTCCAGATCGACTTCAACTTCAACGGCCTGTGCCACATACGCATACGAAAAGTTCGGCATGGAGTAGCCGGTCTCGTGGTCCATGTGCGTGGTGGGCGGAGCGAGATATTTGAATTCGGCAACTGCCGGATGTTCCTCGGCTCTCCATTTTTTGAGCGCCGCTTCTGCTGCCCCTTTAATAGCATTGCCCGCCATATACGTCATACGTGAAGCAGAAGCTGAACCAGGGTTGCCTTGCGTCGCAGAATCCGAACCAATTATGGTCACCATTTCTGTCGACACGCCAACGGCTTGCGCGGCCATCTGCGCCATCACCGTGTGCGTTCCCTGGCCGACTTCCGCTCCGGCGTGATGCACGATCACTTTTTCGATGTTGCCGTTGCCATGAATCTCGACCTTCGCCCAACAATTTTCCTGATAGCCAAACGAGAAGCCGACGTTTTTAAACCCAGCGGCAAAACCTGCACCGCGCGCGATGGGCGACTGGTGACGAGTAATAGTCGGCGATTTGTGGATGGACTTCCATCCGAATTTTTGCGCGGCGGCCTGGATCACTTGCGGTACGCTTACCGGACCCGGAGCCGGGGTGCCCACTCCGAGTGTTAACCCATCTCGAAGTGCATTCTTCATGCGAAATTCCACCGGGTCCATGCCTAGTCTTTCGGCGAGTTTATTCATCTGGCATTCGGCCATGAACAAGGCTTGCGGTGCACCGAATCCGCGGAAGGCCGCGCCGGGAACGTTATTGGTGTAAACGCCGTACACATCTGTTTTTACGTTGGGAATAAAGTATGGACCGGTCGAAGTGATGGTGGCATTTCCCAGCACCTTGTTACTGGTGTACATATACGCGCCGCCGTCACCAATGATCTCATTTTGTACGGCGACGAGTTTGCCATCTTTTGTTGCACCCCATTTGGCTTTGAGCGTGACTGGATGCCGCTTGGCGTGTCCGATGATGGATTCGCGGCGGCTCCAGATTATTTCGACCGGGCGTTGTAATTTCCAGGTAGCGAGAGCCAGTGCAATCTGCACCGATAAATCTTCGCGCCCGCCGAACGCGCCGCCGATGGCGGGGTAAACCACGCGGATTTGTTCGTTTGGCAAATCGAGTGCGTGTGCGATTGTTTCGCGGTCGGCGTGTGTCCATTGACCGGCGCAGGCAATCGTGATGCGGCTTTCCTTGTCGATATATGAGAGTCCTGCTTCGGGCTGAAGATAAGCATGTTCCTGCGCCGGAGTGTGATATTCGCCTTCAACGATTACATCGGCCGACTCAAATGCAGCATCCACATCGCCTTTGCGGATTTTATAGTGGACACATATATTCGAGTCACCGCGGTCCGGGTGCAGGATAGGCGCGTCGGCTTTCATGGCTTCGACGGGGTCGCTTAGAATCGGCAGGTCTTCATACTCAACCTGAATTAAACGGAGGGCGGCCTCAGCGGCAGATTCACTCTGGGCAACAACGGCCGCTATCTGGTCGCCAACGAAGCGGACGATGTCAGTGTAGGGCTTTGATGAACCGGGTCCGCAGAAGACGGGTTGGTCGGGGATCTGTAATCCATATTCGTTAACCGGCACATCTTTAGCGGTGTAAATTGCAATGACACCATCTGATTTTTCTGCCTTGCTGGTATCGATTTTTTTTACGCGCGCAGACGGCCGTTCCGCGAATAAGATTTTCATGAACAGCATACCTTTCATCGAAAGGTCGCCGGAATAGGGAGCTTTGCCTGTAACTTTGTCGTGAGCATCAATGCGCGGGAAGGATTGTCCGATTGCTGACATGTGTTTCTCCATAGTTTGAAGTTGCGTCTTTATTATACATCGGTGTGATTGCTCTTTTAGCGTCGCTGGAGTATATTCGCCTTCTGAAAAGATAAGATATGTCTGCTGACCATAACGATTTATTTCATGTTTCGGGCTTATCGGGAATGCTGGATTATCTCAGCGTGCGTTTGACTGCCGGTGATCTGGCGCCGGATGAGGCCCTGGCAATGTTGGGAGCTGTCCATGAGGGGTTGAGCAATGGCGATGTGGCAGACCGTCATGTGTATCAACAATATTCTGTCTTCATGCAGACTTAAAGTAATACCATGCCTGAAGTCCATGACTTTGTTGTCTCGGAATGGTCGAAGCGCACCGGCAAAGAATCTATCGGTGAAGATTTTTGGGATGAGCCTGGCGATGGGAAAGAAGATAGTAAAGGTGATGTAAAGAAGATAGGGACTCTTGATAAGACTGCTTGCGAAGTCGGAGAAGGCGAAGAAGAAGAATCGGAAGAAGAGGAGCCTAAGGAAGAGGCCGAAGAAAAAGAAGAGGAAGAAGGCAAGGAGGAAACAGAAGAGTCTGAAGCTGAGGAAAAGGGAGAAGAAGACAAGGAAGCCGAAACTGAAGAGCAAGGAGAAACAGAGCAGCCTCAGATCGAGGAGCCCGGAGTCGAGCCTGAAGAATCATCTACAGGCGAAGATGCTGAGATGCCCGGTGTAGATTGAAATTAAAGAGGATGTGAAAAACCACATCCTCTTTAATTTAGCGTTTATAGTGTTTGGATTTGACGTTCGGGGGCGGCATGTCCAACGGGCCGTAGCGCGGCACGGCGGAGCGAAACATGAGCGCATATGCGATCGAAATAAAAGACTCCAGAATAATGGTGAAGAGTAAGGCCAAAGACAGGATTGCATAGAGATTATTCTGGCTTTGTATAAATACCCATAACGGAGCGAATGCGTTGATTTTCCAGAGAAGAGGGGAAATTGCCGGATGTCCCATGAGTTGGTAGGGTATTGGCCAGCCTAGTTGGGATCCAGTGTCGATTAACATAAAAGCCCCTGCATATGAAATGATTGGAATGATCAAGCTAATTACGCAACCGAACCCGCGCCAGATGGGGTGTAGACTTGCAGGAGGTGGAGGAGGTTGTCTCATGTTCATCGAACCATATTTTCCCATGCTTTACCTCTCAGGCTTCGATTTGGCTTGCATCTTCAATGGCTTGAATAATTTTATAGTAACCGGTGCAGCGGCATAAATTACCAGTGATGGCCTGCTCGATTTCGTCCTTGCCCGGATTTGGATTCTCTTCGAGCAATTTCGCGGCGGACATAATAAAGCCCGGTGTGCAGTATCCGCATTGGACAGCACCATCTTCAATGAAGGCTTGTTGTACGGGATGGAGCTTTTCGTTGTCCGCTAAACCTTCGATGGTAACGATCTGCGCGCTGTGCGCGCGCGGCGCAGGCACGAGACACGACATCACGGCTTTGCCATCCAGATAAACTGTGCAGGCGCCGCACTCGCCTTCGGCGCAACCTTCTTTTGTTCCAGTCAGTGCGCCCTCTTCGCGCAGGAGGCGAAGCAAAGTTTTGTCGTGGCCGCTGTTGAAGCTATATTTTTTGTTGTTGATTGTCGTTTCGATTGGATTTGCAGGAAAGATTTTCGCCTCCATCTTTCCGCCTTCATCCTTTTGTTCGCTGCCCCACAACAAAACAGGTTTGGATGGGAAGCCATTTTGCTCAGTCTTATCTTTGATGGATTTCAATCCACGTGACGTGATGACCTTGACCATCTCGCGGCGATACGCGGCGGAACTGCGGATATCGTCAATCGGATGTGCGGCATCCATCGCCAACTCGGCGGCCTGGGCAATGACCTCGTCGGTCAGCTTTTTGCCAATGAGATAAGTCTCCGCTTCGGGCGCGTGGACGATGGTCGGTGCGACTGCTCCAAACGTGATCGAAGCCGATTTAACGGATCCTGCTTTCAGGTCCAGAACGATCGCCACATTGACCAATGAAATCGCCTGAGCGCGGCGTAACGCTAATTTGATAAATGTCCCGCGTTGGGTTTTGGTCAAGGCCGGGAAGGAAATATCCACCAGCATTTCGTCCGCCTGCATAACAGTCTTGCGCACGCCAGTATAAAAATCTTTCAGCAATACTGTGCGTTCGCCGCGCCTGGATGCGAGTGTCACGGATGCGTTCAACGCAATGAGCGGAGTGATCGTGTCGTTGGCGGGAGAGGCGGTAATGAGATTACCCGCCACTGTGCCTCGGTTGCGGATTTGCGGCGCGCCGACTTCCCAGGCCGCGCGTGCCAGAGGGTAAGCCCTCTCTCGAATAAGTTTGGATGCTACGCAATGGTTATGTGTAACGAGTGGCCCAAGATGTATGACGCCGTCTTCATCGAGGGTGATCTGATCGAGGCCGGGGATGCGCGTCACATCAATGAGTGTGTCGATACCCGTGCGGACACCGCGTTCCATCTCAAGAATCAAATCGGTCGCACCCGCAACAATGCGGGCGCGACCGCCTTTTTCGTTGAGCGTTTTCAGGACTTCATCCGTGGAAGTTGCGTTGATATAGTTGTGCCACATGGTATATGCACGTCATTGCGAGGGGTTCTTTCCGAAGCAATCTTCTTTTCAATGTCGGAGATTGCTTCGTCGGCAAGGATGCCCTCCTCGCAATGACATCATGAAATTATTTTCCGCTTCCGGTAAATGCTTCAGAGCGATTGTTGAAATTTTCGACTGCCTGCCGTCCCAGCGTGGTGATGTTGCGGATCGCGGCGGGCAGGGCGGTATCATCGCCCAGGCTGGCTTCGACGTTATCCAACCCGCTGCCGATCTGATCGGCGAGTGTGAAAAAGGCCAGGTCAAAATCGTAGAGCGCTGCAAGCTCCTTCTCGTTGATCTTGACCGCGTCGAACAGGCCGGAATATCCGCGGGCGGCGGCGCTGATCTTGTCGATAAAGGTGCGGAGTTGACTGGCGGCTTTCTCCATGTCATCCACATATTCAATTTTACCTGCATTAACCAGATCAGTTTGCAGGTTCGAGGCGCGCTTCCAGAGTTCATTGAAGCGCCGCGCCACTGTGTCGCGCACCAGCTTGTCAGCGTCGCGGCGGTTTTGTCGTTCCACGTAGCCATTAAAGCCGGGGATAAATGAAGCCAGTTTTTTGAATGGATCCATCTGACCGCTTACATTTTGAAACATATCAGTCATTCGTGCCTCCTGCGATGATATACGAGTTCAAGGAAACTTAAGTTGTGCGAACCCATTATAGCCTTACTTTCTGGTTATAATCAAGCAGATAAACTTCCTGCTTGGAGCAATCCCATAGCAGGCAAGGAAAGCGACTTCCCTCGCTGAGAGCGAGAACTTAAACCGCTCGGCGCGTGCATCCTCGAGCAAGGAGAAACAAGATGACAGCTGATATTCAATCCTTATTGGGGGACAGAGCAGAATCACTGCTTGGTTTCACTTCCCCCAAAATTTCCAAAGAACGTTTGCATTTGCCTGGTCCCGATTTTGTAGATCGCATTTTGTTGCAATCTGACCGCAACAATCGCGTACTTGGCAATCTGGCGTGGATGCACAACCACGGACGGTTGGGCGGAACAGGCTATTTCTCCATTCTGCCTGTTGACCAGGGCATCGAACATTCAGGCGGTGCAAGTTTCGCGAAAAACCCCGATTACTTCGACCCCGAGAACATTGTCAAACTCGCCATCGAAGGCGGCTGCAATGCGGTCGCATCCACATTTGGCGTGTTAGGCATTGTGGCGCGTAAGTACGCACACAAAATTCCATTCATCGTGAAAATCAATCACAACGAGCTATTGACGTATCCAAACAGCTTTGAACAAATTTTGTTCGGCAACGTCGAGCAGGCTTACGAAATGGGCGCGGCGGCCATTGGAGCGACAATTTACTTCGGCTCGGGCGATTCGCACCGCGAACTAATCGAAATCGCGCAGGCGTTCGCGCTCGCACATGAACTCGGGATGGTGACTGTCTTATGGTGCTATCTGCGCAATGCGGCGTTCAAAAAGGACAAAGACTATTCCGTCTCATCCGACCTCACTGGGCAGGCGAATCATCTCGGCGTCACCATTGAAGCGGATATCATTAAGCAAAAAATGGCGGAAAACAACGGCGGCTATATCGCGTTGAATGCAGACGGTGTTTCGTATGGCAAGTACGACAAACGCATCTACAGTGAATTGACCAGCGACCATCCGATTGATCTGTGCCGCTATCAGGTGGCAAACTGCTACATGGGACGCATCGGTCTCATCAACAGCGGCGGCGCATCCGGTGAAAATGATTTTTCCGAAGCGGCGGTAACCGCCGTGATCAACAAGCGCGCGGGCGGCACGGGACTCATCTCGGGGCGCAAGGCCTTCCAGCGCCCAATGGCGGACGGCGTGAAGCTTTTGAATACCATCCAGGATGTGTATCTGGACAAGAGTATTACAGTGGCGTAACTGAAAGAAAATAAATAAGCGCTGTCTTGTTGACAGCGCTTATTTATTAATGGCCAAGCGCGGTTACAGTTGATATTAGTTGTTTTTATCGTCACTTGAAGCAGGGATAGCGGTCAAGCCTGAGCAATAGCATTATTCAAATTATGCAGAATTTATTGGGAAGCGAAAAGGAACGTTGGTAGACCGTGACTTTGTGAAAATCAACTTCGGCATACCCGAAGTCTATGAGGATTTTGTGATGAATTATGTCCCACTTGAAAAGACGCAAAAGGAATTACGGCATTATCTGTTTTGGGATTGATCCTGTGGCGGAGTGCGTCGCACCTGGCCCGTAGACAAATCCCGTTTAACGGATAGAATCCACCTTGAGACGGAATCCCATTTAGAAAGGTGCGACGCACCCTCCCATGCCTGATCGCAAACTCCGCGTTTTTCTTTATCATGCTTCGTTGCTTCTATTTGCTACCCTGCTTGTTGCTTGTGGTGCTCCCGCACGCGCGACAAATACTCCTTTGCTGCCTACGGCAACAGCCACACCAGTGCCTACAGAAACACCAATCCCGACTCCGATGGCGGTGGAAATTAATGGTAATACCTATACCCAAAAGAGCGGATATGATTATGAAGCTTTTGATACGACCGGAAAATTGGCTTATGTCAAAGATACTCAGGGCAATTGGATCAAAGCCTCTTATGAGAAACCGATGATGATAGATTCCAGTACGGCTTTAACCGGCCGATTGGGTTCGGATTTTGCTTTAAACAGCGAAAGTAACGGAATTACGGGTGTTGACGGGTTAAAAATTGATATTACCAAGGGAAGAGCAACATCTAATATTGATGGCAAAGGTGAAGAAACATTCAGCACGGCCGATATCCATGTTGTCAGTAAAGATGTGAATGGCCAACCAATGAAGCCTACTTTATTACTTGCCGGTTATGCATGGAATCCGGAAACTAAAAAATGGGATATTTATAACCCGGGTTTTCCGATGGATGTACCGAAAGACGAATTGGGTTGGTTTAATCAGGCTGATGTCGCCAACGGCAACTGGCTGAGATGGTATCAAAGAGCGACGGCCAATGTCGATTGGAATACGCTATTTGCGAATGTTATGACTCCGTTTAGATGGGAAGTCACAAATCAGCCAGGTCTTATTTGGCCAAATTGGATTAATGATGCATATGAGGCAAATAAGATAAATCCACGTGGTAAACATTATAGTAAGGACATATATCCCGGTCATGGCGGAGAAGCATACGGTTATCTTATTGATAAAAACTGTGTTCTGATTTCTTTTGACGCTTTAAATAATAACGGTGTCCAAACCAATGGAGAAGTAAGTGTTACTCATATGCCTTTAATAATGGATGACTCAACCTGGCTAGAGCATAGAAATGATCCAAATTTTTCACGCATATATTATGCTGCCGGGAAAGAGCCAAATGGGTCAGTAGCGAAAGAAGTAAATATTTACAGTGGAAATAGTCCTGATTATTGGATGTTTTGGCCAGCCATGGCATATCCAGGACAAACACAAACAGGTTCAGGGGGTCAAAGAGATGTAACAATTATAAATGCTGAAAATACTTCACTACTTGAATCTGAAGTGAGCCCAAATGGATTTGACACAGATGCTCCTTTAAATCTCTGGGCGGGGTTTATTAGAATAAACCCTTGATTTTTATTAAGCGATTATGCATACTGAAAAAGTATGAATCAGCGGTCGTTCTTTGTAAATATTTTTAAGAAATTCTTAGTAATAACTTTTTTTCTTCTATTAAATAAATCGGTGGTTTTTGTGCAATATTCAGCCTCGGTACCTTATACAGGTGATACTACTTATTCTCTTTGTCCAAGTGGATGTAGCGAGATTTATATAAATAATACTTTTTGCAACCCAAACTGTCCACTTGCAGGAAGTGGATACGCTGGATCAAATGCAACATCCTATGGCGGCTCTCAATACGCCGGATTTTATCTAGGAAATAATAATGTTTGGTATCCAATAAATACCGGAAGTGGTGGGGCGGGTCCGTCAGGATCAAATAACTGCACTGGAGTTTACGGCAGCTGTACCGGTTGGAGTGCCTGTTCGCAAAGCTGTGGGCCGGGGACGCAAACGAGAAACTGTTATGATACCGGCTGCGGCACTCAACAAACTCAATCACAAAGTTGCCAGGTTAATGACCCGAATATTTGGGGATCTTGGGGTGCGTGCTCGGTCAACTGCGGCGGTGGTGGAACCCAAACCCAAACAAATCAGTGCGGCACTGTTCAAAGCCAGGCCTGCAATTCTCAGCCGTGTGGCCCCTGGGTCAAACTGCGTGATACCTCATTTTATTCCGTAAATTCATTAACAAATATCATGTCGTCAAC
>Ga0172368_10002641_pt1 | contig 22516 bp, 18 predicted proteins | sample Lak11m_FD_114540 | JGI IMG/M metagenome (GOLD analysis project Ga0172368, IMG submission 114540) | Freshwater microbial communities from Kabuno Bay, South-Kivu, Congo - kab_022012_11m | ecosystem: Environmental > Aquatic > Freshwater > Lake | place: Democratic Republic of the Congo: South-Kivu...
GCACGAAGAGCAGGTGCAGGCTGAACCCGGTGAACAACAGGCCGTGAATCCATCCCGGTGAGATCGGTTTCGGCAGCGGCAGGTCGGACAGGCTGTCCAGGCGCGGTCGCGGTGTCGCCGGCCCATCGTCGAGCGTTGCGGACGCCGGCAGGCGGTTCGATCGGGTGTAGAGGAAATTTGCCAGCACGCGCTGCTCGTGGTCGGTGCCGGTAAAGGGCGACATCCAAGGCACCATCTCGTGGGTGTGCCCGATGATGACGTAGATGCCGTCTTCGGAGCGGTCACGGACGCATTTCAGCACGTTATTGGCGCCGTCCAGCGTGTGGCAGGCGCCGCAGTTCGTTTGAAAGAGAAACGCGCCGGCCTTCTGCGGCCTGGCGCCGTACCAGTAGTTCGTGCCCAGTATCCCCTGCTTTGCCAGCAGCGGCCGTTCCTGCACCAGGGTTTGATTGGAATACATGTATCCCGGCATCAGGTAGGGACCCCGGATGAACTCGCGGATGAATTCGAATTCGGTCACGAAGCCGATCGCCAGGATCAAGGCCGGGATCACCAACGCTTTTGCAAGTCGCTGTGTCTTCCACTGTGAAAACAGGGAGAGCACCAGCAGGACGGCAAAGGCGAACAGGTTGACCACCTCAAAAACGCGCGGGTCCTTGGGGTAGGCACGGGGCATAACCGCCGAGATGGCATGCACCTTGAAGGTCGGCGGTACCCGGGTGAAATACCACCAGCCGCAGAGCACGGTGACGATGAGCGCGCCCAGCAGCACCCGGCCGCACAACCGTGACAGCGACCGGCGGAACGGCGAGTCACCCTCGGTGAAATACAGGTAAGCCAGTGTGAACAGCGCGCCCAGGCCGAACGACCCGCCCAGGCGCAGCAGCAACTGCGGGAGGAAGGTGGGGTTGAAAAATGCCTGCGCGAAGCGCCCTCCGGCCGGCCAACCGTCGCTGGTCATCATGAAGCCTAAAATACCGGAGATGAGCACCGCTGAAATCACCGCGAGCAGGAGATACCCCCCGCTCAGCAGCGTATGCCGGCTCGTGCGCTGTGGTCGCAAGCGATCCCAGAGATAGTAAAAGGACAGCAACACCAGCAGCTCGGAGACAAAGATCCCCCACTCGATGAACCAGGGCCAGAAGAAGATACGCAGCATGGAGCCGATGCCCCGCGGCGCCAGCACGCTGGTGATGAACCAGATGCCGACACCGGTCACCGCGCCCACGGTGGAGATGACGATCGCCGAAAGGCGGATCAGGCGGTGCGAGAATCGTTCCCATTCCTCCCTGTCCAGTCGATGGTCATATCGTTCGATCAGCAGGATCATCCCCACCACACCGATGGCGATGCCATGGCTGATCAGCACGTGGATGACTGCATCCAGGCCGATCGTCATGCCGGTGCCGAGAAAGGGGATGGAAAATGGGGGGAACGGCATGCAGCCTCCTTCAGGTCACTGCTGGTTCGGGCGACCGGTGACGGTTGTCGTGTCGATGGATTGCACTGTCGAGAAATTCAGGAACCGGTTGAAGAAGGGAACCAGGAAGGCGCACACGAGCGCCAGTAGTAATACCAGCGCCACGAAAAAGGCGATATCTTTGCGCAGCATTCGCGTCCTCCCCACACAAACAAGATCTCTCTCGCTTTAGATGGTAGCGAAATGATGACAGCGAGGTGATGGATTCGTCGGACATCGATCGATGTTGTGGTTAAAGTGACACGAAAAGCCTGACCGGTCACAATTCAAGTTTCGCAGGGGACTGTTCCCGGGAGTTGGAATGGGCGAATGGGCGAATAGGAGAATGGGAGACATGTTTCCACTCCCCGCTCCCCATTCTCCATGGGGTTGGGGTTAGGCGCCCCCGGTTGTGCAATTACCTCTTGTGACTGTTTCCCAACTCGATGAACCGCTGCACCCGTGCCAGCGGCGTGAAGGGCGTGATAGGACTGCCGGTGCAGGTGAGAAAGCCGCGGGCATGATGGCCGGCTTTCTTCTGGCGGACGATCTCCGCGACAAGCTCCTCATCGGTGCCGTTTTGCAGCATGCCCACCGGGTCGATGTTGCCGAAGAGGCTGACGCGATCACCGATTTGATCGGCGATGGCGCCGATGTCGTTGACATAACTCTTCATGCTCGCCTCCATAGAGAAGCCGTCGGCGCCGATGGCGGCGATTTGCTCCAGACGGTCCATTACCCCGCCGAAGTAGAGGATGATGGCCTGATGGCCCAGTCGGTGGATTTCGCGCACCATCTCCTGCATATACGGCAGGCTGAAGCGCTCGTAGTGGGCGACGGAGATCATATCGCTGGTGGCGGTGGCATCGTCGATATAGATGGCATCACCGCCGGACGCTGCGATGGCGCGGATTTCCTCGATGTTCCGCTCGAGGATTCGCTTGCACAGGTCATCGACGAGATCAGGCTCCTCAATGAGCATGGCGAAGAGATTGGTCTGGCCGACGTAACTCGACGAGGAATAGATGGTGCCGACCACCCCGCCGGTGAGGATGTAGTGGTCGCGGCCGTATTCGGCGATGACGGCGTCGGCAAAATCCCAGCAGCCGGTGGCGCGGATCTGCTCCGCCGGGGTGACGCGCACCTGCTCATTCACGCCATGCCGGTCGAAGACGCGCCGCTCTTCATTGGCGCCGTAGTCATGCGCGTGGCCGCTCCGCTCTGGTTTCAGCGGCTCACAGGTGCTCGCTTGTCGGTCATACCGGCAGGGGATGCCGTTCCACTCCCTGTATTCGATACGCTCGCGGTCCTCACGGCTGGGGGCAGCCTGCGGCTGCAGGATCTCGAAGGGCGCCAATCCGTGCAGCCGGCGGAAAGTGGCAAGGTGCTCCTCCGGCGAAGCATACATCCACTGCCGCCACGCCCACTGCGGCCTGCCGGTCAACTCCGCGAAGTGATCGAGGTGATAGAGGTAGTTATACAGCACGGTGACCGGGCAGCGATCCACCGGCTTCCCGGCGAGGGCGGCGCGTATGCGTGCTTTGCTGGTCATGGCAGGCGTCATGTGCACAGAGTAGCGGAAAGCCGCATAGTTGACAACCGCGGGAAAGGGTGGAACAATCGGCGGGAGTTCTGAGTTATGACGGGGAGAGGCAATATGAATTCTCGTGAGCGGGTCCTTGCCGCGATTAACCATGAAAAGCTCGATCGCATCCCCACCGACATGTGGGCGACCGGCGAGGTGCGGGAGAAGCTGAGGGCGCATTTCGGCTCGGATGAGGCGGTCCGGGCGGCGCTGCAGATCGACGGCATGGGCGGGGCGGGGCCGGAGTATATCGGACCGCCGCTGCCGGAGATGCCTGAGGGCGAGACCGTCGACTTCTGGGGCATTCGCTCGCGCCGGCAGCAATACGACACCGGCACCTATTACGAGATGTATCACAACCCGCTGGCCGCGGCGCAGACCATCGACGACCTGGAGCAGTATAACTGGCCGAATGCCGACTGGTTCGATTATTCGGGCATGCGCGCGCAGGCGCTGCGGGCGCGGGAGACGCAGGCGGTGATGTGCGGCTACATGACGCCGTTTTACTCGCACAACCTGCTGCGCGGGCTGGAGCAGTCGCTGGTCGATCCGCTGGAGGACGCGGAGTTCACCCACCACCTGCTGAAGCGGCTGGACGACTTCGTTTACGAGCAGCACGTGCGCATGTTCGAAGCGTGCGCGGGCCTGATCGACATGGCGCAGGTGACCGACGATTACGGCAGCCAGCACGGTCCGCTCATCAGCCTGGAGATCTTCCGCGAGTTCTACAAACCCTACGTGCAGCGCTACTGCGACCTGTGCCATCGCTTCGGCATCAAGGTGTTCCACCACGATGACGGCGCCATGCGGGCGTTCATCCCCGACCTGCTCGAGTGCGGCATCGACATCCTGAACCCGATACAGTGGGTGTGCCCCGGCATGGAGCAGGAGGGGTTGAAGCAGGATTTCGGCGATCGGCTGTGCTTCCACGGCGGCATCGACAACCAGCGCGTGCTGCCCTTCGGCACGCCGGAGGAGGTGCGCGCCGAGGTGCGCCACAACATCGACACCCTCGCTGCCGACGGCACCGGCTACATCCTCGCCCCCTGCCACAACCTGCAGGCCGTCAGCCCCATCGAGAATATCATCGCCATGTATGAGGAAGCGCATATGTATGGGAGAGTGAGTGGCAAATAGTGAGTAGTGATACGTGAGTAGTAGGGTTAGTCCGATGGCGCACTCGCTGTGTTTTGTGGTGGTTGAGTAGGCAAGTAAGCTGTTCGGTTCTTTCTACAGCTTCCGCGCCGTATCGAGACCACCGCGGTATATTGGAAAGCTCACCTATACCTGCGGTGGTTTCGATACGGCGCGGGAACTGTGGAAAGAACCGTAAGGCTCCCCTGCCTACTCAACCACCGGACTGGGCGCTATATCTGAAAGGCTGAGTACAACGTGACGACCTGCTACAACTTCTCACTGATAACATCTTATCACTCATCACTTATTACTTGTCACTATACTCCCCGCGCGGTCGCCAGCTTTTCGGCCGCTCCGCTCTCGCGGAAGGCCTGAAAGGGATCGGCGGGCAGGCCGTCTTCCACGCGGATGGAGGCGAGGAGCGGGCGGACGTCCGTCTCGAAGCCGGCCATCAGCAACCGGTGCGCGCCCAGCACGTCGCCGGCCTGCTGCGCCACTGCCAGCGCCTGGCGGTTCACGCACAGCGCTTTCGCGTAGGCCACCTGCACATTCTGCACCGACTGCAAGATCGCCTCGATCTTATTCTCGATGCTGTGGCTCTGGTCGAGCATGTAGGCCACGTCGGCCGCGCGGCCCGCCGTGCCGCCGTTGATCAGCTCGTGGAAGATGGCGAAGAGCTGGAAAGGCTGGCTGCTGCCCACGATCAGGTCGTCGTCGGCGTAATTGCGGCAGTTGAAGTGGAAACCGCCCAGCTTCTCCAACCCCAGCAGCCACGCCACGATGTATTCGATGTTGGTGCCCGGCGCGTGGTGGCCGGTATCCACCAGCACCTTCGCCTTCGGACCCAGGAGGGTGGCCATGCTGAACGCCGCGCCCCAGTCGGCCAGGTCGGTGTGGTAAAACGCCGGCTCGAACAGCTTGTATTCGATGAGCAGCGTCATGCCGTCCGGCATCTTGGCGACGTATTCGCGCAGGACGTCCAGCAGGCGCTGCCGGCGGTCGCGGATGCTGTCCTGGCCGGGGTAGTTCGTCCCGTCGGCCAGCCACAGGCTGATCGCCGGCGCCCCGATGGTTTCCGCAATCTCCAGGCACTCATACATGTGATCCATCGCCTGCTTGCGCACGGCGGCGGCGGGGTGGCACAGGCTGCCAAGCATATACTGGTCGTCCTGGAACAGGTTGGGATTCACCGCGCCCAGCGTCAGACCGCGCTCCGCGGCATATTGCGCCACGCCGGCCCAGTCGTCCGACTTATCCCACGGGATATGCACCGCGACGGTGGGGCAGGCGCCGGTCAGCTTATGCACCAGGGCGGCGTCGTCCAGCTTTTCCCGGATTGTGCGCGCCGCGGCGGGATGGGGGAAGACATGGAATCGCGTGCCCGCCTGGGCGTATCCCCAGGACGGCGTCTCGATCTTCAGCGCGCGGATGGCGGCGCGCACCTCCGCGACGGCGATCTCCCGCTCGCACAGGTCGGCCTCGAGCGCGGCATATGAAGAATTCATTGGCGTGGTCATCGTCATTCTCCTCCGGCAAAATCAGGTGCGCCCGGAAGGCGCTCTGGCTAACTTCGCCGCCGGGCGGGGAATGCCTGCCGGTGCTGCCGATCATCAATCAAATATCTCATAACCCCCGCAAGGGAAATCAGCCGTCATACATCTGTAAGGTCTTGGTTAACACCTGGCAAGGAATTGCGGATTGACGAAAAGTCCACCAAACGAAAAAACCCGGCGCCGCGCGTGCGGCGCCGGGTTTCCAGTTGTCATCCTTACCCGGCCAAGATGGCATCGTTCGGGCATGCTTCCGCGCAGGCGCCGCAATCGGTGCAGGCATCCGCGTCGATTACGTACTTGTCCGCGCCTTCGCTGATGGCATCATTGGGGCATTCACTCTCGCAGGCGCCGCAACTGACGCAGTCATCGGTAATGGTGTGAGCCATGGAATAATCCTCCTTCGTCGGCTGGGCGCCTGAACGCGCCGCTTTTTGCCAACCGCTGCTATTCGTGTGTGTTGTGCTTCAGACCTTTACGGTCGCATTGGTATTATATCGGATTTCCATCGCGCTGTCTCCATCTCGGGGAAAATTCCTCGGATTTTCTCACGATTCCGTGAATGGTCACCTTCGATGACAGCGAGCATTCGCTTCGTGAGATATTTCACATAGATGCTATGCCGCCATCATAAATCACAGTATAATAGTGTAGCTATACGTGATATGGGAATGGAGTGATCATGATGACCGAGCAACATTTGTCTCTCTCGGAACGCGCGCTGGAGCTGATCGCGCACCGCTTTAAGCTGCTGTCGGAGCCGACGCGGCTGCGGCTGTTGCAACTGCTGATGACCGGGGAGAAGAGCGTCAACGAGCTGGTCAGCGACATCAACACCACCCAGGCGAACGTGTCCAAGCATCTCGGCATCCTGGCGGACGGCGGGCTGGTGGCCCGGCGCAAGGTGGGTGTCAGCACCATTTACCGCATTGCCGATCCCTCGATCATCACCCTGTGCGATCTCGTCTGCCAGAGTCTGCAGGCGCACGGCGAGCAGGTGCTGCAGATGCTGCAGCCGGATGAAGAAGAAGCGCAGCAGGCCGGGTGATCCATGCCTGCCATCAAGCATATTGCCTGATGGGGCGCTGCTACCGCGTCAGGCCTTCATTTGCACGGAAGAGTGGAAGGTTGGAAGAATGGATAAGCCTGGTCCGGTGGTTGAGTAGGCAGGGAAGCCTCTCCATCACTTTCCACAGCTCCCGCGCCGTATCGAAACCATCGCGGGGATAAGATCACTTTCGTTAGTCCCGCGGTGGTTTCGGTACGGCGCGGGAGCTACGAAAAGAGATGGAAAGGCTTCCCTGCCTACTCAACCACCGGACCAGGCTCTTATTACTTATCACTACACACTCTTCTATCCTCAGTGAAATCGAACCCGGCGTTATAACCAGAGATTTACCAATGCCGCTTCCTCGTATTCCACCACGCAGCCGTCCCGCACCGCGCAGGCCGGGCCGGCGGGGTGCATTTCCCAGAGGGTTCCCTGTAAAAAGACATTCATACCCGCCCGCGCGCCGGAGAGGACAAGGCGCGAAGCGAGGGCGTATTTCCGCCAGGCCGCCCCGCGGGTGAGACGGCCCACGTCGGCAAGGTTCACATCCGCCGGGGGCGGCGCTCCACTGTAGCCTTCCCAGGATCGGCCCATGCCCCCCTCCTCCGCGGCGAAGGACGGCGCCGCGATCAGCTCGACCTCCCGCGCGCGCAATACGGCATAGCAGTCCGGATACCAGGTATCGGCGCAGATCAGGATGCCCAGCCGCCCCGCCGGCGTAGGGAAAACGGGCAGCATTCCGGGATGCCCGGCGGCGAGCAGCGGCAGCTCGTCGCCGGCCGGATACACTTTGCGTGTCAGCGGCTCACGAATGAGTCCGTCCGGACCGTAAAGCGGGGAGACGTTATACAACGGACCGCATCCTGCGCGCAACGCGCCGTGCCGCACGTAGGGCTCCGGCAGCAGCAGCGAGCCTGCCACCAGATACACCCCGTAGCGGCGCGCCAGCGCCGACATGACGCGGTGATATCGGGACGCGGTGGCCGCCGCCTTCATGCGAACCGCCGTCGCCATCGCCCACTCTCGCTCGCGCGCCCGCGGCAGTCGCGCCAGGAAGGCCGGCAGGTTGCTCAAGATCATCAGACGCACCGCGTCGCTGACCGTTCCCGCGCGATAGACCGCCGCTTTCTCGCGGGCCGCCGCCAGCCAGGTGCCCAGGTGCTCCGGCAGAATGACCACCGTCTTTTCGTCCAGCACCCCCGCCTGCCGTGCCGCTGTGAAATACCCGTCCAGCCGCGTAAACAGCCGGTCCGACGAGGCGTAATCCGTCGTCGCCAGCCACGGCTGAATACCGAGCAGGTTGCCCCGCTCTGTGTCCTCCCCGCAGGAGCGCAACGGATACGCCGTGGGCGCCGCCGGCTCCTCCGGCAGGCTGCGCCCCAGGCGGTTCCAGACGGCATACGCCGCGCAGGCGCCGAGCGCAGGCAGCGCCCACCGCGCAAATCGCCGGATTGTCAGAGATGCATCGTCACGCATGATCGCCAGTATAGCATGAGGTAGTGAGTAGTGATAAGTGAGTAGGAGGTGGTGAGTGGCGAAGATATACGCTCAGTTCGGTGGTTGAGTAGGCAAGTGAGCTTTTTCGGTCCTTTCCTCGCTCACGCGCCGTATCGAAACCACCGCGGGTAAACCTCGCGGGGACAGGCGTGATACCCGCGGTGGTTTCGATATGGCGCGTGAGCGATGGAAAGGACCGAAAAAGCTCACTTGCCTACTCAACCACCGAACTGAGCGCTATGATAAACTGACAAAGTATAACGTGACGACCCAATACAACTACTCACTCATCACTCCTCAACACCCACCGGCGCGGAATATGCTACAATAGCGGGGACACCTGAGATGCCAGCCGCCGAGGGAGCCGCGATGCCCAATATGCCGGAGAAGGAGATCATCGGCGTGGATGCCGTCCCGCACCGCCTGACCACCTGGCAGCAGATCGCCATCAGCCTGTACTGGTTCTCCACCAGCGCGCACTGGACGGCCATCCTCATCATCTTGCTGCCCAAGCAGGCACTGGCCATCGGCGCCGACGCGAGCAAAGGCACCACGCTGAGCACCATCGTGTTGATCGGCGCCTTCGTCTCCATGGTGGCGGCGCCCTTTTTCGGCGCGTGGAGCGACCGCATTCACACCCGCTGGGGCCGCCGCAAGCCGTTCATGGTCTTCGGCACCGTGGGGAACGTCCTCGGTCTGCTCGCCTTCGCGTTTCTGCCCGTCAATAAAAGCGTGCTGGTGCCCTATATCATCGTCTTCATCTGGATCGAGCTGTTCAACAACCTGGCCACCGCGCCGTATAACGCCCTCATTCCCGACGTGGTGCCGCGCGCGCAGCGCGGCTCCGCCAGCGGCTGGATGGGGCTGATGACCATGCTGGGCAACTTCACCGGCGGCATGTTCGGCATCGCCCTCACCTTCGGGCTGCTCCGGAATACGAAGGATGCCTACCTGGCGCTGGCCGCCATTATGCTGCTCGGTATGCTTGGCACCGTGATTTTCGTGCGTGAGCAGGCGCCGCCCACCGCCCCGCCGCCGTTCAGTTTCGCTGCCTTTGGCCGCGGGCTCATCGAGCCGTTCCGCTCGCGCGATTTCCTCTGGGTCTTCCTCACCCGCCTGCTGGTGATGCTCGGTATCTTCACCGTGCAGGAGTTCCTGCAATATTACTTCAAGGATATCGTCGCCGGTGGGCACAACGTATTCGCCTATAAACTTTTCGGCCTCACCCTGGCCAATAAAGCCGAAGGCGCCACCTCCTACTTCATCCTGATGCTGCTGATCGGCGCCATCCTCAGCTCGGTCTGGGCAGGGTCGCTGTCCGACCGCTATGGCCGCAAAAAGATGGTCTATCTCAGCGGGCTGCTGCAGGGGATCGTGGTGGTCGTCTTCCTGATGGTCGGGCGCTTCGATATCGTGATACTGCTCGGTCTGGTCTTCGGCCTGGGCTACGGCGCCTACATGGCGGTGGACTGGGCGCTGGTCACCGACGTGCTGCCGAAAGCGGATGATTACGCGAAGGACATGGGCCTCTGGCACATCGCCGCCACCCTCCCGCAGGTGATGGCGCTGCCCATCGCCGGCGTGCTGCTCGACACCTTCCAAAAGGTCGGCGCGCGGCACAGCCTGCCGCATCTCGGCTATACCGTGATCTTCTCCGTCGCCATCCTCTACTTCGCGCTGGGGACGGTGCTGGTATCGCGGATCAAGGGGGCGAGATGATTGCCAATAAGGACAGCATTGGGTATAGTTGATGAAGATTTGCTATCGCGGAAGAGGGTGAACTATGAGCCATGTCTTACCGTTGGATCAGATGACAACCGAAGAGAAACTACGCATCATGGAAAGCATCTGGGAAGATCTCTGCCGGGATGCCGAAGCCGTGCCGTCGCCATCCTGGCATGCCCCGATCCTCAGCGAGCGAGAGGAGCGGGTACGGAAGGGAGAGGAGCGAGTCGCTGATTGGGAGGATGCCAAGCTGAAGATTCGCCAATCTCTGACATGAAGATAAAAATCCTCGACTCCGCACAGCGCGATTTACTAGACGGTTACCGGTTCTACGAGAATCGGGAGATCGGCCTGGGTAATTACTTTCTGGACTCCCTCTACTCCGACATCGATTCTCTCCAGTTATATGCCGGAATTCATGGCATACATTTCGGTCGATTTCATCGCATGCTCTCGAAACGGTTCCCGTTCGCGATCTATTATCGCATTGAGGGAGATAAGGCAGTTGTCTATGCGATATTAGACTGCCGGCGACGACCGGCTTGGACACGTAAACGCTTGAAATGAAATCACCATTCAAAGATCATTTTGCCACCATCTCTATTGATTACCCCAGCATCGCCTCCCCCCGCTTGCATAATTGAATCGCCAATCCCCACGGATCGCGCAGCATCACCAGGTGCGTGTTGGCGTCCGGATGCCCTTCGCTCACCAGCGTGGCGCCGGCGACCAGCAGTCGATTCTTGTCGGCCTCCGGGTCGGCGGAGACGAAGGCCAGGTGCAGCACCAGCGGGTGCATCTCGGCGTAGTTCGGCACCATATCGGGCGGGTTGCAGTAGATCTCGACCAGCATCAAGCCGCTGTCGTCGGCGAGGAAGTGCGTGAAATACGGCGCGCCTTCGCGGCGAACCACCGCCAGACCAAGATGCCGCGCATACCACGCCGCCACCGCCGGCGGGTCCTGCACGTTGAAAGCAACATGTTCCAGCTTCATAACACTCTCCTCTCATCCCCTCGATGGCGCCTGTTCCGGTGGTCGAGTAGGCAAGGGAGCTTTATCGAAAAACCTTCATCACTCCCGCGCCGTATCGAGACCAGCGCACGCATGATGCCCATTCAAATAAGGCTTATCTGTATCCGCGGTGGTCTCGATACGGCGCGGGAGCTGTGAGGGTTATTCGATAAAGCTCCCCTGCCTACTCGACCACCGGACAGCCGCTCATCCCTTACCCCTTATCCCTTATCACCCATCACTACTAACTACTAACCACTAACCACTCACTCCCCCACTTCCCCGCTCCCACGCCGAGCCACCGGCGCGCACGCGCAGCTCGGTGAAGACGCCGTGTTCCAGCCGGGCGTGGCTCACGTAGATGCGCTGGCCGTGGAATTCGAAATAGGCGTTGGGGTAGGGGTATACGACGCTGCGGATGAGGCGATAAGTCTCCTCGACGGGCGCGGCGGGGTCGATGCGGTTGTCGTCGGCGTGGATCGGCTTCATGTAGGGCTGGGTGTGTGCGAGCTCCTGCGGCAGGCGCGGGGGATGGCCCGCCAGCAGCGCCGGCAGGTGGGCGCGCAGCAGGTCGCCGGTCACCTGCCCGATCTTCTGCAGCAGCGTATTGGCCGACTCGTGCTCGACGTCCAGCGCCACCTTGCCGCGGGCGAAGATTTCACCGGCGTCGATCTTCGACTTCACCCAGAAGAGCGTCATGCCCGTCTCGCGATACCCGCCGCGGATGGCATACTGCAGCGGCTCGTTGCCCGGCGCGGAGAGCACGCTCGGGTCGATCTGCTCGCCCTGCAGCGGCAGATACGCCGGGTGCCCGCCGATCCAGCCCAGCTTCGGGATGGCGAGGATGTGGTCCTTCACGATCTGCTTCCACCCCAGGGTGAAGCAGTAATCCGGCGCCAGCGCGCGCAGCAGCGTCTCCGCCTGCGGATCATTGATGCCGCCCACCTTGATGATGGGGATCTGGAAGCGCTCCGTCAGGTCGGTGAAGTCGGTCACGTCCATGAAGTGTTTCCCGCGCTCGCGCACGGTGAACAGCGCCGCCACCTCGACGGCTGGTGTGGACGCCAGCGCCTCCAGCGCGTAGCGGCCGATATCGTTCATGCTGATGAGGACGACGCGCATATGATACCTCCCACCGGACACTGTATTCCACAACCCGGCGGGAAGCCCCTGCCACTCTGCACTGCGGGGTTGTACGGAAAAGCTCCTGTCACAATTCAGGGGGTACGTTTCAGACTCGGACTTTGAGAGGTAGTATTGGTATGCAGTATTTCCTATAAAATAAATGTATTAAGCTGGCGGAAGGCTTTCAATAGTTTGTTCAGAAGTGGAACAATGTTGATCGGCATGGATTGCCGGGCGGGAGCACGGCATTTCATTTCTGCGGGCGTTGCTCCACTCAAATATGTTCATCCGCCGATGCGCCGCGACTGTTGTTTCGTTGCATGAAGCGGTTGATACAGGGGAGGCAAAACGCATGAGCGAGCATGATAAGCCGGATCAATCGGGCATCGAGAAGATGCCGACCGGGATCGAGGGGGTGGACGAAATCACCGGGGGCGGGCTGCCGCGCTGCCGCACCACGCTGGTGATGGGAGGGCCGGGGAGCGGCAAGACGGTCTTCGCGCTGGAGACGCTGGTGAACGGCGCGCGGGAATGGGGCGAGCCCGGCATTTTCGTCGCGTTCGAGGAGAACAGCCGGCACATTATCCAGAACGCCGCCTCCTTTGGCTGGAACCTGCCGGAGCTGGAGAAGGAGAAGCTGTTTTTCCTCAACGCGCGCTTCCCGGTCGACACGGTGCTGGCGGGCGGCTACGACCTGGCCGGTATGCTGGCGAGCATCGAGGCCAAAGCGCAGGAGATGGGCGCGAAGCGCGTTGTCTTCGACTCGATCGACGTGCTGCTGTCGCTGCTGGATGACCCGCGCGCCGAGCGCACGGAGCTGTATCGATTGCACGACTGGCTGGCCGCCGGCGATCTCACCGGCCTCATCACCACGCGTATCGAAGACGCCGACCAGCGGCATGCCGAAGAATATGGCTTCCTGCAGTACATGGCCGACGCGGTGCTGAAACTGACCCACGACGTGGAGGATCGCATCTCGACGCGCGGGTTTCGGGTGGTGAAATACCGCGGGTCAGCCTTTGCGGAGAATGAGTTCCCGCTGGTGATCAGCGAGCGCGGCATCGAGGTGGCGAGCATCGGCATCACCAGGCGGCAGGTGGAATACCCGGTCTCTACCGAGCGCATCTCCACCGGGGTGGAGCGACTGGACACCATGATGAACGGCGGGTATGTCCGCGGCACCAGCATCCTGGTCACCGGCGCGCCGGGCACCGCCAAATCCACGCTGGCCGGCAGCTTCACCCGGGCCGCCTGCGAGCGCAGCGAGCGGGCGCTGTATATCAGCTTCGACGAATCGCCGCAGGAGATCATCCGCAACTTCGCTTCAGTGAATATCAAGCTGGCGCCCTATGTCGAGAGCGGCCTGCTGCATATGGAGTCTTATCGCACCGACGCGCGGAGCGCGGAGGAGCACCTGATGCGCATGCGCGCGCTGATCGAGGAGCACCAACCCCGCTGCATGGTCATCGATCCGCTCTCCGCCATCGTGAAGGCGGGTGGGCCGCTGGCCGCGCTGGGAGTGGCTGTGCGCCTGCTGCACCTGGCGAAACTGCACGGAATCACCCTCTTCTCTACCAGCCTGATCGAAGGGACCGAACCGCTGGCGGAAGCCACGCCTATCCATATCTCCACCGTCGCCGATACCTGGATCCACGTCTCCTACATGGTACAGGGTGGCGAGCGCAACCGCGCGCTGACCATCGTGAAAGCGCGCGGTACCAAGCACTCCGCCCAGGTGCGTGAGCTGGTGCTGAGCGACGAGGGGGTGACGCTGACCAACGTGTATACCGCCAGCGGCATGGTGCTGATGGGTACGCTGCGCCGCGAGAAGGAGCAGCAGGATGCCTACGCGCGCCAGCAGGCCAGTCAGGAGATCGAACGAAAGCAGCGGGAATTCGAGCTGGCGGAGATGGAAGCCACTTCGCGTATCGAGGCGATGCAGCGCGAGCTGGAGTTGAAGCGCAAGGAGCTGGACGTCCTGCGCGACCAGTATACAACACGGGAAACGCAGCTTTCGGAACAGAAGGAAGGACGCCGCCAGTTGCGCGGCATGGATAACACCGCCGCATCGTCACCTTCCGCGGTCGCGCCGGACACGCGGAGCACACGTCAGGAGGGTGCATAAACATGACCGCTTTCAATGCGATCATCCTCAAGCTCTACGTGGCGGGCACCGCGCCCAACTCGGCGCGGGCGCGCGCCAACCTGGAGGCGATCCTGCACGGCTTTCCGGTCGTCCGCTGCCAGGTGGAGATCATCGACGTCTTCGAGCAGCCGCTGCGGGCATTGAAGGATGGCATTATCGTCACCCCCACGCTGGTCAAAATCGCGCCGCCACCAGGTGAGCAGATCGTGGGCGATCTGGGCAATTACGCGCGGGTACGGGATGTGCTGGGTCTTTCGGGAGGGAAAGATGAATAACCAACACTCCATTCCGAATGACGCCGCGCGCCTGGAGCGCATCCACCGGATCGTGCAGCAGATAGCCGAGCTGGAAAGCGAGTTGGAAGCTATCTTCGGCGTGGAGGTGGACGCCGTGCTGCTGCCGGCCACGGCGACGCCGCTGCTGCTGCAGCAGACCCAGCAGGCGCTGTTGAAGAGCCAGGAGGAGCTGCGCCGGGCGAACGAGACGCTGGAGCAGCGGGTAGCCGAGCGCACGGAAGAGCTGCAGCAGACCCTGGAGGAGCTGGAGACGCAGAGCGAAGAGCTGCGCGTGCAGACCGACGAGCTGCTGGCCGGCCAGGCGCGAATTCACGAGAGCGAGGTGCGGATGCAGGCCATCATCGACGGCGCGCCGGCCATCGTCTTCATGAAGGACCTGCAGGGTCGCTTCATCACCATCAACACGCGGCTGGAGAAACTATTGGGTATGACCCGCGAGGAGATCCGCGGCAAGACCGATTACGATGTTTACCGGAAGGAGGCGGCGGATTACTACCGTGAGCACGACCTGCGCGTGCTGCGGGGCGGGGAGCCGGTGGTGCTGGAAGAGGAAGCCGATCTGGTTGACGGGCACCATACCCTGCTGGCCAACAAATTCCCGCTGGTCGATGCGGATGGCGTCCCGTATGCCATGGTGGGCATCTCCACCGACATCACCGACCGCAAACGCGCGGAGGCGGAGCGCGAGCGGCTGCTCGGTGAGGTGGAACAGCACGCGGCGGAGTTGGAGTCCACCATCGCCGCGATTGCCGACGGTGTAGTCATCTACGACGCAAAGGGAGACATCGTCCGCTTGAACCGGACGGCGGAGAGGATGATTGGCTACTCCTCCGAAGATCTGTCCGTGCCGATGCCCGAACGGAAAGGGTGGAATCGCCTGGAACGATTCGATGGTACGCCGATGCCGCTGGAGGAAACGGCCACCTGGCGCGCGCTGCATGGCGAGACCACCTCCGGCAGTTTGAATATTTTCGTGCTGCCGGATGGCCGCCGGATCCACATCACCACCAGCGGGGCGCCCATCCGCGCCGCCGACGGGCGCTTCATCGGCGCGGTCATCACCTTCACCGACGTCACACCGCTGCACGCGCTGCAGGAACAGCAGCGCGTCCTCATGCACATGGTCTCGCACGACCTGCGCACGCCGCTGACCATCATCATGGGACATGCCGAGCTGATGGCGGACCGGGTCAGCGAGGACCTGCCGCTCGGCAAGGACGTCGCGACCATCCGCCGCAACGCGCGGCGCCTGAACGCGATGATCGAGGACCTGACGGAGATGGCGCGGTTGGAAGGCGGGCAACTCAAGTTGCAGCGCGAGCCGGTGCCGCTGACCGCCTATTTGCCGGAGCTGCTGGAGCGGTTGACGGGGGCGCTCGCCATAGACCGCATCCGCCTTGATGTGCCGGAGGACCTGCCGCCGATACTGGCCGATGTGAACCGCCTCGACCGGATTATGACGAATCTGCTCTCCAATGCCTTGAAATATTCCGACCCCAGCACACCGATCGAGCTTCGCGCTCACCGTGATGACGGCAAGGTGACGATCGCTGTCACCGACCACGGCCAGGGGATTTTGCCGGACGACCTGCCCCACCTGTTCGAGCGTTTTTACCGCGCGAAAAGCACCCGCAAAGCGGAAGGGATCGGCCTGGGCCTCTACATCACCCGCCTGCTGGTGGAAGCCCTCGGCGGGCACATCCGCGCGGAAAGCGAGCCGGGAAAAGGCAGCACGTTCACGGTGACGCTGCCGAAGGAGGAGTGAGTGATTAGTGATTAGCCCGGATTATTCATGAACCGCTCGTAGCCGCATCCCTTTACGGGTGCGCCGACGCTTTGTATTACTAATCCTTCGTTTCTTGCCACCGTGCGAAAAACTTTGCTTGGTCTGCGCCATGTTCAACATAGGCAAGGTGAGTCCGGTGGTTGAGTAGGCAGGGGAGCTGTTCGGTTCTTTCCGCAGTTCACGTGCCGTATCGAAACCACCGCGGGAATAGGAAAGCCCACCTATTCCCGCGGTGGTTTCGATACGGCGCCGGGAGCTGCGGAAAGAACCGAACAGCTCCCCTGCCTACTCAACCACCGGACTCACCTTGCCTGATTTGGCAAAACCTATGAACCAACAACATGTATTTCTTAAGAGTTTTCAACCCTTAAAGAACTAAAGTATTATTCACGACTCACCACTCACTTATCACTACCTAACCCAGCAAGCCGGAACCAAACGACCAGACCCTGAGAAGCAGGCTGATCGTCTGAATTCTCAACACGCTGTACAGAATTTCAGGGAGTAAGGATTACTGTTCTTCAGCGCGCGAATCGCCGGGTACTCATAAGCGTCGAGCAGGCCGTGGCGCCAGGCGTGGCCGAGCATGCGCGGGAGGCCGCGGTAGGCGCTGGCGACGGGCTTCACGCTGGCGCCGCCGTCGATGCCGCGGGCGTTCCAATACACGGCGTCGAGCAGGAAGCTCATCATCTGGATGAAGCGCTCGTTGCCGGTGCGCTCGAAGCCGACATTCAGCGCCATGGAGAAATCGATGCCGCGCATCTCGCCCTCGCGGGCGGCGTTCAGCGCCTCATCGACCAGGTCGTGGCAGAACTTGCCCAGCCAGGCGTGCGCCTCGGTGCTGCCGGTGACTTCCGCGTACCAGTCCACCCCTTCGATCATGCTGGAGTAGCCGAAGAAATTGGCGACGATCTGCCGGTTCAGATTCTGGCGGTCGTTGCCGGCGGAGAGATTGACCGCCCCGGTATAGCCGCCGCGGTCGAAGCCCACCACGAAGTTGACCTGCTCGTCGAGCACGGGCTTGAAGCGCTCGTCGCGGGTCACGTCATACAGGCAGACCAGCGTGAGGATGGACCAGCCGATCTCGCGGTTGAAACCGCCTTGCAAGGGACTCAGCTCGGGGTCGGTCAGGTTCTCGATAGTTTTGTCGCCCAGCGCGCGGGCCACCTCCAGCGCGTCGATATCGCCGGTCAAGCAGTAGTACTCCAGCAGTCCCTGCGACCAGAAGTGGCTGGGGTAGGCGCCGGTGGTGGTGTGGCGCGCGGAGTGGGCGGGGGTGGCGCGGTGCAGCCACTTGTGATCCGAGTAGTGCAGGAAATCCACCTCGATATTATGGCGGGCGGCGAGCCGCAGCGTGTTCCACAGCTCGACGCGGCCCGTGCGCATCACCTCATTGGCGAAGGCGTGAATGACATCATACTCGTTGTTCGTCCACACCGGCTCGTGGCAGTCCAGGTAGGTCTGCGTGGGTGCGCTCCCGGGGAAGATGCGCGGCATCGCCGGCGCGCCGTCAAGCGGCGGCACCAGGCTGCCGTCGATCCAGGCGTAGCTGCTGTTGTAATGCGAATTGGTGTCGCCCACGTCGAACTTCGTCACCGGAAAATCCAGCCGCATGAGCGAGGCCATGTTGCCTTCGATGCGCACATGCTCGCCGGCCGGCAGCGCGTATTGCTGGCGGAATTGACCACAGTGGGCGACCCATGCCGGGCTGACGCAGGCGCGGCCTTCGTGCACCGGGGCATTGAGGATGGCGGCCACCCCTTTCGGCGCCTGCACGGGCGCGTTGGAGAGCTTGGCGGTGCCGCCTTCTTGCTCGCGGGCGACAAAGGCCAGCGTGATGGTCTGCCGGCGCGAGCGTCCCTGCGGCAGCTCCAGCGTGTCCGCGGTGGACGGCCACATCTCCACCGCCAGCCGATTCTCCGTGCTGGTCAGCCGGTTGGGCTTGGCGGCCAGGAAGTCCTGCATCTGCGCGTAAACGGCGCGCTCCGTCCCGCCGACGCCCAGCCAGTTGTGCGTGTTGACCAGCGGCGCGTGCAGGTAGAAAGGGTAATCCACGTCGTCGAGCAGCATGGCCGGATCTTCCACATGGGCGACCTGGCGCGAGAAGTCGGCGGCGATGGCCACCGGCGCCGGGTTGAAGACGTGACGGCTGACGTAAAAGAGGCCGTAATTCTGCTGCAGGAAGTGCCGTTGCGTCTCCGGCCCCAGGTTCCACGCGCTCTCCAGCGCGATGCAGCCGATGCGCTGTTCGGGTTGGCCGGGCTCCAGGTTGAAGTAATGGTAATCCAGCCGCACTGCCGGCCAGCCGGCCCAGACTTCGATGTCCAGGCGATAATGCAGGCAGCGCGCGCCGTCCGGGCGGAAATGCGCGCCTTCGACGCGCAGGCGCACGCGCAGTGGGGTCTCCTCGATCACGCGCACCGTACGCCGCTCCTCGCGCAGCGTGGAGGCGTCATCCACGCGGAAGGACAGGTCGGCGGGATTGGTGAGATAGGGATGCCCGTCGCACAGCAGCTCCCCCAGCACGCCCGGCCCCGTCTCGCACACGGCCAGCCGCAGCCGATCGGAGGTGATGATCCAGCGGTCGCCCTGCTGCTCCAGGCTCACCGTCGGAGCGGGAGCCGCCGGCGCATTGAGCTTCACCTGGTATTCTCCCGCCTGCTGTGCGCCGAAGCTCACCAGGCACCAGCGCACGGAGCCATCGGGCCACCAGACCAGCGGCCGCCCCGCCGCCGGACGCAACGCGCCGCCGGGGGATTCCACCGCCAGCGGGGTCTCCGCGCGCAACATGCCCTCCGGGAACGGCACGCCCAGCGAAACCGGCAACCCGGCTTGCGCGGGATCGCCATACGCGACGTTGATGGAGGGAATGGGATTGGATGACATGGCACAACCTTTCTGAAACACAACGATTTGCATGCAAAGTGTATCGCATTGCCGTCCTGTGAGCAAGCCTATACATAGTAAACCACGCCCGGCATCGAGTATAGGCAAGCCGGTATGTAGTAAGCCACGCAGCCCCAACGCGGTACTCCGCGTTGATCTTAGCGGAGTGGCGTCGTTTTATCGGTAAGCTCTTCAATAGCCGCACGCCACTCCGCTGCGGCTGCGTGGCTTACTACGTACCGGCTTGCCTGGTATCCGAACGCCGGGCGTGGCTTACGATATATGGGTGTTACCCCAGATCGCCCCACAAGAATTGTGCAAGGGCGAGGGCGGTGAGGGCGGCGGTTTCGGCGCGAAGGATGCGGGGGCCGAGGTGGACGGGGAGGACGCCGGCGGCGCGAAGGGCGGCGACTTCACCGTCATCCCAGCCGCCTTCCGGACCGAGGTAGAGGGCAAGGTTGCCGACGCGGGGATGCGCGGCAGCCAGCTCGCGCAAGGATTGGCCTTCCCGTTCGTGGAGGAGGAGGGCGAGGGATGGTTCACTGACGTGGTGTGCCGGAATGGTGCTGTCCAGGGATTGCGGGGGATCGATTTGCAGGGGAAAAGCGCGTTCGGACTGTTCGGCGGCGGCGTCGGCGATGCGCTGCCAACGGGCGGCGCGCTCGCGGGCCTGCGCCTCGGACCAGCGGGGGACGCTGCGGCGGGTGAGCAACGGGACCAGCGCCAGGGCGCCCAGCTCGGTGGCCTTCTGCACCACGAAGTCCATCTTCTCGCCTTTGAGCGCCGCCTGGTAGAGGGTGATGCGGCAGGGGGGCAGGCCGGCGGGAGATTCTTCAGCTACGATGCGAGCGCGCACGGCATCCGCGGTGATTTCACAAACCTCCGCGCGCACTACGCGCCCGTCCGGCAGCGCCGCGCGCAGCTCCTCGCCCACGCGCAGGCGGCAGACACGCGCCAGGTGATGATAGCGCGCCCCGCGGATCTCCAGCGCGTCTCCCAGATATTCGTCAGCCGTCACGATGAGCCATCGCATACCCCCTCATCATACCATTTCCGACTAATAGCGGCGACTTCCGGCAGGGAAATCGGATGTAATGGCAAATACTTCGTTACGTAGCGCGTATCCCAGCATCCAATATCATACTCATACTCTGACTCTGACTCTGACTCTGACTCTATATTGGCATAATCAGAGTATTGAGTGAGCAGTAAATATAGTGGGCCGTGACGATGTATACTGAATTGGCGAATATGCGCCCAGTCCGGTGGTTGAGTAGGCAAGTAAGCTGTTCGGTTCTTTCCGCGGTTCTCGCGCCGTATCGAAACCACCGCGGGTATAAGAAGGCTCACCAATACCCGCGGTGGTTTCGATACGGCGCGAGAACCGCGGAAAGAACCGAAACCGAACAGCTTACTTGCCTACTCAACCACCGGCCTGAGCGCCGAATCTGAAAAGCTGAGTACAATGTGACGGCATATTACATGGCAGAGTCAGAGTATGTTATTGGATTTTGTAACAGGCGCTGCACAGATAAATGCGGTCGAGATCCCTGCGTTTGGGGAAGGAGACAGCCGTGCTGATCGATCTGCAATTTCCGTCGCAGCTCTGGATTGACGGGGCCTGGCGCGAGGCCGGGTCCGGCGAACGTTTTTCGGTGACTAACCCGGCCACCGGCGAACTGCTGGACGACGCGCCGCGCGGCGGGGCGGCGGAGGCGACGGCGGCGGTGGAGGCGGCGGAGCGAGCGCGCGAGGCGTGGGCGGCGACGCCGGCGCCCCGGCGGGGGGAGTATCTGCAGCGCATCCGGCAATTGCTCCTCGACCACCGCGATCCGCTGGCCACGCTGCTCACTCGCGAGCAGGGCAAGCCGCTGGCGCAGGCGCGGGCGGAGGTGGATTACGCAGCCAGCTTCTATCGTTGGTTCGCCGAGGAGGCGCGGCGCATCTACGGGCGCTCCATCCCGCACGCCGACGCGGGGAAATTCTCCTGGGTCGAGCATCATCCGGTGGGCGTGGTGGCGGCCATCACGCCGTGGAATTTTCCGCTGGCGCAGGGAGCGAAGAAGATCGCGGCGGCACTGGCGGCGGGGTGCCCGGTGGTGCTGAAGCCCGCCAGCCACACCCCGCTCATCTCGCTGGCCTTCGCCTGGATCACGCAGCAGGCGGAGCTGCCGGCCGGCGTCTTCAACGTGGTGTCCGGCGACGCGCGCGCCATTGGGAAGGTGCTTACCGAACACCCGGCCGTGCGCGCCATCTCGCTGACCGGCTCCACGGCGACCGGCGCGGAGATCATGAGCGCCGCCGGGAAACACATCAAACGCACTGCGATGGAATTGGGCGGCAATTCTCCCTTCATCGTGCTGCCCGACGCTGATCTCGAGCGCGCGGCCGACGACCTTATCCGCGTAAAATTCATGGCCAACGGGCAGATGTGCGTCACCGCCAACCGCGTCTTCGTGCATGAAAGCCTCTTCGAGCGGTATGCCTGCCTCGTGCTGGCGCGCGTGCGGGCGCTGAAGCTCGGGGACGGCCTGGATCCGGAGACGAACGTCGGCCCGCTGATCAGCCCGGCGGCGGTGGCGGGGGTGAATGCGCTGGTGGCTGACGCCTTTGCCAATGGCGCGACCCTGCTGCAAGGCGGTCTGGCGGCCTTGCCCCGCGAGCTGTCGCGCGGTTCCTTTTACCCGCCCACCGTGCTGGTCGGGGTGAGCGACGACCTGCGCATCGCGCGCGAGGAGATCTTCGGACCGATCATCACCCTGCTGCCCTTCGCCGGCGACGACGAGGTGGTTCGCCGCGCGAATAATACGGAATACGGCCTGGCCGCCTACGTCTACGGGCGGGACATCCAGCGCGCCACGCGCCTCGCCCGGCGCCTGCAGGCAGGCATCGTCGGCATCAATGACATGCGTCCGCTGCGCGCCGAAGTGCCCTTCGGCGGCGTGAAATTGAGCGGGGTAGGCCGTGAAGGCGGTGTCGAAGGATTGCTGGAGTTCATGGAGGCGCGGGTCTTCAGCGTGTATGACCCGGAGGCTTGAAAGCTCTGATAGAGCGACAGTTAATAGCCAGGGGTAGAGCGAAGCGGAACCCCTGGTATCGGTTAATATAGAGGCCGAACCCTGAAAGGGTGACAGTAGCTTACTGCCGCCCTTACCGTCTTGCAATATTGCACCCACCAGTCTACTCTTTTCACCGAAAGGAGCATCTGATGGGTATTCGCAATCACCAGCAAGAAGAACTGCAGCGCCTGCGCGAGAAAAC
>Ga0172368_10002642_pt1 | contig 22501 bp, 14 predicted proteins | sample Lak11m_FD_114540 | JGI IMG/M metagenome (GOLD analysis project Ga0172368, IMG submission 114540) | Freshwater microbial communities from Kabuno Bay, South-Kivu, Congo - kab_022012_11m | ecosystem: Environmental > Aquatic > Freshwater > Lake | place: Democratic Republic of the Congo: South-Kivu...
AATTTTTTAGATTTGTTCATGGCTTTATTTGTTTTGTCATAATTACAAATTTAACCATGACAAGGGTTTTATCTTTATGATTTTTCCCTTGTCTTTTATTTTTTATCGGACACTACTGATTCTAAATAAAAAAAGCAAGCATTGAATGACGTATTTTTTACGTATTTTTTTATTATGTTCGCGTTCCCCGATTTTTCATTTAAAGTTATTTTGCAAATAGCATCGTAAAAGCTTAACAAAAACTTCAGATAAATTAGTATTTTAGAATCAAAAAGTTTTAGAAATAATAAGAAGCAAGATGCCGGTTTAGAGTGATGATAAATGAATTAAATAATGTCCCGGAGAATTTTTCAGGAGTCTTCATCCGCGCTGAAAAAATCTTAAAAAAACTTATTTATGTTTCTCCATCCGTAAAAAAATATTTTGGTCTCTCGGCTGAAGAAATTCTTGCTAACCCTCCTTTGTTCCTAAAAAAGATAGATCAGGCTTGCTTTCACGACGTAAAAGAATTTTTCCGAACACTCTTAGCCGGGTTGCCCGCTGCCGTTGATTTTACCATTTCAAAAAATGCGTATGAAAAATATTCTCTGCGCGTGCGTGCCACGCCCCAATACGAAGGTACGGAAGTAAAATATTTTGACGCCGTTCTTTTTGAGATTCATAATGAGTTCAGAGAAAATGCGCTGATGGAAGAATCGGAGAAACAACTGAAGCTCCTTTTTGAAACCGCGGAAGATTTAATTTTTATTCTTGATGCCAACGGTAATTTTGTTCTGGTAAACGGGAACGGCGCCCTCTCGCTTGAATATATGACGGATGAAATGAAGGGAAAACATATTCTCTCCTTTATTGATGAGCCTGTGAAAGGGGCGTTCATCAAATCTTTTCATCTCTTAATTGCGTCGTCTTCCGTTCAAACTTTTGAAACAAAATTTCTGAGCAAATACGGGAAAAGTATTATATTTGAATTAAATGCAAGAACGATTTTCGACGACAAACAAAAAATTATCGGCGTTATTGCTATAGGAAGAAATATTACTTCGCGAAATTCGTTGGAAGATAAAGTGAGAGATTTATCTAACAAACTTGTTGAAGCAAGAAGAATTATTTCTGTTGAAAGAGACAGAGCCAAGCAGAGAATTTCTGTGCTTGAAGAATTAAACAGATTAAAAAATGAATTCGTCTCAAACATCTCTCACGAATTACGGACTCCCTTAGCTTCTATAATCGGTTTTTCGGAAACGATCGATTCCGACGCTTCGATGCCCGACGAAATGAAAAAAGAATTCAATAAAATTATTTTAGAGGAAGCTAAACGGCTCGCAAATTTGATTAACGACGTGCTCGATATTTCGAAGATTGAAGGAGGAAAGATCGTTCTAAACAAAACTGAATTTGATATAAATGAAGTGCTGATTAAATGTATTGAAAAAGCGCGCACCGCCGGCGCAGCAAAACACATCACTTTTTCCATCGATGTTCCGGAAGAAAAAAATTTAGTGCATGCAGATGAAGAACGAATCACCCAGCTTTTTGAAAATTTATTGGCGAATGCGGTAAAATTTAATCTCGAAGGAGGACGCGTATCCGTGCTGGCGCAAAATCTTTTTAGAGAATATGAAGTGATTATCAGCGATACGGGAGTCGGCATTCCTGCAAAAGATTTGCCATTCATTTTTCAAAAATTTTACCGTGTAAGCCGCCCGGGAACCGAAATACCCGGCACCGGTTTGGGATTGGCGCTTGTTAAACAGATTGTTGATCACCACAAAGGATTGATCACGCTGCAAAGCGAAGAGAACAAGGGAACCACGTTGATAATTAAATTACCGTTAATCAACTACCAAGGATAACAAATTGAAAAAATTAATCTACATTGTTGATGATGAGCCGGCAATTGCTAAGCTGCTTTCGTATTGGGTGCACGATAAGTGGAATTACGCTGTTGAAATTTTTACCGACGGCGAGCAGGCGTTAAAAAAACTTGCGGCAAAACCTGATCTGATTTTGCTCGATATTATGCTTCCCGGACTTAACGGAATTGAAACTTTAAAACGGGTAAAACAATTTGATGAAAATCTTCCAGTAATTATTTTATCTGCTCAAGGGAGAATTGAAACCGCCTTGGAAGCGCTCCGGAACGGCGCGTATGATTATTTTCCCAAACCGATTGATACCCAGCGTCTTGAACCTGCAATTAAAAATGCGATAAAAAATTACGACCTCACACGCGAAGTACAAAATCTCCGCGAAAATGTTCAGCGCGAATTTAAATTTGAAAATATTATTTCTGCCGACGGAAAAATGCAGGATGTTTTTAAGCTTGTAAGTAAAGTGCTTAACAACGATATCACCGTGTTGATTTATGGTGAAAGCGGAACGGGCAAAGAACTTATTGCCAAAGCAATTCATTACAACGGCATCCGGAAAGAAAAGCCGTTCATCGTTGTAAACTGCGCTTCCATTCCAAGGGAATTATTAGAGAGCGAATTATTCGGTCACGAAAAAGGCTCGTTCACAGGCGCGCATCAGCGAAAACTTGGCAAGTTTGAAATAGCCAACGAAGGAACAATTTTTTTAGATGAAGTCGGCGAACTTGAAATGATCCTTCAGGCAAAACTGCTGCGCGTAATACAACAAAGAGAATTTGAGCGAGTCGGCGGCAATGAAGTTTTAAAAACCGATGTGCGAATTATATCCGCTACCAACCGCGATTTGCGAAAAGCGGTTGAAGAAAAAGAATTTCGTGAAGATTTGTACTACCGGTTAAATTCTTTCCCGATTAATATTCCGCCGCTGCGGCAACGCAAAGGGGATTTACTTGTACTCGCAGATTTTTTTCTCAATCAATGTAAAACAAAATTAGGAAAAGAAATTAAAGGATTTTCCAAACGCGCTTTGAAGCTCATCTATGATTATGATTGGCCCGGCAACGTGCGCGAAATGGAAAACACAATTGAACGGTGCATCATTATATCCGATACCAATACCGTTGACGTGGAAGATTTCCCCGCACACATCCGCGTCTTCGACCAGAGCAGAACCTACGGCGCTTCGTCGGGCTATTTTACAGACGATGTGATTATTCCCTTTGAAAAAATTAAAGAAGAGTCAATCCGCCACGCGCTTCGCGTAACAAAAGGAAATATTCTGGAGTCTGCAAAAAAATTACAACTTGGCCGGGCAACCATCTACCGTTTAATTGAACGATATAAAATTGATAGCAAAGAATTTGAATAAAAAGTAAATTGCAGTAGAAAAAAGGAGAAATATGGATTTTATAAAAGAATCTTTTGAAGAAATTGTGGTTGAGGTGGTAAACCTTACCCGCGCTACGCTAAAAGAAGCGGAAGAATTTAAAAAAATTCTTTCACAAGAAATTGACGGCGGCGCAAGAAAAGTTGTTGTGGATTTATCCGAGTGTGAATTTATCGATTCGACGTTCCTCGGCTCATTGGTCGTTTCGCTTAAAAAAATAACTTCACTCGGCGGCGATCTTAAACTTGTTGGATTTCAACCGGCTGTACATTCTATGTTTGAACTTACGCGCATGTACCGCGTGTTTGAAGCGTATCCCTCAAAGCTGGAAGCCATACAAAGCTACGGAAAGAAAGTTTAGCGTAAATGCCGAACGAAGATGCCAAAACTATTCTTATTGTTGATGACGATATCACGATACGAAAGCTGCTCGGATTTCATCTAAAGCAAAAAGAGTACAAGGTGGTAGATGCCGGGGATACCGAACTTGGATTTAAAGCTCTTGAAGAAAATAAAATTGATCTGGTGCTGTGCGATGTAAGTATGGAAGGAATGGACGGCTACACCTTCTGCGGAAAAGTCCGCGAAAATGAAAAATACAGAGTCCTTCCGTTTATTTTTGTAACGGCAAAAAATAGTTTTGAAGATAAAGAAAAAGCTCTTGCCGTTGGCGGAGATGATATCATTACAAAACCGTTCGTCGTTCCCGAGTTGTTATTAAAGGTTCAGGCGCTTCTTCGTCGCGCGGAAATTTACAAAGCGTACGGCGCAAAAAAAAGTATTCAAGAAACGATTGCTGAAACCATTCCCAAAATTGTTTTAGTTGATGACGATATTTCCCTCGCAAAACTTTTCCAGTATAATTTGAATAAATCCGGTTTCTTGTGCGAAATTGCTTCCGGGGCGGAAGAAGGATTACAATTAGCAAAAGCCGTCATGCCCGATGTTATTATCTCCGATATCATGATGCCGAAGATTGACGGATTTCAATTCCGTTCAATGGTAATGGCTGATCAAGATTTAAAATCCGTTCCGTTTATCTTCTTAACATCAAAAGGCGCTGAAGATGATATTCTGCGCGGCTACGATCTTGGGATAGCCGATTATGTTATTAAAACTGCCGGACCACGGGTTGTGGTTGCAAAAGTAAATGCAACAATTAAAAGTTTGGGAAAAGTCAGGCAGAAAGTTGTGTCGGAATTACAAACTGCCGCTGATTCGATGAAAGTAAAAGTTGTTCCGGATACTTTTCCATCCTTTCCGGGATTTGATATTAGGCATTGGCATCAAGCTTTTTCCGGAATTCCGGGAGGAGATTTTATCGATTATTTCCCTCTTGATAACGATAGTATTGCCATTGTACTCGGAGACGTTATGGGGAAAAAATGGGGCGCATGGTATTTTGCCATTGCGTATGCCGGTTACGTAAGAAGCTCCATCCGTGTTGCGCTGCAAAACGCCAGCGAATACACGCCGAGTGTAATTCTCACGCAAGTAAATCAGTTGGTTTACCAGGATGCTAAAATTTCAGAAGTTTTTACAACGCTTTCAGTCATCATTTTAAATAATAAAACCAAAACGGCAAAATATTCCGGCGCCGGAGATTTGCCGGTAGTATTTAAAAATTCAAAAGCAGGAACCGCCGAATTAATTCAATCTAAAGGAATGCTGTTGGGATTTTCTTCAAACGGATTCTTTGAAGACAAAGAAATTCAGATGAATGAAAATGATATGCTCGTACTGTTTACGGATGGAATTATCGAATCTCGAAACGGCGACGGCAATCCGTTGGAAGCAGCCGGCTTGGTAACGCTTGTTCAGAATCTCTCTCTTTCAGATGATCCGTTATCATTGCTTCGTAACCAAATCAGTACGTTTACCGGGCAAAAATTTGAAGACGACACCAGCCTGATTACCATTCTTGCAAAATAGACTTAATTTCTCTTTCATTTTTAAAAAGTTGGATGTGATATATATTTCTTGCGTGATGATTAACAAAGCGTTATCTTTGAGCCGTTAATATTTTTACAGGTAAGGTAATTAGCTATTAACATAAAAAACCCACGGGGTCTTTATGCAAGATATGAGTTCTGTTCAAAGTAAGGTTCAATCGGAAGTTCGGATTGATATTAAGCATCCGTTTCTTCTAAAGTTCATTTTTTATCCAATCCGGGCGGGTTTGTTCGGATTTGCAATGTTTTTTACAACGATATTCGTTTCCAAATATATCGGGTATCTTGTGAAAAATTCTCCGGAGTTCTACATCGATATTAACGATGTCGTTTTATCGTTGCTGGGATTTGTGTTGCTCTGGCTGATTAAATTTTTAGAGAATTTTAAAGCGGCTGAAGGTTCAAAAAATTAGTACAAAAAAATGTGGGATTGATAGGGATTTAACTCAACAAATAATCCCGAATAAAAAACCTCATTCGCCGATCTTAAATATTCTTTATCAGTTAAAAGATCAGTTAAGATTACAAGTTCCTGCGAACTCTCAATCGTTATGTTTATTCTTCCTTGCGAAGTAACGCCGGAATAATTAACGACTACAAGGCAGCGTTGTGTATTGTAAGTCCACTGCCAGCAAAGCAAATTTTCGTTGGTTCGATTTTTTTCCCAAACGGATTTCGCCTCTACTAATTCCCATTCACCAAAAGAAAATAACTCACGCTTTGTTAGTTGAAAAAGTTTCTCATAAAAATGAAGAACTGTTTTATGTTCTATTTCTTTCGGTTCTCTTCCAAGCTGTACAGGCAATTTAATTTTCTTACCTTCAAACTGTCCGTCAAAATAAAAACGCATACCGGGAATAGTTGAAATAACAATAGCGGCGGCGAGAGATTTTTCTAATCCAAGAGAACTTTTCGCCCGCTCTTCATCATGGTTTTCAATAAAGCGGGTAGATTTTTGCTGAAAGGTTTCGTCGGCTTTTAAATGATCGCGGATGTTTTTCGGCGTTCCATCTTTTAATCGGTCGAGGAGTTTTTTATCATACGTGAAATCGAAACCCAACTGCTGTAAATCCCATTCTAAATTCCAGTAAGCTTCAGCCATAAAAATAAATTGCGGATGTTCTTTCTTAACTTCGCAGATTGCGGTCTTCCAAAATTCATCGGAAGGTTTTGGATGGAGACATTCATCAATAACGCCGCTCCAGGTATTTCCGAAAACATTATTTAAAGTAAGCATTGCCATATCGCATCTAACGCCGTCGCACAATTCTGCAATTTTAAGCAGCGCTTGAGTCATAAATTTTCTGGTATCCAAATTAAAATAATTTAATTGAATGGTGTCCGTCCATGCGCCGAAAAAAGGATCTCTGCCGTGCGCAAAAATTCTGTGCGGCTGCTGTATCGGTCTATAAAACGTATGGTTATCTGAGGCAAGAACCTCCTCGGTTGTTTCTAAAAAAATATCGGGATGAGTTTTGAGGAGTTCATTTTCTGCGCTGAAATGATTGGGAACAAAATCGAGCATCAGAAGTATGTTCAAATCGTTCAACGTTTTTTTTAATTGAAGCAAATCTTTTTTTGTACCGAGCTCCGGATTGATTTCGTACCGGTGGATAGCGTACGGAGAGCCGATAACGTCTCTCCGCTGCCAGTCTTTTAACGCTCTGTTGTATGATTGGATAAGAAATGCATCAAAGCAGCATCGGTCAATAAGAATGTTTGTTGTTTCCCAAATTCCCATCAGCCAGATAATCTCAATTCCTGCGTCGGCTATGTTTTGCCAGTACGAAATTGGAATGTCGGTAAGCTTTCCGTTTTTATTTTCGGCAGCAAACCGCTTAACCAAAAGTCTGATATTTAGTTCAAGAAGTTTTGGATTTTTCATGCCGGAAGCATTTAAATTGAAATTGAGTTAACGGCTTCAATCAGATTTCCGGAAAAATGCAGCGAGATTGCTTTTCTATTTTTATTCTTGAGTGCGTTTAAGTCACCTTGCGCCTGTGCCGTTATTAGTACTCCAAATGAATATCCTTGCCCGGGAACAACAATGTCATTAACAATTTCATTTGTAATTTGAATGAACAATCCGTTATTCTTTCCGCCCTTGTGCAGCTGTCCGGTTGAATGGAGAAATCGGGGACCAAAACCAATGGTTGTTGCCAAAGAATATTTTTCGGCAATTTTATTTCTAAATGCTTCAAGCGCTTTTGTAACCTCTTCACCGTATTCTGTAAAAGCCATGATGGCTACATAATCATGTTCATCGGCTTGAGAAAGAAATTCATTTAACGCCGAAGAGATGGATTCGGTTTCTGCCGGATTTTTTATTCCACCAAAGAAAGAGATTTGCCCTTGTATTAATGCCGGTTTTTCTTCGGGCAATTTTCCTTCAGCTTTATACGTTTTCAAACTTTCACCGGCTAAAGTTTTCGCAAACTGAACATCGGGCTGATCGAAAGGATGGATTTTTAACACAACGCTTGAAAGAGCGGTTGCAATTTCCCACCGGTAAAATTCTTTTGCAAGTTGATACGGTTCATCCAATTCAAAAACTAATACCGGTTTATGTGCTGCAATCAATTCCGCTTCAAACGCATTAATGGCGGCATTATCGTCGCCGGTCAATTTGATGAAAACAAAAACGCGATCCTCTTTATATTCATTGATCGGGAAAATTTCTTCATCGCAAACCGGGAGAATTCCTTTACCGTCTTTTCCGGTACTTTCTGCAACTAATTGTTCAACCCACTGCGGAAAAGAAGAAAACTTTGGAGAAACAAAAAATGTTACTTTATCTTTTCCTTTTTCGTATAATTCGCCAAGCGCTGCACCAAGTCGAAATCCCGGATTTTTTGAAGTGTCAACATAGGATTGGCATTCGTCCGCAATCTCTTTTGCGTTAAGTAAAAATCGTTCTACATCCATACCCATTAAGGCTGCCGGAAGCATTCCAAAATAGGTCAGCGCGGAATAGCGACCGCCGACATCGCCGGGAGTTGAGAATATTTTTCTGAATTTTTTTTCTGCCGCAAAATTCTCAAGCCAGGTGGCGGGATCGGTTAAAGCAACAAATTGATTTCCAGGATTCGGATTGTTCTTCGCAATCTCATTATAAAAATAATAGAAGAAAGACATGGTTTCAATTGTTCCGCCCGATTTGCTGGCAACGATAAAAAGTGTTTTCGACAGATCATACGTATCGGTAATTCGTTTAATATTTAAAGGATGCGTGCTGTCTAAAATTTCAAACTTCGGGTATCCTGCTTTCGAACCGAACGTTTTTGCAAAAACCTCGGGCGCTAAACTGCTTCCGCCCATGCCAAGCAGCAAAACATTGGTGAATTCATTTTTAATTTCCTCGGCAAATTGTTGAAGCTCATAAATCTTATCGAGCATTTTATACGGCTTATTCAACCAGCCAAGCCGGTCTGCAAGCTCTTTTTGTTCTGCGGGATTTTCTTTCCAGATCGCCGGGTCTAAATTCCATAACCTCGACGGAATATTTTGCTTTTGCCATCCAGACAGGCGTTCATCAACTTTTTGCGATAATTCTTTATTTAAATGAAAAGTACTCTTTTCCATTCATTCCTCTAATGCTATTTGAATATTTTTTGTACATGAAACTTACAAAAATAATTTTTATTACTTTAGAGAGAGAAATATTTTTTAATACAAAAATTGAGAACAGGTAGATGAAATTAGCTACGCTATGTTATGTGAAAAATCGCAAAGAGAAGGCGACGTTGATGCTGCACCGGATTAAAAAAGAAAATGACGTGCACGAGGGAAAGTGGAACGGACTCGGCGGCAAATTTGAAAGAAGCGAAACTCCGGAAGAGTGCGTCATCCGCGAAATTAAAGAAGAATCCGGCTTAACCATTACCGCTCCATCGCTAAAAGGATTTATCACTTTTCCCTTATTTGACGGAACACATGATTGGTACGTCTTCGTTTTTGTAGCCGAAAATTTCTCGGGTGAATTGATCGAATCGAACGAAGGACATTTGGAGTGGATTCCCGACGACCGGCTGCTTGAATTAAATTTGTGGGACGGCGATCAGATTTTTCTCGAGTGGCTTGATTCCGATAAATTTTTCAGCGCAAAATTCTTTTACGAAAATAAAGTGCTTGTGAAGTACGACGTTTCGTTTTATTAAATCAATTGATATGTTTAAATCACTATTCAACTTTTTTTGAAAGCAGAAGAATGAAAAAAATTGTATGGCTCTTTCTTGTTTTGTCATTTGCCGTGTTCGGTCAGAATTATAAACAAGTAAAAATTTACCTTACCGCAGCAGCAGATATTCGCACGTTAGCGTCCTTTGATCTCAGCCTCGATCACTTTACCCGCACGAAGGATAACGCGATTATCACCTTCTTAAATGATGCTGAATTTAACCGGCTTACCTTGTTGAATTATCGCTATGAAGTTTTAATTGATGACTGGTATGCATATTATAATAAACGCTCGCAGATGACTCCCGTTGAAAAACAGCGTGCCCTTGAAAAAAGCAAAACACAATTCGGCGTTAAAAATTTCGGCTTCGGTTCAATGGGAGGCTATTATACGTACGATGAAATACTTCAAAAATTGGATGAGATGAAATCGCTTTATCCGAATCTGATTACCGCTAAAATTGAAATTGGCGCAACTAACGAGGGACGTTCCATGTACGCTGTAAAAATTTCAGACAATCCTGATGTTGATGAAACCGAGCCGCAAGTACTTTACACCGCATTAACGCACGCAAGAGAGCCGGAAGGGATGATGCAGCAGCTCTACTTCATGTACTATCTTTTAGAAAATTATGGAACCGACGCAGAAGTAACATATCTTGTTGATAACCGCGAACTTTATTTTATACCGATCATTAATCCCGACGGGTATGTTTACAACCAGACACTTTCTGCTAGCGGCGGAGGAATGTGGAGAAAAAACAGAAAAAATAATAACGGTTCTTACGGTGTAGATTTAAATAGAAACTTTGGTCCGAATAAGTACTGGAACGCTCCAAACGGTGGTTCGAGCTTAAATCCAAATGATGAAACTTACCGGGGAACGGCTCCGTTTTCGGAACCGGAAACAAATAGCATTTACAATTTCCTTACAACAAAAAAAATTACGAACGCTCTCAACTATCACTCCTACGGAAATGATTTAATTTTTCCTTACGGAGCCATGGGAACAGAAACGCCCGATTCTCTTATCTTTCGTGAGTTTGCGGAGGATATGACAAAATATAATCACTACGTAACCGGAACAGACTTAAGCACCGTCGGTTACTCAACCCGCGGCAACAGCGATGATTTTATGTATGACGGATACCCGACTGAAATTGGAAAAATATTTGCGATGACGCCGGAAGTTGGCAACGGCAATGACGGCTTCTGGCCTCTTCAACAAAGGATACTACCGATTGCCGAAGAAAATCTTTTTCCTAATTTATATTATGCCTGGACTGCGGGCGGTTATCCATCGCTTGCAAGTTATTCTTTTAATAAAGAAGTTTTTCAACCGGGTGACACAGTTCGATTTATTCCTGTTATAAAAAATAAAGGCTTAGTTGATATCTCGAATGTTGCTCTCACATTCGCATCGGTAGATGCACTTGCAAATGTGAAATCATCAGACAGAATTATTGCGGACGTTTTGCCTTCGAGAGGAAAACTCTCCATTGATTCCGGTTTCGTTTTTGTGCTTAATCCAAATTTGAAAAATGGCGATGAAGCAAAATTTCTCTTCTCTACATTTATGGGAAATGTTCCGGCAGCGCAAGATACCGTTTCATTAACGGTGGGCACGGCAAATATTGTTTTCAAAGATACTTCAGTATCGCCGGTAACAAATTGGAACATCACCTCGAATACTTCGAAGCAATGGGGAACAACCACTTCATCCTACGCCTCCGCTTCATCAAGCTTTAGCGATAGTCCTTCCGGTAATTATTTAAGTAACGCCACGGTGGTTATGACGTTGAAAGACTCGATAAATCTTGCTTCAATCTCAAATCCCAGATTATCTTTTTGGACGAAGTTTGATATTGAAAATGATTGGGATTGCGGCATTGTTGAAATTTCTTCCGACGGAGGTAAAACTTGGAAAGCCGTCGGCGGAAAATATGCTAACGGCGCAGCGGGACAGGGAAGACAGCTTCCTCAAAACTCACCGGTTTATGATGGATTGCGCGCAGCTTGGGTTAAAGAAGAAATTGACTTAACCGCATTTGCCCGCAAGAGCCTCAAAATTCGTTTTAGTCTTCTTTCCGATGAAGCGGTAGAAAAAGACGGTTGGTATCTTGATGATATTAGTGTTGTTACGTATGATCCTCTTACTTCAATTGATAATGAAAAATTGCAGCCGATGAATTTTTCATTAGAACAAAATTATCCGAATCCTTTTAATCCCGAAACAAGTATTCGGTATGAGGTATCTGCCAACTGTAACGTTACGTTAAAAATATTTTCGGTTCTCGGCGATGAAATTACAACACTTGTGAATGATGTGAAAGCTCCGGGGAAATATCAAGTTGTATTTAACGGCGCTACGCTGGCAAGCGGAATCTATTTTTACCAACTGCGCTCCGGTAATTTTGTTGAAACGAAAAAGATGGTTCTGGTGAAATAGGAAAACAGATTTTGTATGTAGATGAGCATTGTACATCAAAATGCTCATCAAGTTCTTTTGGGATAGGTTTTTTGAATATGCCAATGTCTCGTCAAAACAGTTTTCAGTGCAAGCATTTATCAACGGTGATGAGGGAATCTTTTGCATATTCCGAATTATAAAATTATCCCAATTTGTCACTTCAAAATGCAGAGATAAAATAGTCTAAATAATCAAAAATTTTTGTTGTTAAATAATAGGGTAAATTCATCAGAAGAAATTCTTTTCCTTCCGGACTTTTTACAGAATGAATTGTAAATTCTCCACCATACATCCTAACTGCGTATTTGTGTTCGGACCTTTGCATAAATTGAAACAACGACTTTAATTTGCCTGTACTGCCCGACTTTATCTCAATCGGAATCACCTTATTTCCAAATGGAAGAATTAAATCAACCTCAGATGAAGACTGACTTTTTTCCCTTACCCAAAAATTTGGTTTTGAATCTGATGTAGAATTCAAAGAAATCAATTCTTGTGTAACAATATGAGGAATGAGACTGCCTTTATAGAATGGACTTAAATCTTTCATTGCAAGCATTTCGGTTTGGCTGGCAGAAAGATAATTTATAATTCCAGTATCAAGAAATTGAAGTCTTGGTGATTTTTTAATATCTGCTTGAATCGGTAAATCCAAGGCGGTACTTGGATAAATCAGACGAATTAATTTTGCTCCTTCAAGATTTCTGAATGACTCTCCAACTTCACGGGATTTATAATTTGAATTCCCAAAGTTTTGAAATTTTACCCTTTGGTCAATATGAAGATATGCCGAATTAATGATATGTTTCATTACATTTTGCTCAGTAGTATTTCTTGCATACTTCAATATATCATCTTTGTAAGTTCCCCAAAGGCTTTCATAAATTCTGGTTAAATCTGAAATTCTTTCATGCTCATAATAATTTGCAACTATTTCCGGCATGCCTCCGACTATTGTATAACGATTGAACAACTCAAGAAGATGATTATGAGCAAATTTTTGTACGGGAATTGTGTTCAATTGTTCAAGAACGTTTTCCTGTTCACCGGCTTTTAGAAACTCGGCAAAATTTAGCGGATGTAAATAAAGATATTCAACCCTTCCTACAGGAAAACTTTTTACTTCCTTTAATGTAAACTCAATCAATGAACCCGCCGCAATCACATGCAATTCGGGGATTTCTTCATAAAAATATCTTAAAAATTCAATGGCTCTTGAAGATTCCTGAATTTCATCAATAAATAATAGTGTTTCTCCTCTGTTGGCTGAGGAGATATTGTTCTTCAGAAAGATTGCCTCAATTATATCCGAAACATTATTGAATGCTTCAAAAAAATATTTGTCAGATTCCTTCTCGAGATTTAATATAATGCTGTATCTATAGGTTTCTGAGAATTTCTTGACAAGAGTCGTTTTACCAACCTGCCTTGCACCCCGGATTATTAATGGTTTCCTGTTCGGTACGGTTTTCCATCTTAGTAAATCACTACCAATTTGTCTTTCAAACAATTTCATATAATGCCTTGTAATATTACAATGGTAAATTTATAGATATTTTGTAATAAAACAAGAGTTAATGGGGTAAATATTGCTATAAAATCAAGGTTGGTACAAAAGAATACCGGTAATTTTGTTGAAACGAAAAAGATGGTTTTATTGCGTTAGTCAACTTCATAAAAGATGAATAATGAATTGAAAATACGGAGGTCGGAATTACATAAATTCCGACTTCCGACTTTTCTTCTTGTTGGAACTTAGCTCCCTATTTCACGGAGTTAAATTGGACGGTAAATCTACTCCCTTTTCCTTTTTCACTGGTAACGGAAATTACTGCGTTGTTCAATTCAACATATTTTTTTACAAGCGCCAATCCGAGGCCGCTTCCTTCAAAGCTTCGTGAATAACCGGTATCCTCTTGTGTGAATGCTTCGAATATTTGGGGAAGATACTCTTCTGCAATGCCAATGCCGGAATCAGATACGTCAACGCAAACATTACGCTGGTGGTTTTTGTAAATGTGAACTTTAACTTCACCGGCGGAAGTATATTTGATGGCGTTATCAATGAGATTCGCAAAAATTTGTTTGATGGTGTAAACGTCGCCGTAAATAGTTGAATCTCCATCCGGATTTGTTAGCGTGAGTTCCAGATTTTTTGATTTTGCTTTGAAGTAAAATTCGAGAAGCAAATCCTCCAATAAATTTTTACTAAGGTCAATCATCTCAAACTTGGTTTCAAAATTTCCCGATTGAACTTGAGAAATATTCAGGATTAAATCGATGGTTCGCAAAAGTCGCTGCACGCTCGAATCAATAACTTTAAATGCCGATTCAAGCCCCGCCGGAAGTTTATCTTCAATTTCATCTTTTAATAAAGAGGTGTACGTAACAATGTTATTTACGGGCGTCCGAATTTCGTGCGAAATTTGGGCGAGAAATTCTGTTTTTAATTGATCCGATTTTTCCGCTTTTTCTTTTGCGATGATCAGCTTTTCTTCAACCTCTTTGCGGTGTGTAACGTCTTTGGCAATTCCCTGGATAGCGACAGCTTTTCCATTTTTTAAAATCAAAGATGAAGTGGATTCAATGTAAACAGTCTCGCCGTTCTTTTTCTTTACGGCGGATTGATAAATTTTATTCGCCTCTTCTCCGCGTAATTTCAGATCGACCATTTTAAGTTCGTCTTCAAATTGCTCTTCAGAAAAAAGATCGGAGTAATGCATCTTCAAAATTTCTTCTCTCGCGTATCCGAACAATTCAACAAAGGATTGATTCATATCAATAAATCTTCCTTGCAGATCGTGAATGAAGACGAGCGAAAGTTTTTGCGCAAAGAGCGACGTGTAACGATCTTCGCTCTCGCGTAATTTTTTTTCAATCTTGTTTTTGAAGAGCGCCATTTCAAGCGTGCCGCGCAAGTCTTTCTCTTCAAACGGTTTGATGAGATACCCGTAAGGCTCAGTATATTTTGCGCGTGCTATTGTTGATTCGTCGGCAAATGCGGTAAGATAAATTACCGGTATCTGGTACTCTCTAAAAAGAATTTCGGCGGTTTCAATGCCGTCTAACTTGCCGCTGAGCTGAATATCCATTAACGTTAAATCGGGTTTCTCGCGTTCAATAATTTTTAACGCTTGCTCACCGCTTGAAGCCGTATCAAGGATGTCATATCCCAAATGTTTTAAACTATTTTGGATGTGCAAAGCAACGATGCTTTCATCCTCAACAATAAGGATTTTTGGTCTTTCATCAAGTGTAGATTTCATCTATTGTAGGATTTCTATTTAGGCTTGAACGTTGGACAAAATAACTAATTAAGTTCCGGGAACAACGGAATTGTAAATTTAAAATCGGCGCCTTTTCCATACTCGCTTTCCGCCCAAATGGAACAGTTATGTTTCTCAATCATTTCTTTACAAAGAATTAATCCGAGACCGGTTCCTTCTTCGTTATTTGTTCCTTTAGTTGAAAAATGAGCGTCGATGCGGAAAAGTTTTTTCAAATCTTCCGGATGGATTCCAACGCCGGAATCCGACACGGTAATTTCAACGAAAGCATCTTTCGGCAAGGCTGCAACGGTAACGTTTCCTCCTTCAACGGTAAATTTGATTGCGTTTGAAATAAGATTTTGTAAAACCGAATTCAGCATATTCAAATCGGCGTTGATGTGAATGGTTTTTGCGGTTTGATTGAGCAGCGTAATATTTTTATTCTTCGCGGAGTTTTCCAAAATTTTGAAAATATAATTCACTTCGTCAAAAAGGTTTATCCGTTCCGGCTGAAATTCAAAGTTGCTTCGCTGCATCCGTGACCAGTGCAGTAAGTTTTCGATCAGTTTATAAAGGTTGTTGGAAGCTCCGTTAATATCTTTTGTCAGTTTCCATTTATCTTCGGTGCTAAGGGTGTCAAACTCATTCAACAAAAAATTTGAACAGCCGAGCAAACCCTGGAACGGGCTTTTAAGGTCGTGAGCAATAATTGAAAAGAATTTATCTTTATTTTGATTGAGCTCCTTCAATTCTTCCGAATATTTTTTTATCGCTTCTTCCGCCCAGATGCGCTGGGTGATGTCTATAATAAATCCTTCAAGATAGACGTCATCCGAAGCGCCGGAACTGACCGGCAAGCCTTTATCGAGCACCCATTTTTCTTCATTCTGTTTGGTGATAAGCCGATACTCAATTTGATACGGCGTATTGCCCGTAATGCTCGAACGAATTTGTGCAACAACTTTTTCTTTGTCGTCGGGATGAATTAATGAATTGAACGTAACTTGCGTGTAGCCGATAAGACTTTCAATCGGGTAGCCGGTTAATTCAAGGCAGCCGTCGCTTAAGTAGCTCATCGTTCTGTTTTCATCACTTCTGCACCGGTAGGCAATACCGGAAAGATTATTGATCAGCGTAGAAAGTTTTCTTTCGCTTTCGCGAAGTGAAAATTCACTTCTCTTTCTTTCGGTAATTTCAATTTGCAGATGTTTATTTGCGTCTGCAAGCTCGCGCGTCCGCTCGGAGATTAATTCTTCCAGATGATCTTGATGAAGACTGAGCGCGGTTTCGTATTTCTTCCGTTCGCTTATATCTTGAATATGCGCAAGGTAACCGGCAACCTCGGAAGTTTCTCCAACAAAAAGAGGAGAGATAAGAATATCGGCAAAAACTTCTCCGGTTTTTGTTACCCGGTAGAGTTTATCGTGTTTGAAAAAATCAAAATCAAAAAGGCGTTCAATTCTAATTGATTCTTTGTTAATCAAATGCTCTTTCTGTTCTTCGGTTAAAAAAGAATTGTGGAGGAGATTGTAGCCGTCAAGTTCCAGCGTGTTTGAAAGACCGAAAATTTTATACGAAGCTTTATTCATGTGAACAAACGAACCGTCGGGCGCAAAAAAGATGATCCCGATGGGAGATTCTTCAAAAATATTTCTGAACCGTTCCGCGCTTATTTTGAGCGCTTCTTCCGTCTTCAAATGATCGGCAATTTCATTTTCAAGCTGAAGATTTACATCGGTCAATTCCTTTGTGCGTTTTTCAACTAACTCTTCAAGCTGGTATTGAAATCGGTTCAATTCAATTTCAGATTTTCTTTGTTCAAAAACATCCCGGAAAACCAATACGACGCCTTTGGTGTTTCCCTGCTCATCAATAATCGGCGCGGCGCTGTCGGCAATCGGAATTTCTTTTCCTGCTTTCGTAATCAGCGACGTTTTCATCGGAAGACTATAAATTTCATTCTTTTCAAGAACGGCTAGAACGGGATTGTCCGTTTCGGTTCGGGTCTCTTCATTTATAAATTTAAATGAATCGCAGATGTCTTTCCCCAGCAGTTCATCGGCGTTCCAGCCGGTTAACTCTTCGGTTATTCTATTTACAAAAGTGATTTTTCTATTTACGTCTGTGGTAATAACGGCGTCGCCAATACTTTGCAGCGTTGTAAAAAGCCAGCGTTCGTTTTCTTTAATTTTCTTTTCGATTGAGTGTTTGTACAACGCAACTTTAATTGCGGAGTGGAGTTCACGTTCGTCAAACGGTTTTAAAATATATCCGTATGGTTCTGCAAGTTTTGCCCGCTCAAGAGTTTTATCGTCTGCGTACGCGGTAAGAAAGATGACCGGAATGTTATAATCAATTTTGATTTTTAAGGCGGTATCGATTCCGTCAATATTTCCTTTGAGCATGATGTCGAGCAGAACGAGATCCGGGTGGTTTACTTGCAGCGCTTTTAACGCTTGTTTACCTGTAGAAACAATTTCGACGACCGAATAACCGAGCGAGACGAGGCGGCTCTGCAAATCAATTGCGATTATGCCTTCATCTTCAACAATCAAAATTTTATTCTGTGTCAACTACTAATCCCTTCCCTCTCATTAAATTTTACAACAAATTTAGCTCCAACGGCATTAAAAATTTCTACCGTTCCGTTAAGCTGTTTTGCTAAAATGGTTACAAGCTTCAAGCCCAATGAATTAGGATTTTCGGGGCTGATACCGGCAGGTAGCCCTACTCCGTTATCTTGTACAACTAACATATATTCTTTCGTTTCCGGAGAAGAGAATGAGATAAGAAGTTCTCCGCTGTCTTTAGTTTGGTAAGCATATTTTAATGCGTTTGATACAAGTTCATTGATGATCAATCCGACCGGCATGGCAAAATCAAACGATAAGTTAATTTTCTGCAGATCGAATTTCAGTTCAACCTGCTTATCTGTTTTATAAGAATTTAAAATCTGCTGTGCTAAATTAATAATATATAAATTCATATCTATTAGAGAGAGCGATTTTGATTGATAAAGTTTTTCATGGATCATCGTCATTGATTTAATTCTATTTTGGCTTTCGAGCAAAGCGGCTAACGCTTCTTTCTCGGTTACCTTTTTAGCTTGCAGACTAAGCAAACTGATCACAATTTGTAAATTATTTTTCACCCGGTGGTGGATTTCTTTCAGCAGAACTTCCTTCTCACGCAGTGAATTTTGGATTTCAATTTCTGCAAGTTTTCGTTCGTTAATATTCCGTACAATTGATTGATACCTGCCGTCATTCAATTTTTTTGAATTTATTTCGGCGTAAAATTCGTGTACACCTTTGTGCATCAGCAGATGCTGGGAGAGGTGAGGAACCTTTTCATTAATCACTTCAAGTTGAAGCGGATTGTTGTGATATTCTTCTTCGGAAAAAATATTTTTCAATTTCATCCTCAACAATTGCTCATGCGAAAAACCAAACATCGATACCGCGCTGGCATTTACATCAATCAATTTTTCATCGGCGTCGAACACCAAAATAGTGTCCGAGGCTTGTTCAATCAGCATTCTATTGTTCTCTTCACTTTTAATAAGTTCGGCGGTTTTTTCAGCAACTTTCTTTTTAAGAGAATAATTCCAAAAGCCAAATCCGCCGATAGTTAGCAACGCCGCCGCAGCAACGGCAAAGGCGTATCTTAAAACTAATTTTGCAATTTTATCTTCCGGCGTAATCTGCCCGAACCATTTTTCATAAATATCCTTGCTCTGCCCGGTTTTTGCAAGGATTGCAAGCCCTTCATTTATTGTTGCAGCTAATTCACTATTACTTTTATTCACCGCAACGCAAAGTTTGGTAGAAAATATTGAATTAACCGCCGGCTTTACGTTGGTTAAATTAAATTGTTCTGCAATCAAAAGTCCCTGCAAGTGAGAAACCAACGCAGCATCGCCAACGCCTGATGCAAGGCGGCGCAAAGCTTTCGGCTCCGAATTTACAAAGACGAGGTTAACATGATAATTGCCCGATTTCATAAAATCGTGCATCAAGCTCCCTTGTTCAACTATTATCGTTTTATCCTGTAAAGAGTTGAGTGAGGTTATGCCGGAAGTTTCACTTCTGGTAAAAATAGAATAATGAACGGTAAGAATTGAACTTGAAAATCGGTGGAGCTTTTCGCGCTCGGCAGAATAGAGCATTCCTGCAAGCGCATCAATTTTTCCGTGGATGAGCATTTGCCGCAATTCATTCCATGGTTTTGAGACGAACGTAACTTTCAGATTCATTCTTCCGGCTACCGCTTTGATAAAATCAACGTCGTAGCCGTCGGGGTTCCCTTTTTCATTTATAAATTCATAAGGAGGAAAATCATCATTAAGCCCAACCACAATATTTCTATCCGGGAAAAGGGAAGAGAAATCTGCGGAATCCCGGACGGATGAAGACGACTCAATTTCATTTGTTTGCTCTGCATTCATTCGCTTTTGAGGAGCCGCAGACAACGCGAATAGCGAAAGAAAAATAGTAATGAAGAAAATTTTCGTTTTCCATTTCCGATTTGTAAAATGGAATGTACGGCATGCTTCAAAATCTTTTAAAGGAGGAAGATGACGGGTAACGGAATGCCGCATTAAAAATCAGCCTTTATCAATATAGGGTTTACTGAACGTAATAATAAATTTCGCTCCCTGTGCATTACTAATTTGAACTTCGCCATTTAATTGTTTTGAAAGAATATTTACAAGCGATAATCCGAGCGACTGCATCTTGGTTAAATCCAACTCTTTCGGAAGTCCTACTCCATTATCGCATACCATAAGTTGAAGTTTATCTTCATCAACGGGAATAAGTTTGATAATCATTTTCCCTTTGCGCTGGTTGGAGAAGGCATATTTTAAAGAATTGGAGACAAGCTCGTTGATGATCAAACCGCAGGGGATTGCCGTATCAACATCCAGTGAAATGTCGCTGATAACAATTTCAACATCAATCTGCGCGGAACTAATGTTGTATGCCCTGAAGAGTGAAAGGGTGAGGTTATCAACATAATCTTTTATGTTGATGTTTGCGAAATCTCTTGTTTGATAAAGTTTTTCGTGAATAATCGCCATTGATTTTACGCGGTTCTGGCTGTCGGTAAAATATTCTTTGGCAGAGGTATCTTTAATAAATTCCGATTGCAGCGTTAGCAAACTTGAAATAATTTGGAGATTATTTTTTACCCGGTGATGAATCTCCTTTATCATTATTTCTTTTTCGTTCAACGATGCTTGTAACTGCCGTTCTGCTTTCATACGTTCGGTAACATCAAGCGCAAGAACAAGCCGCGCAGGTTTTTCGCCAAAGTTGATTGAATGCGTAATTTTTTCTACGTCTATAAATGTTCCGTCTTTTTTTAAGTGCTTCCAGATCCCCGCATAATCAATTTCCGGCAGAGGTTTGGAAAGATATTCAAGCGCGGTATGTATCTCAGACGTGGGACGAATATCCTTTAACGTCATCGATAAAAACTCTTCGCGGCTATAACCGTAATGTTTAACCGCCATATCATTAACCGTTAAAAATTTTAACGTCTCCTGGTCATAAACCCACATGGGATAGGGATTGCTCTCGAATAACGTACGGTACCGCGTTTCGCTTTCCGCTAAGGCGTGTTGAATTTTTGTGCGTTCGATAATTTCGTTTTTTAATTCCTCATTCGCCGCTTCAAGTTCTTTTGTACGCCGGGCAACTCTCGTTTCAAGCGATTGGTTTAAGGCAAGAATTTCTTCTTCTCTTTTTTTATTTTGATACGCGTTCGCAAAAATGTCGGTAATAACTTTTAGCAGTTGTAAACTTTCGGAAGAGAATTCCTTTTTTTCAAGAATCGCATCAAAGCAGAGGAAGCCGAGAAGTTCCTTTGAATACAACAGCGGAAGGAATACGATTGATTTTATTTTTCTTCGTTCAAGTATATTTTTTACCGAAGCGGCTTCTTCAGGCAAAGCCGCTACATCCGGGATGTAAATAGTTTCGAACGCTTCTAACTTTGTTTCGATATACTTAAACGGTTTTGAATCTTTTTTCTGCGAGTTGATCACCGCGAGATTTATGCCTTCGGCAATCCATTCATGCGTTTTGAAGTATGTGTTTTTCTCTTCCGAATAGAAGAAGAGGTAGCTTCTATCAACCGCAAAAAACATAGCAATTACTTTTAACGCTGCATTTAATGCCTGATCTATTTTGTTTACGGGAAGATTGATGAATGTGGTTGAGATAGTGGCGATAAGTTTTTCGAACCTTGCGCGAAGCTGCAAGTTCTCTTCGGTCTGCATTAGTTCCGTTACATCGCGGAGCGTTCCGATAATACCTGCGAAGCGGTTATCTTTTTCCAACACTTGCTTGCAATGTACTTCAATCTGCTTTTGCTCTGCTTGTTTGGTAAGAAAGACGGTGATGAATTTGGCGTCAGTCGGGGCATCCTTCAACGTTTGAGAAAAAAAAAGTTTTCCTTTTTCTTTTTCATCTTCGGATAGATAATTTATGAGCGGCGTTCCAAGAACTTCTTTTACGGAATATTCCGATAACTCAATCCACGCATTATTCAAATACGTCAACTTAAGATCAGCATCAACATGAAAAACAACTTCATTAATATTTTCGAGCAGAGTTTCGGTGAGTTCAATATTTTTTTTATTCTCTGCATCTGCGGCAGATCGTTCGCGTAATTTAGACAGCAGGGAGAAGCGTTCTTTTCCAAGTTCAACTACCTGCAACTGAGCTTTTGTAATGCGTTGATTTACACGTCCTGCAAGTCCACCGGCTGCAACTGCTGCAGCGGCTAACGGAAGCTGCTGCAAAAGAAGCGCCGCTCCAATATGTTGGTTGGGTAAAAAAAATAAAAAATTTAGAAGGAGTATCAACAGCGCCGTTAACATTCCGTAGCGGGAACCCAGCTTCCATCCGGCGAAGGCAGCCGGTGCAAGCGCTAAAATAAAGATCGGCGTGCCAATCGTATTTTGGAAGATGTAGCAGAGAAGAAAATAGCACAGCACAAAACCCGCCAAAAAAATCAGGTTGTTTGAAGAAGAAAGGATTTTGTTTTTTAGCGATTCCATTAAATTGTGCTTGTATCTATCAAATTTTTGAAAACTTTTTGTATATGATTTATTAAGTCACCTTACGCAAAATATTCAATTGAATAGCCACGAGCTTTAGCTCGTGGGAAAGATAGAAACCAAATTCTTGGCTTTAGCCATAAACAGAGTGTTTTAAATGGCTAAAGCCAATCTTGATGTTGTTGATTCGACCACGACCTGAAGAGCCTGTGTGAAAATTCAATATGAAACCGTTGAAACGGTTACAAGGTTTTATTTTTAGCTCATATTCCCACGAATGAATTCGTGGGCTGCTAATTTTAACACAGCC
>Ga0172368_10002646_pt1 | contig 22490 bp, 17 predicted proteins | sample Lak11m_FD_114540 | JGI IMG/M metagenome (GOLD analysis project Ga0172368, IMG submission 114540) | Freshwater microbial communities from Kabuno Bay, South-Kivu, Congo - kab_022012_11m | ecosystem: Environmental > Aquatic > Freshwater > Lake | place: Democratic Republic of the Congo: South-Kivu...
CCAGTGCATTTTGTTTTGCACCGAAGCAAAAAATAGCTGTGCCTGTTCGCTGTTGGGCGAATAATCAATACTCGTTGCATAAATATCTTTGATTTTTGCATAGAAAATTTTCTCCGAACTGCGAATATCTCTTATTCTCTCAAGCAGTTCATCAAAATATGGATTGGTGTGCCCGGTTTCTTTAAGCCGTTCATCGTTCAACACAAAACCTTTTATCAGAAATTCTTTGAGTTGCTGGGTTGCCCAAATCCTGAATTGCGTTCCACGGTGCGATTTGACACGGTACCCGACTGAAATTATTACTTCAAGGGTGTAATATTTGGTTCTGTAATTTTTGCCATCTGCGGCAGTTGTCAAGTATTCCTTGACAACTGTATCTTCCACCAATTCGCCCCCGTTGAATATATTACGGATATGCAGACTGATATTTTGTTTGGTGGTTTGAAACAGTTCAACCATTTGAGATTGTGTAAGCCAAACGGTTTCATTTTCCAACCGGACTTCAACCTTTGTTTTCCCGTCTACGGTTTGATAGAGTAATATTTCGGTGTTTTCCTTCATTAAAGCATTTTGTTGGTTTCAACAAAAAGGTTAATTACCTCCTTTGAAATAAATTATAAGGAATACCAACGTATTCAATTTGATTGTCGGTTAAATATTCTTCATCCAAAAAGCATGACGGTGCATACACAATCCTTTTTTTGCCCGGTTGCTGTGTTTTTATTTTTTCGGCAAATGTTAGATTTAATGCAAGGCGTATGAGGGTTTTGTAATCCTGTTTGTAAACCAAATAAATGGCTTGTTTACCATATTCGCCTATATAAAAATTTGCTTCATTTATTTTGTCTTCGGATTCCAGATTTTCGCCTGTACATAAGTAATAAACATATTTTGCGAATTGCCGGTAAGTCGGCAACTGCCCAGCCAGCATGGTTTCGGCATCAAGCGGAATACCGAGACGGTAATACTTAAATCCTGAATCATAACCGTATTTATCAATAGCCCGCTTTACTCTCTCCCTTGTTATGTCTTTGCAAATGTTTTTGTCGGGTTCAGATGTCGTATTTTCTGGCATTTGAACCATAATGCATTTGCGTTTTCCGCCATCTTCTTTGTTCAATTCCATTAATGCATGCATGGTGGAACCTGAACCTGAAAAAGAATCAAGAATAATTGAATTTTGGTCAGAGGCAAGTTGGATAATTCTTTTTATTAGCGATGATGGTTTACTATACTCAAATGCTTTATGGCCAAATAGTTTTTCAATTTCCTTTCTTGAATTATCATTCGAATATTGGTTTTCAATAAACTCTAATGTTGTTGCATTCTTCTTGCGCTCAATTAGTTTAATTTGATACCCACTACCAGTATTTTCAATTATTGCATTTGAATAAGTTTTTGTATATATTCTTTTCCCATTTTTAGATTCTTTAACAACAACAAAACCCTTTTCCAGTCCAAATTTATACAATGGGTTTGACCATCTCCAACACCAATCACTTTTAGGATTCCTTATTATTCTTTCTTCCATTTCTTCCTTTGTACTATTCCCTGGACGAAAGATTTCACCATCTATTTCAATTTCATAATCTAATGAAGCAGAATACTGTATTGAACTGTAATCAAGAGTTTGACTTAATTTATACTTGCCCCTTTCTTCCTCGTATTCATCAGAGTGCTTATAACCTTCGTCATCAATCTCAATTTTTTCAAATTCAAGATTGCCAATTCTTTTATAAATGATAAGGTAATCTGTATTTTTTGATATACTATCTGAGGTTTTCCCTGCCTTTTTTGTTATCCTTGGAATAGTTGCGATGTAATTTTCTTCTCCGAAAATTTCATTGCAAAATGAAATAAGATTTGATAACTCATTATCATCAATGGAAATAAAAATCACTCCATTTTCTGAAAGAAGTTGGTATAACAATTTTATACGTGGAACCATCATACAAAGCCATTTATCATGTCTTGTTAGGTCATCCTTGCCGACTTCTCTTCCTATCCAGTCTCTTAATAAAGGGCTATTAACGCTGTCATTATAAATCCAACCTTCATTTCCTGTATTGTAAGGAGGATCTATGTAAATAACGTTTATTCTTCCTGCAAACTGAGGCAGAAGTGCCTTAAGAGCAATCAGGTTATCCCCCTCAATAATCATATTCCCATTAGCTTTCTCGGGTTTGCAATGCAGTTCAGGCACTTCGTCCAATGTGTGAAACGGAACACTAAGATTATGGTTCCAGATTATATTTTTTCCTTTGAATTGGAGTGTTGGCATAGCTCTTTATATTTTGCTGATTATTTGAAAAGTTCATTCAACATATGTTTTCAATTCACCATCATAAATTAGTTCACTGTCGGAATTTGGGCTTGTATGATGGAATTTCTTTGAGTAATCATTAATTTCGTCCATAAACTAAAGTTATGGGTTTGAACTCGCCATTCCATGTAGGAGTTGTATTTACTGAATAGTCAGTAAACTTTCCAACGTTTTTTATATGGATGACCTTGTCAATCACTTGTTCTTATTATATTTTAATTGTTTCTCAGCAACCTTTAATGCCTCAAGGCCAAATTCTTCTTCTTCTAATTCGTAAAGTATTTTTTCACTTAAATAATTAATAATCAATTTATCTGAATTAGTTTTATAGAGTTCCGCTAATTTTAAAACTAACTCTTTTGAGAATTTCCGTTCGCCACGTTCCATTTTACTTAATATAGCCACGTCAATGTCTATGGCTACTGCAGCTTTCCGTAACGAAAACCCAGCCTTTTCTCTCAATTCCCGTAATTGCAATCCTACTGTTGACATTTTGTGCGTTGACTAATATTGTCAAAGGTAATACAATTTCAATTACTGATTCAAAGAGATTTCAAATTATTTATCAACAGTTTATTTAAACCGACTTCCATGCCCAGGAGCAGGTAGGGGGAGGGTAGATTTGCTGTCAAACAACCTGATAGGAACATTTCGGTATCTCCTCAGGGTCGTTATATATTAACTCCTTATATTTGTCGACCAAAGTACCCTATTGATAAAACACCCTTTACCCGTAACAGATCCTGAAATGAAATTTGAAAACTCCTGGTGTAACCAGCAACGGGCTGAATCCTATTCAAAACTAGAATTTCCGAATACATACTTTCTGGCCTATCGCGATCTGCCCGGAATAATCAAACAGTATGTTACCGGGAACCATGCAATTGATTTTGGATGCGGATCAGGCCGGTCTACACGATTCTTAAAACAATTGAATTTCGATGTGACAGGGATCGACATATCCCGGGATATGCTTGAAATTGCCGGGAAATTGGACCCTGATGGTGATTATCAATTGGTTACGAATGGCAACTACGACCATCTCGGGATCAACGAATTCGACCTGGTACAATCAGTTTTTACGTTTGATAATATACCAGGCTGGGAGAACCGGACAAACATCCTGAAGGGTTTACGGAATTTATTGAAACCTACAGGTAAAATGATCTGTCTTGATTCTACTCCTGAACTTTACACACATGAATGGGCGTCATTTACCACCAGGGACTTTCCTGAAAACCACCATGCCGGAACAGGCGATATTGTTTATGATATCATGCTTGATGTTGAAGACCGGAGGCCGGTTGCCGACATATTCTGGACTGTGGACGATTACAAAAAATTGTTCACCCTGGCAGGATTAGAGATCGAAGTAATTTATAAACCCCTTGGATACGAAAACGAAGGTTTTGAATGGATCTCAGAAAAAACGATTGCTCCGTGGATGATTTTTGTGCTTAAAAGGTACTAATTTTGAATTTTTAACCGGGCCATATCAATCTCATCATCAAATATATTTTCGACCGGATACTCGCATTGGTTGCGTTGATCGCCCTTTTGCCCGTGTTTATCCTCATCGCCGGCGGTATCAGACTATCATCAAAAGGCCCTGTATTTTTCACCCAGCAAAGGGTCGGCAGGAATGGCAGGATCTTCACGATCATTAAATTCAGGACCATGTCGGCCAATGATGGTCTTAATACGGTTACCGCTGTTAACGATAACAGGATCACTGCATTCGGGGCATTTCTCCGGAAGTGGAAACTCGATGAGCTTCCCGAATTGATCAACATCCTCACGGGAGAAATGAGTTTTGTCGGCCCAAGGCCGGATGTTCCGGGTTATGCCGATCTGCTGGAAGGCAATGACCGGAAAATACTTTCATTGCGCCCCGGGATCACCGGTCCGGCTTCGCTGAAGTATTATAATGAGGAGGAGATCCTTGCCGGTGTCGAAAATCCAAAGGAATATAACGACCGGGTAATTTTTCCTGATAAGGTCAAAATCAATCTGAAATACATGGAACGGATCTCGGTGATAAAGGATATGAAGATCATCATCCGGACCATTCTTAGAAAGCAGAATTATGAATAAAAAGATATGGTTATCGCCGCCCCATATGAGCGGACTGGAGGAAAAATATATCCGGGAGGCTTTTGAGACAAACTGGATCGCCCCGCTCGGACCAAATGTTGATAAATTTGAACTGGCATTGTCGCGTTATCTGGAAGGCAACCACGTTGCTGCTTTAAGTTCCGGTACGGCCGCGATACATCTTGCCCTGATCCTGCTGGGAATCGGGCAGGGTGACGAGGTCATCGCATCCGATTTTACCTTTACTGCTACGGTCAATCCCGTTGTCTACCTGGGGGCAATGCCCGTATTTATTGATAGTGAGATAGATACCTGGAATATGGATCCGGAACTTCTGGAAACGGCGATCCTTGACAGGATAAAGAACCATAAAAAGCCCAAAGCGATCATTTTTGTTGAAATTTATGGAATGCCTGCCAACATGGAGGCGCTTCACGCGATATCTTCAAAATATGATATCCCGCTCATCGAAGATGCCGCCGAGGCATTGGGCAGTAAATATAAGGGAAGGTGTTGCGGAACCTTTGGTGAAATGGGGATCCTTTCCTTCAACGGCAATAAAATAATCACGACTTCCGGGGGAGGGGCTCTTGTCTCCGGGAACCAGGATCATACGGTCCGCGCGAGGTTCCTGGCATCCCAGGCAAAAGAAAATACGCTGCACTTTGAACATTTACATATCGGTTACAACTACCGGATGAGCAATGTATTAGCCGGGATCGGTCGCGGCCAGATGGAGGTACTGGATCAACGGGTCACGGCCCACCGGTACATCAATGGGCGTTATCGTGAACTTTTATCCGATATTCCCGGTTTGACTTTTCAGTCGGAACCGGATGAGCATTATTTCTCAAATTTCTGGCTGACATCGGTGCTCCTTCATGAACGCGATGAGATTTTCAACGCCGATGCGGTGATCCGGTCATTGGGGAAGGAAAATATTGATTGCCGGCCACTGATGAAACCGATGCACATGCAGCCTGTCTTTAAAGACTATCCTTCATACCTGAATGGCAATTCGGAATACTTTTTTACCAACGGATTATGTCTGCCATCGGGATCAAACCTGCCTGACGGGGATATCGGGAGAATTGTGGCCGGGATCAGATCGGTAAGAGGAATAAAGTAATGCATTGAAAAGGGCGTAAAAAATTACTCCGGCCTGAGCTTCAAGCATTGATTCAAAAAGGATATTGATCGAGAATATCATAAGGAACAGGGTTGAGATGTAATCTCTGTTCCGCAGCGATACCCAGGCAGGGACCAGCAATGTGGCTGCCAGCACAAGGAATCCGAATACGCCTAATGTGATGAATGTCTGCAGGTATTGATTGTGGGCATTGAGTTTTTTCCTGGAGATCGGGATGAGGTTTTGCTTCCGGTAAGAATCTATCAGCACATCCTTCACATCGCCTGTGCCGACCCCGAACATAAAATGCTCTCCGATCAAACCCACCGACACTTTCCAGATCTCCATGCGGGCAACGGTTCCGTCATCGGGATTCGTTTGAATGGTCCGCGAATCAGCTATCATGGTATCAGCAGCATTGATCCTTGTGAAAGCATAAGGGAACAACCTGGAAAATCCGAAAAATACCAGCAACATGATGACAACAACAACGATGATCCTTGCCATACCAGTTTTTTTGAAGATCAACAGGAGAACGAACGCTGCATCTACGGTAAGCAGCGTTACGAGGCCGGCTTTTGAACTAAGAAGAAAGATCAACGCTTCCAGGTAGAGAATGACCAGCAAAAGACTGATGGTTTTGAAAACCGATTGACCCGGGAAATCATCCATAAGGTAATAAAGCGACAGACCGATGCCAAACGTATAATACATTGCCAGGTAACTCGAATGAAAATACCAGGCCAGATTGGTATAATAAAATGCATCCGGTACACCTTTACTTTCACTGACTATCCAGGCGTGTCCTAATAAGACCAGCGATCCGGCTACACAACCGGCAATGAAAGCACTCAAAAAAAAGCGGAGTCTTGACAAATTGAAAATAGTCATATCGCTTGTGGCATAAATGACCGGGAAGATAAAAAGCGAGAACTTTACCTCGAGATCAAACAACCCATATGTATAGTTTGTCGTGTAAAACATCCCGATGATATAAAGCAGATACAGGGAAGCGAACGACAGGGTAAGTATCCGCCATCTTTCTGTCAGTAATTTTCGAATGGTTGTCAGGTATATTCCGCTCAGCAACCAGTTAAACATCATAAAAATGATGATGACAGGTAAAATTCTCGGAAACAGCGGCAGAAATAATGCCAGCAGCAAGCAGGAAATGAAAAATATTTTCTGGTGCACCCTGTATCGCATCAGCCTGAGAATATATTAACGTGAACTAATGATGGTGGTTTGCGATCGATTGAACAGTACAAAGTTAATGATCCCGGCGAGATATCCGGTTCCATAGGACAGATGCTGTAAGAAGAATATCCATGGAAGGAAAAACAAGAGATATCCTTTCCGGTATGCCGAAATACTCCTGATTGTAAAAAACAGGTTCGCGAGCAGGTATGATCCTGCGCAAATGAGATAAATACCGGACAGGGCAGGGGAGATGAAAACGCTCATCCAGCCAACAAGCAAAAATAATACAAACAAGGGTGGCACAAATTGCCTGAGCGTGGCAGGTTTCTTTAATTTTCTGTTAACCAATGGCTTGAAATAGGCATATTGAAAAAACATCCGTACCAGGGATGAGATGTCAGGCCGTGCATAATAGGTGATGGCCACATCGGGGATCAGATAGATGGAGCCGCCATGTTCGATGATACGTGCATTAAATTCATCATCCTGGTTGCGAAGCAATTCCTCATCGAACAATCCGAACCTGTCAAAAAGCGACCGCCTGAAACACCCGTAAGGAACCGTATCCACCTTCTTTACTTCGCTGACTCCCAGCCGGTAATACGAATTCCCCACGCCAAATGCCGATGACTGGGCCACAGCAATGGAATTGGCCTTTGCAGAATCGATCGCGGGTTTCGTGATCCAGATCCCACCGACATTATCTGCTTCGAGCGTATGAAGGGAACTGACCAGCTTGCTGATGTAATTTGAAGGGTAATGCGAGTGGGCATCCATCCGGATGATCACCTCGCCCTGCGATTTTTTTATCCCGAGGTTCAGTGCAAAAGGCACAAAACGTTTCTCGTTCAGCAACAGTTGAATATACGGATACCGGGTGTGATACTCTCCGATGATCTCCCTGGAACGGTCACTACTCATCCCGTCCACGATAAACACCTCAAGGTGGTCGCCGGGATAATCCTGCTGAAGCATATTTTCAATGAAAGAGCGTATGTATTTCTCTTCATTGAAGCATGGAATGATGACACTGACAAGAGGTAACATCGTGGTTTGTTTATTTTATTATGGATTCAATTCAACGATAATACCGGTCCAGGATCGCACGGACCGATTGCCGGTAAAACCTGTTGATCTCCGGTGTGACAAAAAATCCGGTTGATGCATGTTCATAATCATAAATGACCAGGTCAGGATGATAAACGATGTCCAAACCTGAATGTGCTGCTGTTTCTGCCACCATGATCTCCTCCCCGAATAAAAAATGGGGCAGTTCCAGGTTCCCGCCACGGTTAAAATAATTGTGTGAAAAAATCAGGCAAGAGCCATGGGGAGCATAAATTTTTCGCTCTTTTTGAATATCCGTCACCCCCGATTGTGTATTGAATCCCGGTCGGCCGCTTATCCACTTTTTAGTATATGCCGTCATCAGGTACAAATTATGGATCAGGAAACCGGAATAGAGAAATTCGAGAAAATACAGATGCCTCCGGGAAAATCTCTTCATTCGCTGCGGATTGTAATCCGATCCCCATCTTTTCGAAATAATGGCTGGTGCAACTACTCCAATGGTTGGCTGCACATTTAGTTCGCTCAATCGGTGAAAGAATGAAGGAGTGAATACAATGTCGACATTGGTCACCAGTATCCATGCCGGATAATCAGTATGATGCTGAAGGTACCGGCTTAATCCAAAGCGGGCGCCACCGAAATAACCGAGATTTTCACCGGTTTCATAGTAATGCAGAAAGGGATATTCCCTGATTTTTTCGATAAAATCAGAAGGTCTGGTGTTGTCGCTGTTATCGACCAGGATAACCCCGGTATTATTCGTTATGTTTGATGCAAGGCTTTCCAGGTAACGGATTGCCTCCGGAAAGGTATTATAGATCACCCCGATGATCAGGATATCGGCCTGATTCATCGTTTGGCAGGTATTATTTCAAAACGTAACCGGTTATTTTTCATCCTTATATGCTAAAATACACCATATATTCTTACATCTTGATGGATCAGTTGAACAATCCCTTTTTCCGGGACCGGAACAACAAAGCGAAAATAACAATAATATAGGTAACGACCGATGCCAGGGAAATGACCGCGGCTGCAGTGTACCCGTACAGAGGTACAAACACCAGGTTTGCGACTGTATTCACTGCCAGAGCCGCAATGATGGCAGCCAGCATCAACCCGGGCTTTAACAACAATTCAAGAGGCTTATGGAGCAGCATGGCTGCCTGCCATAAAAATGCCGAGGCGATGAGTGCAGCCGATACCAGGATGTCATGGTTTACCTGAAGATGCAATACCCTGGTATAAAACAGGTTTTTAAAACTCATGAAAAAAATAAAAACAACACCGGCGATCAGCATACAGTAATTCAATCCCTGGCGGATCAGGATCATAGCCTCTTTCCGATGATTGCTGTTCCACTTTTCCACGATCATCGGGTGGAAAGCCAGGAGTATAGGGATGGTGGTGAATGTGGCAATCTTGATAATGAAATCCTTAACAGCCGAATAGGTTCCCACATCACTGTAATTTGTGAACTCTTTGATAATGAACCGGTCGTAAATATTGAGCAGGTAAGACAGGAAAAGCCAGATGGTTACCGGGAATCCGAAATTGAATACCTTCCTGGTGAAGCTGCCGTTAAAATATATCCGTTTGTGGTCGATCCCTGCCCGGCCTTCCGGAAGCACTGTTATACGCAACAATTCAGTAACCATGAGTCCTGAAACCATCGCGATAAAAAGCACGATAAATACCTGAATCTTGAAAACGAGTGCAAGCATGAGGAAAAGCAGGAAGAATACGATATTGTAAGTCCCCTCAAGCGTGGCATATCGTATTGATCTTCTTTTTGTTTGATTTAAGGTCAGGTGAAAGAGAAAGAGATTGTAAATAAAGATGTATGCCATCACAACTACCGTATCTTGCCACAGTAGCCTGAAATAAAAAAACGACACAACCAAACCGGTAAGCGCCGCCAGAAGGCTGCTTGCCGCGGTAAGGAACCAGAACCGGTTTACGACCAGGAGCTCTTCGCCGAGATAAGCGCTCAGGAAGCGAAGAATGCTCTGCTGAATCCATCCGAACGAGAGCGTACTGATCAGCATGGTAGCATAAAAGACCAGCGAATATTTTCCATATTCGCTATTTCCCAAATACCTGACAGCCAGTATGATGATCAACAGGTTGACCCCTGCGGGGATGATCTTTCCGGAAAAATATATCAGGATGTCTTTCTTCATTTGTACCTTTACAGGACCAGGTCGATGTTTTTGTCAATAAAGGCAATAACTCGTTCCGGATGATTTGTATCGGTTGGCAGGTTCAGGATGTGTGCGGAAATGTACACTGCCACCGGGATAACAGCAGGTGAAAGATGCCATTTTTCAAAGTTGCTTTCTACCGGGTGTATGGGTGATGCAAACCAGTCCCCTAGTTCGATACCATTTTTTTTTGCTGCCTTTTCAAAACTCTTTTTATCGGAAACCAGGATGGGATACTTGAGAAAACTGTGGTTCGGGTGAAGATCAGCGGCAACATGATACTTCCCCAATCCCGAAAGGTGCTTTGTGTAAATCATCGCATTCTGTTTCCTCAGGCTTAACATCATATTCAGGGAACCGATGGCATGAAGTCCTTCGCTGACCTGTGTTTGTCCCATGGCTTTAAAATACGATGCGGGCATAGTGGGATCTTCCAGTTCTTCACCGGATGACGAACCGATGGTCAGGTTGAATTTACTCAACAAACGATAGAAGCCTCTCAGGAAATAATAGGTAGCCGGGAATAACAGGTACCTCCTGCTCAGTATCAGGAGCCGTAGCAGCATATCACTGACTCGATCCGGGAGGATGAGAGACCGGTTGATATCATCAATCTGTTGAAGGAGGTCTTTGTCAAAGATTGCCGAAAATCCACCGATCCCGGTGGAGAATGGCTTATTCCACTGTGTGGAAAAAAAGGCAGCATCGCAAAAGGTGCCGTTAGGCTTTCCGTTGTACAATCCGCCGAATCCATGTGTGCAGTCTTCAAAGGTCAGAATTCCATTGGCTTTAGCAAATTCTGTGATTAACTCAAGTTCCGTCGATAATCCAAAGGTGTTCTGAAGGATGATGACCCGTGTTTTAGGCGTTACCGCTGCACGGATATCAGCAAATGACGGATTTAAACCGGATCGTTGAATATCAATGTAAACCGGTATGGCGCCTGAATACAACACAGCATTTGGAACCACTACACAGGTAAAACCCGGGATAATTACCTCATCTCCCCTGGTTATACGGGCAGCTTTAAGCAGGGCATATAATGCCACCCGGCCTTTCCAGTAGAGGTGGATGTGTTCCGGAACGGTTCCCAGTACAGATGCGATTTGTTCCTTAAACTTTTTTTCCCCTTTATTCAATGACTGTTGTGTAATACCGCGCAAAGGTATTAATATAAAATTGCTGACTTATAGAATTCCCGGTTCCGGTAGATCCAGACCTTGTTCGCCTTGTTCACCGGGTTCAGCCGGTGCATGAGTTTGTCGATAAAGCCCGGTTCGATGGTGGTTTCATAAACGAGGTATGGAAAGCTTTTTCTGGCCGTGGCAACCCGGTTGTTCAGATTTCTGCTGCCTGTAAAGATAAAAAACTGCGGATGCGAAAACTTCGGCTCACGGCCAATGGCAGCGATCCTCTGGTAAACACTGGTATCGGGGGGAAGTACCTCCGGATATTTCGGCCATTTCCCGGTATAAAACAGGGGGAGCATGGGTACATGACCATCGGCATCTTCAATGATGATATTTTTGATATAGGGGTATTTTGAAAGGTAATACATCGATTCTACCTGGGCCCGCTTCGAGTACATGAATGTGAGACCGGTAAGCAATATCAGGTTTACCACCCAGAAGAAGATCCAGCATCCATGCAGCCATTTTTTTTGCCGGGTCCGGATTTCTGCCGTAGCAATATACCGGTAATAGCCCATGGATCCGGCCATGATCAGAAAAGGGATGAACGGGAGGATGAACCGTTCCTGTTTGTTCGGGAAATAAGAATGAAACGCGAAAAAAAGTGCAGCCGGAAAAACGATCAGGAAATACTGTCGCCAACCCCGGATGAAACCATAGAAAAGGAAAAGGCTCAATGGAGGGATCATAATACCGCCTACCGTGAGGAAATAATTATACCACGGCAGGTTAAAATAGGAGTTACGGTCGGTTATGTTTACCCGGATATAACCCATGAACTCGGCAAACGGATATCCCCAGATATACAGGTCGATCAGGGTTTGGACAACAAGGAATGAGCAGAAAATCCCGGCAACAATTCCAATGATTCCCTTCCATTTTTGCCTGAAAACCAGGATGACCAGGACACCAACCGGGAATAGAACGGACTGGTACCGGACATCCATGGCCAGCCCGAAAAAAACACCTGCCAGCAACCAGTTACGAAAGGTATTGGAAATGCTCTCCGGCCTGATGATAAACCAGAAACCCAGGATGATGAATGGGATACAAACCGACTCTACCAGGTTCCTTACACTCACCCATGGCATGAAGAAACAGATCGCGAGGAGAATTCCGGCCAATCGTGCCGGTTTTTTATCCGACATCCTTTCAACGATCCGGTAACCGTAATAGACAGTGATCAGCGAAAATATGCCATGCAAAATTCTTAATATCAGCATTTTAACCTTAGGATCATGGAGGTTGATCCATTTCATCGCGGTAAAAAACAGGAAATTGAACCCCGGATAAAAGAAGTTGTGTCCGCTCGGACCGGTGTTTCCTTTACTACCGGGTAGCCAGGAATTGTAATCATACCCGAAAATCCATGACTGGGGTGCTTCAATGACCAGGAAATGATCATCCAGCATCCCCCATCCCCTGGCAAAAACAGCGGCAAGCAAACGAAATAAAATAGCCAGTCCAATGATGATGACCAAAGGCTGGTCTTCCCACGATTTTTTTATGACTGAAAATAACTGCCCTGTTTTCCCCTTGTACATGTTGCCATTATACCATTTTGCATTTTACATTTTGTATTTATATCCAACCTCTAAAATTTATTAATGATCCCTGTATAATTTTCGGGCGTAATGGCTTTCAACTCTTCCTTGACTTTTTTCGTCACTTTAAGTCCGTCCACGAACTTTATCAGCGTGGATTGTGTAATTTTCCCCTGGCCGCGGGTCAATGCTTTCAAGACTTCGTAAGGGTTTGGATAATTTTCACGGCGGAGTATGGTTTGAATGGCTTCAGAAACCACGGCCCAGTTCTCATTAAGATCTTGCTTTATTCTGGATTCATTGAGGATCAGCTTGTTCATGCCTTTCAGCAGAGATTTATAAGCGATCAGTGAATGGGCAAGGGGAACACCGATGTTCCGGATCACGGTGGAATCGGTAAGGTCCCGTTGAAGGCGTGAGACGGGCAATTTTGCCGACAGATGTCCGAAGATTGCGTTTGCCACGCCCAGGTTGCCTTCGGAGTTCTCGAAATCGATTGGATTTACTTTATGCGGCATGGTGGATGATCCGGTTTCAGACGGGTTGACCTTCTGGGTGAAATATTCCATCGAAATATAGGTCCATAGATCACGATTGAGGTCGATCAGGATGGTGTTGATGCGCTTCAGGTTGTCGAAAAAAGCCGCCAGGTTATCGTAATGCTCAATCTGCGTGGTGGTTTGGCAGCGTTCCAATCCAAGGGTTTCATTGATGAACTTATTTGCGAACCTGACCCAGTCAACACCGGGATAAGCAACATGATGGGCATTGAAGTTCCCGGTAGCGCCCCCGAATTTTGCCGAAATTGGAATTGTTTCCAGTAGCGCCAGTTGCATTCCGAGCCGTTCGGCAAATACATAAAGTTCCTTGCCGACCGTGGTGGGTGTTGCAGGCTGGCCATGTGTACGGGCAAGCATGGGAATATGATTCCATTCCCGGGAACGGGTCAGAAGGTCGCTGTAGATCATCTCAAGCGCCGGTTCCATGATGTCGCGGTATGCATCGCGCAACGCCAGTGGATATGCTGTGTTGTTGATGTCCTGTGAGGTAAGACCGAAATGGATGAACTCCTTGAACGAACCCAGTCCGAGGATGTCAAACTGCTCTCTGAGGAAATACTCGATGGCCTTCACATCATGGTTCGTCACTTTTTCTATAGCCTTGATTTTCAGCGCATTTACCGGATCAAACTTCTCGTATATCCTGCGGAGGGCAGAAAACTTCTTCCTGTTGAAATTCTTCAACTGCGGAAGAGGAATACGGCATAAGGCGATAAAATACTCAACTTCGGTAAGCACCCGGTAACGAATGATGGCGCCTTCGGAGAAAAAGGAGGCCAATGGTTCCGTGATGTCGTGATACCGGCCATCGACCGGAGAAATGGCGTTCAAAGAGTGATCCATACTTAATTAAGAATTAAGAATTATGAATTATGAATTATGATGAAGTAGATTCGCGTGTAACCATCTTTCCTACATCCAGGGTTTTTCCAACATTCAAAAATAGCTTTTTTTAATACATCATGAAGGAATTAGAATTCAGGATAATATGTAAATTTGCATCAAATCCACCCTGTAAAAAAATGAGTATGAAAAAAAGTCTTACATTTTTATTGATCTTCATGGCGGGCATTTTTGCCGCAAATTCACAAACGCTGGTTACCACGCAACCGCTCAACAAGAATGTCGTGCTGGAAGAATATACCGGGATCCATTGCCAGTATTGCCCGGAAGGACATGCGATCTCGGCAGCCATCCTGGCGAATAACCCGGGAAGGGCGGTCGTAATTGCCATTCATCAGGGTTCTTACGCCTCTCCTTCAGCAGGTGAACCTGATTACCGCACACTGTTCGGTGATGCATTGGCCGGACAGACCGGCCTGACCGGCTACCCGGCAGGAACTGTAAACAGGCATGTTTTTTCAGGAACGACCACCGCGTTGAATCGTGGAGATTGGACAGCCAACTCAGAGATCATCCTGCAACAGCCCTCGCCTGTCAATGTAGGGGTAGAGACCTCCTTCAATGCCGCCACCCGCGAATTGACCGTCCATGTTGAATTGTACTACACGGCCAGCAGCAGTGTATCCACGAATTACATCAACGTGGCGCTCATTCAAAACCATGTCTTTGGCCCTCAGACCGGCGGCGGAGCCGGAAATAATTATGAACACATGGAGATGCTACGCTACCTGATCACCGGACAGTGGGGCGATCCGGTTACAACGACAACTCTTGGGTCATTTATCGAAAAAACATACAACTACACGGTTCCGGCCGACTATATCGGCGTGCCTTGTGTGATTGAAAATTGCGAAGTTGCCGTATTTGTCGCCGAAGGTCACCAGGAAATTCTTTCGGGTGATGTGGTGCCTGCCATCGACGGTACCAATCTTTACGTGGGTGATATCAGCACCACCGACAGTGTGATGAAAATGGGACAACCCGGTGCAACGACAACTTTTGCCCTGGTTGCAAACAGCAATATAGCCGGAACGGAACTATTTAAAATCAAGCTGGTTTCATACCCGCCAGCAGGCTGGAGTTCAAATTTCGAAATTGACGGCCAGACAAATATTACCGACAGCACCACAGTAAACCTGGTTAAAGGCACACCCATGCCGCTGATCCTGAATGTCACTCCTGGTGACTCAGCCGGATTCGAAGACTTTACCTTCGAACTTTCTTCCATAAATAATCCCAATGCACCGGTTAAATATTTTAAAGTCCATGTGATTTCGAACGTGAACACCTTGCTTGTCAATGCCGCCGGCGACAACAATGCCACGCTGCATCAGGATGTCTATATCGCCGGACTTGAAGCTGCCGGTTGTGATCACCTGGCGGTGATGAAATCGAACCAGTTCGTTCAGGCAAAAAATGCCGAAATTCTGACCGACATATTGAACGTTTTTTACAATTGTGCATGGACATTCCCGGCATTCACCGATCCGGAAGCCCTGGCAGTGAAAGCTTTCGTGGATAATGGCAAAAACCTGATGGTGGCAGGACAGGATATCGGCTGGGACATTATGAGCGGCGCTGCAGGAAATCATGGTACACCAATAACCCAGGACCTGTATACGAATTACCTGAAGGCAGCCTATGTGAACGATGGAAATACCTCCAACAATAAATTCATCGCCAATACGTCCGACCCGATCTATGGTACTGTGGCAACTTCGAATGTTGTAGATGTTTACGCGGGTAACATGTATCCTGATCAGATCAATCCGTTGCAAAATGCAACAGCCACCTTTTACTATAACACCACGCTTACCAAGATCGGGGCCGTTAAATCCACGAAGGATCAGGCCAAAGTCAGTTACTTCGGTGTTGGCTTTGAAATGCTGCAGAGTGTGACAGTCAGAAACGATATAATCAAAAAGACCTATGACTGGTTCATGGAAGGAGTGGGTTTCAACGATAAAACCGGTATCCGGTTCTCTTACCTGGGTCAGAATTTCCCGAACCCGGCCAATGATGAAACGACCATCCTGTTAAACTCAATCGATCGCGATATGGTATTGACGATCACTGATCTTACCGGAAGGATGCTTATCTCGGAACCCGTGAAAGCCGGCGCTGCCCGTATCCGTATATCGACTTCTTCACTTGGCAATGGTTTGTACCTGTACAGCCTGGTTAGCGGGAGTAATGTCGTTGATGCACGGAAATTGAATATACAACGGTAAATAGTGGATAGGTACGCCTGTCCGCCTGTCCGCTTGTCACTTTAGGACAGTCTTCTGTATCCATCTTCCGATCAGTTCCATCGCTGCCGGGGAGATGGTTTCCTCGATCTTTGCATATTCCGAGGGACTGCCGGTCGTCGCATTCTGGAACAGGTGATTCAACCCGGGAAGTTCTTCGATCATGTAGGTTGAATTTCCACCGAAGATCAGCGATTTTTCAATGGCTTCGAGATTTTCTTTAGGAGGTACCTGGAGATCCAGGCCCCCGTTGACAGCCAGTACCGGGCAGGTGACCTTGGAAAGGTAATCTTCGGGGTTAAAGGTGAGAAAATAGCGGAACCAGGGTGAGGTCATGTTTTCGATCTGCTGGTTGATCTCCTTCACCGACGAAGGATGGTAATTGGTGTCTCTGGAATACTTTTTATCAAAATCGGTAAAAAGACTTCTCAGCTTTTGCCCGGCTTTTGCGTTGTCCCGGTTCTTTTTCAGGATCGAGTAAATATCCTTGCTTAGTTTTTCATTGATTTGAATGCTTTTCTCATCCGCCCCTTCCGCTTTGGAAATGAGTGCCGATTGTAAAAGAAGGATTTGTTCACCCGTGATGCCCGGTCCGGCCATCAACACGATGTAAGCAACATCCTTGCGGCCTGATGCAACTATTGGCGCTATCAGTCCTCCTTCGCTATGACCGATCAATCCGATTTTTGATGTGTCAACTTCACGATTTTTCCTTAAAAAGTCAAGAGCTGCTTCAGTATCGGTGGCAAAATCCAGCGAGGTTGCAGTTTTAAAATCACCTTTCGACTTTCCAACGCCCCGGTCATCATAACGTAATACGACAAAACCCTGCCGGGTCAGGTAATCGGCCAGAACCAGGAAGGGTTTGTGCCCGAGCAATTCTTCATCGCGGTTTTGTGCGCCGGAGCCGGTGATCAGGATAGCTGCCGGATAATGACCTGCCTTTTCAGGAATGGTCAATGTTCCGGCAAGGTCAAACCCGCCGGCCGTGTTGGGAAATGTAACCTCCGAAGAGCGGTACGGGAATGGTGGTTTCGGCTCCTGTGGACGGTTCAGTGTGATCCTTTTTCCCTGTCGTTCCAGGGTCAGCGGGAAGGACATTCCGCCCTGTTGCCACGAACCGGCCATAGAACTGGCATCTTCATCGACTTTCCCAATGAATTTGCCTCCGATCCCCCTTGCCGAAACATACAACGAGTCTTCATGAAGTACTACTTTGTCGGTTGGAAGGTCGAGCACTCCCTGGTCCGGGCTGTCAAATGTGACCATAGCGCTGTCGGCTTCATTGAAGGATATATTCATGACCAGCCGGATTTCCGTAGCCTGGATTTTAAGCGTCCCTGACCAGGTTCCTGCCAACTGTTTCATCGTAAGGCTATCCTGTGCACGACTTGCGAAAGGGATCAACAGTATAATCGCAACGATCAGTTTTAACAGGGATGTAAGATTGGTCTTTTTCATTGTTAAAGTTTTAAAAATGAGTTCGTATCGAAAATTATTATAAAAGTGGCCTCCATGAATTAACATGCAAAGTAGCAACGAAATTACATAAAATCCATGTCGGATCTATGTTGAAATTTGAATAGATAATCTTGAGGGAAACTGATTTGTTTGCTTTTTTTTTCTATTTTTGATACCCACATGGACCTCGACTACCTCCTTTATCTAAAATCTGAAATCCAACATCTAAAATTAACTACCCATGACCCCCACCCGAATGAAACGCTACCTTGACGCGGCCGCCAGGGCACAGGAATGGCACCATGAATATAAAGAACAGATGAAGACATGCCGTTTCGATACCATTGCAACGCATGGTATCTATTCCATGCAGGAGGCACTCGATTTCAACCAGGGATCCGTCATTGAACCGGTTTACATGTCCACATCACAGGCCTATCGCGATTCGGATGAAATGGAAGCGGCATTGGGGTATCAAATCCCGACCTGGTGTTACTCCCGCATCGCGAATCCGACGGTGTATTACCTTGAAGGAGTGCTGGCCTTATTGGATGGTTATGGCTCGGAGGTGGAGACTTCCTGCATTGCCACATCATCAGGGATGGCGGCCATCCAGAGCGCCGTCGATCCGTTTCTGGTCACTGATCTCCGCAAGCCGAATGCCTCCATGAATTTTGTGGCAACCACCCAGGTGTACGGGGGCACATTCCAGCAGTTCTCCGTGCGGAAGCAATCGGACAGGAATGTAGAATGGAGAAAGGTCCGCCATTCGACCGATCTGTCGGAATGGGAATCGCTGATCGATGAAAACACCCGGTTCTTATATGGAGAACTGCCGAGTAACCCTTGCCAGGCTTTTTTTGATATCGAAAAAGTGGCTGCCCTGGCTCATAAATATGGACTCCCGTTGATCATCGACTCCACCGTGGCCACTCCGGCACTGCTGCGGCCTCTTCAGCATGGCGCTGATATTGTGATACAATCGGTAACAAAATCATTGGCCACAGGCGGATTTGGTATTGCCGGGGCAGTCATCTCCCGGAAAAACCTGGTATCAACAATCGATAATCCTGAGATGAAGGCCGATTTCGCCACCTGGCTTAAATTATGGCCCAACCGCGACAATGGCCCGAGTATTTCACCATTAAATGCCGTGATGGCGTTGAATGATATCCGCACCCTCCGTATGCGGATGGATGCCATGAGCCGGAGCACGATGAAAATTTCCCGGTTCCTGGGTGAGCATAAACATGTGGAAAAGGTTGATTATCTTGGCCTGGAAACGGATTCCCTGCACAAATTGGCTTCAGAGTACATGTTCCTGGTCGATTCGGAATTCGATGAACAGTATGGTACCCGGGTAAACAGGTTTGGCCATCTTATGTCGTTCAGTATAAAGGGCTCCGCACAACAAACGCGTGATGTTTTTGACGCGTTTACACGGATCTGGCGCGCTACCGACCTGGGAAGGATCAAATCGGTTGCCACGATCCCGGCTATCTCGACCCACGCCCAGCAGGGGGAGGAGGGAAGAAAACTGGCATGCATCCCGGCCAACCTGATCCGGCTTTGTGTCGGCGTTGAGCATCCCGACGATATCATCAGAGACCTCGACCAGGCTTTATCGGTTCTGGACGGTAAAAAGTTGAAAGTTACCTCACCGGAATATTCAGCCGGAGGTGCCTCGTCGGCAAGGTTAAGAAAATGACAATACCTGGAAGCCCCAGGGTTCAGGCTGTCTCTTTGACCAAACCCTGCCTGTGATAATAAATTTATGTAAGTTTGTTTTCAAAATATATCGACTTATTATAGTTCGTCACAATCAAAAAAACTAGCCCTATGCCAAACCGTGGATTTAACACCAAAGCCATTCATGCCGGGAAAGCGGAATTTCATCCTGATTCCATGTCGGTTCCCATTTATCAGTCGGTAGCGTATCCCTATCTCGATGCCCAGGAGGCCGCTGCCATTTTCACCGGGGAAAAGCCCGGTTTTACTTATGGCCGCTGGGATAATCCAACGGTACAAGTGTTTGAGAACCGCATGGCGGCACTCGAAAACACCGAAGGCGCTATCGCGGCAGCATCAGGCATGTCGGCCATTTTTTTGCTGGCCCACCATCTGCTGAGCCCGGGAGAGGATGTCGTGTCGTCAAACCGTGTCTATGGCGGCACGTTCGGATTGTTCAACGTCGGACTACCTAAAATGGGAGCAAAAGTCAACTGGGTAACGACACCTGAATCCATTGATGCATGGGCTGCGGCGATCACACCGAAGACAAAATTTTTATTTGTGGAAAGTCCAAGCAACCCGTCCTTGTTTATTGCAGACATCCCTGCCCTGGCAGCCCTGGCTAAATCGAAGAACCTGCCATTGGTCGTCGATAATACCATCACCACACCTGCTTTGCAGCAGCCGATCCTGCTCGGGGCCGACATTGTCGTTCATTCCACGACAAAATATATCTGTGGCAATGCAACCAGCTTGGGTGGCATCATCTGTGGATCACGGTCGCTTGTGGAAGGGATCCGTCAGAGCGGGATCCGGTACCTCGGACCGGCCATGGCGCCATTCAATGCCTGGCTGAGCCTGAACGGCCTTGAAACGCTCTCACTCAGAATGGACAGGCATTGTCAGAATGCAATGGCTGTAGCAACATTCCTTGAACTCCATCCCAGGGTAAAACAAGTCAATTATCCAGGGCTTGAATCCAATCCCTTCCATAAAATGGTCAAAGGCCAGATGAAGGGATGCAGCTCGCTGATGTCGTTTGAACTCGATGGCAACTACGAACAGGCGACCCGCTTCATCGATGCGCTGCGGATAATGACACATGCAACCCACCTGGGAACCTGCCGGTCGATCGTGACACACCCCGCTTCAACCACCCATTCAGCCATGGGTGAAGCAGAAATGCGTAAAGCCGGAATCTCCCCGTCGATGATCCGTTTTTCCATCGGCATCGAGGATGAAAAAGACCTGATCGGTGACCTGGCCCAGGCTTTCGAAAAGATCGACAGTGTGCCGGAAATAAAGGAAGATTTTAAAACCGGCAAGTATCCACAGGCCTATTGATATGCAACCATCTCTTCTGTACTACTCTACCAACCTGAACACAGAAACTGTTCCTTTTAACCAGGCATTGCTGAAAGGACAGGCACCTGACCGGGGCCTTTATCTACCGCAGTCAATCCCGCAAATACCGGAGGATGAGATCTACAGGTATTCAGGATTGCCTTATTTTGAAATCGCATTTGATGTAACTCGCAGATTTTTGACCGGGGAGATCAGGGATGATGAGCTGCTGGCACTAGTCAGGGATGCCTACGATTTTCCCGTACCTCTTGAAAAGGTTTTCCAGCGGAAATTTCTCATGCGTCTCGACCAGGGACCAACCGCTTCATTCAAGGACTTTGCCGCCCGGATGATGGGGCGCCTGATGCAGTATTACCTGAAGAAAAACGGACAAAAACTGCTGATCCTTACGGCAACGTCGGGTGATACCGGCAGTGCCGTGGCCAATGCATTCTACGGACTGGATAACATCCGGGTCGTGGTCCTGTTTCCGAAGGCTGAGGTGACTGAACGCCAGCGAAAACAGATGACCACGCTGGATAAAAATATTCATGTGCTTGCCCTGGAAACCAAATTCGATGATTGTCAATCGCTCGTGAAGCAGGCTTTTTCTGACCCTGATCTTGAACATCTAAGTCTTTCTTCGGCCAATTCGATCAACATCGGCCGTTTGATCCCGCAGATCGTTTACTATTTCTATGCTTTCTCGCGTCTGAGGATGGACAATCACCCGGAAAGGATCATCTTCTCAGTCCCATCCGGTAATTTTGGCGATATGATGGGCGGTGTACTGGCCATGAAAATGGGATTGCCGGTCAGGAAATTTATTATAGCCACCAATGAAAACGATGAGTTTCCTAAGTATCTCAATACGGGTACGTATCAAAAGATCGAGCCTTCCAGGAATTGCATATCAAGCGCCATGAATGTCGGGCACCCGAGCAACCTGGCCAGACTGATCGCACTGTATGGCGGGATGATGGATGAAAAAGGAACCATCCACAGGGCGGCGGATATGGATTTGATGAGGAAAGAGATCTTTGCCGTAAGTATTTCCGATCACATGACCAGGGAAACCATCCGGAAGACATACCAGGACTATAAAGTGATCATGGAACCCCACGGAGCGGTCGGATGGGCCGGATTGATGGAATATCTGAAAGCACATCCGGCTCCCGGTCATAATGAACAACTCTGTGTTTCTCTTGAAACCGCTCATCCGGCTAAATTCCCTGAAGAGATAAGGCGGATCATCGGTGTCGATCCTCCATTGCCTGCAAGTCTCGAAGGACTTGATAACAAACCGGAATTCGTGACGACTCTGCCGGTGGAATACCAGGATTTTAAACAATACCTTTTAAATACATTTTAATGTCCCTTTCGGGGAATGGGAGAAAATCCCTCGCCTTTAGGCGAAGTCTTTAGATTGATTAATTTAGCGCTATGCAAAATTACCGAAAGACATCGCATAGTGTATACGATTTGAA
>Ga0172368_10002651_pt1 | contig 22467 bp, 21 predicted proteins | sample Lak11m_FD_114540 | JGI IMG/M metagenome (GOLD analysis project Ga0172368, IMG submission 114540) | Freshwater microbial communities from Kabuno Bay, South-Kivu, Congo - kab_022012_11m | ecosystem: Environmental > Aquatic > Freshwater > Lake | place: Democratic Republic of the Congo: South-Kivu...
ATGGTGTCCCCGAAAGAATAACGTCCATTCGACCAAAGCCATTCACCATCCGCATTCTTTGCATACAGGTCCAGACCGCTTACCCCCGTTTTTGGCATATGGTACATATCGAGCGGACCGGCAACCTGATACTTGACCACGATCCTCGAAGCATTGCTCCTGAAACGGATCATCATCCCCGAGGAGTTCCTCGACAGGTTCCAGACCGCCGTCCTGACGCTCTTTTCAGCCCTTGCAGGCAATCGGTCATAAGGTGCCGCTGTCTCGCCGGTCCACCCCTGTCCCTCAATCACCCTGAAACCGCTTTGCACAGGATCCCACCATTTTATGGCACCCCCCGTCTGGGAATACCCAATCGCACCCAGGGCCAGAAGCCCTGTCAGCAATACCATTCTTACCTGTAATTTCATTTTTGTTGGCTGATTATTTCTATCCTCTTTTTCAAATCACTAAAATCCCTTGTCGCAGGATGGGTCCATACCACCTCCGCCAGGGCATAGATCCGCGGAAAAATTTGTGAATCAATAGTCTCGGGAGTCCTTGCAATATGAGTCCACATGTTGGCCTGGGCCCCCAGGATCAACTTAGCCTCTGAAGTGTTTAGTTGGTCAGGAACCGGTTGATACTGGTATACCTTTTCAGCTGGCGTGGTCTCATGCGAGTAATCAAAATAGCAGTGCGAGGTGGGCGACATCACCACCGGATGACCCATCACCGCTGCATCAATGCCCCCCTGAATCCCCCGCCACGACATCACAGCAGCATTCTCTGCAAGACCGCCCTCGAGGATCTCGTCCCAGCCGATCAGCTTTCTGCCTTTGGAATTGATGAATTTCTCCATTCGCCTGATAAAATAACTCTGAAGCTCGGCCTCATCCTTGAGCCCTTCTTCTTTGATTCTTTTCTGGCACTTCGGACAATTCTCCCAGGCGGTTTTGGGAGCCTCATCGCCCCCAATGTGGATGTATTCTGATGGAAATAGATCAATCACCTCACTTATAACATCTTCCATCAGAGAGAAAACTGAATCATTACCGGCGCACAGGATCTGCTCAGTCACCCCGGGACCCTTGAAATAGGGAAAAATCTCCGATTTCTTGCCGGAACACGACAATCCGGGCAGCGCAGCAAAAATCTCTGATGAGTGACCGGGCATCTCGATCTCGGGCACCAGCGTCACCTGCCTTTTTGCCGCATAAGCAACCATATCCCTGATATCCCCCTGCGTGTAAAATCCATTGATCTCCCCCGGATATTTGGGGTCAAAGCTCGAGCAGACCGCCGTAAGTTCAGGGTGACTCCTGATCTCAATACGCCACCCCTGATCATCGGTCAGATGCAGGTGAAGCACATTCATCTTAATATCAGCCAACCGGTCGATCATGGTTAGAATATACTCCTTCGGCAGGAAAGTGCGGCTGCAGTCAAGCATCAGCCCGCGCCACCCAAAAGTGGCAAAGTCATGAATATCGGCCAGCGGAATTTTGCCGTCACCACTGGCTTCCAGCAATTGTTCAAGGGTTTGGAGCCCGTAAAACCAGCCAGACGGCTCTGAAGCCCTGATGGTCACTCCCTTTTTCCTGATCTCCAGTTTGTATTCTGATATTTGAGCACCCTCCGAGGTCTCTGCAACAAGTTTGATCTTTCCCAAAGCAGGTGAAGGCAATTCCCCGGTTTCCTCATAAGCCCTGATCCAGGTCAGCATATCGGGCCCCGGATCAAACACTCCCTGATATACCTGAACCTTTTGGGGCAAAGGGATCAGCGGGAGATCCATATCCACCGGCTTCAAATCCGCCTGGCATCCCAGGAGTGCCAGCCAAACCATAGGCAGAATCATTATTTTTCTCATGGGCAGGTCACCTTGAATTCCAGCTTTCAATATCTGTTCTCTGATTTTTAACGCATTGAGCCAGCTCATTCAGTTGTTTGTCCTCATCGCTCTCTGGTACAATGGTTATTCCATGCGCCGACGGTCTGGTGCTCTCATCAACATGAATGTAGGTGACGAAGCCACTGACCAGATTCTTGTTGTCATTCATCTTGGTCACCGTTATGTAAGCCATCAGACTGCTTTTCCCGGCACAAATGATCTTGGAGGCAAATTTCAGAACTTCTCCCGGCCTCACCGGAGCCGAAAAGTACATCCCATGGATCTGAAGGCAAACCACATGCTTGGGATTCAACAGGTTAGCAGCAGCCACGAATCCTGCCTCCACAAACCACTCGGCTGTACGTCCGGCAAACAGGGTTCCATGATGATTCAGGTCTTCACCTTTTACAAGCCGCATGGAAACGGCTTCAACTGGACTTAAAGATCTTGGTTCCATTATTTTAAATTTGGATTGGAATTATCTCCTTACAAGGGCACTGAGGTTTTCGCACCCTGTCTCCGTGATCACCACGGTATTTTCTACCCTGACACCAAGGTTCTCCTCAGGGAAGGTGGCGAAAACATCGCAGGCGAAGACCATCCCGGGTTTAAGCGGCATATTCTTGGGAACATCCCGTCCTCCGCAGTCATGGGTTGCCAAACCAACAGAATGCGTAATTCCGCCCTCCTTGAAAAACCGGAGCCGGCTGAATGCATCGGATTCGACATTATACCCCTTGCTGATCATCAGCTCCCTGACCTTAGCCCCAACCTCATAACCCGTGATCCCGGGCTTGTAGAACTCAAGACAGGCCATGCTGACCTCCCTGCATGCATCATAAATCTCCTTCTGCCTTGGGGTGAATTTGCCGTTGACGGGAAAGGAAATCGTAATATCCGTGTCATAATCCTGCCAGGCCGGACCTGCATCAACCACCAGAAAGTCGCCGTCGGTCAGCAGCCGGTTATGCTGTGCGTAATGAAGGTACTTGTGATTTTCAGCCGAACTGATGATCACTTCAAAAGCCATCTCCTGGCACCCCTTCCGCTTGCATTCATATTCAAACAGGGCGCTCAGTTCATATTCATACATCCCGGGTTTGGCCGCATCCTTCACCGCATTCATCGCTTCTGCCCCAATCCTTGCGGCGATCCGCATTTTCTCAATCTCGGCCGGACTCTTAACGAGCCGTTGTTCCCAGATCATCTGCGAGCAATCTTTCACCTCAGTGCCTGGAAATTTGTCCTTCAAAACCTTTGCGAATTGCTGTTCCCGGTTCAGTCGGCCGTCCCATTCGCTCTTGGTGTTGACATCGATATTAAATTCTTCGGCGCTAAAGGGTGTGTAAACCACTACCCCGGGCTGGATCCATTCCTTCAGTTTGATCCCGAGCTGATCAGCCTTAAACCAAAAATCAACACCGGTGGTTTCCAGCGGTTTGGTAGCCAGCTCGGGACTTTGCCCTTCACCCTTCAGATAATCCTCGCTGGAAGTGTAAAACAGGGTGCTTTGCCGTGTCCGGCCATCCAGCACCAGTACGGCGTTGGGCACCTTGACTCCGCAGAGATACAGAAAATCAAGGTTGGGCTTCTCAACCGGCGAATTCCGGATGATCGCTATCCCATCCGGGATTCGTTCCATCAATTTTTGCCTGCGCATCACATATTCTGCCTTCTCAAACCCCAGCTGCCCGGCTGTAAGCGAGATCCCTGCCAGCCAGAAAAGAACTGCCAATACCTTAGTTTTCATTGTATTCTGATTTGTTTTACGGCATCAACCATCCCCATGAATCCTTCAACAGGAACGTATCCCGCAATTGAATTCCCTGATCCGAGTCCGTACCCTCTTGATTGGGCCCTGAACCTTGATCCCATTTCATACACCTGTTTTCTTACATCATCATATGTATTAAGACACAGAATGTTGACATCAACTCCACCAAAAAGCCCGATCCGGTCGTTATAGGATTCGATCCACCGGTCGAAGGGTGCGATGGCATCCTCATTGGAATGCTTGGCATCAATACCGAGCGAAATCAGGTCCTCCATCACATCAAAAATGCACCCGCAGCTGTGGAGGAGGAATCTCTTTCCGGCACCGTGCACCACATCGATCACCCTCTTGTACTGAGGAAGGATATGCTTCCGTATGGTATCCGGCTCGAGGAGTGTTGCCGACTTGAATCCCAGGTCATCCCCCATCCGGCAGAACACAAAAAGATCACCGTACCGCCGCACCATTTCCGACCAGAGCCCGACATACAAATCGCCGATCCGGATGAACAGGTCACTGAACAGCTCCGGATCGAGGTATTGCATCACTGCCAGACTTTCAAAACCAACGAGGTCCTCGCTCGATTCGAAAATGCCGTATCCGCAGCCTCCGTAAGCTTTCATACCCTCCGGGATCACTTTTCTGATTGCCTCCAGATGCGGAGTGTAAGCATTCCAGAAAATCCCTGGGACCTCCTTCCATGGATACCGGTCAAAATCCTGCCGGCTCTGGATCGGTCCCAGCATTCCGCCCAATATCGCGCCGTGCCCCGGATAGATCTCGCAAATAGCGGCCTCATAAGAGAATGCGTCAAAAGTCATCTCCCTCCAGAAATCCGTAACCACCTTGTAATAATCCTCCAGCGCCGATCCTCCCAGCCCATCCGGCGAAATCTCCCGGCCAATGACCTTACTGATAAACGGAGGATCAATATTATGCTCATACAACGGCAACCTCCCCGGCCTCCGGTTATACATCACCTCCAGAATATTGTGATAATCAGGCTTAAACATCACATCAAATCACCACATCATCAAATCACCACATCATCAAATCACCACATCATCAAATCACCACATCATCAAATCACCACATCCCCACATCAGTATCTTCCCACCTCCTCCACCGTATCAAACATCGCCAGCACATTCTCCAGCGGGGTTTCGGGGAGCAGGAAATCGTGACTTGCCCCTGCAATGAACCCACCGCCTGGCTTCATGATCTTCAGTGTCTTCCGGGTCTCCTGAATGACATAGGCAGGATCGCCCTCAATCAGAACATGTTGTGAATCAATACACCCGTTGAAGAGCAACCGTTCACCGAAGTCCTTTTTCAATCCCGATAATTCCATCCCATAACATGACGGCTGGATGGCATGAACCCCATCGAGCCCGGCTTCGATCATTTGGGGCATGAGTTCCCTGAATCCGCCGCAGCAGTGAAGCAGGACCTTTGATCCATAAGCATGGCCCAGATCGGCCATTTTTTTAAACTTATCGAACAGGAATTCCTGAAACAGGTCGGTACCGATCAGAGCACCGTTATTGCTGCCCAGGTCATTGCCAATAAAGAAAATATCGATCAGATCGCCCACCTCAGCAAAGATCCTTTCGTTCACTGCATAGTAATAGTTGAACACCTGGTCATACAGTTCGTGGGCCCATTCGGGTTCGGTATACATCCGGATAAACAGGTTCTCCATGCCGGCCATGTCGATCACATCATGCCAGAAGGGCGACCAGTCGCCCCCCAAAATCGCGTACTCATCCTTATACACTGAGCCCTGAGCCCTGAGCCTTGAAACGTCAACCCTGTTTGGATCCGGCCAGGGGAACTCCCTGATTTCCCCAAGGGTGGCATTGGCCAGCGGGTGCGACAAAGCCATCCCGTACCCCACGCCACCCCGCTCAATCCCGAACGGAGCCTCCTCCTTGCCGCTGAACCCAATATAAGGGGCTGTGATCCTGCGGAAATCATCCCCAAACCTGATTCTCAAACCCTCATCATCAAGGTTCAGCACCTGCCTGGCATTCTCCCAGAATTCAGGAGACGAACCGCACCATCGGGGCACCTTGTCGGGCTCCCTGTGGTCAAACGTGACCAGCACCCTTTCCTTTGAATTCATAGAGGTTCAGTTTTCATTCGAAAGATATCGAATAAACCGATTACCTTTGACTCTCCAACATCAATAACCCTTATGAAATCTGCACTTCTCTCATTGATAGCCGCTTTATTGCTTTTAGTTCCTCCCGCCTTTTCCCAGAACAAATTTTCGGTCCGCCCTGTGGTGATAGTGAGGGGTGAAGCTTATGGATATGCCGGCTTCGCCGGGCCTGATGCAGCCGCATTCAACACCTCGGTCAAGGGCTTCGGCTCCGGGCTGCTGGATGTGCTGGCAGGCAGGGGAGGGATCGATTTGCTGGCAGCGGGAACGGATAAAATCTTCCTCACCACCGGCATCGGATATGGGGTAAGCAAGTTCAGGTTTGCCGATAACCTGGTCCCGGCGCTGTCTGAGGCAGGAGTGCTGACATTCAGTACGGATCCGGATGTAAGTCATGATTACGTAAACACTTTCTTTGGCTATGGGAAAACCAAACTGATAACTTCAGTATTGTATATTCCGCTGACTCTCAACCTGAACCTTGGTAAAAACCTGTTGATCACCGCCAGTGGGCTGGCCGACTGGCAGTTCTTCTCCAAATACAAGATGAAGTATCTGATGGAGGATCTCAAGGTGAAGGAGGTTATTAAGTCGGGCGACATGAAGGAATATCCTTTCAATAAGTTCCGTTTCGGTATCCATGCAGGGGTGTACCACAAAAAACTTCAATGGGGCATCTGCGGCTCATACTCCCTCACCACGATGTTCAAGCCCGGACTGGGTCCTCAGCTGCATGAATACCGGGTTTCCCTGCTTTATAACGTTTCAGATGAAACCGAGAAACTTAAATCAGCAAAAAAATGAAAACCCTGATTAGCCTGGCATTCAGCCTGATCGTTTTCGCCATGCCGGCATGCAAAAGCAAAGCACAAAACATGATTGACACATCAGTTGTAAAGGAACTTGAACTTAACCGTTATTTGGGCACCTGGTATGAAATTGCCCGGTTCCCCCACTCTTTCGAGAAAAAGCTGCAGGGAGTCACTGCGACCTACTCCCTCAGGAAAGATGGAAAAATTAAGGTACTGAACCAGGGGTACAAAGGATCCATCGACGGACCTCTCAGCACTGCCGTCGGTAAGGCCAAGATCCCCGATCCTTCCCAGCCCTCCAAACTGAAAGTCTCGTTTTTCCTGTTTTTCTATGGTGATTATTTTGTGATGGAACTGGATCCCGGATACCAGTGGGCCATGATAGGCAGCAGTTCGCCTGATTTTTTCTGGATCCTGAGCCGGACACCAAAAATGGATCCTGCGGTATACAACAACCTGATTGAGAATGCGAAGAAACGGGGGTACGACATAAGCCGTATACAGGTCGTTCAGCAAAAATCCATCTAAACTATCCTGCCCCCCTATCTTAGAACAGATTTTTTAGAGAGCATTCTCATACCCAGAATTTGGATTTCTCTTCCTTGAGCACTGATAGTCTGTTCATTACGAAATTCAGTAAGAAGACGCTCAGTGTTTTCTTCTGAATTGCTGAAAGCATTCCAATTGAGGGAATTGGATTATCTTTAATGAGTTCCGCGTGCCGGAAATCCAGTCTATCAACCTACAAAACTACTACCTATGGATACCTACGAATCCATTAAAATGACCTTTCCGAACAAGCTGAGCTATTCCTACATGGTGCAGTCATTCGTAAGGGAGGTTTGTAAAACGGCCGGATTCACCGGCGACCAGCTTAACCAGATCGACCTGGCGATAGAGGAATCGGTATCGAATATCATGCTTCATGCGAATGATGAGGAGAATCCCACGTTCGACATCATCTGTCGGAAAGTGCCGGGCGGGATTGAGATCACGCTTAAGGAGATGGGGATTCCGTTTGATCCTGAGCATATCAGGAAATATGAATTGACGAAAAACCTTGATGAATTCTCCACATCCGGGCTTGGGATCTACCTGATCCAGAAAATGATGGATTCGCTAACATTCCGGAACCTGGGGCCTCAGGGCAAGGAAACGGTGATGGTGAAATACCTGACCGGCGGTCAGGGTTTGCAGCATGATGAGGAGGTTCAGCAGAAGGAGGGTCCGCAGGTGATCGCTGAGAAAATTGAGTATTACGTGAGGGGGCTTGAAGAGCACGAGGCGATCGAAGTTTCCCGCTGCGCCTATAAAACCCATGGGTACACCTTCTTTGATGATCACATTTACTATCCTGAGAGGCTGGTCGAGATGAACCGCTCCAACGAGATGATCTCAGCAGTGGCGGTCACCAAGGACAACGTGTTCATGGGTCATTCCGCTCTTCTCTACCAATATCCTGATGATACAAGCGCTGAACTTACGTTTGTATTTGTGAACGTGGAATACCGCGGTCAGGGTGCCCTAAACCGGCTGGTGGATTATCTGTTCAAGGTACCGAAGAAACGGGAGCTTCGCGGCATTTACGCCTATGCCGTGACCAACCACCCGTTCACACAGAAATCCATGATTAAGTTTGAGATCAGGGACTGCGGGATCCTCCTTGCAACGAGTCCCTCCTCCTGGAAATTCAAGGGAATCAGCGATGATGCCTCACAAAGGATCAGTGTGGCACTCTGCTACCGCTACCTGGAGTTGCCGCCCGTCAGGAAACTCTATGCACCGCTGCACCACCAGAAGATGATCTCCAGGATATTTGCCAGTTTGGGCGCCGGCCATGAGATGGTCGTTCCCGAGCCGGCTAAAGTGTCTTACGCCCCTGAAACAGTGTTGCTTACTGGTATCAATGAACTGGAAAGCTGTGCGGAGATCTTCATCACCGCCTGTGGGGAGGATGTGGTAAAACAGGTGAAGAAAGCCCTCCGAGGTTTCTGTGTCCAGCAGATCGCCGCCGTCAACCTGTTCCTCCGACTGGAAGATCCGGCCACATTTGCAATGACCGAACCCCTGGAACAGATGGGATTCTTCTTTGCCGGCGTACTGCCTGAATCCAGGATCGGGGATGCGTTGATCCTGCAGTACCTGAACAATGTGGAACTGGATTACGACAAGATCATCCTTGTAAGCGACATTGCCAACGAGATGCTGCAATACATTCGGGAGAAGGATCCGAACCTCCTCGACTAAAGGCTTTTATTCATGATTGCGGTCCATTCCCCGTATCACCTGAGGCACCATCCCCCGAAGGAGATCATTTCGAACCAGGTGATTGCCTACGGCGAATCCCCTGAGCGGGCTGAACTGATCCTCGAGGCACTCATGGATCTTCCCGGAATCGAACTGCAAAGGGATAAACCTTTTGATCTGATTCATTTCCAATAGGTTCATGCACCGGATTACCTCGAATACCTGGAGGAAGCCTACCGCGAATGGGTTAAGGCTGGCCTTTGGGAGGAGGGGATCCTGCCGGAATTCTTCGCCATCGGACGGATGCGCGACCGTTTGCCGGCGGAGAGTCCGCTGGGGAAGGCCGGCTTTTACATGACCGACAGCTGCAGCATGATCGTCGAAGGCACCTGGGATGCTGTGAGGCATTCGGGGTATACCGCCCTCACCGCTGCAGAATTCCTGACCAGGGGGGAGAAGTCGGTTTTCGCCATCTGCCGTCCGCCGGGCCATCATGCGGGATATGATTATTCGGGGGGATACTGCTTTGTCAACAATGCAGCCCTGGCAGCGAAGTACTTGCAGGATCAGGGCGACAAGGGTTCTGGCAAGCTGCGAAAGGTGGCTATCCTGGATATCGATTTTCACCATGGGAACGGAACCCAGGATATCATCCAGTCGCTCGATCAAATCTTCTTTGTTTCGATCCATGGGGATCCGAGGCGCTCCTATCCCTATCTCACTGGGTACGAATTGGAGAATTCTTCCAAAAATGTAAATTACCCTTTACCGGAAGGAATCAGCGATGAGGCCTACTTAGCCGTGTTCGGGCAGGCTGTAAGCCAGATTAAATTATTCGGGGCTGAATACCTTGTGGTTTCGCTCGGGGTGGACACCTTCGAAAAGGATCACCTGGGGGATTTCAGACTGACAGGAGATATTTATCCCAGGCTTGCCCAATGCTTGCTAAATGAGCTTCCTGTTCCGGTTCTGATTGTGATGGAGGGTGGGTACAACACCGAATTTCTGGCCTCCAATGTCATCTCCTTCATCAGGCCATTTGCGGAAAATCAGAATTTGTAAATGACCGCCAGGTGTCATAAATGAAATCGGTCCGGATGTAGCCCGAAAGTTGAATCAAAGGTGTCGGTGCGTCTTTTTTGGCAGGCATTGATATGCTCAAATGCATTTGAAAGTTTCTGATAAAGAATATATTTGTATAAACCCCACGCTGATGAAACTCTCCAAGCGTCACAACTGCACGGAGTGTCCTAATAAATGTGACATCTACCAAGCGATCCAGAAATCGGACCGGCCATTGACCGATGTCAAGCCTATCCAGGCTGATTTTCCCAAGCACGAGAAGATATGCAAGCAGGGAACTCCCGTGAGCCATGCCATGTATCTTGTTAGCGGTACTGCCAAACTTTACATAGAGGGGCTCGACGGCCGGGATATAATCCTTTATCTCATGAAGCCGCCAGCCTATATCGGACTGCTCTCCTTTTTTGAGAGCGTACATTACTCCTATTCGGTGGTGGCGCTCGAGGAGTGCAGGGTTTGCATGATCGACCTGAGTCTTTTAAAAGGCCTCTACCTGGCTGACCATGAATATCTCCTGCGGCTAAACAAAGCGTTTGGCCGTTCGGTGGCTGCCATCATGAGAAAGATCATCACACTCAATCAAAAGAACATCCGGGGCCGGGTTGCCGAAAGCCTGATTTACCTATCGGAGTTTTATGGCAGTCAGCATTTCCAATTGCCCCTGACCCGGAAAGAACTCGGCATGCTTTCCGCCATTTCTGAAGAAAACACGGTCAGATTGCTGACAGAATTCAAGAACGAGCAAATTATCCGGGCCGACGGCCGGGAGATTGAGATCCTCGACCTGAAGATGCTGTCGAAGATCTCTGATCTGGGATAATTCCCGTGGTTATTGATCCCTTCAATGTAAAGCTTGGCATAAATGGGCTGAATTTCTAAAACTGATCGTACGGCTTTCCGGATTGTCTGGAAAATATCGCTGAATAAAAACAGACTAATATGACAACCTCAATAATACTATTTGCAGGAAGCCTTACCCAACTCGAAGGAAGTTTCAAGGTTGGACCTGCCATTATTCTTTTAGCCACCCTGTTAACCTTTGTTATGGTAGGGATCTTTTTCCGCGCCAAAGATCCCTCGGATTATTATGCCGCCGGCAGAAAAATTTCACGCGTTGGATCAGGGATGGCCATTGCATCAAACTGGATGAGCGCCGCTTCCGTTCTGGGTATGGCCGGCATGATGTATGGATTCGGATACAACGGGCTGGCTTATGTGGTTGGATGGACTGGTGGATACGTCCTTCTCCTGATCCTGATGGCAGGTCAGATTCGGAAATATGGAAAATACACTGCACCTGATTTTATTGGAGACCGATACTATTCAAAAAATCTCAGAATCATTACTGCCATTTTCACAATTCTGATCTCATTCGCCTATTGCGTGGGGCAATTTGGAGGCATTGGGCTTATGTTCAAGTGGATCCTTGGAATGAATTACACATGGGCGGTCATTATAGGATCATCAGTTGTTTTGCTGTACACCCTGATTTCCGGTATGATCGGCGCAACCAAGAATATGCAGATCCAGTATGTGATCATAGTGGTTTCTTTTTTGATCCCAACATTCATACTCACGTTTAAATTCGACTATTTCTGGCTGCTCCCGCAAATAGGATACGGTGCAGCTGTAACCGATATTGTCCAGGGAATTCCTGCTCCGAACCTCAGTGATGGTGCAGCTCTGGTCAATGCATACGGACAAAGTTTCGCCACTGTCCCCAGTCCGGAATTCGCAATGCCATGGGATCCGGGCTCAGGAACCACCTTTTTTCAGTGGATGGCTATCTGTTTCTCCCTGATGGTAGGTACAGCCGGATTGCCTCATGTGATCCAGAGGTTCTATGTAGTGCCAAAAGTCAGCGACGCACGTTGGTCAGTCGTCTGGGGTCTGTTCTTTATTTGCTTGGTCTATTGGTCTGCTCCCATTTATTCTGCCTTCGGCAAGATCCTCTCCTCCCATCCGGACGTAGGAAGCCTCGCAAAGGATGCAATTGTGGTATATACCGCACAGTTGGGTAATGTTCATCCACTTATTGTTGGATTACTTGCCGCTGGTGCAATTTCAGCTGCCTTCTCAACGGTTTCCGGACTTCTGGTAGCCGGAGCTTCAGCTTTTTCACACGACCTGTACGTTAAGGTGATAAATCCCGCCTCAACACCGAAAAGGCAATTACAGGTTGCCCGCCTCGGGACCATTCTGATGGCAGTCCTTGTCACGGTGGTTGCCCTGATGAAGCTGGGCCTCATCGCCCAATTGGTTTCTGTGGCCTTTTCTATGGCCGCCTGTACCATCTTTCCCCTATTCCTTCTCGGGATCTGGTGGACAGGTTCAAACCGTGCAGGAGCCAAAGCAGGGCTTTTCGCCGGTATCCTGGTTACTGCTGTTTCTCTAACCTATTTTATTGTTGGGTTAAGTGGCGGTTCTCTTCCCGGTCAGGAATTTATTTCCTACTGGCTAAATGTCTGGTATTTTGCATGGATAGGAGCCCCATTGGCAATCATAGTTAACATTCTTGTGTCAAAACTTTCGAAAAACCCAACTCCTGTTGAAATTCGTAAATTTCTGGCCGAACAGGTTCATACCTGATGAAGTTCACTAACCTGATCCACATATCAAAGGGCACGAGGGTGGTGTTTATCATCACCCTCTGCATTTGCGGCTCGGCCTTTGCCATTGCCTCCCTCTATTATCGTTCGGTTAATCGGTCGGGTGATCCTCGTCTGATCCCTGTCAGAAATCTAATTCAGCAGGCCGATTCACTTTCAGGTGGTCTCAATGCGCCACGGGCGCAAGTGCTGCTGGACTCGGCAAGAAGAATACTTGGGGCTATGCCCGGCTATCGGGATTCATGGGAAGTTGGTGTGATTCTGAACAATAGCGCTTCCGGATGGATAATGGCCGCTTTATATGATTCAACTCTTACCGCTGACGAAAAAGTCCGGATGCTGACTATCGGACTTCAGTTTACCGATAGCAGCCTGACGATTTACAAGGAATGGCTGGCCCAATGGGAATCTATGTCGGAAGAAATGATACGAAAAGAAATACAACCATGGTTTTTGGTGGAGGATCAGGCTCTGACCGGGCTTTCATCAGACAAATTAATAACCCGCAGAACTCGCCAGATTCTTGAAGCAAAATTAGAAACTCCCCGACGGATTTCCGTGGCTTTAACGAACAGGGGCACCGCTTTCAGACATCTCATTCGGTTGGATTCAGCCCGATTATGTTTCGAACAGGCTATGGAAATTTGGCCTGATAATCAAGCTGCCAAAAATAATCTGAGCATCCTTGATGGTGGCAAGCCGATTAGGCCATCTCTCCTGAAAACTTTGTTCCCTCCAGAAAAAAACGCCCAAATAAAATAGTCATGAAAAGAATCAATCTATTATCTCTCATTCTTATTACGTTTTTCAACCTCCAGGCACAAAATCCTTCTCCCTTCGGCATCCGGTTCTCCGGATATGTCAGGACGGATGTAATTTATGATACCAGACAATCATCAGCAGCCAACGGGTTACGTGAGGGCCATTTTTACCTGTTCCCGGACAATGCCCTATATGACGCTGATTCAATTGACATAAACGCCAGTCCGTCATTTCATATGCTGAGCATTCAATCGAGGTTACGAGGGGATATTAACGGGCCAGACGCTTTTGGAGCCAAAACATCCGGAGCCTTGGAAGCCGAATTCTTCGGAACCAGTGAGGCTGATCTTAACGGGTTCAGACTGCGCCATGCTTTTGTTAAGCTCGATTGGGAGAAATCTTCCCTCCAAATAGGACAAACCTGGCACCCAATGTTTCCAACTGAGTGTTTTCCGGGGACGATTAGTTTCAATACTGGTGCTCCTTTCACTCCCTTTAGCCGAAATCCGCAAATTCGCTATACTTATCGTCTGGGGAAAATGAGCATTTCGACCACAGCTTATTCTCAAAGGGATTTTACAAGCACCGGCCCGGATGGCTCAAGCAACAAATATATGAGAAACAGCGGCCTACCGGCCGTAAATGCACAGGTGAAGTATTCCTTTACCCCTTCAAATTTTCTGATATTAGGAGCTGATTCAAAGGTTATCCGGCCAGAGCTCCGAACAGCAGCCAACTATGAAAACAATAACAAACTGACAAGCTTTGCCGGATTCGCCACACTGCAAATCAAAACTAAGCCTCTTTCTTTGTCGGTCCAGGGGGCAGTGGTCCAGAATGCCACAGATCTGGTCATGATTGGTGGTTATGGGATAGCTGAAGTAATCGATCCAATTAAAGGCCTCCGGTCATTTACAAACCTGACCACGGCTAATGCCTGGTTAGACTTGTATACAAATGGCCAGAAATTTCAGGCTGGATTTTTTGCAGGCTACAGCAAGAATTTGGGATCCAGTGTAGAAAACATTGGGCCTGTTTTTGGCAGGGGTACCAATATTGATTACCTGGCACGGGTAGCGCCCCGAATTCAGTTCATCCGGGAAAAACTGATCCTGGCTCTGGAATTCGAGACAACAATTGCCGCTTATGGAATTACCGGTTCGTATGGCAAGGTGACAAACACCCATCTCATTACCAATTATCGGCTTTTGGCTGCTGCTGTTTATAAATTCTAAATTTAGTTTTAAAGGGCCCTCTCATTAACATGGAAATCGGAGGCTGATTTTTGCAGTAAATCCTGGATCAGGCGGATGGAGCTTTCAAGTAAATAATGGGCAACCGGATCCATACCGGCAACCCGGATTTCATTATCCGGCTGTTCCCCTTGAATGATTTTCAGATATTGTGACTGAAGCCTCTGGTTCATTAAAAACTGCCAGGAGGTGTGGATATCATCTGTTTCCTGCCTTGTCAGAACGCCTCCCTCAAAAAGATCCCATGCCCTGGAAAGGGTTGAGTATTGGCGGATCCCATGTTTCATGGAATAAAGCCTGACGATGCCAGTGAGTGGCATCAGCAGTCGTTTAAGTGAAACCTGTTCCATTCCTGCAAGCCTGGTTTCCGGCCTGAACGGTTGCCAGGCTTCAGCCATGTGGTGGAAATATATATCATTTGTTATCAATTCTTCCGAAACAAACTCATGTAGTTGGTCAGTTAAACTGGAATCCCCTGCAGCATGACGAAAATCGAAGAAAATACTCATTTCCAGAATCTCATTGGGACCCGGTGACCGGGTCCAACGGGCGAATTTTTCTTTCCATTCGGAGAGTCCCAGGCACCAGAGAGGATTCCCTGCCATAATACCACCTTTGCAGGCCAGATATCCTACCTGCTCAAGGGATTGGTTGAGGCGACCACCAATTTCGAGCATCACTGGTTTTAATTCGTTAAAAGCACGCTGGTCCGAATCATCCAGAATGAAAACATTGTCCTGGTCAGTTGCCAATGACTGCTCACCTCTGCCGGCACTTCCCAGTTGCAGGAGTGCGAAACCATTCTGAGGAATATTGCTTTGATTAATTATCAAATCCAACACCTTTCGGCAAATAGCGTCCCCAGCATAAGAAATAAACCGGGCTACCCGGTAAGCGTCAGCCCCAGCTGAAATAAGTTCTCCCGCAAGCCTGACTGCTTTCTGATAGGATCCCTTCAGATCATCCACCTCTTGAGCCGAATCAATTGAGCGCAGGAGATTCCGGGGAAAGAGCTCCCATGCATCGGTAACATCATATAAAGATTGTATTGAATGAATTCTTCCATGGGAGGCCAAATATGAGACGGCCGAATCCGTTATGCCAGGCCCATTAATCGATGGCATGACATCCTCAATGCCAACACGCTCTATTGAACCCTCAACGAACCGCTCTCCTGGTATTTCGCCCCTGACCATTGCTGTTAGGTACCCGCGGAACAAGATGCCATCCTGTCGGGAAATCCCAATAGGGAGATCAATCAGCGGTCCTGACTCAGGCACAAGACTCTTGATTCGCTTAAGCACTTTCGAATCCTTGATCCAAGCTTCAAGACTAAGCCCTATGGCATTCTGGCCAGTTTTCAACCCAAGCATGTCATTCATGCATTGGTTTGTTGCAAGCAAGGTCAATTGTGTTGTTAGCGCAGCCCTAAAAAATCCGGTTCCGGAATGGTTTAACAGTTCATTTGAAAACGATAGCCCCACCAGGCCTTCATGGGTATCCAAAGGCCTGAATACCATCATAACAGCCTGTTGCTCCGCCAAATGAATTCTGGAGAAATCAGCATGAACCGCCCGGGATTGGCCGGAGCGAATCATCAGATCACACTCGACAAACATTCTGGATGTCAGTTCATTAAATAAATCCTGTGGCTGATGGTATAATCCTAGTCTTTTATCCGGTATGATTGTTTGAAGGGAAGTGGTGTTAAGTTCCTCTTCTGACAATCCCAACCATGACAGAAGTGTTCGGTTGGCATGCAATCCCTGGTCAGACCATATCAAAACTCCTTCTGTTGCCGCTTCTGCGAGCGCTTTGTATCTCTCATGTGACCTGGCCAGCTGCTGCTCCGCATTCCTTCTTCTGATCTCAATTCGATGACTTTGACCAGTAATGATAATTAAAAGCAATATGATGAGAAGCCCGATCCCCCCGCTGATAAGGAGTGCAGTAACTTCCAAGCGGCTAATTTCGGCCTTGACATCTTCCACATAGATTCCTGTGCCCACAATCCAGCCCCAGGGTTCAAACAACCGAACATAGGATAGTTTGGGCACGATTCTCAAAGAGTCGTCCTTCCACTGCCAGCGATATTCAACAAAACCATCGCCTGACCGGTTGGTTACTTTTACAAATTCAACGAATAATGCCTTCCCATCCGGATCCCTGAATTCAGTCAGGTCCTGACCATCCAACTCAGGTCGGTAGGGATGGGTAACCATCCGGGGAAACCGGTCGGTGATCCAGAAATAATCCTTCCCTTCGTCTCCATACCTCAGTTCTTTTATGGCATTCCGGGCCTGTTCCCTAGCCACCTCAACCGGCAACTGACCTGATGCTTCAAGCCTGTGGTAGTGCTCCAGAATGCTCCAAGCCGACCTTGTAAGCTCTCGGGTCGTTTCCTGTTTCCGTTCCATCATTGCCCTTTCAAACCCTGGTATCAAAAATCCAAGAATAAGCATTGAGAACAATAAAAAGGCAACAATGCCGGGCAAAACAACGCGGACAAAAAACCGGGTTCTGGGTGTATAAAGGAAACCTCCGGCCATGGATCAGGGTATTGAATGGATTTGAATGGCTTCGAACCAATGGTCCGTGGTATCCCAAATAGCGAAGCCTGCTCTGCCGGACCTGGTGGCAACTGCCGGAACCAAACAAACAACAGACTCTCCGTCCAGATCGTATCGTCCATAAGGGAAATAGTGAAATGCCTTCCGAAAACGATTAAACCATTTTGGAACCGAAGGATATCCAAATCCGGCGCCGGAAGGGTGGTCGTGTCCTGCAAAAGCCAACTGGACAGAATTGGATTGGAAAAAATTAGTGAGTTCATCCAATTGGCTTAATCGACGGATGAATACCATTGAACTGCCAGTGAAATCAGGGTACAGGTAATGGGAGAGCAACACATGATCCCGGACCGGCTTGATGATCTGGTACCCTGGCAATGATGCCAGAAACGACCGGTTTTCATCTGTTAAATCGGTCCGGGTTAGCAATGCCTCTGAGTCATGGTTCCCTGATACACACCATTTACAGGTGGTTCTTACCATCTGAATAGTTTCATTGGGATTTGATTTAAAACCCGACGGATAAAGATCCGGCTCCCAGCCCATAATATCCCCCAGGCATGCGATCTCATCACATCCCCTCAATTCTGCCTCCTTCAGAACCAAACCCAAGCTTCCTGCCAGTTCATGAATATCGGTAACCAATCCTAACCGCATGTACTTATCCTTAATGACTTACTATCAAATATAATCAATCATTTTATCAAAAAGAATCTGCCATTTTTGCCAAATAGAGTTGTGTTTCTAACAGAAATGTTTATCTTTGCATCCGCTAAAAATGCTTCATTAGCTCAGTTGGTTAGAGCACCTGACTGTTAATCAGGGGGTCCAAGGTTCAAGTCCTTGATGGAGCGCGAAAAATTGTAGAGACGCATATATGCGTCTCTACGTCATTTATACGGGTAGGTGTTTTTTCGTTTACGCCAGGTTGGCGCCAGAGGGTGAGTATCAGATGATTTTCTCAATCTCCGTAATGAAACGCTGAACATCAGCGATAAACGGGAAAATTTCCTCCTGTGTGAATTTCTGAAAATCATCATAGTCACCTTCCTGTCGCAGGTTAAACAATCGATTGAAAAGTTTTCCGGCTTCAGGTGATACCCGTTCTGATTTCACAAATTCCTTATGAAAGATAGTTTTAACCCCTTTATGACTGCCTGCAGAATGACCGTTTTTCAATAGTATGGCTGCAACCATATAATAGCAGGAATAATACAGGCGGTTAGCGACAGCATTCCAATATCCTCCATTAGCCAGCAGATTAGCTTCCTCGAGCGTTTCTTTTGAACGTGCGATCCGGTATTTTACCAGCTCTTCAATACTTTGGCTCATAATTCGATCCCATCCCGTTGGACATTTTGATACAATGGGGTCAACTTAAGGTCATCCCAGATTTTCACATTCTGAACAACCCCTGTTAAAACTTCATCAGTCTCCAGCTCCACCTCAAAAAGGGTATCAAAAATCTGATTCTTAAAATCCCGATCCACTTTTTTGTTGCTTAAAATGAGGAAATCCCAATCCGAATCTTTGCGAGATTCACCTCTGGCTCTTGATCCGAAGAGAAGAATTCGAGAATCAGGATCAACCTCTTTGATCCGGCTCTTAACAAGGCGCAATATGTTCTCCCTCTTTGTCATATAGATGCAAAGATACAAAATTGTGATGACTGGTTATTTTATTCAAATTTTGGCGGGGAAAATCCGTTTGATAACTTTAAGCCAGATATACTCCACCCATGAAGACCCTGCCGCTCACCTGGTTCTTATTCATTCTCCTGGTCTCTTGCCAGTCCAAACAACCGGAATCTCTTTCGGGGGTTATTAAAATAAATCCCGATGAGTTCATAAATCCTCCGAAGGATGCGACCGAGTGGATTGAAAATTTGCAATTTATCCCGTTGGAAACCCCCGAAGGGCAATATGTGCCAGATGATGTAAACACCAAAATCCGTAAGAACTTCATCCTGTTAGGGAATGATAAAAAACTGATGATATTTGACCTCTCCGGAAAATTTCTGAAGCAGATTGATGCAAAAGGAGCTGGGCCTCAGGAATACAGGGTTATCGCTGATTATGATCTTCTACCCGATAAGGATGAGGTTGTGATATGTGAAGAAAAAAAGATGGCATTTTATCATATCGACGGCACCTTTATTGAAAAAGTCCCGATTCCTTTCCGATGTATGAATATTGCACCGCTCGGAAAGGACTATTTCGGATTTGCTCCGGTAAGAGTACCTAATGGGCGAACAGATTCATCAGGGAACTTTCAATTGTTTATTATTGATCGTAAGGGGATTATTAAAGAAAGAAAATTTGGCTACCAATATCCGGTTTACAATACCAGTCAACCAAGTTTTGTTCGAACTCCTGGTGACCAGAGTAGCATGATTTCATTGCCCTTTGATGATGACATCTATATTCTTGGTCCTGGCCCATTAATTAAAATAAAGTACCAGTTCGATTTCGGTGATTACAATGCGGATACAACCTATTTGAATAATCCTGACATTCAAAATGATTTTGAATTTCTCCAACGAAATCAGATCAGGGTTTTTCCACTGGAAGGCTTTGCTGAAACGAACAATACACTGATGATTCGGTGTAACTCCGATAAACATCAAAAAATGGCTTTCCGACTGATTAACCTCAAGAGCGGTAATCACAGGACAGTTGTTATGGAAGACAGACCCAAAATAGGGATTTTTTATGGTTGGCCTATATATGGTTACAGAACAGCGTTTGGGGACTATTTCGTTGTTTTACAAAGTGCTATGGATGTGATGGAAAATTATAAAAGCCTGACATTGGATGAGAAAAAGATTTTGTCTGAATTCCCAGGTTTCAAATCATTGAATACCCTCACGGAAGACGATAATCCCGTACTGATCCTTTATAAGGTAAAGGATTTCTGAACCAATCAGGTAGCCACTAAATTAATATTCAAATTAGTCTGAAATCACCACCAACCTCCTCACAATCCCCGGACTGAATAGACACCCATTTCGTGTCCGATATCCATTGAAATTGAGTTGTTTGGATATCTCCGAATAGTTCAGGTATCCGTTTTTCATTTGGAAGTGTTCGATGAAGACCCTCGCCATCTTCCAGTTTTCATTCTCCTGCCTGTTGCGGATCACCGCCTGAACCCCTTTTTCACGGGCGGCGTTGGTGAGGTTCTGCGGCGAACCGAGTTTCACATTCCGTTTCTTCAGTTCATCCAACCCCCGTTTCGTCCGGGATGATATCAATTCCCGTTCCCATTGAGCGACACTACCGAAAATTCCGAGCGTCAGCGTGTTCAGTTCCGGAAGTTCGATACAACGGAGTTTGACACCACGGGATTTGAGGGTAAACAGGAATTCCACCTCCCGTGACAGACGATCCAGTTTGGTGAACAGGAGGGTATATCCGTTTTTCATACACAGGTTGATGGCGTATTCCAACCGGATACGATTGTTATTACTGCCGGATTCCTGTTCGGAAACGATGTCGATGAGTTCGTCGCTGGATGATTGAATGTACTGTTGAATACGTGATTTTTGTTCTTCAAGACCCAGCACTTGTTTCCCTGTACTGGTGCGGACATAACCGATGAACTTTTCCATATCTTATCTTTTCTGGCTAAGGTACGGAACCGGACCGGCATGGCACAAACGAACGTTTAAGAGTTGCTAAAATTCCTGATATTGAAAGTTTTAGTAAAAATGGGTTGATATTCAGGTGAACCATAGTTCCATGTCCGTGCCGGACTGAATGGAACACCACAATCACGTTATCCCAATTCCCCTTGTTTAAGTCGCTATCAAGAAATTCATTCGTCAAAATCGTCTGTAATTGAATCTGGACGTGGAAAAGATAATCCGAAAGGAATACGACAAGAACCAGCTTGGTTTCACCGTACAGGAAGTTCAGGACCAGCATGCGGACCGGAAATATTTACTGGCAAACCCGTTAATGTCCTCTCTATCATGGGATTTTGAACTGTCAAAAATTTTCCGTATATTTTAATTACGACATACAATCGATGACCTGACCGGAAGGGTCTGTCGATTGAAGTCCCTGTTTTTTCGGGTGAAAAAAATGACGTCTTACGACTCCTGGGATTGGTATGTCCATAATTTACAGATTAATAACTTGATGTATGTCTGATGAAAATTTAAAAATAAACAATGAATCAAACCCAACCGGAGTACCACCGATGAGGTTAATGGTACCAGCGTCGGTGGATGTGAAAAAATTGGTATCCACCTTGAACCTGTCACCAACCCGGTCGGAAAACCTGAAAAACAAGATTTACTATTTCCTGTCCCGTATCGTATCCACCAACGACAATTACAAACTGAACCGGGATACCAATGGTTACCGGCGTGTGTGTTCAGAATTGATGAAAAAAATATTGGATAACAGGGACTACCCTGTAATTATTGACCTGTTAACCGATAAAAATGACCCCATCATTGAATCACCTCAGTCCTGGCATACCTCCAACCCGAATATGGACAATGGATATTGTCGGGGGTATCGTCTCACACCAAAATACAACACCGGTGAGGTGGTTTATGAAACCATACCACCAAAATTTCTGGCCCGGATCAACCGACACCTTCCGGTTGACCCTGACGATACTGAAATCAACCAGCGGTACCAGTTCCTCCTCGATGAATTTAACCGGAACCTGTTGTCATTCGATCCACGGGTATATGATTTCATCGGTGCGTTGGGTCGGGAACTCATTTCCCGTGCGGGAACCAATCCCAACCTGATCCGTATGGTTCATAACCATATCGGTCGTTGTCTGTACTATATTGAAGGTATCATTGGTAAAGACCCGTGGCGTCAGGTATCTCCGGATAATTTCCGGTTAAATTCCAGTATCACCGGTTTACCGAAACCACTCCGACCCTACCTCCTGTGTAATGGGAAACCATTGGTACTGGTTGATGTATCTTCATCACAACCATACCTCCTGTCATCGGTAATGAGTGATAAATTCTTTACGGATACCGGTGCCGGGTATAATCTTCATACCATATACCCGGAACTTTATGATGAACTGGTTGAAAAGGAATACATCCATACCAATCTGGATCATACTTATAGTGGAAGTACTCCTATTACATTTAATTCAACTATAACCAGTACTGGTATATCTGATTATTATTCAACTACTTTTAATAACCCAGATACTCTATTATATACTTCAACATCTTCCCCTACTCCATTTATGTGGTGTCAATTTTCCACCGGGGAGTTGGAGAGTATCCGATGGTTTCAGGAATCACCCTTTGGTCAGGATTTTTATACCTATGTGATCC
>Ga0172368_10002653_pt1 | contig 22445 bp, 31 predicted proteins | sample Lak11m_FD_114540 | JGI IMG/M metagenome (GOLD analysis project Ga0172368, IMG submission 114540) | Freshwater microbial communities from Kabuno Bay, South-Kivu, Congo - kab_022012_11m | ecosystem: Environmental > Aquatic > Freshwater > Lake | place: Democratic Republic of the Congo: South-Kivu...
CAATGCATGCCTGCTCGTTGTATGTGTAATAGCGAAACTCGAACCTAAAACATAAAACTTTTCCGATTGATTGCCAGATTATTTTTGCACTGCCAACTGGCGAATTGTTTGGAGTAAACTGCAGATACTTAGCCATCCACCCGGGATTCTGAAAACATTTGAAATAGTCGGAAGCCATCGAAATGCATGTGATCGTGCATCCCTTATCCCTGACCAAAACATCTGTTTTCCCGATGTGCTTTGATCCCCATCGAGAATTAAGCTGTGATAGAATTTGCATTTTTTTATTGATTAATTATTAGCAATTTATGTTCCCTTCTTTTTCTCTTCATATTCCAAGATCGTCAAAATCCTAGTCTGCACATCACTGATTCTTCTCATCTCCTGCTCGATGTGTTTGATGTCGTTTTCTTTGATCATGAGCAATGCGTTATCGATGCTTTTGAATTTATCTCGAATTTCTATGATAACCTCATCAATACGCTCGTGTTTCAAAACACACCCCTCTTTGAGATTCGATATATCCTGCGCCGCTTTCTCGTCTGGATCCCTAAACATGCGATAAAACCCAATTGCCATGATAAGCAACTGCCCGACAGATAACGCAATCAATATGTATTCCTTCATTTCCATACAAATTTATTCTGATATTTCTAATATTCTTGATTTAACTTCCTCTAATTTAGCTTCAAATTGCGCTTTTCTTTTTTCACTTTCCTCAATATATTTTTTGTACATTTCTATATTTGCGACTTCATTGCCTATAAAAACTTGGAGTTCATGAATTGACCTCTCTTCTTGAGTTGTGATTGTCATCGTAAATAAAACTTTTTCATCTTTTTTTTGCTCAAGAATATTGAGCTGTTCCTGCGTATATTCCATAATTTTATGTTTTGATAATGAAATTAATTACTAAATATGGCTGAAGATTATTATGAGCCGATCCACTCCCAGTATTTTGATTCGTTGCTGTGGCATTTTGATTTGTTGCTGTGGCGTTCTGCGTATATTTTGTATAAGCACCACCAGAATCAGATCTGAAGTTTCCGGGCGGAGATGAATCTGTCCCCGGATCTATGGTGCATGCATGGTTGTGTGCATTTTGAACATGAGTGTGAGCATTTTGAATATGCGTATGGACTGGCATTTCATTGACTGAAAGCGTGTGGGTTTTGAAACCTCCAACTTCTCCAAGTGTCTCAAATTCTGCCTGAGATAAATCTTTGCCAACTGGCACTCTTCCCTTCAAATCTGGAACATTAAAGTGCGTACCATCAACTGATCCATATTTTGTTCCTATAACAACAAACAGATCGCTATACTGAGATCTTAAATAACTTGATCCATCACAAATAAGCCAGCCAGTAGGAGCAGTTTCATCGCCATACATCCTAATCTCACCACTAAAACAAGCGACGGAAAAATTTTCATTAACCCTTGCGCTTTCAATGATAGTTTTTGCTACAAATTGATTTGGTACTCCCATTGTTTTATAACTTTGTTGCTATATAAGGAAACTTTCCATAAACAACCTTGTCTCCATTTGAAAAAACAACAATTATTTTTCCAAAAATTACGCTCATGCTTTTTACTTGAATATTCATCTCTTCACCTTTCTCATTCAACAGACTCCTTCCGACTTCTAAATAGCCCTTTCCATCTGGCCGATAAATTGTGATTGATTTGATTTTCATTTTTTTAAATTAAAAATTAGCTTTTCATAATATATGCCAGCGTATAAAAAGGAGGTCTATTCTCAAGATTGCTTCCATCGCTTGTAGTTGCGTTGCTTGCACCTCCAGTTTGAACATTGTATCCGTAAGTTGAGTTAAGAGATGCAGTATTGCCAGTCCAATGATGTTGATGATCGGAACCTGCTGGAGTTTTATCTGAACCATCGGAAACGCTGTCGTCATAGTCACCAACTTGCCATGCATAAATGTAAGCATCCACATAATGAACATGATCATAACTGTGCGTATGCGCCATCGTATGAGTGTGCGACATAGTGGCCGATCCGCCAGTAGAGCCAACGGCATATCCAGACCCTGCGCCTTGCACAAATTTGCCGACAAGATTAGGCGTTCCATTATTTCCGTCACACAAAAACCAACCAATCGGAATGTTTGCAATTTCACCACTCCAAAGAATTATCCCTCCGCTCGGCATTCCCTTATTCGCATTTGCGATGCAATCCAAAAAATTCTGATTGACCTCACTTGATCTAATCATTGTTGAAGGTGAAAATGTATAAGTTATACTAGCCCAGGACATCATGTTTATTTATTAGCAATTAGCTCACAGATCGAGTTTTCCATTTTGCTGAAAATCATTCTCGATTTTCTTTTTCAGAAATTTATCTTCCGTTGTGTTCGGATCAATGATTGTCAGATTTTTAAAGCCCTTCGGCGCATGAGAATCTTTTTCCCAATAATCCCTGTGATTTTTCAAAATATTATCCGCCGTATCTTTTACTTTTGATCCAGCCACTAATAACGCTTTGCAGTTAACACACACGCCTACTCGCATGAGCGTTCCATTGCTCAATTCCACGATATGATCGCGATAATTATCAAGCAGTCTTTTTCTGCCTCGAAGCTCTAGATCCATTATTTGAGTTTTGCAATTTGAGCATTTGCCTAGCATATTATTGAGGAATTACTGGATTATCTGTGGTTAAACTTTCAACCAATCTCTTGTTTATCTGCTCGATTCTCTGCGCCAAGTCAGGCTGACGATTTGAAATTTCCAACAGCACATAATCGGGAAAATAATCAATCTTTTGAATCTGCAAAAGTGTCGCTGTTTCATTCGTGATATCGTAATCCCATGCATCAATATCCCAGCTGACCTCATCCCACATGTTGTAACCTTTCTTTGTCGCATTGAATATTTTGCATGTGTCTCCTACCTTAATTGATTCAATGTCGTAGCCAGATTCATTGACGGAATTGTTACTGTCCAAAACCTTCAGCGTCACCCGAATTTCGGGTGAGCTTAACTTATTCAAAATGTTATTGGCTATAGTTGTAGCAGTCCCCACATCGGGAACTTTATCGTCAATGATTTTTTGTACATATCTGCCGTAAGCCGAAACCGATCCGGTATTGATGAATTTCTTGTAAAAATTGAAGCCAGTGAAATATATATAATTGACTATGTTTTCAAGCCTTTTCTCCTGCTTGTAATAAGTGACATTTTTCCCGATTGTGAATTTGTGCATCGCATCTGTTGCCTTAGGCTTGAGATAAATTGAGTCATCCGCACCGACTCGCAAATACCAATCCTGCGGACAAAGATCAACAATCTTCTGCACAACCTCCTGAAAAGTTGCGGTATTAAACTGATACTGCACGCTTGTGCCAGTCAGATCCACAGTGCCTACAGAATAATCAAGCCTGCCTCCCTGGCCTGTGAATTTATCCAAGATGTCCTTCAAAATTGCGCTTGGATCCTGAAGCCGATACTTCAACTGCGTAGCCCCTTCCCTTGGAAACGCAATTCCCTCCATCATGTCCATCTCAGCAAGCACCACTAAAGTTGATCCGAAATTAGCCAATATATTCAGGCGATAATAGCGATAAGCGATATAGTTTTCAAAATCATAAACACGCTTCTCAGCCTCGCCCCAATCTGGCTCATTTAATCTTGTATCCAAAACTGTCCAGTTTGCATTGTCATTTGACCCTTCAAAAGTCCAAGATTTTAGGCATTGATTTTTCCATTGTGTTCTGTCATTCGCCAATGCAACCAAAGTGTAACGCTGGATCTGTTTTGAATTCCCTGATCCAAAATCAACCTTCAACCAGCCTGTCGTGCTTCCGCTGGCAGTAGCCCAAAGATGATTATTCACTCCGTTGGGATCATGCGTAAGACTCGCATCAAAAACTTTCCATGCGTTATAAGCAGACAATTCAGATGAAGCGGAAACAGTGATTGTGCCAGAAGTGTATCCTGACATAATCGGCATCAGCCCATTTGAAAATCCGTTCCCGTAAATCAAGCTGTCAATGCCTGTTCCAGTACCTTCAAGCAGATAACGATTCAGTTCCCACCACCAACTGACAATCGTAACCTCAATCGTTTCTTGTCTGCCATCCACAATAGGCTCATATGAATCTATGAATCCTGAATAAATGCAAACTCCATTCTGTCCGCTTTCATTGTCAAAAACATACAACCTGACTTGATTGCCGTATTTGATATCGGCTCCCTCTCCATAACTGTCGATCTCTCTGGCCAGTCTCACTTTCAATTCAGAAAATCCGAGATTGATCGTCGAGGTAAATTGAACATCACTGATGACATCATTCCATGTCATCAGATAGTTTCCATCCTTGTCGTAAATTTTATAGATGAATCTTTTTGTCATAACTAAAGCCATTTTTTGAAATAATCTACCTCAATATTGAAATTCCTAGCCGAAGAATTAATTGTGATTATGTAATTGTTCGTTCCGACATTGAATTTTGGAAATACTCCCGTATAATCTTTCTCCGATCCATTGAGAGTCACCTTTTTGTTTTGGATATCAAACACAACCACATCATTTGCAACCAAGGAATTCGTAAGAGTAATCTTGTCTCCATTGCACTGAAGGCTAATGTCCGATCCTCCAGTTATTGAAGTTATTGTTATTTCTATGCTTGGCATAGGATAAGCACTGCCTCCGATATTGATTGATCCGTTATATGGAGTTGTTGTTATTCCATTTTGAATGGACGCTGTTTGAGTTATATCCTCACCGACTCCGCTCGGCACAAGAAAAGTAACCTTGAAAGGAACGAATGATAAATGAAAATATTTGCGATCAATATCAACTTCAATAGGAGTCGCAACATATCGTCTTGTTCCACTCGCATAATCAAGATCAAGATTTTTATTGAATCGAGCCATTAACTCCTTGAATGAATCAATGTTTGACTCAAGCGCATTTTTGTCGTCACCGACAATTCTGCCGGTAATGACAACTTCCTTGGGTTTGTAATTATCGCCGACAATAACTCCGCCACGCTCTCGGGCAAGATCATACATAAAGGTTTCACGAGGTGCGCTTTTTTCGTGATCCAATTCCGTAAACTGATACGGATTATTGTTTAAGCTGACATTGTCGAATGCTATATTCATATTTTTATCTGATGCCTAATTTGTTTAATTCCTGCTCTCTAGCAATGACTCTTTGGATTTCCTTAATGAGTGAATTTTTATCGCCGATCATCGCGCCTGCAAAATTGAAATTGAATGTATTGGAAATTGAATTCGAAAGACCTCCGATTTTTTCAATCGTTCCGCTCAAAGTCGGTCTAAATATCTCAGCCCCATGCTCGCCGACAACATACTCCTGACCTGCCATGACAGAACCGCCAACCGCACGATGACTTTTTGATTTTTTATTGTCCTCGGTATCAATAGTGATGGTCGCTTTAAGCTTGATCGTATCCAACCCTTCTTTTCTCAGCTCTTCTTTAAGCTCTTTCAGTTTCTTTTTATATTCCTTTTTGACATCATCAAGATGATCTTTAAGCTCGGATATTTTTGCTTTGTAATCAGCCAACCTTTGAGCCTTCTCTTCCACATACTGCTCTTTAAGCAACTCAATTGAATCAAGCGAAGCTTTGCGCTGTTCTTCAATGATTTGAGCCTGATATGTTTTCTGATCAGCCAAATGCTTATCCAAAAATGCCTGAATATCGGAAATTTTCGCCTGCAGTGATGTCCTATTGTCTTCATCTGTTTCATCATTAAGCTGTTTTTCAAGATCAGCTTTTTCTTTCTGCTTTTCAATTATTGCCTTGGCAATATCTATTCCCAGTTCTTTCTGTTTTTCAAGCTCGGTCTTATTAAACTCGGCCGTCAAATTTTTCATGTCCTTTTTGACTTCTTTGACCGCATCTGAAAATTCATTTTTCAGATCTTTCATTTTTTTGGCCGCTTCCTGAACCTTGCTCGCCATTTCTTTTGCTGACTTTCCTACATATTCCTGAGTCTGCGCAATTCCGCTTCCGACAGATTTCACATTTTCACCATTCATCTGCCAAGCCCTGTTCATTGAATCAATTGCGTTGTTCGTGTCTTTTGAAAAAGATCCGATGTCATTCTTCATTGTTTCGGTATTTTCCCGAATAGTTGCGCTCGTGACGGCAACTCCGTCCTTTGTCATGGAAACCATATCATTCCAAGCACCCTGAAAATCCCCATGAATAGCCTTGTTTATCGCACCGAAAAATATCTCAAAATTCCTTCCAAGATTCTGAATATTCCTCACGATATCAGCACCGAATGCGATAACCGTACTAACTATGCTGTACATGAAGTCATAAACCACCTTGCCTACATTGATGACCATCTGCCCGAACCACTTAAGCCCAATCACAAATGCCGGGATCCATTTCATAAGAAAATCCCTAAATTTCGCCAGCGTTTCCCTTGCTTTTTCAGCAGATAAATCGGCACCGCTTAAAGCCACGGTAACCGCATTTATAATCGATTTGCCTATGCCTTCCTGAGCGTCTGAAATTTGATTCTGCAACCACTTCATCCTGCCACCGAAAGTCTCCAGTGCCGCTCGCGCCTGACCGCCGAATTCTTTTTGAAGTTCCTGCAAAATCATTTTCTGTCCTTCCATTGCCTTGCCAGTTTCATACAAGCTCTTGATCATTCTGACTTGCTCATCAGTAAAACTGACTCCCGATTTTCTAAGCATCATCAACCCTCGCTCTGGATCCTGCATCGCTTTGGCGACCTGCATTGTTGCGCCCTGCAGATCACCGCCCATCATCTGAGCCAAATCCAAAATGCTCTCCGTAACCTGAGGAATGACATCTTTGCCCATCTGATTGAAAGTCAAAATAAGGTTTTGAGTATGTAATATAGCCTCATCATCAAAAGTTGTAACATTCTGCAGATCGCTAGCAAGTTTCATCATTGACTCCGAAGTCATGCCCGAAACTCCGCCTGTCGACTTTAAAACAGCGTTCATTTCAGCAATAGCTTTCTCGCTATCATCGAATGCTTTGACGCTGTCGATTATTCCTTTCTTCACAAAAGCATAAGCACCGCCAAGCATTGCCAAATTAGGCAACAAACCACTGAATGATTTGTTCGAGCTTTGCGCACTCTGCGACAATCCCTGCACATCCTTGTTCAGTTTGGCAAGTTCGCCCATCGCCTTGTTTTGCGCAGTAATGATAAGTTGTAGTTCTGTCTGATTGGACATTATTTTGAGTTTTTATTTTCCAATTCCTTATATTCCTCTTCGGCATTTTTCATCATTTTCATCCTCTCTATAAACCAAGCAGGCTGACTCACATATTCCTCATAAGTCCAGCCCATAGCTCTGCAAAAATACGCTGTAGACAATTCATCGCTTAGCTCTGACTCTCCGCTATTGATGAGTCTCCAATAGTCGTCTGCGTCTCGTTCGAAATTTTTTTTTCGAGTTTTATCTGACTGTTGATGAAATCAACCGCTTCCCTGAATTCCTCTTTGCGCAGATCTTTCAGGCGTTCCGAAACATTACTGATGTCGCCATCCAGCGAATAGACATAAGCCTCGGTCAAAACATCATAATATTCAAGAATGGCGGTCGGACTTTTTGTTATGTCGATTTTTACATCCTCATCCGTTATGTCCTCAGGATTGATATCGGATGATATCTTTGTCTGACTAGCCCAAAACTTCTGAATCGGCCGATTCTCTCTTTCGGTCAGCCAAGTTTTGACCAGAATGCTGTGGCCATCAATTGAGGTTATAAGTTCTTTTGTTTCCCTGTTCATTTCTGTTTAGTTAATTGATTAATAGCTTTCCTGCAGATTGGTAAGCACCGCCTCGATCATCTTCGCCTCATCCAAGCTGTAATGAGCCTTGAATTTGATTGTCTGCGTGACAATGTCATTGTTTCCGCTTTTTCTCGACCAGTCCTGAAGCGAAACTAATGCAAGATCAATCTTAAGCTGAGGATTTGAAGCCGAACCAATAACAGCATCTCCTTTGATGTCTATTCTTATCGCCTTCATTGTTCCGCTTTCAAAAACGCTCTTGAAGGTGTTTGTATCCTCAAAAACCGCCTCAATATTTCCCTCGACTGAAAACTCCTTGTTGGCATAATCAACTGGCTCGGTAGAACCCAATACATCATGCTCTTCAATGTTTTTGTTGATTGAAATTTCAAAGCTTTTCACATTGACTGCCGAAGTCAAATCCAGACCACCAAGATCCGATGCCAGCTTCAATGTCGCATGCTTGCTTATAAATTCATTCTCAGAAGTGTACACAACCGCATTCGCCGAAGCTGATCCCTTCTTAGCTTTGAAAGCGCAAGAAAAATCAACAAATTTTCCGACAACCGCAGTGATCTTCAAGGATGAAACTACGCCAAGCGCATATTTCAATTGCTCAAGTTCATTTTTAACCTCAAGCGTCAAAGACTGATGAGCATTTGTGTTGGCCACCGAAAAAGTGTGATCATAAACCAAAGTCTCTCCGTCATGCAATTCCGAGCTGACACCTCCGAATGATCCAAGCAACAAAAGTCCGAAAGATTTGTCCCTGACCTTTCCGACAATTTCTCCTTCCGACCATTCTTTGACAATCCTCGCATCATTGGAATCATGAATAACTCCCAATGATGAATCGTTGTTCACATATTGCTTTTTGTTGTCTACACTTACTTCCTCCTTTGGTAGCCAAAAGGAAGGCGCGACAGCAATGCCCCTGCTTGATTCCTTTCCGATTCCGACTTGATATTTTCTTCCTCCAAACATATAGTTTTTTGTTAATTAATTATTTAGCCTTAATTTTTTCTTCAAGAATCTTGTCCGCTTCCTCTTTTGATTTAGCTTCAATGGTCATTTGATAATCCGGGTAAAAGAATTTATCTTTTTTCACGATTGGATCAGCTTTGCCTCCAACCATTTTGTTTTTTGATTCTTTTTGCATATTTTTGATTAAAATTAATTTGTTATATCGACACTTTTATCCGCCTCCAGTTTCATCTCCGCATACATCACTAGTCCTGCGCCCTCGTCATAAATTCCCCACATAAGCGGAACGGCTCTGCTCATGTCAGCTGTTCCACTTAAAGTGTCGTCCCTGTCAAAATCATCCATAAGCCCATCAAGCACACCGCACAAAATATCAATTGCCTTACTGCGCCCCACCTTTTCAATCTCCTGATGAATCACAATGCGAAAAAAATATTTTCGGAAATTCTGTGTGTTTGTTTCATAGTCGCTCTGCACCTCGCTCGGCTCAAATGTCGCTGAAGGATATCCGCTGAATCCAGTTTTGTGATAATCAAACACATCAACCAAAGGCTGTCCCTCGCCTTTCCTTTCATCCAGCTTCTCTTTGATTTTTGATCTTATATCTGCCAGTCCCATATTATTTGATCAATTCTTTTATTGTTTTATCCAATGCCTTCTGAAATTCATCATCTGCAATGACTCGTCCAGCAGACACGGCGCTATCAAAAAATGGATTTGCCTTTGTGCCTTTTCTGGCAATTGCCCTAGCCACTAAAAACGGCGGAATTCCTTTTCTGTTTGCCCATTTCTCAATCGGCTTAATTGGTGGCCAGTGTGGCTTCGTTCCTTTTGCCACAAAAATTGCATAATCCGTAGCATTAGTGAGTTCACCCCTTAACATCTGAACCGAAAGCCTCCAATTTGACCTTAATCTTCCTGTATCGACTGGCGCTCCCATGATTGCGTATCGCTGAACAGCAATAAGAGTTTTTGCAATAGCTTCATTGAAATTCATTGCGCTCTGCATTGGATAATCCATGATTAGCTTGCGCATCTTATCTAAATCTTTGATCTGAATCTGCCACATTATGTTTTGCTCTTAACCAGTAATAATTCCTTAAATGAAAGCGACCCCATACTCTCCTGCTTCATGCCCCTGACCTCAAATTCATCCGTTCCGATCAGAACCTTGTCAGTAACAGCAACATCCTTGCCAATTTCAATGGTCAGCTTCCACCCTTCGCCATATTGAATGCTGTTCAAACTTGCTGTGCGATCATCAAGCTGTCTCAAATGTCCAAATCCGCTCACACTCGTCAAAACATAATCCGATTTATTCCCAGACTGCGTCAGTCTTTTTGTTGTGTAGCTGTAGGTTGCAAAGCTTTTCATAAAGACCAGCTGGAATAACTTGTTAAAATTTCCTTCTGCTCAAATGTGAGTTCATTTTTCCAATCAATCTGTGCGCCACCCAATGCTTCCTTCAATTTCCCCTGTGCTTTTCTCGTTTCAAACATCTTCGCCACTAATTGCGTGGCAACCATTTCAACATCCTCTGGCACAGTCGCATAGCCTGCCTCATAAACAACTTCCAAATTCTGGTATCCCCTGACAACGCCTCCGCCAATGGCAATTTTTCCTTCTGATTTGTAGACCACATAATTGATCGGGTCGATTGTGTACCATTGAGGCTCTGCCTGAGTCCCGACATTGTGCTTAATTGAAGTAACTGAAAGAATCGGATAATTTTTTAAAACAACAGTATCACGCCCATCAAAATATTCAGTTGTCGTCCCTCTCTCAATATTCCTGTCAACATAATCAGTGATGAATCTTGAAATGCTTGCGCACAAACTATCAAACAACGAATCGCTTGAGGTGTCCGTAATTCCGAGATAACTTTTCACTTTTGTTTTTTCAGTCAGCATAAATAAATTTCTTATTCCGCCCGATAGCAATGCAACTCACTATCGGGCGATTAAAGCAATCTATTCGGTTTCTTTTTCTTTCTTGGATTTCTTGCCTTCCTCGATCGGCTCTAAATATTCATCGCCAATCGCTTTGACTTCATCTTTGCTAAGCTCGTATTCCTCGCCAGCAGAAAAATCCTTGTAGCCGACCGAAATGTTTGCTTTGACTTTATACTTCGGCATAACTTTTCAATTAATTTATTATTCCTGCTGATGATTAGGCGGCTGCAGTTTTTAGGCATGCAAATGCCTGACCAAGCGCAACTTTGAATCCGATGCGTTCCGTAATTCTCACAGCAGACATATTGCTTTCAAACAGATTGGTAGTTCCAATTGTTGCCTCTTCCGAAACAGCCATGGTCATCTGCTTTCTGTCGCCCAAGTAGGCAAACTGCAGATTTCCAAAAAGAATAAACTTCTTGCCAGCACCTGAAACGCTCTCCATTTTTTCAGGCAAATACACTGGATATCCCCAGATATACCCCACAATTCCCGTACCTTTTGAAGCATCGCCAGTGACGATCGGATTTGAAAAAGTCGAGATATGCTGTCCGTTTTCAGTCAGCTTCTGCACGATATTCCAAATGCCACGATGCATATAAAATCCAGCACCGCCAAGAGCCAATGGTTTGACCTTCGAAATGACATCTCGCAAATAATCAACAGTGATATCGGTAAAATCAGTCTTTCCTGAAGCCATCGTCACAATGTTGATATCCGAATCGTTAAGCACACCCGTAAAAGGCGATCCGTCACCGACAAGACCCTGACCATCTTCCTCCCCGGCAATTGCCTCAGCAAACAATTCAGCAAGCAAACTCACTGTGTCCACATCGGCATCTTCCAGCAATTCATTTGAGATAGGAGTCAATCCAACAAGAGTCTTAGCCAACAGCTGGACTTGCCCCAAAACTGGCGAGCTTACAGTTCCAGCGTTAGTTTCCCCAGGCCAGTAAACTGAAACTGAAGTCGTGATTTTAGGCAGATTGAGCGTGTCCCTTTTCATCGGAATAACACGGCATTGATTGCGCACGATTCCGAAAGACTCAGCAAGCCTAATAACTTCAGCTCGGAATTCTTCAGGAACCAAGTAACCACCCTGACTGTCAGTTCCTTCGGTCATTGCTTTTCCGCTGATCGCTCTAGCAGTTTCTTTGTCACGATTAAAAACAGCTTTGACAAAGCGTGCTATTTTTTCCTTGCCTTCAAGACCCTCAACTTCTTTAGCAAAACCGAAAATCTTTTTTTCAATTTTGTTGTAGCCTTTCTCTTCAAATTTCTTCTCCATGACTTCGCCTGTCTTTTCCAAGATTGCAGGCATTGTCTTTTCAAGTGCTTGAGCAAAAACCTCTCCCACTTGTTCTAAATCTTTTTGTTCCAACATAAAATTATTTGATAGTTTTTAATTTCTGATTGACCTGATTCACAATCGTGTCAATCAACTGCGTTTTTTTCTGAACATCATCCAAAACCTCAGTTATTTTCGCAGATTTTATATCGTCATTTTGACTTCCGTCTTTGACGACTAATCCTTGAAGCTCGACCAACTTCTCAGTTAGATTTTCCTGTATACTTTTAATCTCCCCGACCATCAATTTGAATCCCTCCTTCATTGCATCTTTTAATTTGTCCTGACTTTCTTTGAGAGCCTGCATCTGTTTTTCAATCGCATCATCCTCTTTCTTTTCTGAAATAAACTCCTCAAGCGGTTCACTCAATTTGATTCCTGATTTTTTCATCGACTTCAAAACAAAAGCATATTCTTTTTCAACCCCTCGCTCTTTGACCATATTCAGAATTGAAAGAGCCTCTGGGTTTGCTGGCACTGGCACAAAAGACAGCTCCAAAAGTTCGCTCTTTGTGATCTGATTCCCGTTGTATTCCATGGGTATAAAACCTATGGAAACAGCCTTCAAAATACCCTCTTCGTAGAGCTTTCTGACCTGTTGTGCCAATGGATTAGCCTCGGCACTGGCAAAAACGCCCCTGACCACAGTTTTGCCAGCTTGGCGCACGATTTCCGTAGCCTTTCCTATTGGCAAAGACCAATAATCGTGACCAAATAAAATGACTGGATTCTGCATGTAATTCTTGATATCAATCCCTTCCTGCATCACAATTTCACCCTGCCGATCCACGCTTTCAGTCGAAGCCACAACTTCAAACCTGCCAGCATCGCCTTCTTCTTTGATGCTCGCCAAAAATTCCTTTCTTTGTTCAAGAGCTTTGACGATTTCGCCTTTTATTTTTTCACTGAATTTTTTTAGCATAAGTTTTGAAAAAAATTATTTTATTTACTTAAGAATTGGAAGCAAGACACATCGGCAATTTGCATGAAGCGGTGGCTCACCAATATCCCTAAAATCAATCGCCATACCCATAAACTCATCGCCCTCGTAAAAATAAACTTCGTTCAGTTCTGTTGTGTGTCCATCCATTTCAGCGCATGTTTCACATGTTCTCTCATCCTGAGCCGTATACCACTCTTTGCCTGAAACAACGCCTGACTGATTCCACGCACTCTCCATTCCCGCATTGCTTGTTCTGATCGTTTCGGTTCTCGCTATGCGTTCAGCTCTCACCTCATCTGCATAATCAAAATATTCATTCACTTTTTCTGTTATCGCATTGATGCCAAGTCCTTCATCGCTCGCCTCGTTTATCAGTTTGCTCAATTCTTCATCAGTAATTTTGGCTATATTCTCAGCGAGCATCAGATCGTATTTTCCCAATTCGTCACTGATGTCAGATGTAAAATCAAAATCATTCTCAAGTCCCAACCTTAGCAATGCGAGTTTTCCTGATTTTTCCAACAGTTCCCTCTGCATTGGGGTAAGCAGATCAACTATCATTCCGACTTCTTTGTCTTTTTCAATAATTCCTTTTTTGCTGATTGATTTCTCTCCTATATTTTTCAATGTCCGCTCTCGCAATCCATGAAAATATTTGCGAAATTCGTTTTTGTATTTTGCTTCAAACGGCGACTGCATTTTTATCATTGATTCCCATGCTTTCTCGCCTCGCAACATTCGCTCGTCCTGTTTTTGAAGTTTTTTTTTATAATTCAGCTGTTGAGGCACTGGACTCACTGTTGCTCTCATCTCATCTCCGCCATCAAGTTCCGGTAAGCCCTCCTCTCTTCGGATATCGTTTGTTGTGAGCCACTTATTCCAACCCTGCGCATATTCACTGACAATTTCAGCCCTGTCCTCTGGCACTGGATTATCAAACTCCAAATATAATTCCGATCCATATTCCAAAACCAATGATGCGTTGAGCGCATCCTGAATTTTCTTAAGTCTTGGCTTGATCGTGAATCTCGTGAAAGACCAAAGTGCCATTTTTGCATTAGCAAGATTCACATCCTCGCTCATCATCAGACCCTTTGAAATTCCAAACATCAAGAAAATATCATCCCGATCCAATTTGCGCTGATCAATGAAAGCCAACTCTCGCTGATTAAACTGCGTCTTGTTATATTTCAGACCGCCATGCAATATTGGCGTTTTGTTTGCATTCTCTATTCCCTCCTGTTGTTTTTTCCAGTTGCTTTCAATTCTGCGTTTTTGCTGTTCATTCAGTTTGCCGTCAAACTCAAGCACACCGCCGACAAATGCTCCGTTTTCAAAAAACTTTTTGTTCCATTCCCTGATCGTTTCATCCTCATCAATAAAACTCATTGAAGCCTGCACTGTTCCGATTCCCTTGAATGGCTTTGACCTGTCAAAATATTTCGGATTGTAATTTCTGATATGAATAACCTCTTCAGGCATCAGATCAACATTGATCTCTCCATTGAAATAGACATATTTCTCAATAAGCCGTTCTTTGTTGTTGCTTGGCTGAATCTTCATCCAGTCAGATCGCAACGGCCATAATTCTTTTGTTTTATTTCCAGTCTTAGCTTTAAAAACATAAGCATTGCCGTCTAAATCCAGTGAAGCCGAGATATGCTCGAAAATATCAGCTCTGGTCATTTCAGGATTTGGATTATTAAGCAGTTTCAACAGCTCATGATCCGTTTGTTCCTTATCGTTATCACCGCTGACTTTTTTATAAAGCCTAAGATTCGCCGAGCTTACCTCCTGAGCAATAAGGTTGATGCATCGAAAAACCCAGCTATGATATTTGTCGGCAAAATCATTATTCCTGCCTAAAACTTTGCCAAAAAAGAAGTTCCTGATCGCTGAGATTCCGGGTGTAAATTCTTTTTTGCGGAAAAGTTTTTCAAACATAAAATAAAAAAAGCCCAAATGATATTTAATCTCGTAAGACTAAATATCATTTGGGCTCGTAAGCCAACAGCCAACACCTCGTAAGATGCTAAGCTGTTATCATTTTTAATTTTGCACCCTTATCGTATTCTCTTTTTTTGATTTTGTCAATCGTTGAAAATTTTGAATCACTATCAAGTGCTTTAAATTTCAGATCATACACACACAAAACCGCCTTGCAATTAAAGCACTTCAGCGTGAAATCATCGAAAGCTCCCATGTTTCTGATTTCCATTATTTTTGATCCGCATTTCGGACAATGTGCAAGATGTTTCATATCTGTTTTTATTAAATAAAATCAACTCCAGGCTCTTCAAACTCATTGAAAGTAAGCGAGCCAGCATCTGCCACATCGGGGCTTTTTATGCCACGCTTCAGCAGATCATCCTTCGGCTCAAGCTGTGTCCTTCCGCTTGAATTGCGCCTATATTTAACTTCCAAAAGCTGTCGCCAATCCTGATTCCTCAATATTTTTCCACCCTTATTGATCCAACGCTTAAGCTCAAAATAATTCTCAGCTTTTACATTCGCAAAAATCTCACTGTTGTTTGCACTCGAACCTTCACGAATCCCCATAACATTATAGCCAAGCTCTTCAGCTCTATCAGTCACACCGCCTCCGACTCCGACATCATCAATAAATATTTCATCACCCCTGATCCTGCCCAATTCATCAACCTGCGTCATCAGATTTGCACTTTGATTTTTCGATTCCAGCCACATGACATTATCGTGCCTGACCACAAAAGCAGAATAATTACTGCCACGCCCCACATCAACGCCCAGCCTTCTGCGACCTTTCAGATCATCAGGAAGCTCGTCAATAAAAGCCTCCTCAAGTTCCTGCTCACTTATCAAAAAGCGATAACCCCTGTCGTCAATCTCATCACGATTCGGAAACTTGCAACCATAAAGAATATCAAACATCGGGTTCTCTTTTGCCTCTTCAATAAATTCATCCGTATATCTTCCCTCTTTGAGAGCCTGCTGATAATCAATAAAAATCTTCTTGTATCTGTCCTTATGCCAAGTCTTGTGAAAGTGATTCAGATAAAAGGGATTTCCAATCTTGCAATAAAAAGCATTTGCGCCCTTCCCAGCAATCATACGGAATGTCGTGGCTTCAATCTGATCAGGAATAAGACTGGCTTCATCAAGAATAACAATCCTAGACCCTGCACCCATGGCGCTCTCAATTCCTCTTCTTGAATTTCCAGCCTGAACCGAAACAACAAAAATTCCTCCTCCTCTTTTCAAAATGATACGCTCTTTGTTTTCTTCTTGCCTCAATCTTTCCAGTTTTGTTTTTGCCTCAAGCTGAGAATAAAACAGCACATGATCGCCGATATGCTCAAGATAATAGCGCATGATTATCTTTGCCATCTCATTTTTCGGCGCAAGAATTGCAATCTTCTCATCCTGAAAACAGCTCACCACAATACACGCCAAAGCGACTATCAGACTTTTGCCATACTGCGTGCAAGTCAGAATCTGCAAACGGTTGTGCGGTCTAAAAACTATATTGTAAAAGATTATCAGTTGCCCCTCACTTACAGCCTGATCGCCTGACTTGCCGTCAATCTTAAACAGGCTTAACAGTTTTAAGCACATCTCTCTTTTTTCTTTTGGTATTTGCTGATCCAACATTGCTCGTAAAATATGTTCTGAATTCATTATGGATATTTTCAAGATGAGTTTTCACCACATCGGAAAGTTCACTGCCTGCACCAAACTCATCCTTTTTCTTGCGCTCAAGATATTTGAAAGCTATGTCTGGATTGTTCAAATTATTGACCACGGTCTGCCTTGCTTTCAAAATCGGTTTTTCCTTCAATTTGTTGCGTAATTCAATAATGTTGGGGTTAGCATCCAAATACCGCTTAAGCGAAAATTTGCTTATATCAGCCCAAAAACAAGCCTCTGAATCCGATCCGCCCAATGCCCAAACCTCCTTCAATTTCGCAACAACCGCATTCTCATTTTTGCCGTCAAACCATTTTCTGCCGACTTTCGGCTTAGCTGATTTTTTCTGCTTTTTTTCCTGTGTAGTCTTCATAGCGTTTTATTATCACATCAACATATTTAGGGTCCAATTCAATAAGTCTTGCTTTTCTTGCCATCTGCTCGCATGCCATCAGCGTACTGCCACTGCCACCAAAAGCATCCAAAACAATATCACCATTGAATGTGCTCCTGCGAAGTGCTATCTCGCAAAGCCTAAGTGGCTTTTGAGTTGGATGCACATATTCTGTAGTGTTGTCGCGATTCACATACCAAACATCAACCATCTCCGCCAGCTCTTCTTTTTTGACTTCCCAAATATCCTGAATGTTTGAAAATTCTTTATTCTTTTGATATTTATTATCTTTGATTCCGATCATGCAAGGCTCGTATGCCCGATGAAACATACAGCCCATAGAGAAAACAAATCTGTCTTTGACCCAAATAACATCTTGCAAATATTTGAATCCTCCAGCAATTAATCCCTTCTTGAAAAACTCATGATTCTTTGATGCATACCACATATACATCGATGCTTTTTCATCCGAGAATAAAAAGCAATTTGCCGTCATGACACTTATAAATTCCATGAAATCAGAATCGCTTTTATTGTCATTGAAAATCTTGTTGCCATCTCCATATTTTCCGCCTGCATATGAATTGCCAGCTGATGATTGATAATCAACATTATAGGGCGGATCGGTAAAAATAAGCTGTGCTTTTTCATCCTGCATCAGCTTTTCATATACAGCGAGATCCGTTGAATCACCGCAGATAATTCTGTGATCTCCAAGCTGATAAACATCCCCTAATTTTGTCTTTGGTTCAATTATTTTCTGATACTCTTCCTCTGCATTGAATTCATCCTCTTCAACTTCCAAATAACTCATGTCAAACCCTGAAAGTTGCACCATCTCACTGCTTAATCCCTTAAGCTCATCAAACACCAAATCCATATCCCAATCCGACTCATTGAGTTTATTGTCCGCCAGCCTGTAAGACTTTACCTGCTCCTCTGTCAGATTTTCCTTGCGCACAATCGGCACTTCTTCAAGTCCTAATTTTTTGGCTGCTAAATACCTGCCATGCCCGACAATGATCTCGTCATTTTTATCAATCACAATCGGCTGATTAAAACCGAATTCCCTTATAGAATCAGCTATCTTTTTAATCTGATTCTCCGGGTGCTTCTTTGCATTTTTTGCATACATTTTTATTTTCTTGATCGGATAGTTTTTCATAAATTCTCATTTATTGAAATTATTATTTTATCGCTTGGCATTTTTCTTTTTGCTTTGAGAGTCAGCGATTCAATGATGTCGCCATTGTCATCAAGGAATAATCCGTACTTCACCAGCGCATCCAATATTGGCTTAACAAAAAGATTGTCGGGATCACGCCTGTGATTATTTTTAAAGTGAGCTTCTATGCTCACCTGAATAGGTTTCTTGATTTGCACTGCAATTCTTCTGAATGATCCCTTGAATTGTTTTGTTATCGCCTCATACACAAAATTCTGTAACTCCTGCCGAGCCGATGCTCTGACTGCCCAATGGACTCCTTTGTTAAACTCGTTCCAGCTTGGACACCTGCAATTCTCAATTATAATTTTCATAAAGTTTTATCCCCCTAGCATTTTGTTTATTCTTTTAATTTTTGCATTGCCACGATTGCGCATCTCATAAATTTTCCCGTAGATCTCTCTCAGCACCACATCAATCTCCTCAATCTTAAATCCATTCATTAAAACTTTTGCCTGTGATATTTTGCCTTTTTTATACACAGCCAAAACAAAGACTCCCTCTTTTTCGGAATCTTTCTTGCCCCTGTTTTCCTCAATTATTTTCTCAACTGATTTAAACAGCTGTAAATTCTTTGGTGTTTTCATTTCGGTTGTTTTTTATACTTCCGCTTATCAAAAATTGAAACTGTCCTGAGCTTTGGATAAATGCGCATCTCACAATGCTGATCATACAAAAACATTTTCTCCGTCACCTTTCCAGTTTCCATGAGCATATCGACCTGTTCCTGCGCTTTGAATTTTGCCCTGACTTCCATCTCCTGCAGTTTGAAATGTCTTCTCAAAATTGCGCCATGCTTGCGCTCATAATCTTTCAGCTTTTTCAGCTTGGCAGAGTAGCCGTTAAATATTTTTTTGATTCTTTCCATAAAAATAAGTTACCTCTTAATTTTCATCTTTTCCCTGAGCTGATCAATTGATTTTCTGATGCTTTTTTCCTTTTCAGGATCAGCATCTTTTGAAACTTGCTCTGTGTAAGCTTGCGTTTTCCTGCGCATTTCCAAATCTCTTTTTTTAGCCAATACCTCCTCATCAATCTTTGAATTTGATAGCCAGTTAGCAAATGCCAGTATTGGCTTTTTCCATCCCTTGCGAGGATATCCAAACCACCACTCCCTGCATTTAAGAGCCTGAAGCTCATAATCCCTGCTTGGATATTTCTCAATTAATTTCTTGATCGTCTGCACCTGACTGATTTTGAGCTTTTCAATTTCCAAAGCAACCAAAGCCTTTGCAAAATTATCCTGATCAATCCCTTCTCCTAAAATTTTAATTTCGTCATCGCTATAAATATATTTCTTTTCATTCTTTTCATTCTTGTTTGTTCTTATTTGATTCTTGTTTGTTTCCTCGTTTGATTCCGATTTGTTTCCAACTTCCTGATACTTATCCCAATTCTTAATAGTGATAATGCTGTATTTGTTCGTTTTTTTGATTCCAATCATTCCCTCCTTCTCAAGAAAATTGAGCCAATACCATATCGTTGATTTTGCCAGCCTCAATTTCTCCTCCGCCGTAAGACTTCCCATAATGAATTGACCTCTTTTGACTCTGACTTTTTGCCTTCCAATCAGTGATAAATTTTCGCTGTGATTTGTCTTTGCCAAACACCATATCCAAATCTTCAGGCATTTATCGCTCTGAAAGACCACACTGTCGATTATTTTTCTGTGCGTTTTAAACCATCCGCTATTCATATTGTTAATTGCTTTCACCTGCCTCCCTAACCACTTAAAGAGGCATGTGAAAGGTGGTTATAATTACCAGCCTGAACGAGGCTGGTGAGCAGTTGCATCGATATAAGCCCACCAGCCCCCGTGCAATGATGGGCAGTTGCATCTTCAAGCCCACCATTGCATTTTTATTTTTTAAAAGGGCACATCCTCAATATTGATTTCCTCATCCTCATATCCTGAGCCTATAGCCCTTGTTTCTTTCGGCGCTTCCAGCTGTGCCGTATTTCTGAACGATCCCAAAATGTCTTTGGCTTTTGCAAGATTTGCGACATAGTCAGATTCGTTGCCCTTTGAAAAGTCAGCATAGAAAGTATCATTCTCAAGATCTTCCTTGATCGTGCATATGGTCTCGCACGAAAGCAGACTTACATCATCAGCAATAGAACTGCCGTACATAAACCAAAGCGATTGCGACTTCCCCATAAGCACAACTCGCACAACTTCACTTTCCAAAGCCATATACAGAATCGTACGATAAGTGAAATTATTGCTCGTGGTTCCATCCGCTTCTTTGATTGAAAACATCTCCTTCAGCCCCTTATAACTTCCCTTCCAAACAATGTTCTTTTTCTTGTAGACCTGAACAACCTCATTAGGATATGAAGCATTGAATTCAGATGAAATCCACCCTTCAACATCCTTCTTATACTTTGAGCTGACCTGCGCACGAACAGCCAATACAACTCCAGTCAAAACTTTTCCGAATTGCTCTCGCACAAATTCTCCCTGCTCATTTTTTGTCTTGCAGACAAACTCGCCTGATTTGTTTGTGCCTTTCTTGTCATCGCCATTGTCGACCCTGAGCGTTTTATAATTCTTAAATTCACCGCTCCGAATTCCCAATGCCATCTCCAATTCTTTATTGATGTCCATAAATTTGAATTAAAAATTGATTAAGATTTTTTTGCTCGCTTTCTTGGCTTTTTTGGTGCAGTCTCTTTTTTCGTTTCCTGCCCAACTTCACCTTCTGCTGGAATATCCAATTTGAGCTTGATCGGATAGTCCTTCTGCAGTGGCTTTTGACCTGATGTCTCATTGCTCCAAATTTTTTGAGCCGACAAGAATAGATCAAATTTGTCCTCAAGCTCGGTGAACTTGTACTCCTTGTGATTGCGCTTGTAGCCAACCTGCAGAATGGCAATCTTGAATTGCTCGCCAGTAAGATCCTCCATGGCTTTTTTGTAAGCCGAAAGCTGAAGCTCATATTCTGGCCATACATACTGCGAAGTTTTGAAATCAATGATCCATTTTTCATCTCCAATTTTACAGATGAAATCTATGGTGCCAGCAAAATTATTTTTCTCGGAAAATATTGTCGTTTCCGCTTTAATAATTTCTGGCTTCACCGATTCAAACCATTGAACGAATGACATCACGCATCCATACTCTTCCGCTGACAATTCCTCAAGTTTGCCTTCGGAATTATCAAACTGAGCATCAAGCCTGACTTCTTCGCCATTGATCAAATTCTCGATAGCCTTATGCACCCTTGATCCTTTATCTCCTGCTGATTGCTTCAAGGATTCAGCTTCATCCCATCCCTTGTTTGCAAGCCATTTGTAAAATGCAATTCCCTTGGGATAATGACCGCAAATCCAAGTGACTGACGGCACGAATGCCACAACTGGTATTCCTTGCTCATCCTTAACTGCTTTCACATACCACCGCTCATCAACGGTAGTAATTTGGACGATTCCGTCCCTTACTTCTCTGATTTCTTTTTTCATAGATTATTAGATCTTTCACCGCCGTCCTCGCATCGCTCAACACGAGAAAAGACGGCTGTGAAAGGAGCGATTAATAGCCCTCGTTTTCTTGAAGAATAAGTAGCTCATCGACTTGGCGTTCAATTTCCATATCATGAGCATCCTGCTTCTTCTCGATCCACTCAGTCAACAGGCTGATGCCTGTGGCTTGGCAAACATAGATAATATTGCCTAATGTGTTTCTGAGCGATTGTCCTGACATAGTGGTTAAAGTTAAATAATTAAGGTTTGGCTACCGCCCCAATCGACCCGTTAGATCGGTGGCCTTAATTATTCTTGAGAGAACAGCCGGAGAGGTACTCAAGCTCTTGGCTTTTTCCCTCCCACAATTAGCCAATAAATTGACTGTGGTTGCTGTCCGAAACGAAGCGTGTGCCACAGGCGAACCCACAACACCGACATCTTTGGCCTCAAAAATAAAAACACCCAGTAATGGGTGCCCTTTGCAACTTAACTATTAAATTGAAAAAAGCACCCACATATCGTGAGTGCTTTTTTGCCTTGCATAAGCCTTTTTTTGAAGTCGGCTGTGGCGCACTTCTAGCGCTTCGACCACTGCGGGGAGCGACGAGCCTTCTTGAGTCCCGGCTTCTTGCGCTCGACGGAGCGCGCGTCGCGGGTAAGGAATCCCTCCGCGCGGAGCGATGTACGGAA
>Ga0172368_10002654_pt1 | contig 22444 bp, 15 predicted proteins | sample Lak11m_FD_114540 | JGI IMG/M metagenome (GOLD analysis project Ga0172368, IMG submission 114540) | Freshwater microbial communities from Kabuno Bay, South-Kivu, Congo - kab_022012_11m | ecosystem: Environmental > Aquatic > Freshwater > Lake | place: Democratic Republic of the Congo: South-Kivu...
CCCTGAATATTTTTCGTAATTTTGCATTCACTTATTTAATCTAAATTAATTGTCGACTCTTCTTGATTTAAAACAGGGTCAAACAGCCCGAATCATCAAGGTCAGGGGCCGGGGTCATTTTCGTCGCCGCCTGATTGAGATGGGATTTGTCAAAGGGAAAGATATAACCGTAATAAAATCAGCTCCCCTGCAGGATCCCATTGAATACAAGATCATGGGGTACCATGTTTCGTTGAGACAATCTGAAGCTCAACTGGTTGAAATTCTGACAGTTGATGAAATCAGGCATGATGAGGAGGTACGTGAGATCGTTAAGAAGTTCAGTCACGATCTCAAAGAGGAATTGCTGAAGGAGACAGCAGGGGAAAAAGGAAATCGAATTGAAGTGGCCCTCGTAGGGAATCCAAATTGCGGAAAGACAACCCTTTTTAATTATATTTCTAAGTCACGTGAACATGTAGGAAACTTCGGAGGAGTAACCGTCGACTCCAAGACAGCCTCATTCAGGCAAAAAGGCTACAGGTTCGAGATCACAGACCTTCCCGGTACATATTCACTTTCGGCGTATTCTCCGGAAGAGTTGTTTGTCCGGAACCACATTTTCATGAAGATGCCCGATATCGTGGTGAACGTTGTAGATGCATCCAACCTGGAGCGAAACCTTTTCCTGACCACCCAACTGATTGATATGGACATCCGGGTAGTGCTGGCCCTGAACATGTTTGACGAACTGACCGGCCGTGGAGACATCCTGGATTACGATGGCCTGGGACAGCTCCTGGGAATCCCGGTCATCCCTACTGTCAGCTCCAAAGGCCAGGGTTTGAAAGAATTATTCGACAGGATCATTGAAGTTTATGAGGACCGTGACCCGGTAACCAGGCACATTCACATCAATTATGGCCTGGAGATCGAACGGTCACTCTCAAAGATCCAGGATGTAATCTGGAAAGACAAAGCACTCACATTAAATACTTCATCCCGTTTCTTTTCAGTCAAACTCCTGGAAAAAGATCCAGGTGTCACCCAGGTGCTGATGAAAAGCAGCGTATTCAGTGAAGTTATTGGACTGGTAGATCATGAGGTAGACAGACTTGAGAAGGTCTATCGTGAAGATACCAGTGCCCTCATTGCCGACGCCAGGTATGGTTTCATTGCAGGCGCCCTGAAAGAGACCCTGAAAGTGGATGTTTTAGCTCAGAATGTGCGCACCAAGAGTGATCTGATTGATCGTTTCCTGACAAACAAATATTTTGGCTTTCCCCTGTTCATATTTTTCCTGTGGTTCATGTTCCAATCGACCTTTACCCTGGGGGAGTATCCCAAACAGTGGATTGAATCCGGTGTTGGCTGGATAGCCGGGGAGGTTGGTACGCTGATGCCCGCGGGTCCCCTGAAAGATCTTCTGATTGACGGAGTCATCAATGGAGTTGGTAGCGTTATCGTATTCCTTCCAAATATCCTGATCCTGTTTTTCTTTATTTCAATCATGGAAGATACGGGATATATGGCCCGGGCTGCATTTATCATGGATAAGCTGATGCATAAAATGGGCTTGCATGGCCAGTCTTTCATCCCGCTGATCATGGGATTTGGATGTAACGTTCCGGCCATAATGGTCACCCGGACACTTCTCAACCGCAACGACCGGTTAGCCACCATGCTGATTAATCCGTTCATGTCGTGCAGCGCGAGATTGCCTGTTTATATTCTTATTGCCGGAGCGGTTTTCCCCGACCATGCCGGGACAGTCATATTCCTGATATACCTCACAGGGATCTTCCTTGCGGTACTGCTTTCCCTGATATTCAAAAAGACACTTTTCAGAAGCACAGAAGCTCCCTTCGTAATGGAACTCCCCCCCTACCGTATCCCGACATTCCGGGTAAGTTTACGCCATATGTGGGAAAAAGGGGAACAGTACCTCCGTAAGATGGGAGGGATCATCCTCATTGCCGTCATTATCATCTGGGCTCTTGAATATTTTCCAGCAGGAAGCCAGGCTACCCACCAGGAAAGACTGGAGAAATCATATATAGCCATGATTGGAAAAACAATAGAACCCGTTATCAAACCATTGGGTTTTGACTGGAAGATGGGGGTTAGCCTTATCACAGGAGCTGCAGCAAAAGAGGTGGTAGTCAGTACGATGGGAGTTCTTTACGGTGCAGACCATCAACAGGAAGAAAGCCCGAAACGTAATCTTCCCCTCATCCTGCAAAATGTCAGATACACTGATGGTCCTCAGGTTGGAACACCAATCTTCACACCGCTTGCAGGCATTTCATATCTTCTGTTTATCCTGATCTACATGCCCTGTGTGGCAGTAATCATCACGGTGAGCCGGGAATCAGGCAGTTGGAAATGGGCACTGTTCCTCATTCTTTATACCACCGCTTTAGCCTGGCTGATATCCTTCTCGGTCTACCAGCTGGGAAACCTGCTGATCTGACATGTGGCAATACCTCCTCACCGGTTTGATTGTCTTTGCAGCAGTAACTTACACGATTTACCGTTTGGTCCGGTATTTCAAAGACCCGTTGCGAAAGTGTAAGGACTGCTCCAGTTCGTGCGGCGGCTGCGCTCTCGAAGATTTGAAAAAGGCAAAGGAAGAAGGACGCAGGACGTGGGACGTGGGACGTAGGAAGTAGGACGTAAATGGATTATTGGGGACTGTAGACTGTAGACTGCGGACTGCAGACTGCGGACTGCAGACTGTGGACTGCGGATTGCAGACTTTTTTTACGATATTCGCAGAGACAAACCATACGATTATGAATTTCAGGTACCTTCACTTCCTCCCCTGGATGGCTATGATAGTGTTTTCTTCTTCAACGGTTCTTCAGGCACAAAGAACCGATTTTACCGATTTTACTACCGCCAAACCGCTGACCCGCTGGTGGTGGTTTGCTGCGGAAACTGACACTAACGATATTCAGTACCAGCTTGACTGGCTTAAGAACAACGAGTTCGGTGGTGTGGAGATCGCATGGGTTTATCCCGTGGGGGGAGATACAACTGCGGCACGTTATGCATGGCTGTCGCCCGAATGGTGCAGGTCAGTTGTCTTTGCAAAACGTTACGCCAATACTATCGGACTTGCCTGCGACTTCACCTTCGGTACGCTTTGGCCATTCGGCGACAGCCATGTGCCTCCCGAAGAGGGTACCATATTCTCTAACGACACCATTTCAAAACCCACGATGAGACTAACCTGGGAGCATCCCAGAAAAGGACGAGTCATCAACCACCTTTCCAGGGATGCTTTTATTCATTATGCAAACCGGTTACTTTCCGAACTCCGTCCGGCACTGTCCGGAAATTATTCAGCGTTCTTCTGTGACTCCTGGGAAGTGGAAACCCGCAGGCTGTGGACCAGTGGATTCAATGAAGAGTTTACCCGAACCTTTGGGTACAGCATTCTCCCTCTGATGGACAGCATTTACAATCCTGGATTTGAGACAGTCTACTATGACTATATGAAATTGCTCTCTGATTATGTGCTCTATAATTTCTACGCACCTTTCACCGAGGTCGCTCACCGGTCAGGAGCTTTCACCCGTGCTCAATGCGGTGGTTCCCCTGCCGACCTCCTGACTGCTTTCTCTCTGGTCGACATCCCCGAAACCGAAGCGATGCTCTTTCAACCTTCATTCGCAAGAATTCCCGCCTCTGCCGCTCTCCTGTCTTCCAAACCGGTTGTATCCGCAGAAGCATTTACCTGTCTTTACGGATGGAAAGGATGGCCTGGCCCGGGCCCTTACCAGAAACAGGAGCAGGTGGCGGACCTGAAACTGGTAGCCGATGCCCTTTTCGCAAATGGAGTCAATCAGATCATCTGGCATGGGATGCCATACAATCCCAAAGGAGGCGACAACCAGTTCTATGCCTCGGTACATGTTGGAGAGAGTGCTGCATTTGTTCGGGAACTTCCCCCGTTCAACAAATACCTGGAACGTGTGACCACCTTTATGCGAGCCGGCAAACCGTACTCCTCCATGGCAATCTACCTGCCGCTCGAAGACAGCTGGATGAGTGTTGAATATCCTGATTCCCTGCAGTTTCCATGGGCGTGGGGAGAGTATGAGTTACGGTACGTCAAAGCGCCCGAGGAGATCCGAGGATACCAACCCTTCTGGATCAATCAGAACTTCCTTTTATCCATTAGCCAGGATGAAACAGGGAATTTTACCTGCGGAAATGCCCGGATAACCAGCCTCTACGTTGATGTAAACTACATGGACTTCGAATCACTCAGATGGATCATGCTACTGGCTCGGCAAGGATTGCCGGTTTGCCTGAAAAAGGAACCAACAGAGCCGGGGACGATGCTCTCTCCTCAATACCAGCAAGTGCTCAGCACGATGAAGTCGCTGCCAAACGTTTCTTCTGAACTGACAGCAATAGTACAGGAACCACCCCTTGTCGAAGGAACAGATATTCCAGAGTTCTGGTGCCGGGAAACAGCCGACGCGTTGTACATCTTTTTTGCAAATCCTAAAACCAAAGAGTTGAAATACCCGCTTTCCTATGGTCAATCTTATACTGAAACTACAGTTACCAGGGAGGTGACGGTCAATTACTCCGGGCTCTCCCTCAAATTGAACCTTGCCTTTGAGCCCTACCAGTCAGTTTTGATCAAAATCTCACCATCCGGTGAGATCGAGCCGGTCAACATCGTCTTTTTTCCGACACCACCCGGAAAAGCAGGAAATTAAAAGGATTTTGTTATTCCTGATATGTTCGTAATTTTGGGACTCTAAAACCCTTTTTATGGAGTTCGGTATCAACCTGCAAAGCATAATCCCCGTTAGAAAAGAACCTTCACACCTTACGGAGATGACTACTCAACTTTTATTCGGAGAACTTCTTCACATCTACGAGACGTATGATGGATGGCATCAGGTTCGTCTTGCCTGGGACAGCTATGAAGGCTGGATATCTGAGAAACAGGTAAGAATGATTGACGAACAGGAATTTCTCAGGCTATTAAATGCTGATACAGCCGTGGTGACGGATCTTGTCCAATTGATTGCAAACGAATCACAAAAGACAATGTTTGCAGTTCCCCTTGGTAGTTCCCTGCCGGGATTGGAGGGACAGTTTGTTACCCTTGCAGGGGAAAACTTCCGTTTTGAAGGACAAGTGTCCGGTACATCCGGGATCGAGGATATTGAGACAAACCAGGACAAAAAAGAGTTCTGCCATGACCTGGTTGAGGATGCCATGATGTACCTCCATGCACCTTACCTCTGGGGCGGACGTTCACCTTTTGGGATCGACTGTTCCGGCCTGGTTCAGATGGTTTACCGGTTAAGGCAGATCAAACTGCTCAGGGATGCGAGCCAACAGGCTACACAAGGTGAAGTTGTTTCCCTCCTTGACGAAGCCGAGCCGGGCGATATCGTCTTTTTCGACGACGATGAGGGCAACATTAATCACGTTGGTATTCTGGCCGACAGGTTCAGGGTGATCCATTCTTCCGGCAGTGTTCGTATTGATGCTATCGACCACCAGGGAATATTTGATGGGAAACAGGAAAAATACACACATAAACTGAGGCTTATTAAAAGGATAATTTAATCCTGATGTATCTCGCAGACCTTATTGCCCATGCCCTGCTGGATGCCAGTGTCCGGGTTATCAACTATGTCCCCGGTTATGGCGGAACAGCCATCTACAGGGCACTGGCACAAAAAACCGGAAAACCGGGCTTCATCTCGTTCCACGAAGAAGTGGCCTATACAGTTGCCCACGGATCCAGCCTGATGGGGAGCCGATCAGCATTGCTGTGCAAGACCCATGGGATCATGAAAGCAGCCAACAGCCTTTCCGACTCGTTGCAGTGTGGAACAACAGCCGGCCTGGTCGTGATCATCCCGGAAGACAAAGGCGGGACCCACTCCGATACCATCATCGAAACAAAACCATTCCTCGACGGGATCGGAATGCCAAACTTCTGGAGTTCACCGGAAACAATCTATGAAGACATTCACAGGGCGTATGAACTTTCTGAAAAATACCAGCTACCCTGGGGTGTTGTCCTCGATGCTGACGATTTCAATCATGATGTACCTTATATCGCCTGTTATTCAGGACCTACTAAAACATACTCCCGCAATGTAGTGCAACATGTTTTGTGTCCTCTTTTCAATCCATATCAGCGCAAAGTCTATGATGCCAGGATAAAGAACCAGGACTGGAGATCCATCCCTCCACCCCCGATCCCTACGATCCCGGATGCAACATCCGCAAACTGGAAACAAGCAGTTGAGACATACGAACCCTTTTTCCGGGTATATAAAAAGTACAGGGGCGATGTAGTAACCGGCGAAACCGGGATCTCCAGCCAGTACTGCGCTAATCCATGGAACTGCATCGATATAGTGACCTACATGGGGGGCAGTATTCCCCTGGCAATGGGAATCTCTCTTGCCGGCCGAAAAAACGTGTGGGCCATCATGGGCGATTTTTCCTTCATTTCTGCCGGGACATTGGCCCTGCTGGAAGTCAGCATGAGGAACCTTCCATTGAAGATGGTGATCCTAGACAACTGCAGCGCCGTCACCACAGGAGGTCAGGTGATCGATGCAACGGTGCTGGACCTTTGTCTCAGTCCCTACCAGAAACATATTATCCGTATCGACGACCCGCATGATTCTGCGAAACTGGAAGAGGCATTTATAAAGATGACGGAAACTGACGAAATGTCGATCCTGGTAGTGAACTTCAGGGATGCAGGGTAATTCTTTCGCTACTTTTTCGTTTTCCCACTCTGTGGTTTTATGTAGGGGTCATTGAAGATATATGTGAAGCGAAGTGAGATCACATTGTTAAATTGGTTTCTCGTCCAGACCTGATGGCCTGTTGCATTGGTAAAATCGCGTGTCCGGATGGGCACCATGGAATATGCGTAACGAACGTCAGCCCAAAGTTTTTTCCAAATGCGCACCCTGAAATCTGCCAGTACCTGGAAATCTGCCAGTGTATAAGGTCCCTGCAGGTTTGAAGAGGTTTTAATCCCATCTTCCCATTCAGCCACACCAACAAGCTGTCCGTAAGCAAATCCCAGCCCGGCAGCGATTATTTTTTTATCCGTGAAATGGAATATCAGGGGAACCTGGATATAATTCAGGTTCAATTTATATCCATAATATGACGCTGGCAAATTAGTGTCAGGGGCAACAGTATCAGGAATATACGTTTTCTCATATGCTCCGTTCATGGAGAATAGCAATTCCATTGTCACCGACCATTTCCCATCTTTTCCGAAAGGAAGAATAACAGAAGGGCCTCCGTTAAATCCTACTTTCTTAAATCCGTAAACCTCATCACCATCCACCTGGGAAAGATTGATCCCGGCAGAAAAAGCACCCAGGAACCGCTGCGAGAAGACCGGTTTTGTAAACAGGAGTGGTAAAAGAATTAATAAGAATAGCAGGTATTTATTCATATAACAGATCCTTATCTTATTCGTAATTCGATAATCGAATCATTCGTAATTCGTAAAACGTCTAATTCCCCTCGTTATTATTCATGCCTTTCATGGATAGCTGGATCCGCTTTCTGTTGATATCGACATCCAGTACCTCAACCATCACTTTCTGGTTGATCTTCACTACTTCATTCGGGTCCCTGATAAACCTGTCGGCCATCTGGCTGATGTGTACCAGGCCATCCTGGTGTACTCCGATATCCACAAAAGCACCAAAAGCAGTAATGTTGGTAATAATGCCAGGTAGTTTCATCCCGGGATGCAGGTCATTAATGGAATGAATGTTCCGGTCGAATTCGAAGACCTCAAACTGTTTTCTCGGATCGCGGCCGGGTTTTGCCAGTTCAGCAACAATATCCTGCAGGGTAGGCAGTCCGGTTTTTTCCGTTACATACTCTTTCAGGTGGATCTTCTGGCGCAGTTCAGCGCTGGAAATCAGTGCGGAGACAGAACAATTCAACCGTCTGGCCATTGTATCCACCACATGATAGCTTTCAGGATGAACGGCACTACCGTCAAGTGGATTTTCGGCTTCCCTGATACGCAGAAAACCTGCAGCCTGTTCAAATACCTTCTCTCCAAACCGTGGAACTTTAATAAGTTCCTTCCTGGATGTGAAAGGCCCATGTTCGTTCCGGTATCTGATGATGTTTTTCGCCAGGGCAGGTCCGACGCCTGAAACATACGTGAGTAACTGTTCGCTGGCCGTGTTCACCTCCACCCCAACCATGTTGACAGAGCTCTCCACGGTGTCGGCGAGACTTTTCTGCAGCGCAATTTGGTCAACATCATGCTGGTATTGGCCAACGCCGATTGATTTCGGGTCAATCTTCACAAGTTCGGCTAACGGGTCCATCAGCCTTCGTCCAATGCTGACCGATCCCCTGACAGTGACATCATAGTCGGGAAACTCCTGCCTTGCAACGGCACTGGCAGAATAGACCGAAGCGCCGCTCTCGTTCACCACGAGCGCGATCAGATCCGTATCGAATCGAATGGACCGGATCAGGCGCTCGGTTTCGCGTCCGGCAGTTCCGTTACCGATGGCAATTGCTTCGATTTTATACGCGTTGGCAAGTGATTTGATTTTATGAATAGATTCTTTTACCTCATTCTGTGGCGGATGGGGGTAGATGGTTTCATTATGCAGCAATTTCCCCTGGGCATCCAGACACACAATTTTACAGCCGGTCCTGAACCCGGGATCGATCGCTAGCACCCTTTTTTGGCCTAGCGGCGAAGCCATCAGCAACTGCCTCAGATTTTCCGCAAACACCCGGATCGCTTCCCCATCGGCCCTTTCCTTGCTCCATTGTCTCATTTCAGTTTCCATGGATGGGTAAAGGAGCCGCCTCGTACAGTCTTTTACCGCTTTGGCAACCATCTCCGAAGAGGAATTGCGGCCTTTGATGAACATCTTCTCAAGGATCTCCCTTCCTGCATCTTCTTCCACGCCGATGCCAACCTTCAGGAATTCTTCCTTCTCCCCCCGGAACATTGCCAGTATCCTGTGTGACGGAGCTTTTCGAAGCAGTTCACGGGAGTCAAAATAGGTTTCGAAATTAACACCCTCCTCCTCTTTGCCTTTTACAACTTTTGAAGTGATTACCCCTGTCCGCTGGAAGAGTTGTCTGATCCTTTTTCGTGCATAAGCATCCTCATTGATCCATTCTGCCATGATGTCGCATGCTCCCTGAAGCGCCTCCTCAACATCGTTCACCCCCTTTTCCAGTGACACATAAGCCTCAGCACGCCTCTCAATGTCATTATAATGTTGGGACATTACCATCTTTGCAAGTGGCTCAAGGCCTTTCTCACGCGCAATGCTGGCCCGGGTCCTGCGTTTCGGCTTATACGGAAGGTAGATATCTTCCAACTCGGCCATCGTGACAGCATCCTGGATTGCTTTTTCAAGCTCGTCAGTCAGTTTCTCCTGATCTGACAGTGATTTTAAAATGGTCTGTCTTCTTGCATCCAGATCCTTGAGTTGCTGCAGCCGGTCCCTTACACGGGCGATTACGGTTTCATCCATACTCCCGGTCATCTCTTTCCGGTACCTGGCGATAAAAGGGATCGTAGCTCCGCTTTCCAGCAACTGGACGGTATTTCGAATGAAAACTTCGGTAACACTCAGTTCGGAGGCAATGATCTGAGAATATGTTTCAATACTCATTTTACCAGGGTAACTGTTCCTTTCAATACCACATCGCCATTGGTGATGATATCTTCACCCAGAAAACCAACCTGAAGGATCCATACATAGGTGTCTGCCTCGGCCAGCTGATTCTTTATCGTCCCGTCCCATCCCTTGTCAATATCCGCGGATTCAAAAACCATCTGGCCCCATCGATTGTAAATATACATTTTAAAGTTGATATCCCTGTATAATCCCACCACCCGGAAAATATCGTTGAGCCCGTCGCCATTCGGCGTAAAAGCATTCGGAATGTAGTATTCAAACACCTTGACATAAACCGAATCAACATTGGTACAGCATTCCCAGTCCTTCACTTCAACCCAGTAATCGCCCAGGGTATCGACAGAGATTCCCTGGGTTGTCGAAGAGGTGGACCAGAGGTAGGACTGCATATTGTCATTTGCCCATAGGGTGATTGTTGAGCCGGTATACAACAGGATCGTATCTCCCAGATTTATCATTGGTAACGGGTGGATCACCACCGTACCGGTGTCAGAAAATGTCTCGCCGTTGAAATCCTCCTGCAGGATCACCGTGTATGTCCCTGGCTGTGAATATGCATGTACCGGTTCAATATCGGTCGATGTAGCTCCGTCCCCAAAATCCCAGAAAACCTGATCAATATTGTCGGTATTGGTAATATGGAAGCGTGTGACATCCAGGAAACAGCAGCTGTCGTAAGTAAATACAGGGATATCGACATATGTTTGTACAATATTTGGAAGGCTGTAGATCCCGTTTCGTCCTTCCAGGGCAAACCGGCTTCCGGGAACATTTTCCAGAGAATTGTAGTTACATCCTGTTCCAGGGCGGGTAGGGTTGTAAATCACATCAAGCGAGTCGTTCTTTGAGAGAAGATTGATGGTTCGGGAGATGTATATGTGACCGTCAGGTCCGAGTTGCATAGCTCCAAGCCGTATCCCCTTGGTTGAGTCCACCACTGCAGGATTAGCAAGACCGTTATCCAGGTCAAACTGCAGAATATATGATGGAATGGAAGGGGGGCCGTTCCCGATGATCTGGAGAAGGGTTGAATAGAGCATCTTACTGTTCGGGGAAAACTCAATCCCATAAGGACTTATCCCTGTTTGCGTCGTTGTGAACGTATCCCTGAAGGAGACTGCTCCTGTAACGTTATCGAAATCGAAGAGTTCAATTTTGTTGCTTCCGGTAATCGCCAGCGCAATCCTGCTTCCATCCGGAGAAGCTTTCATATATCCGATGGCATTGACCTGCTGGCTATATCCGCCTCCATGTACACTGCCTGCCGGGCTGATAACGGGAGCCATTAATTCTCCCTGGGTCAGAAGCCATGCATAAAACTCGTCTGAATCCCACCTGTGGGCGATCACCCAGTAATCTGTTCCATTTGAATGCTTTACCGAAGTGATCTTCTGGCATGCAGGCTTAAGGAGTTCAAGGTTAATAAATGCTTCGGCATCACCCATCCCGCCTCGCAGCCTCATATCCACAATCGTATAGTTGATCCCCCTTGTGGTATAGGTGTTGTCGGGCATAAAGGCCAGAACATCCACGGTAAAGACATAGTAAAGGCTATCGGGACCGGGACGGGGAACAACGATGCACGGCTGCGTTACCCCAACATCACCGAATAACTCCGTGGCTCCAGGCATCAGGTTGGAAGCCCTGTCCCAAACCTTCCGGCCGTTGGTAAAAAACAGGAGATTCCCCGTGCTGTCACTCATCACACCACTGGCTTTATACGCGGTCATAACGTCCTGATCGGTAAGAACCATGGCTGCTCCTGAATTGAAGTCAATCCCGGCATGCTCCCCGAAATACCAGATATGTGCCTGTTTTTGTGATCTTGGGCAGTTGTTCTTTTCGGGAGGTGTATAAATAGATTCCTGTGCCATGATAAGTTCAGGGCACAGGGAAAAAATGAAAAAAAATATTTTCAGGATAAAAAACCGGATTCGTCCCACTTAATTGATGATTAGTTTTTGAGTAAGCACCTTATTCCTGCTCCCGATCTTCAGGAAATAGACTCCCCGTGGGAGCCATGAAAGATCTTTTTTCAAGCGTTCATTGCCAATGGTAAGCCTTTCGACGGTATACGCCGCGACCTGCTGTCCATACGTGTTCATGACAGTGAGCCTGAATTCGTCAGGAATCTCCATCCTGTTGATGTTAATCATTCCAGATGAAGGATTTGGAAAGATTTCAATCCGGGATTCTGCTCCCGCCTGATCAATTCCGACACAGGCGTTGAATGAAAAAATCACGTTGATGTCTGCAAGAGTAGTGCAGCCATCGGTGTTTGTCACTTCAACAGAATAGGATTGAACATCATACCCTATCCCCGTAGTGTTGACCTGGATGGTTTGGGTGTTTGCTCCGTTTGACCACAGGAACGAGGCGCCTGCGTTCTGTGCATCCAGTGTGACAGTATCATAGATGCAAACATTGGTGTCAGGCGGACCCAGGTAGATCTCGGGCTGAGGATAGATACTCGCAACGGTGCTTCCATACGCTGTGTTGTAACCATCAAACACGGAAACGGTATATGTCGTATGGATCACCGGTATTGCAATTGGATTCGGATCTGTGGAGGTAAATCCTGCCGGGTCTGAACTCCAGGTGTACTCATAGAATCCCACATTCCCACCTCCGGCCGCGGCATACAGTTGAACCGTGTCTCCCAGGCAAATCCAATCCGGGGTGGCGACAGGATTCGCAGTGAGGGCGCCTCCTGTAACATCTACTGTTACGTTCTCCTGGTTCTCACTGACGCAGTTGGTCACCAGGTCTGTCACGGTCAGGGAGTAGACCGTTGTAGCGGTAAGGTTTGCGGTTTGCGGATTCTGTACGTTTGCATTTACAAGCATTCCTGCCGGCGACCAGGAATAGAAGTAGTTGCTGGTTCCGCCGGTTACTGATCCATTCAGGAATGTGTAAGTTCCATAGGGGATCGACGTGTTTATCCCGGCATTGGCCAGTGGAGAGGCTATCACAGTCACCGTCGTTTCTGTCGATGAGGTGTTGTAGCCATCATTTACTGTCACATGATAGGTTGACGTCACCGTTGGCTGAACGACAGGATTTGGCAACGTGGAAGAAAAACCGTTGGGACCTGTCCACTGGAACGTGTAGCTCCCTGCCCCCCCTGAACCGATAGCATTGAGCTGGGAATTTGCTCCCTTGCAAATGGCTGAAGGGGTGGCCACCGCGTTCACCGCCAGCGCTCCGCCGGCAATGTTGACGGTAACAATATCGTTTCCCTGGCAGGCTGCCGAATCGTCGGTAACAGTGAGCGTGAACAGTGTAGTGGCGTATAAATTCACCGTCACCGGGTCCTGCACGTTGGGATCAATGAGTTTATTTGCCGGCTCCCAGTGATAATTATACGAACCACTGCCGCCGGTACAATTGCCATAAAGGGTAGTGTAGACACCGTTTGGAATGGTTATATCGTCTCCGGCATCCGCCTCAGGAAGGTAAATAATTGCAGTGGTCTCACTCGTATCAGCAGCCGGCTGGCCATTAACGGATATAGTCAGGAAATACACCCCGGCATTGGCCGGCGTGGCATTCGTGATCGTTGGATTCTGCTGGCTGGAAGTGAACCCGGCCGGGCCCCACCAGGAATATACAGCATTGTTTACAGGTTCAGCTGAAAGCTGCAGGGTTTGTCCGGAACATATCGGGCTGTTGTTTGTTGCCGGTGGTGGGAGAATGGTGCAATCCGTTGTTCCGGTCCCTCCGGTCTGAAGGAAGATGATATTGCAGGGCTGGTTTGAGTAATTTGTGATTACCAGCATATAGTACTGCCCGGTCTGCGCGTTCGGGATATCACAGATTTCCTGCCAGGAGGTTGAGTAACTGCAGTCGACTACTTTGGCTGCAGTAAGATCGTTGCAGCAGTTTTGTGATGTGAACGGACCCCAGCAACAGAAATCAATATCCTTCTGAGGTTCACTGTGCATGGTGATGATGATACTTCCAGGGTTGTCAACCTTCATGTAATACCATGCCGGGTTGGGGCGTGTGGTCAGACAGGCGTAATATGGTCCTGGCTGCCCGGCTCCGGCATTGACACCGGCAGGAAAGGTATATGTTGATCCGGTGCAGAAGGGATCTGCGTTCTCGCAGAGGTTATTCGGGCCTGGCAGCTGAGCAAAGACACCTGAAAGACAAAAGGCCAGGGATACGAGAAGTGGAACAGTTCGTTTCATGTTTTTTTCCCTTTGTCATTTATATTTATCATGTATACCCATCCATTCCGCTTTCTCATCCTCCGTCATCTCTTCAGATCTCTTAAAGGTTGATGTTTTTAAGGCATCCATTTCATCCAGAACCTGCTCTTCACTATAGATGCGCTTAGACAGGAACCAGAACCGATCCAGCTCAATCGCTGAATCGATGGTTACGATAATAGCATCTTGAAATACGAGGTTCAAAAACCAGATTTTTTCAAACCTCGTCTGGAATTTTGAAAAATCTGCCAAAAAATAATGGTTCGATTCATCAGAAGCTGCAAGAACCGCAAACCGGTCGTTGAACTCAAGCTTATCAAATTTTGCCCTGAATTCAGGGTTCGAAGGGTCAATTGGCAGGACTGAAACCTCCTGTGCCATGATGTTGCCTGCAAACCAATATGACAACACCATCACTATGACCGTTAAAAATCGTTTTCTTGTCTCCATGGTATGATCCCGCATTTGGTTCATTCTAACACAACCTTTCTTATCACCGATTCTTTGTCTCCAGTTATTCTGACCAGGTATACTCCTCTTGGGAAACCCGTTAGGTCATATTGACCCGTAAAAGTTCCTGGGTCAGATGGATCCAGACTTTCACTGATGAGTTCCTGTCCTACTAAAGAAAATAAGGAGAAGTGTATTCTCTCCCTGACCGGGCTGATAGTGAGTGTAAGGATTCCGGTAGTAGGATTGGGATACAGCTTTGTTTCCATATCCATGATCTTTTCTTCCAGACCGGTACAGGCTGCAAAGGTAAAAATTACATTTATAATCGCAGAATCTGTACAGGCAAATTCGTTAACAACTTTCACTGAATAGGTTTGCAAGTCATACCCGATGCCTGTCGAACTTACTTTAATGGTGCGGGTTGTAGCTCCGTTTGACCAATACCAGATAGCTCCGGGGTTTCCGGCGTCCAATACCACTGTGTCGAAAATGCATATCATTGTGTCGGGGGGGCCCAGGTGAATCTGCGGCTTCGGATTTACGATCACATTCACATTCCCGGAGACAATGTTGAAACCATCATTCACGGTTACATAGTAGCTGGTGGTCTCCATCGGATTCACGACCGGACCTGGATCTGATGATGTAAAACCCGCCGGAACCGAAGTCCACGAGTATGTGTAAATTCCGGTACCGCCACTGGTCATGGGTGCCAGTTGGGTGGAGACGCCCTGGCAGATGACAGCTGGCAAGGCAATCGGGGTGACAGAAAGAGGGCTGCCGGTAACAGTGACGAGCACATCATCCGGAGAACTCTGACATCCAGTAGCCTGGTCTGTTGCTCTCAGCGAAAACATCGTGGTAACCTCCAGGTTATTCGTTGCCGGCTTTTGAAGGGTGGAAGAAAATCCCGGCGGATTGGAACTCCATCGCCAGTTGTAATTTCCTGATCCCCCGGAGGCTGATCCGTTCAGTGTCGTGTACGTTCCAAAAGGGATGCTGATATCGGGACCAGCCTGCGCTGCAGGAAGCGGATGTACAGTCACTGATGTAGAATTGTTGCTTGTGCTGAAACCGTCGGCAATTGCAACATAATAAACCGTGTTGCTGACAGGAAATACCAGGGGATCGGGAAGGGTTGAACTGAATCCGGGTGGAATGGAGCTCCATGAATAGGAATAATTGCCACTTCCGCCTGTACCTGTTGCCAGGAGCTGAACAGAGGCGCCCTTGCAGATGGTTCCGGGATCTGCAGATGCTGTAACACCAAGAGGACCCCCGATAACAGAAATCAGAACCTCGTCCACATCAGCGCAGCCAAGGTTGTCTGTAACGGTAAGTGAAAACTCAGTGGTTGCACCCATGTTGATGGTCGTGGGATCCTCTACGTTAGGATTGACCAGCAGGGAAGCCGGTTCCCAGTGAAATGACAATGGTGCGGCACCGCCCGTGGAAGAACCATTCAGTGTAATGATTGCCCCATTCGTAACCGTTGTATCATTGCCCGCTCCGGCTACCGGGGCATTGATCCCGGAAAGTTGGAATGGATAACTCTCGTATAGCGCAACATTTGCGCAGAGGTCACGGATATCTCCAGCAATAGTCAAGGTGTAATCACCTGCCAGAACGGGAAGATCCTTATTGAACGGCGGACCGTTGGTGAGGCTCGGACCGTTACAGTTGCTCAGGTTTCCCAATGTTGTGTTGATGCCGGTCGGGCCATTATAACCGAGATTTCCATAGGAATTGCAACTTACCTGAAGGTTCACTGCCTGGGGATATAGCTGGGAACAATCGGCATCAGTCATATTGAAAACAGACCAGTCATAATCGTTGTTGGAATTATTCGGGGTGAGCGTAAACCGGAGTATCCCGCTGCTTTGGACCGTAAAAACATAAAATACATCATTTTGTTCACCATCCATGCATAGCGGACATAAGCTGTTGTTGTGGATCTCAGGGCATACATTGCCACATCCGGTGTACGAATTGAAAGTGGAGTAGACGGGCTGGCATACGGGAATTGCTCCCAGGCAATCCTGTTCATTGGGCGGGAGAATAACCTCTTGTGCATCAGACAGCATGGGGAAAAGGGACAAAACCAGAAGGCCTGTAATAAAACTTACTAACAATTTTCGGGTTGATTCAGGACGCATTAGGGTGGTATGTCTGGTTGTACAAATATACAACTATTTACCAACCAGATGCTAACACATCGATGATGTGAATGGTCTTGACAGGTATGTTATGTTTGTCGATGTATCCCTGGAGGTGCATCAGGCAGGAGGAATCCGTCGAAATAATGTATTCGGCTCCGGTTTCCACAGCATGCTTGACTTTCTGTTCGGCCATCGCGGTGGAGATAGGTTCAAATTTTACCGAGAATGTGCCGCCAAAGCCGCAACAAACATCATGATCCTTCATCTCACGCAACTCAAGACCTTTTACATGAGAAAGAAGCCGGAGCGGTTCATCTTTCAAACCGTACTCCCTCAAAGAAGCACAGGAACTGTGGTAAGTAACAACATGTTCGAACGTAGCGCCAACATCCTCTTTCTCCAGGATATTGACCAAAAAATCGGTAAACTCGTAGATGTTCTTACGCAATTGTTTGTATTCGTAGTGATACGCGGTATTATGAAACAGCATCGGGAAGTAATTCCTGACATATCCGATGCATGATGCCGAAGGGCCAACAATTGGCCGGTCGTTCGGAAAATCCTTTATGAACTTCTCGCCCATCTCTTTGGCTTCATCCCAGAAACCACTGTTGAACGCCATCTGTCCGCAGCAAGTCTGGTTCCCGTTATAATGTGCCGAAATCCCAAGTTTCTCAAGAACTTTCACCATGTTCATCCCCGTCTGTGGGAAGACCTGATCGATGAAGCAAGGGATGAAAATATCGACGAGCATGTTTTTTCAAATTACGATTTACGAATTACGATTTTTGGATTTAAAGACTGAAGATTTCTGATTTTATTGGGTAAAGCGAATATCACCAAACTGAAGTCAAAAGTATAAAAATAAATTCATGTCGTTCACATTCCTGTTCATTCTTGTTCATTAATTGAAAATCCCACCTTCTCCATCTCCTCCCAGAAGCCAGGGTAGGATTTTGAGACGACGGAGGGATTGTTGATGCGGATGGCTCCTGTTTTAAGCGACAGCGGAGCGAATGCCATCGCGATCCGGTGGTCATTATACGTTTCAACAAGGACAGGATCTGGGTCAATTCCGTTGTCCCGGAAGTTTGAATGGATCGGTTTTCCGGCTATCGTTTCTATGATACCATCAGCCGGAAGCAGGATCCGCCGGCCTATCCGCTCTATCTCCCTGTCCAGGGCTTGTATCCTGTCACTCTCCTTGATCGCCAGATGATGGAGTCCCGAAAAACGCGCGGGTAGTCCAAGTGCGGCATAAGATACGATCAACGCCGGGGCCAGATCGGGGTAAGCGGAAAGGTCGAAGGACAAAGGACGAGATGACAGGGACGAGGTTCGAGGGTCGAGAGTCGGGGATTGAAAAGTATTAACATCAGACTGAGAACCGTCGGTTCTTCCCTGTTCCTTGTTCCCTGTGCCCTGTCCGCTGTGCCCTGTCCGCTGTGCCCAATGCCCTGGACCCTGTTCCTTTTTTAGCGTAATCCCTTCAGGATAAAACCTTGTTTTCACTCCCAGAGAACTGAAAAAATCTGCGAGAACGGAGTCTCCCTGGAGAGAGTTATTCCACAATCCCGGAAGCCTGATCTCCGCGGAGTCGGCCAGAGCAGCCGCTTCATACCAGAAAGAAGCAGATGACCAGTCGGACTCAACTGAAAAAGATCTGCCATCGACTTTTCCCGGTTGATAGTTTCCTGGCCTGACGATGACAGAATCTCCCTTCAGGTCAATATGTGCGCCAAACTCCCTCATCAAACTGACAGTCATTTCCACATATGGGGACGAGACCTTTTCTCCGGTAAGTCTGACAGTCAGGCCTTCGGTCAGGGTAGGCGCGATCATGAGCAGGGATGATACATATTGACTGCTGACAGAGGAATCTACCGAAACTTTTCCTCCCTTTAAAGCTTGTCCCGTGATTCGTATCGGAGGGTAACCGGGCGTGCCAAGATAGCTGATGGAAGCCCCAAGGCTACGCAGTGCTTCTACCAGTATCGCAACGGGACGTTTTTCCATCCTTTCACTGCCATGAAGGATCCAGGTGCCAGGTTTATGCGCCAGATATGAAGTAAGGAAACGTAAAACGGTTCCTGCATTCCCGCAATACAGCGTGGCAGGGGAAATTTCCGGATTAAAAGATGCTCTGTTGACAGTCTCAATCTGCTCCAGTAATTCCTGAAATAAACAGGTATCTTCGGCCGCTGAGAGGTTTTTAATCCGGGTATCACCTCCTGTCAACGCACATAGAAGTAACAGCCTGTTGCTGATACTCTTGGATGACGGAAGAGCGATCTCTCCGATGAGGTTACGATTCGATCCTGAAATTGTATAAAAAGCCATACATGGCATCAAAGGGTGTAATACTTTCCAAAGGCATCACGAATCTGATCAGGAGTACATACCTGGTTAATCTTGCCTTTTCCCAGGCCTGAAAGGAGGGTGAAACGAATCTCCTGTTGCCTGTTTTTTTTATCGTGCTGCATCATGTCCATGCGCACTGCTTCATCCTCCCGCTGAAGAGGCAGCTTCCCGAATCCTTCAATAATCCATCTGCGGATCTCTTCAAGATGCAGAGGATCAAGTCCGGATTTCTGAACTGAAAGAAATCCCTCACAGAGCATCCCTGCTGCCACTGCATCACCGTGAAGTACAGGAGTCTCCCGCCTCAGGGCCAGTGATTCAATGGCATGGCCGATGGTATGTCCAAAGTTGAGAAGCTTACGGCTGTTATGCTCAAACGGATCGTGTCGTACAATCTCAAGTTTGATCCTCATAGTCTTCAGCAGAATATCTTTCCAGAGATTGTCGGAGAAAGGGGTATCAAGAATGCGTGCCAGCGGCTTCCTTGATAGCCATCTCCAGAATTGTTCATCACGGATCAGGGCTGTTTTTGCGACTTCAGCCAATCCTGAACGAACATGGTCTACGGGCATGGTTTCCAGAAAACCAGGCCAGATATAAACCCCCTTCGGGTTGTAGAAAGTGCCTATCTGGTTTTTCAGGACATCCATATTTACAGCGGTCTTACCTCCAAGAGAAGCATCTACCTGCCCTATCAGGGTTGTAGGGAGGTGGATGGTATCCATTCCACGGTGAAAGGATGACGCAACGAAACCACCAAGATCGGTTACAACGCCACCTCCCAGGTTGATCAGGAGTGAAAACCTGTCAGCCTGCCGAGCCGCCATCTCTTTCCACAGGTACTCTGCAGTGCGTAGGTTTTTCACCTCTTCTCCGCTGTCAACTGTCAGCATTGAAGCGCTCTCCAGTTCAGGGATATGTGAAAGAAGTTCAGGAAGACAAAAACGCTGGGTATTCGTATCCGTGAGGATAAAGATTTTTGATTTCAGCCTTATATACCGGTGCAACTCTTTATGGAGTTGCGCAAAAATCCCGTCGCCAACAACGACAGGGTACTTTGAAGTATTAACGGTTCGTATTGAAAACTTCATTGTTAACGGAAAGCGGCCATCAGGAGATCAATATCCTGGAAAGGCAGGTTAAAGGTTTTGCTAATGGCCAGGTTGGTGACGGTGCCGTTAAACAGGTATACTCCCTGCCTGACTCCATAATCCTTCTTGATGAGAGATTCGATACCTCCCTCCGAGCAAATGTCGAGAATAATGGGGACGAAGATATTGTTGAGTGCCTGCGATGCAGTATGAGGCACCCGGGAAGCAATGTTGGGCACACAATAATGGGTTACCCCGAATTCTTTAAATACAGGCTGCCGGTGTGTTGTGGGCCTTGATGTCTCAAAGCAGCCACCCTGGTCGATGCTTACGTCGATGATGATCGATCCGTCCTTCATATGTTTGATCATGTCGCCGATGATCAGGCAGGGTGATTTTCCTCCGGGAGAGTGAACGGCACCGATCACCACATCGGCAGTTTTCATAGACTCAAGCAACACCTTGGGATGAAGTATCGAGGTAAATATCCTGACTCCCAGGTTATTCTGCAGCCGGCGAAGACGGTAAACCGAATTATCGAAAACCTTTACCAGAGCGCCCAGTCCTATCGCTGAGCGGGCAGCAAACTCCCCGACTGTGCCTGCACCAATGATCATTACCTCGGAGGGACCGATCCCCGTAAAACCCCCGAACATCTTCCCCCGTCCGAAGTCGGGGCTGGAAAGATATTCCGCTGCAATAAAAATAGACGTGCATCCTGCTATTTCACTCATCGCCCTGACTACAGGGAACGACTGTGTCTTGTCACGGATCAGCTCATAGCCAAGAGCAGTAACTTTTTTATTCATCAGTGTCCTGAAATAACTCTCCTTCTGGACAGCCATCTGAACTGCCGAGATCACGGTTTGCCTTGGCCGTATCATTTCCATCTCGGCGGATCCCGGAGGAGCGACCTTGAGGATGATATCAGATTTGTAGACCTCTTCCGGTGAATAGACAATTTGTGCTCCCGCTTCACTGTATTCGTGGTCAGGAAAATGGGAAATCACTCCTGCGCCTGTTTCAACCAGGACATGGTGCCCCTGGTTCGTAAGAAGCGTTACCCCGTCAGGAACAAGTGCTACGCGTGTTTCTTCCAGTGTTATCTCCTTTGGGACACCAATAGTCAATTGGCTCTTCCTGCGTGACACTTCAAGCATTTCCTCCTGAGGCATCAGGCGTTCGGCTGTAGAACGCCTGGTAAACTCCGATAACGGATCTTCCATAACGGAAAATTTTACACGAAGATACTATAAAAAAATAAGTATGACAGTATGGGAGTATGAGGGAATGAGAGTATGAGGGTCTGGGTAATTCACCATTTATGGTCTCGGACACACCGATAAAATAGGTTGAAAAAATAAAAAGATACATTCATAATTGTTATTTTTGCGGCCACACATCGTGCTCCAAATCACATCTAAACCCAACTGAAATCACATGAGTGACACTTACATGCAAAGAATTTCAGGGCTTTCAACCCTGGTCGGGAATACTCCCATGCTAATGATCGATTTCACGTACAGAGGTGAGAGACGTAAACTTTATGCCAAAGCCGAAAACCTGAACATGACCGGTTCTATAAAAGACCGGATGGCTATACATATTCTGCGAAGGGCAATTGACACAAAGAAACTGAAACCCGGGGATACCATCATTGAAGCTACGAGCGGAAACACCGGTATCGCTATCGCTGCCATCGGACGCGCCCTGGGTCATCCCGTCACCATTTTCATGCCTGACTGGCTGAGCAAAGAACGTATAAACCTGATCAAGAGTTTTGGCGCGACGATAAACCTGGTCAGCAAGGAGGAGGGCGGTTTTCTTGGAAGTATTGATATGGCGAACCGCCTCGCCGCATCACTGGGTGGAGCGTTTCTCCCTCACCAGTTTGACAATAACGACAACGTGGAGGCACACTACCTGACTACCGGTCCTGAGATCTGGTGGCAGCTTCATTACCGCGGGCTCAAACCCGACGCATTTCTGGCCGGAGTAGGTACAGGGGGAACAGTTATGGGTGTTGGAAAATTCCTGAAGGAGAAAGATCCCCAAGTCAGGATACATCCCCTGGAACCTTCCAATTCTCCTACCCTGTCAACTGGCTGGAAAGTCGGAAAACATCGAATCCAGGGGATCTCGGACGAATTCATCCCCTCCATCTGCGTACTGGATGACCTTGATTCCATCGTGGCCGTGGACGACGGCGACGCAATCATCATGGCACAGAAATTGGCAGAAATTGGAATCGGAGTCGGCATCTCATCGGGAGCCAATTTCATCGGCGCATTGATGCTTCAGAATGAGATGGGAGCAGGATCAGTGGTGGCCACCGTTTTTTCTGACTGCAATAAAAAGTACCTGAGCACCGACCTGATGAACAAAGAACCTGTGAAAGAGGGATTTCTTTCGCCGGATGTGGAAATCATTGCCATTCAATCGTTCAAGCGGGTTTGTTATCTTTGCTGTGA
>Ga0172368_10002656_pt1 | contig 22436 bp, 23 predicted proteins | sample Lak11m_FD_114540 | JGI IMG/M metagenome (GOLD analysis project Ga0172368, IMG submission 114540) | Freshwater microbial communities from Kabuno Bay, South-Kivu, Congo - kab_022012_11m | ecosystem: Environmental > Aquatic > Freshwater > Lake | place: Democratic Republic of the Congo: South-Kivu...
CCCCGTGCCCGGGATCAATGACAACGGTCATCTCTTCGAGCCGCCGCCGGACGCGTACGAGATTGCCTTCAGGTTGCCGCGGCTGACCGGGCGACGGCTCGAAGAGATGACCGTTGTCATTGATCCCGGGCACGGGGGGCCGTCCGCGACAGGGTGCTCCGCTATGCACGGCGGCATGAGGGTCGCGGAGAAGGCGCTGACGCTCAAAATCGGGCGCAAGGTGCACGATCGGCTGTCGGCCCTGGGGCTCAACGCAATCCTCACTCGAACGGACGACAGCGCCGTGAGCCTGTCCGCCCGGCCTGAACTGGCAAACAACAACCTGGCCGATCTGTTCGTGAGCATTCATGTTGACGACGCGCCCGGAAACCCGAACGCCTCCGGGACCACCGCCTACTATCACGGAGCAGACGAGAACAGCCGTGCCCTGGCGTTCGTCGTAGCGCAGGCCGTGTCGAGCGCAGGCGGCCTCCCGAACCGCGGCGCAAGGTCCGACCTGGAGCGGTTCGTGTCAGGCATGGCCGTTCTGCGGCGGGCGGAGATGCCTGCCATTCTTGTGGAGGTGGCGTTCATAAGCAACGGCGGGGATCGAGCCAAGCTCGTCACCGACGAGTTCCAGCGGACGGTAGCCGATGCGATAGCCAGGGGCGTATGCGCTTATGTGCAGGCGCGGCTTCCCGAGGCGCCGCCTCTGCCGGATCCGGAGGGCTAAGCATGCGCGCCCTCGGTGTGCTGGTCGTTGTGGTGGTGGCTGCCGGATTGGGCCTTTGGTTCGCGCTCGCGAGGCGACAGGTCGAAGGTCCTATATCCACCCGTCCACCCATGAGGCGCGATGTGCCGATGACAACCTCCGACGACGGCGCCAGAATCCAGAAAGGCTGCACAGACCTCGCGCTCTCGATCCGGGCCGCACTGAGCCGCGGCGGAGCGATTCCGGAGAGCACTCGGCTGCGACGGCTGACGCTGTCGGAGAACGGGGAATGTGAGGTCGAACTGAGCACCGAGTTCCTCGGCGTCAATGAGCGCGGCTCTACCGGTGAATCGGAAGCGCAGAACGCGCTTCGGAGCGCGCTGGCGCCGTTCGATAGAGTGACGAGCATGACGCTGGTTGTTGACGGCGCAGTCTTCGAGGGATCCCATGGCGGCGAGTGGCAGGGCATCGCCGTGAGGGGCGGCAACGCAGGAACGGACCCCGACCAGTGACGGGGCCAACCGGCCCCATCGGTGTCTTCGACTCAGGCGTGGGGGGCCTGACGGTAGTGTCGGCGCTCCTGCACAGGTACCCAACCGCTGACCTGCTCTACGTGGCGGATCAGGCTCACGTACCGTACGGCGGCCGGCCTCTGACCGAGGTTCGGTCCTTCGCGACCGGCATCACGCGTGCGCTGGTGGCCTGGGGATGTCGCGCCGTGGTTATGGCGTGCAACATATCGTCGGCGACCGCTCTGGCCGATTGCCGTTCTGAGTTTCCGGACCTGCCTGTAACGGGTGTGCTGGGACCTGCCGTGGAGGCGGCCCTTCGCGCTGCCGGCGGCCAGGCTGCCCCGCGCATCGGCGTGCTTGCCACTGAGGGGACCGTGGCGACCGGGGCGTACCCCGCGATGCTCAACTCCGCATGCCGAGGCGCGCTCGTGACCCAGGTCGCGTGCCCGGATCTGGTCCCCCTGATCGAGGACGGCCTCAAGGACCCGGAGCTAGTGCGCCGACGATGCAGTGAGTACCTTAGGCCGCTGTCAAGTGCGGGCTGCTCAGCGATCGTTCTGGGATGCACACACTACCCGCTAGCCCTGGACTGCCTCCGCGCAGCAGCATCCGGGCTCTTCCAGGCTGTCCCGGCCTTCGTGGACCCTTCGGACGCGATCGTGGATGAGCTTGAGGGACTCATTCCGCTGGGTGCGGGGTCGGCTACGGTCCGCCTGCTTACCACCGGCGATCCCGGGCGCTTCGAGGCGCAGGCGGGAGTCTGGCTGGGCGGACGGCGCTTCGTGGTCGGAAGCGCTCAGTGGCAGGGATCAGACCTCAGGCGCTAGCCTCCGAGGTCGGGCCTGTCTCGCGACCTCGGCGAAGGGTCAGCACCGGGAGTTCGGGCCGGCAACGCAGCCTCAGCGGCCAGCCTGACGTACCCAGGCCCCGCGACACGTAGAGAGCTCTCGGTCCGCGCGACAAGCCCGCCGCGATCGCAAGATCCTCTGCGCTGTAGTAGCCTGATATGAGACCCACTCGATTGTGGGTGTGGTCGGATACCCAGCCTATCCCTGGGAGCAGTATCTGCCCGCCATGCGTGTGGCCTGCGAGCACAAGGTCGGCTCGCCTGCCGTCGAACTCGAGGACACCCTCCGGGGAGTGGACGAGCACGAGCGTCCATCGGGACGGTTCCGCTGTGCTGAAGGCCGCTGCCGCCCGGCTATGGCCCGAGTGCGGGTCATCCAGCCCCACGACCTGGAGCTCGACCTCGCCGAGCCGGAGCACGTCGCACTCATTGATGAGGACGCGTATGCCACGCGCGTGTAGTTCCTGCCGCAGGGCCCTGGTGTTCACTCGTAGCTTGTGCTCGGCGTTGCCGAGCACGGCGACAGCCGGAGCGATGGTGCCTTCGAGATCATCAAGCCATCTTGCCAGGGCCGAGACGCCCCGGGGGCCGTGGATCAGGTCGCCTGTGATCGCGTAGAGGTCGGCTCGGACCGATCGGATGGCGTCGGCAACGGCGCCGCTGTTTCGCGGGTCCGATGTGATGTGCAGATCGGAGATGTGGCAAATGACGAAACCGTCGAGCTCGGGCGGAAGGTCCTCGCTATGGACGGTTCGGTGAACCACCTCGACGCGCTCGGGCTCTATCCGGCGCATGTGTCTGAAGAGGACAGCGACCCCGGCCGCAGCGAGCGCAAAGAGGGCCCAGACCGGCCAGCTCACCTCTGTTCCCTGCGGGTGGCGACGCAGACCACGGAGACCCCGAACGGGAGGTCGGCGCGCCGCAGCCAGGCGTTCTCTGCATTCAGGATGCGGATCAGCAGCCGGTTGACCATACGCGGCACAGGCTTCACGCTGGACCTGGGCTCGATGTCAGATCGCTCGCGCCTCCGAACGAGCCAGACAAGGGGGAACAGGGCCGTCATTGCGTAGCTTAAGCGCGAGACGCCTAGCCCGTTGGCCTCCACGAGTGCCCTGAACTCGCGCGCCGTGTACCGGCGGACGTGCATCAGCGCAAGGTCGTGGCCGCTCCACAGGAAGCGGTATGCCGGTACAGTGGCGAACAGGCACCCGCCGGGCCGAAGGACGCGGGCGAACTCCCGAACCGCCGCAGCATCGTCCGGGATATGCTCCAGCAGATCGAGCGCGACAACCGCATCGAAGGACTCCGGTCCCAGCGGAAGCCGGATGGCGTCAGCGCAGCACATGCGCTTCAGTCCGCGGCGCTTGCTGAAGCCCAGGGCCAGTCCGCTTAAGTCGGTTGAGACGACGTTGCCCAGAGCCGCCAGTTCGGACGACATCGCGCCTGTACCGCACCCAACATCGAGAATGGAGAGCGCACGCTGCCCACCGAAGCGGGAGCGGATCAAGTCGAGGACGAGCCGTCTCCTCCCGATGAACCACCAGTAGGTGTCTTCCTGCGAGTACATCCGCTCATACTCGGCGGGGTTCATGGGGCGTGCACGGTGCAGTACGCTATCGTGCGACGGTTGTCTGCGAAGCGGCCTTGGGGAGTAGATAACGGGTGGTCCGGATGCGGATCAGCGTCCGGAGCATGCGCGGGGCGTCCCTCCACAGTCTGACCTTGCTGCCTTCCTGGTGGCGCCACCGTATGGGCACTTCGGCGATCTGGTAGCCCAGCCTGCGGGCGAGATAGAGGACCTCGACATCAAAGGAGAAGTTGTCTATCGTGCACAGCGAGAAGACCGCCGAGGAGGCGGCTGCCGTGAAGAGCTTGAAGCCGCACTGTGTGTCTCGAATGCCCGGCACGGCGACGGCCTGAACGCATCGGTTGAACAGCTTCCCGCCAAGCTCGCGCAGCGCGGACTGGCGCCGTTCCAGGCGTGCTCCCGGAACGTCCCGAGAGCCGATGGCAACGTCAGCCCCGTGCATTACGGCCTCCAGGAGGTGTTCGAGTTCTTCGATCGGTGTAGCGAGGTCGGCGTCGGAGAAGAGGACGTATTGCCCCGTCGCACGGAGCATGCCATAGCGCACGGCATGGCCTTTGCCGCGATTCGGGGTGTAGCTGAGCACCGTCACGGCGCCCCCCGCCCCGGCTTCGCCGGAGATCCGGGCGGTGCGATCGCTGCTGCCGTCATCAACGACGGTAACATCGTGCGAATAGGGCTGGTCGGCCAGATAGGAGCACACGCGTGCGAGCGTGGCCCCTATTCGATCAGCCTCGTTGTAGGCCGGAATGACTACGGAGAGGAACGGCCCTTCCTGCGTTCTATCGTGCATTGACGCGCTCAGACTGTACTCCATCGGGCTCCGTGCGAGTTCCCACGCGTGCATTATAGCAGTCCCGCATACCCGTGAGGCGGGCCGCCTCGGCCGCCCCATGATCACCGCCGGGGCGCCGAGCGTCGCGCAGGTATAATGCTCGCCGTTGCCTCAGAGGCGAAAGGGCGAACGACGATGCACCTGATCGTTGGGCTTGGCAACCCGGGATCCCAGTACGCAGCAACCAGGCACAACGTGGGCTACGGCGTCGTGGACCTGCTTGCCGGAAGGCATGCAATCTCCATGCGGCGGCTGTTCTGCCGAGCCATGGTCGGCAGCGGCGCGGTTTGCGGGCGCCGGGTCCTTCTGGCAAAGCCCGTGACGTTCATGAACCTGTCCGGGCAAGCCGTTTCGGGATTGGCGCGTTACTACAACATGGAGGCCGCGCGCATCTGGGTGGTCGTTGACGACGCGGCTCTCCCGCTGGGCAGACTACGTCTGCGGCTTCAGGGCTCAAGCGGCGGGCACAACGGGCTGGCCTCGATCGAGTCGCATCTGGGCACGCGTGGCTATCCTCGCGTGCGGATAGGCATCGGCAACGCAGCCGACGGCGACCTCGTGGATCATGTGCTCAGTCGCTTCGGGCCCGACGAGAGGCGGGCAGCGACGGCAGCGATGGAACTGGCCGCTGACGCGGTCGAAATGGGTCTCTCGGAGGGCTTTGATGCCGCGATGAACCGGTTCAACGGTCTGGGCGCGAACGAGCAGGGGATTGCGGGGGCGCCAGATGCATAAGTCGGGGTGGCCGGATTCGAACCGGCGACCACTCGCTCCCAAAGCGAGTGCGCTACCGGGCTGCGCTACACCCCGATCACGTCCATTATGCGGCGGGCAGCACCGCTGAGTCAATGGACACCGAGTGGCTGAATGTACTGCGCAGCGGCTGCGTTGCGTTGGGTGTCGGCATGGACGAGAGGCAGATCCAGCAATGTGGGCGATTCTGCCAGATGCTATATGACTGGAACACGAGACTGAACCTCACGCGGATCCCGGCTCCGGAAGCGAATGAGCTTCATATTCTCGATTCGCTGTCTATTGACGCCGCCGTCGACATGAGCCGAGGCGGGCTTGGTCTGGACATCGGTACCGGCGCCGGCGTGCCGGGCATACCCCTCTGCATCGCGTGGCCCTCGTGGAGGTTTGTGCTGGCTGACGGGACCGCAAAGAAGCTCCGGTTCGTTGACGCGGCTCTCACCGAGCTGCAACTGACGAACGCCGAGACCGTCCATGCGAGGGCTGAGGACCTGGCCCGCAACCGGGCAATGCAGGGGCGGTTCGATCTTGTCGTGGCACGCGCCGTCGCGCCGATGAAAAAGCTCGCGAAGTGGATGCTGCCGTTTGTGCGTGCCGGAGGGCGCGCTGTGGCCTACAAGAGCGGTGATGCGATGGACGAGATCCGCGACGCGGAGCCGGGCATCCGAGACAGCGGGGGGACCGTGTCCTCGGTCGTGCGTGTTCGGCTTCCGATCAGCGGAGCCGAGCGCGCGCTCGCCGTGATCGCGCGCGGCAATGCTCGAACGCTTCAGAGCAGGCGCCATGCTTGACGCCGCGTCGCCGACCTCCCGCCGCAAGGTGTCGGTCGCACGGCTCTCGGTAGTCAGCAACACGGCGCTGACGCTGATGAAGCTCGTCGTCGGCCTGACGACGGGTTCGGTGAGTGTCCTCTCGGAAGCGGCCCACTCGGCCAACGACCTCGTTGCAGCCTGCATCGCGTACTTCTCCGTGCGCGTCTCGGACCGGCCCGCAGACGCGCGGCACCCGTACGGTCACGGCAAAGTGGAGAGCGTCTCGGGTCTCGTCGAGGCCGCGCTCATCTTCGGGGCGGCGGCCTACATCGTCTATGAAGCGGCCCAGCGGCTGGTCCACGGCGCAGCGCAGCTTGAGCCCGGGCTCGGGATTCTGGTGATGACAGTATCGGCGCTGACTAACGTGGTTGTCTCCAGAGTCCTCTTCCGAGTGGCCGACGAGACGGACTCGCTGGCGCTGCGCGCCGACGCCGAGCATCTGCGCACGGACGTAGTTACGTCGGTGGGTGTCGTGGCGGGGCTGGGCCTCGTACAGGTGACGAAGTGGTACGTCGTTGATCCGCTGATCGCGATCGCCGTGGCGCTGCTCATCTGCTCCGCCGCCTACCGCTTGACGAGGGACGCGATGCACGGTCTGCTCGATGCTCAGCTTCCGGACACCGACCTCCAGGCGGTTCTCGACTCGCTTGACATGGAACCGTCGGTTCTGGCCTATCATAAGCTTCGGACCCGGAAGTCCGGCTCGTCAAGGCACATAGACGCTCACATCCTGGTGGCGGATAACCTGTCGCTGACTGAGGCACACGCGCTGACCGAGGCACTCGAGCACCGGATCAGACAGAAGCTGCCGCGGACCGAGGTGATGTTGCACACGGAGCCGCACGACGCGGAGATGCTCCACCAATACACAGAACACGGTGGGCCCAAACCCACGTAGAATGTGCGTCTGGGAGCGATGGGACCATCGCCCCCGAAAGGAGATGTCATTGAGAAGAGGCATGCTACCGGCGTTAGTGGTTGCGATGGGCGCCTGCATGGTGTGGTCACCAGCACTAGCCGGTCAGCGGAAGGCCGGCGGAACGCCAAAGGCGGACGACGAGGTCGTTGCGACGGTCAACGGCGAGAAGCTGACCCGTGCACAGGTCACGGATGAAGTGCTGGCCGATCAGGAAGCGCGGCTCAAAGCCACCAACCCGCAGTTTCGAGATCGGGCACGGCCTATCGCAGCTTCCATCGGCGCTCTGGTCATGAAGCGGATGGGGGCATCCAAGGGCAAGCCCGTCAGCGTGTCGCGCGACGACATCGTGAAGTGGCTCATAGACGAGAAGTCCCCGGTGATCAAGGATGCCGTGCAAAACAGGATACGCGAGATGGCGATCACCCAATATGCGAAGAAGCGCGGCGTCAAGCTGACTGAGGCCGAGATCGCCAAGCAGATATCGAAGGCGATCGGAAACGCGCGAACGCAGCTTCGGCTTCAGGGCAAGTCGGACGCGCAGGTCCTTCGTGAACTGGGGTACCGACCCGACACCATTCGTCGCGGCGTGATCGGGTCCCTGTACCTCGAGGCGGTCATCCGACAGGACCTTGAGAAGAAGCTCGGACACAAGCTGGGTCCCGACGACTACCGGGAGGCGCGCCACATCCTCATCAAGGCGAACACGCAGCCGCCGTCGGCCACGCCGCCCGCCGGCCAGGCCGCGCCGCCTCCTCCGGACCCGGAGAAGGCGTATGCCGAGGCCAAGACCAAGATAGACGCGATCGCACAGGAGATCGCGAACAAGGCGAAGACGTTCGAGAAGGCAGCCATGGACTCCAGTGATGATCCGAGCAAGTTCCAGGAGGGCAAGCTCGGGGTCTTCACACGTGGGCAGATGGTGCCGGAGTTCGAGGCGGTGGCGTTCAGCCTTCCGGTAGGGGTCGTGAGCCAGCCGGTGCGGACTCAGTTCGGCTGGCATCTGATCCGGGTGGAGAGGGTTGGCAAGGACATTGCGGCGGCCGAACGCGAGCAGGCGTGGCAGGGATTCGTGCGGACGCGCGCTCAGGTTCTCATGAACGAGATCATGAGCCAGGCCAAGGTGGTGAACAAGGTCGGAGCCCCGGAACCCATGGGCTTCCCTGGCGCCATGAGGTAGGCGGCGCCCTGCCGGGTGAGCCTGGGGCCTTCGTTACGCGGCGGGGGCCCCTCGGCGGCTGCGTCTCTGTCCTGCCGCGGAGTCCTCAGCCCTCCACGTCTGTCCCAAGTGCGGCGCGTAGGCGCCCCGCAAGCTCCGCGGTGACGTCCCCACGGACGTGTATGCCGTCCGGTTCGTAATCGGCTCGGTGTACGCGCCCCAGCTCGTAGCACTGTGCGACAAGTTCCGAGCGGTCGTAGGGGATGATTGCGGCGATCGGTATGAGGAGCGAACGCAGCGTCCCGGCGATGCAGTCCATGAGCGCAGGCAAGCCCTCGCCTGTCGCGGCAGACACGTAGCACGCGTTCGCGGCATGCGCAACTTCGCTTCGTAGCGCGTACTGGTCGGCGACCAGGTCCGACTTGTTCAGTACGGTGATGACGGGCTTGTGGCCGGCGCCGAGTTCCTCGAGGACGGCCGTGACGGCCTCGCTCTGCAGATCCCGCCTGGGATGGCTCGCATCCACGACATGCAGGAGGAAGTCAGCCTGAACGACCTCCTCCAGCGTGGCACGAAACGCGGCAACCAGGTCGTGCGGCAGGCTCCTTATGAAGCCCACCGTGTCCGTCATCAGAACGGCCCATCCATCCGGCAGGACAACCCGGCGCGTGGTCGGGTCGAGGGTGGCAAAAAGCCTCGCGTCAGCGTAGACGCTGGCTCCGCTCAGCGTGTTCAGCAGCGTGGACTTGCCGGCGCTTGTGTATCCGACCAGAGCGGCCGACGGGAACGGCAGGCGCTGTCTGAGGCTTCGCTGCTGCTGGCGCTGGCTTCGTACCTCGGCAAGCTCGTCCTGCAGGTCGGCGATGCGTTGCCGGACCTTGCGCCGGTCAGTCTCAAGCTTCGTTTCGCCGGCCCCGCCCCTGACGCCGATGCCTCCTTGCTGGCGCTCGAACTTTGTGTAGAGGTTCATCAGGCGCGGAAGGAGATACGTGAGCTGGGCAAGCTCCACCTGGAGCTTGCCCTCGCGCGTACGTGCGCGCTGGCCAAAGACGTCCAGAATGAGCTGGGTGCGGTCTATGACCCTGATGTCGGCGGCATCCTGCAGGTTGCGTTGCTGAACCGGCGATAGCTCCGCATCGAGTATGACGAGCCCGGCGTTCGTGGCTCGCGCGAGGTCAGCGATCTCGTCCGCCTTGCCCTTCCCGACGTAGTAGGCGGGGTCGGGCTCCGATCGGTGCTGGTGCACTTCTGAGACGACCTCCGCTCCTGCCGTGGTCGCAAGTGCACGTAGCTCCGCGATGGCGAACGGCTCGGCCTCGTCGTCCGGTTCGACGCAGACAACGCACGCTCGCTCGACCGGATCAACCACCTGCAGCGCGTGGCGCGGCATTGCCTATGGAGCCTCGTCAGCGGGGCATGGGGGAGCGAAGTCCCCCTACAACGCGGGCCGGCGCTCCGCTCACGGGTGGAGGCCTGCCTTGCGCATGCGAACGACGGCCTCAGCGATCCGCTCGCCGTTCCGATCGCCGGATACGGTCAGGGACATTCGGACGTAGCCCTCCCCGTTGGGCCCGTACCCGACGCCCGGAATGGCCAGCACACCCGCCTCCTCGAGGAGTCTTCGCGCGAATGCGATGCTGCTCTGGCCGGCAGGCGTGGGAAGCCATACATAGAACGTCGCGCGCGGCCTGGCGAGACTCCAGCCGAGGCTGTTCAGGCCGTCAATGAGGACGTCACGTCTGCGGCGAATGAGCTCGAGCGTCGGCGCGTTGTCCGCATTAGCGGCCGCGAACGCAGCGGCGCGCGCGATGGCGGCGAACTGCTTGCTGTCCACATTGGACTTGAGCTTGTTGAGGGCTGATATGGCGTCGGCACTACCGACGGCCATCGCGATGCGCCACCCCGTCATGTTGAACATCTTGGAGAATGAGTGAAACTCTACGGCGACGTCTCGTGCGCCCCGCACCTGGAGCACAGAAGGCGCGCGGTAGCCATCGAAGGTCACCTGAGCGTACGCAGCATCGTTGGCGAGCAGGATGTCGTACTCACGGCAGAAGCGGACAGCCTCTTCGTAGAACGCGATGTCGGCTGTTGCACCCGTTGGGTTATTGGGGTAGTTCAGCCACAGGAGCTTCGCCCCGCGGGCGATGTCGCTCGGGACGGACGACAGGTCGGGGAGGAAGCCTGCATCGGAGGAAAGAGGCATGCTGTGCACCGATGCGCCTGCCATCAGCGAGTTCACCCGGTACACGGTATAGGCCGGGTCGGGCACCAGCGACCAGTCGCCGGCATCCAGGTACGCCCAGGCAAGGTGAGCCAGACCCTCCTTGGAGCCGATCAACTGCAGCACTTCGGTCTGGGGCGACAACGAGACTCCGAACTCGCGAGCGAACCACCTGACTACCGCCTCAATGAAGACCGGGTCTCCGGCGTGGGACTCGTCGTACCGGTGCGTGTCGGAGGACCGGGCCGCCTCGGCCAGCGCACCCACGATGGCTGACGGAGTGGGCTGATCCGGGTCCCCGATGCCAAGGTCAATGAGGTCTCTGCCGGCCTGTAGCGCCTCAGCCTTCAGCCGAGCGATCTCACCGAACAGGTAAGGCGGTATCGCGTTGAGACGTGTTGAGCGTGCAGGCACCCGTGAGCCTCCCAGTGCCGTTGGCGTTTGCGGCCTCGGCGGCCGTCCGCCCCCTCGGCGTCAGGGGCGCATTCTACCATACCCACGTGTATAATGGGCGACAGGAGCAAGGCGTTGAGGTGGATCGAGGTAGCAACGGATGGGTACGAGGCGGCTCTGAAGGCGTTGCGCCGAGAGCTCCCTGAGGCAGACTCACGGCTCTCCAACCTTGTCAGTGGCATCATCGCGGAGGTCCGCCGAAGAGGCGACGATGCGTTGCTGGAGCTGGGGCGGCGGTTCGATGCTCCGGACCTCGAGTCCCTGGTCGTCACCGAAGCGGAGTTCGAGGCGGTTGGGCGCCTGGGTCCGGCCGTTCGATCCGCGCTCGACGCGAGCTTCGATGCGGTCCGGAGCTTTCACGAAGCGCAGCGTCGCACGAGCTGGTTCCGGCATGATGACGGGAGGGTAACCGGGCAGATACTGCGGCCGCTTGGGCGGGTCGGCATCTACGTACCCGGGGGGCGCGCCCGGTACCCGAGCACGGTGATCATGTGCGGCGCGCCCGCGCTGGCGGCGGGGGTGCCGGACGTGGCGCTGTGCACTCCCCCGGCTCGGGACGGAAGCGTGCATCCCGCGGTTCTCTACGCTGCGCGGCTCGTTGGCGCGCGCGCCGTCTACAAGATCGGCGGGGCACAGGCGGTGGCGGCCCTTGCCTATGGCACACAGACTGTGCCGCGAGTGGACAAGGTCGTCGGGCCCGGCAACGTGTACGTATGCGAGGCCAAGCGCCAGCTCTGGGGGGTGACGGACATGGACATGCTGGCGGGCCCCAGCGAGGTGTGCGTGGTGGCGGACTCGACGGCGTCCCCGGCGTTCGCGGCGGCCGACCTGGTGACGCAAGCGGAACACGACGCGGACTGTGCGGCGTTCCTACTGACGCCCGATCCGCGCCTTGCGGCCAGGGTGCGAGGCGAACTGGAGGCTCGAGTCGCACGACTCGAGCGGAGCGCGATCGCTGGAGAGGCCCTCGAGCGGAACGGCGCTCTGATCATCACTCGGGACCTCGATGAGGCCGTCGCTCTGGCTAACGCGTGCGCGCCTGAGCATCTCGCCCTGATGGTCGAGCATCCCGAAGCTCTCCTCGCGACGGTACGCAACGCTGGGGCCGTGATGCTGGGTTCCATGACGCCGCAGACAGCAGGCGACTACATCGCCGGACCGAGCCACACGCTACCGACAGGCGGCTCGGCGCGCTTCTGGTCGCCGCTCAACGTGGACACGTTTACGAAGAAAACGAGCTTCATGTCCTTTGACGCCGATGCGCTGGGACGCGCAGCGCCGCACATGATCGCGTTGGCGGAGGCAGAGGGACTGGGCGGCCATGCTGACGCTGTGCGGGTTCGGATCCGTGACGCGTGGCCGCCGGAGCCGCATGGGGGAGGTGACGATGCCTGAGAACACAAGGCGAGCGGTCATAACACGGCAGACCGGCGAGACCCGCGTGCATCTCGAGCTGGCTCTGGATGGCGGAGGCGCATGCGAAATCACCACCGGCGTGGGGTTCCTGGATCACATGCTCGAGCAGTTCGCGCGCCACGGCGGGTTCGGCCTGAAGGTGAGTTGCGTCGGTGATCTTCATGTGGACGATCACCACAGCGTGGAGGACGTCGGCATATGTCTTGGCACGGCCGTCCGGCAGGCTCTTGGGGACTGCGCCGGAATTGCCCGCTACGGTCACGCGCTTGTGCCCATGGATGAGAGCCTGGCCCTCTGTGCGGTGGACGTTAGCGGACGCGGCCTGAGCGTCGTGGACCTCGAGATTGCCACCGAGCGGATCGGGACGTTCGCCTGCGAACTCGTGCCGGAGTTCGTGCGGGCTCTGGCCACACACGGTGGATTAACGATCCACATCCGCCGAATAACCGGGCAGAACAGGCACCATCTGGTCGAGGCCGCCTTCAAGGCTCTGGGACGAGCGCTCGGATCCGCCGTGGCCGTCGTGGATCCCGGCGGCGCGGTTCCGTCCACGAAGGGCCTGCTCTAGATGCGCATCCTCGTTCTGGGGGGCACGGTGTTCCTGGGCCGTCACTTCGTCGAAGCCGCGACGCGGGTCGGTCACGAGGTCACGGTTTTCCACCGCGGACGCCACGGCGCCGAGCTCTTCCCAGGGATCGAGCGCATTGTCGGTGACCGCGACGGCGATCTGGATCTGCTAGCGGGCCGCGAATGGGACGCCGTGCTGGATACGTCGGGCTATGTGCCCAGGGTTGTTGGGGCGTCTGTCAGGAAGCTGGCTGCTTGCGCGCGGTTCTACGCCTTTGTGTCATCCGTGTCGGTGTATGCCGATCTGTCCCAACCGGGTGTGGACGAGCATGGGTGTCTTGCGACGATCGAGGACTGCTCGACCAAGGAGATAACGGGCGAGACGTACGGCGCGCTGAAAGCTCTATGCGAGCGAGAGGTCATCTCCGGTTTCGGCAACCAATGCCTGGTCATCCGACCAGGGCTCATAGTCGGTCCATACGACCCGTCGGATCGTTTCACATACTGGCCTGTTCGACTTGCATCTCAACGCGAAGTGCTTGCGCCGGGATCGCCGGGGCGTCCGGTGCAGATCATTGACGCGCGTGATCTAGCCGAGTGGGTCCTCCTGATGTGCGAGAGCCGGCGTCCCGGCACCTTCAATGCCGTGGGGCCGTCGGCGCCGCTCACTTTTGGTGAGCTGGTTGCCACATGTCGTGAGGTCGGGGGCTGCGGCGCGACCGTCACGTGGGTTCCCGAGCGGTTCCTGCTTGACGCCGGCATCCAGCCGTGGAGCGATCTGCCGGTATGGCTTCCGGAAGCGGATGAGTATGCCGGCGTGGACGCTGTTGATGGCCGGCGAGCCTGGCAGGACGGCTTGAGGACGCGGCCCCTGCGCCAAACTGTCGCGGACACGCTGGAGTGGCATGCGACGCGGCCTGAGGGGAGCGCAATGCGTGCCGGGCTGAGCTGCGAGCGCGAGGCCGAGCTGCTGGAGCGCTGGCGCTCGGCGCAAGCTGGCCAGGCCACATGATCGCCGTCGCGGACTACGGCGCAGGCAACCTGGGTAGCGTCGTGAAGGCGCTCCGGTTTGTGGGTGTCGCGCCGTTGGTCACCCACGACGCAGCGGATCTCGGCAGGGCGGATGCACTGGTCGTCCCTGGCGTGGGCGCGTTCGCACACTGCATGAAGGGCCTTCGCGACCACGGGCTCGACGTGGGCGTGCGGCGCTTCATTGCCACCGGTCGCCCCATGCTGGGTATCTGCATCGGCATGCAGATGCTGTTTGGTGAGAGCGAGGAGGGAGGGCGCACCCCTGGCCTCAATGTGCTCTCGGGGAGAGTGAAGAGGTTCACCGTAGACGCCACGATGGGCACTGACGCGCTCAAGGTGCCGCATATGGGCTGGAACTTGATCGTGTGCCGGCCTGACGTGCCGCTCTTCCGCGGCCTGCCGGAGAGCCCCATGGTGTACTTCGTGCACTCTTACTACGCCGTGCCGGGCGATCCCGAGGTTGTTGCCGCCGAGACGGACTACGGGGGTCGTTTCTGCAGTGCTGTTCGATCGGGCAACGTGTACGGCACGCAGTTCCATCCGGAGAAGAGCGGGTCTGTCGGCCTCGAGATACTGCGAAACTTCGTAGCTCTGGGCTCGTAGGTTCGGATATGGAGATCATCCCTGCGGTTGATCTGCGCGGCGGCCGTTGTGTGCGCCTCGTCCAGGGCGATTTCCGCCGTGAGACCGTGTTCGACGGGGCGCCACAGGACTACGCGCGACGGTGGGAGGATGAGGGTGCCGGACGTCTCCATGTGGTGGACCTGGACGGGGCGCGTCAGGGATCGCCCCGAGAGGAGAACGTGAGGGCGATCGCCTCTATTGTTGCGGCGGTGTCCATCCCTGTGCAGGTCGGTGGCGGCGTGCGAACCATGGTTGCGGCTCAGCGTATGCTCGACCTTGGCGTTGAGCGTGTCGTGCTCGGGACGGCGATAGCCTCGGACGACGATACCGCCTCCAGCTTCTTTGCAGCCCTCGGCGAACGCGCGGTCGCCGGTGTGGACGCGCGGGCGGGGCGCGTATCTGTGGACGGCTGGAACCGGACCGTGTCGGAGGCGGCTCGCGATTTTGCTGCGCGCATGGTGCGTTGTGGCGCCCGACGGCTGATCTTCACCGATATCGCTCGCGACGGGATGCAGAGCGGACCGAACCTCGACGCGCTGCGTGTGGTCGCAGCCGCAGCAGGCGTGCCGACAATTGCGTCGGGAGGAGTTGCGTCGGTGGGAGACATAGCGGCGCTCGCGGGAGCCGGCGTCGCCGAACTCGAGGGTGTGATCATCGGCCGGGCGCTCTACTCTGGGCGGGTGTCGCTCCCAGAAGCGATCCTGGCTGCGCAGTGACGCTCAGCAGCGGGCGATGCCCGGTTGGTATTCGAACGGCGAATGGCCGGACGGGAGGATAATGTGAGCGAAGGCGTGCTGGCGATAGCCCTGATCTTCGGGCTACCCATCATCGCGATCCTAACTGCGCACCATCGGAAGGTGCTGGAGATCAGGTACCAGTCGCGAGCCAACGGAACTGTCCTGGAGGCCGTCGACTCCCTGCGCAAGGACGTCGCTGAGCTCCGTGACACCTCCACACGGTTTGACCTTAGCTTCGACACGGCGCTGCAGAGGCTCGAGAGCCGCGTCGAGCACCTCGAGAAAAGGGCGATTTCGGGCCAGGCCGCTTCGGCGCCGGCAGAAGTGCGGCCCTGAGACAGGATGTCGGCGATCATGTTCAACCCCTTTCTCTTCGTTCTAGCGCTCATGGCGATCATCTTTTCGATACCCCTCGCGGCGATTATCACGGAGCACCGGAGGAAGCTTGCCGAGCTCAGGTTGAGGTCCAAGACCGCGCCGGACGAGCAGACGCTCGCGAAGATACAGGATCTGACGCGCCAGATCGCTGACCTTCGGGCCACGGCTACTGAGTTCGACCTGAGCTTCGACACGGCGCTCGAGCGCCTGGAATCTCGTATGGGTCATCTGGAGACACGGGTGCAGAGCATGGAGCGGCGTTCCGGGATCGGGCCCGAGCAGACGAACGAGGCAGGAAACACCACCGCATGAGCATCCTGGTGAACCGAGCGTCGCGAGTTGTGGTTCAGGGCATCACCGGTCGTGAGGGGGCCTTCCACACGACGCAGATGCTGCGTTACGGCACCGCCATCGTAGCCGGCGTTGTGCCGGGCAAGGGCGGCGGATCAACCCCTGACGCAGTGCCCATCTTCGAAACGGTCGGTGAGGCCGTCGAGTCCACCGGCGCCGATACGTCTGTGGTGTTCGTGCCCGCACCATTTGCCGCGGATGCAATCCTCGAGGCGGCGGATTCCGGCGTCTCAGTGATCGTGGCCATCACCGACGGGATCCCTGTGCAGGACATGATCCGCGTCAGGCCGGTGGTGAGGCGGTACGGTGCGACGCTGATCGGGCCGAACTGCCCGGGGGTCATCACGCCCGGCGAATGCAAGGTGGGGATCATGCCGGGCGAGGCGTTCGCCCCAGGGCCCGTTGGAGTCGTATCGCGATCGGGGACTCTGACGTACGAAATCGTGGATGAGCTGACGCGGGCAGGACTTGGTCAGAGCACGTGTGTGGGCATAGGCGGGGACCCCATACCGGGAACTCCCTTCCTGGAGATCCTCAGGCTGTTTGAGAGCGATGACGCGACGCGCGCCGTCGTGCTGGTGGGCGAGATCGGCGGCTCGGATGAGGAGGCGGCCTCCGAGTACGTACGCTCGATGTCGAAGAAGGTCGTTGGTTTCATAGGCGGGCGAAGTGCGCCGCCCGGCAAGCGGATGGGCCATGCCGGAGCGATCGTCAGCGGACGGTCAGGAACCGCAAGCGCAAAGGTAGAGGCCCTGACCTCGGCCGGCGTGCCGGTTGCCGATACGACCCACGATCTGCCCGCCCTTGTGGCGGCAGCTCTGGCGGCGGAATGAGAGGAGACGTGGTATGTACCTGACGGAACGTAAGGTCGCGGTGATGGGCGCAGCAGGCGCCATCGGCAGCAACATCGTGCAGGACCTCCTCTCAACGAGGACCGCATGCCGGGTCGCCATGTACGATCCGTTCGCGCCCGGACTTGAGGGGGCCGCGCAGGAGATACTGCACTGTGCCTACCCAGGGGCATCGGTCACCTGGACCACCGACGATGCTGAGGCGCTCGCGGGCGCCACGTATGTGATCTCATCGGGTGGCGCGCCACGCAAGGAAGGCATGACGCGCGAGGACCTGCTGCTCTCAAACTGCGCGATCGCCCGCGGACTTGGCGAGAGCATCGCCCGCCACGCCCCGCAGGCGGAGTTCGTGATCGTCATCTTCAACCCGGCCGATGTCACGGGACTCACGACGCTCGTCTATAGCGGGCTCCGGCCTGAGTACGTAGCAACCCTGGCCGCGCTGGACAGCACCCGGCTCCGAACGGCGCTTGCGGAGCATTTCGGCATCGCTCCCGACTCCGTGACCGGTTGCGCTACGTACGGTGGGCATGGTGAGAAGATGGCAGTGTTCAGCGAGGGCATCCGCGTGGAAGGTGTCGGTCTGCGGGAGGTGCTGGACGGACGCCGTGTCAATGGCAGATCCCTGTCCGCTGACGATTGGGCGGCCATACAGGCGTCGGTCCGGAACGGCGGGAGCCGCATCATCAAGCTCCGCGGCAGGTCATCGTTCCAGTCACCTGCCCACCAGAGCGTGGAGATGCTCAGGGCACGGATCGAATGCTCCGCGTACCCATGGCCGTGCGGAGCGTACTTCGGCAAGGGACCGTTTGCCCACGTGATGATGGCTGCGCCTGCGACCTTCTCGGTGTTCGGCATGGCAGCCACGACGCCCCAGGGCTCGGAGGCCGACATGGCTGCCCTGGCCGAGAGCTACGGTCATCTGTGCGCGCTCAGGGATGAGGTCATTGCCGCCGGGGTGCTTCCGGCTATCTCGGAGTGGTCGGTCTTGAACCGGCATCTCGCATGAGGGATCGCGCGTCGCATCTGCTCCGGCAAGCCTCTGACTGTGTGGTAGAGGTCGGCGACCGCGCCCTGAAGAAGTGGGGCGCCGTCGCCGCGGAGACGAAGGCAGATTCCACCCTGGTCACGGACGTGGATCGGGACGTCGAAGCGTTCCTGCACGAGCGTCTTCGCGATGCGTGCCCTGGGGCGGGCTTCGTCGGTGAAGAGGCCGGTAGGCGCTTACCGGCTTCGTCGAATGTGACCTGGGTCTGCGATCCTATTGACGGCACCACCAACTTCGTGGCAGGGCTGCCTCACTGGTGCGTGTCACTGGCGCTCCTCGAAGGTAATGAGGCCGTACTGGGCGTCGTATACGCGCCGGTCCTTGGCCTCCTCTACCAATCGTTGGCCGGCGAAGGCGCAACCCGCAACGGCGCTCCCATTCGAGTGGCGGACTCGTCTACGCTCCAGCACGAGGACCTGCTGTGCCTGTCAACGAACGCGCTCAAGACGCTGAGGACATCGGGACTTCTGTGCCGGCTGCGATGCCTGGGCAGCATTGCCCTCGAGATGTGCCTGGTGGCAGACGGCCGGGCGATCGGCGCGGTTGGGATCGGCGAGGGGATTGTGGACATCGCCGCCTCGGCCTGCATATGCGCGGGGGCAGGCGCGCCGACCCGATACCTTGACGGAGCGCCGCTGGACCTTGGCGTCCTGCTGAGCGACTGGCGCACGGCTCGCCACTTCGTGACTGCGTCTGACGTGGCGATGGCTCAGTTTGGGACGCTGCTGGTGAATACGGCGCGGTAGCTAACCTGGGAGCCGATAACGGCTCCACGCGTGGCATCAGGCGCCGGGCAGCAGACGGTTCGGGCCCGTGGTCATCTGTATCTTGACTCCCTCGAACGATGAGAGCACGGCGGCGTCCAGAATCACCTGTGCGCACAAGCCGTCGTCCACGCCCACCTGTGCAGGGCCTTGCCCGGCAACGGCGCGAGCGAAGTCCTCGAGCATGTCCCGATAGGGCCAGCGAATCTGCCCGCGTACGGGCAGGCGCGGGCGCTCAGGCGCCTGGAAAGGCTCAGGTTCACGACCGGGTCGGTGCAGTGACATCGCGAGGGCGCCGCTGCGGTCCAGGGCGCCGGACGCGGGTCCGGTTATCTCGATGACACCCTCGGACCCGCTCAGGACGAGATGCTCGTACCGTGGTCGCCGCGAGCTTCGATAGATGTGGTGCACCGAGACGCCGCGTTGGTGCTGGACGATCAGGTTGGCAAGGTCGGTCCTGCGCGATACGTCCGAGGCCGTGTCTATGTCGGCGCTGACCGCGACCGCGTCTCCTAGCCACCATCGCGCCAGGTCAAGCGTGTGTGCTGCGTAGTGCACCATCACATCAGGCCATCGGCGGAAGGCCGTCTTGCGGGTCGCCCATCCGGCATAGAAGGCCCACTCGCACCTGAGCTCCCGCGGCTCGCCGATATCGCCCCGATCGAGCGCGGCCCGCGTCGCCTTGAGGGCCGGCTCATAACGCATCACGTACGCGGGCACGAGGAGGGCTCCCGCACGGGATGCCTCGTCCATCAGCCGCCGATAGCCCGAAGCCTCGCGCGCGGCCGGCGCCTCCACGAGTAGCGCCTTGCCTGCGGCGAGGAGGCGTTCTGCTTGGTGGGCCCGGACGTCCGTCGGCGTTGCCAGGACCACCGCATCGGCCGCCGCATCCTCAAGGAACGCATCGAAATCGTGGTGGACCCGGCATGCGCCGATCTGACGCGACCAGGCGCGGGCGGACGCCATGTCAACGTCCATCAGAGCTGTGACCTTCAAAGAGGCCAGCGAAGCGAGTGCGGCGCCGTATGTCTGACGCGAGCCACCGCACCCGACGACGCCGACGCGTAGAGGGGTCGGAACTTCCTGTTGAGGCATCGTGGGGCCCTTGTGTGACTGCTATTATGGCATCGGCGCCGGCGCCGTCGGCGTGTCCCAGAGGAGATGAAGCATGCCAGAGCTACGAACCAGCGCCCCGGGGCGGGTCTGTCTGTTCGGGGAGCACCAGGATTACCTCGGCCTGCCGGTGATCGCGGCCGCGGTGAACCTCCGTATCGGCGTCGAAGCAGATTCTGTGCCCGGCGACGCCATCGAGGTGCACATGCCTGACGTCGGCGCACGGACGGTCCTGCATCCGAATGCGCCACAGGTGTACGAGGGACCAAGGGACTACCTTCGGTCGTGCATAACCGTGCTCCAACGACTGGGCTGTACGTGGTCGCAGGGGTATCGGGTCACCATGCGCGGGGACATCCCTATCAACGCGGGCGTCAGCAGCTCATCGGCGATGGTCGTCATGTGGCTGAAGTTCATGTTGTGCGCCTCCGACGCGCCGCCCGCTGCGGATGCCGAGGACCTGGCACGCCTTGGCCATGCAGCCGAGGTGCTGGAGTTCGATGAGCCGGGCGGGATGATGGACCACTTCTGCGCGGCGCTCGGCGGGGTTCTGCACATAAACACGGTAGCTCCGTTCGCCGCGACCCGACTACCGGCGACGCTGGCCGGCTTCGTACTGGGGAACTCGCTCCAGCCCAAGGCAACCATCGAGACCTTGCGAAGCACTCGCGCCGATGTGGTTGAGGGCATCCGCCTCTTGAGCGAGGTGATGCCGGAGTTTAGCCTTGCAGGCACGGCAATCGAAGAAGCCGAGCCGATGCTGCTCCGACTCCCGCCCCGGCCCGCACGGCGTCTTCGAGCGAATCTCGTGAACCGGGACCTGACATTGGCCGCTGGGCCGGCCCTGGCGGAGGGCGATGACGCGGCTTTGGGCCGCCTTCTATCGGAGCACCACGCCCAACTGCGCGACGGGCTCGACCTGTCAACGCCGAAGATAGAGCGCATGCTGAATGCGGCTCTCGCGGCCGGCGCGCTTGGCGGCAAAGTGAACGGCTCCGGCGGCGGCGGCTGTATGTTCGCCTACGCGCCGGGGCGCGAGGAGGCCGTCGCAGAGGCCGTACTGGCTGAGGGCGGCGACGCAACCATCGTATCTGTGGACGACGGCGTGCGCATCGGCTGAGGCCGCATGCTGTGCCCGTAGCGCTCCCATATTCGTGCCGAAATATGTCTGCTATCGGGTACAATCCGATAGCATTCCAAGAGACACGATAGGGGGCACGCTGGGCGCGAATGGAGACGGAACGGGACCTCGACGCGACGACGGGCGAAGAGACAGACTCAGGTCTGTCATTCCTGCCGGAGACCGAGCGGGTTGAGGGCGTCTACGATGCCCAGCAGATCCAGGTGTTGGAGGGTCTGGAGGCGGTCAGGCGTCGGCCCGCGATGTACATCGGCGGCACCGACCTTAAGGGCATGCACCACCTCTTCGTCGAGGTGAGCGACAACGCGATTGACGAGGCAATGGCGGGCCATTGCGACCTGATCCTCGTGACGCTGCACCACGACGGGAGCGTGTCGGTTCTGGATAACGGCCGCGGCATCCCGGTGGATATCAACCAGCAGACCGGCCTGCCCGGCGTGGAGCTTGCTCTGACACGCCTGCATGCCGGAGGCAAGTTCGATAGCGGCTCCTACAAGGTGTCAGGCGGTCTGCACGGCGTTGGCGTGTCGTGCGTGAACGCGTGCTCCGAATGGCTGACCGTTGACGTGTGGCGCGACGAGAGACACTACAGCATCGGTTTCGAGCGTGGCGTGACCTCGAAGCCTCTGGAGGACCTGGGTCTCGCGCCGGGCGTCAGGTCCGGTAGCCTGGTTCGGTGGAAGCCCGACCCCAACATCTTCGGCGACCTGAAGTACGATCCGGAGCGCCTGATGAGGCGCATGCGAGAACTGGCATACCTGAACCGTGAAGTCACGCTTGTCTTCCGCAATGAGCGCGACGGCACACCGGAGGAGACGTTCCACTACAACCGCGGGTTGGCCGCCTTCGTGGAGCACCTGAACGAGAACAAGGAGACCGTGCATCCGCCGATCTACTTCGCCGGCTCGCGCGACAACGTCATCGTCGAGGCTGCGCTGCAGTACAACGATGGCTACCAGGAGGCGGTGCTCTGCTTTGCCAATATGATCAACACGCCGGACGGCGGCACCCACCTATCGGGATTCCGCACGGCGCTCACTCGCGTCATCAACGCCTACGCGCGGAAGCAGGGCATCCTGAAGGACAAGGACGTCAACCTGACCGGCGACGATGTGCGCGAGGGCCTCGCGGCAATCATCTCGGTGAAGCTCCCGAGCCCCCAGTTCGAGTCGCAGACCAAGGTGAAGCTCGCGAACGCCGAAGTGGAGGGCATCGTCAACTCCCTTGTCGGCGACGCACTGAGCGCCTACTTGGAGGAGCATCCGCAGGTCGGTCGGAGGGTCGTCGAGAAGGCGCTGACCGCCCAGCGGGCACGGGAAGCCGCGCGGAAGCACGCGGACCTTGTGCGGCGTCAGAGCGCTCTGGAAAGCAACTCGCTCCCCGGGAAGCTCGCCGACTGCACCGAGCGCGACCCAAGCAAGTGCGAGTTGTTCCTCGTCGAGGGCGATTCTGCGGGAGGTTCCGCCAAGCAGGGGCGTGATCGGCGCACCCAGGCGGTCCTGCCGCTTCGCGGAAAGATCATCAACGTGGGCAAGGCCCGGCTCGACAAGGTGCTGGACAACAACGAGATCAGGGCGCTGATCACGGCTCTGGGAACCGGGATCACCCTCGGGGACAGTAATGGTAA
>Ga0172368_10002657_pt1 | contig 22433 bp, 20 predicted proteins | sample Lak11m_FD_114540 | JGI IMG/M metagenome (GOLD analysis project Ga0172368, IMG submission 114540) | Freshwater microbial communities from Kabuno Bay, South-Kivu, Congo - kab_022012_11m | ecosystem: Environmental > Aquatic > Freshwater > Lake | place: Democratic Republic of the Congo: South-Kivu...
TGGGTATGCGTGGATTGCGCCGGGGATGTTCCAGATGGGGTCGCCGACGAGCGAACCGGGGCGCGCGGCCGTCGAGGTGGAACACGAGGTGACGATCAGCCGCGGGTTCTGCATGAAGACGACCGAGATCACGCAGGGCGAGTGGCAGACGCTGATGGGGAACAACCCGTCGAGCTTCCAGTCGTGCGGGACGACGTGTCCGGTCGAGCAGGTTTCGTGGTGGGACGCGCTGGCATACGCGAACGCGCTGTCGGCGTCGGAGAGCCTACCGCAGTGCCACACGCCGACGGGGACGCCGAGCGGGACGCCGGGAACACCGGGGTATTCGTGGCCCGGCGTGACGTTCGTGGGGCTCGGATGCACGGGATACCGGCTGCCGACGGAGGCGGAGTGGGAGTACGCGGCGAGGGCGGGGACGACGGGCGGGACCTACAACGTGGGGGCGGGCAACAACGGGACCTCGACGCTCACCGGCTGCGAGACGGGCAACACGGTGGTGGATCCGATCGCGTGGTTCTGCCCCAACTCGTCGAGCACGACGCACGCTACAAAGGGGAAGACGGCGAACGGCAAGGGGCTCTACGACATGCTTGGGAACGTGAGGGAGTGGTGCTGGGACCAGTGGGACGGATCGACCGCCTACTCCAGCTCGCCGGTCACGGATCCTCTCGGCGGGACGGCCTCGAACCGGGTCTTCCGCGGCGGTAGTTACAACGACTACGCGAACGAGGCGCGGGCCGGGAAGCGCTACAACGGCGTCCCGGGCTACCGGATCACCGGGCTCGGGTTCCGCCCCGTGAGGTCCTCACCCTAGCGGTTGCCAGGGAAAGCCTCACCCCCGCTGCCGCGCGGCCAAACCGCCGTCCACTGGACGGCAGGCCGCCTCTCATTTCCGGCCAGGAACAAGAACGGCCGGAAACGCGAGGGGCTCCGAAGGTGCGATCGTCGGAGGTCGTCATGACGCGGGCTCTCACCGAACGCGCCCGCCAGGTCCGTCGCGCGCCGACGCCCTCCGAGGACCGGTTGTGGCAGGCGCTTCGCGGCCGGGCCCTCGGCGGGCGCTTCTACCGCCAGAAGCCCATCGGCCCGTTTGTCCCCGATTTCGTCTGCGAGCGCCCGCACCTCGTCGTCGAGGTCGATGGTCCCGTACACGACAGGCAAGTGGAGCGCGACGCCGAACGCCGGCGCTGTCTCGAGGATTCCGGCTACCCCGTCCTTCGCGTGTCCGCGGCCGAGGTGGAGGAAGGCCTGGACTGCGTCCTCGCCCGAATCCGGGCGACGCTGTCGACGCAGACCGTCGGATCGAGGTAGCCCGGGCCTCGCCGGAAAGGCCTCACCCCCCGTCCCCCTCTCATTTCGCTGCGAATCCCGACAAGAACAAGAGCGTGGTTCGACAGGCTCACCATGAGCGAGGATTCTCCGCGAAACGAGAGGGAGTGATCGGCTGTGCAGACATCCGCCGCAAGGGCAGTGCGAGCTCCCCCCTCGCGCTTCGCGGAGCGACTTCCGGAAGCCTCCGGAAAAAGAAGCGGTGATGTAGACTCGATGTGCGGACGCGCGCCGGAAGCAGCGCGCCGCAGGCGAGGATGCGATGGCCCGGCGCGGGACCACAGTGCCCCTGAAGCGGGAGAAGGGGCTACACGAGCGGCGGGCCCGCGAAAAGAGCGCGAGTCGCGAGGCCGACGAGAAAGCGCTTGCGTCCGGGACCGCGACGCGCGCGCAGCTTCAGTGCGAGAACGCTCTTTTCGCAGGATGGACGGTGCGCATTGAGTTCGAGAACGCGCGCTCCCTCTGCTGAGAAGGGCCGGCCTCTCCGCTTTGCCGACGTTCGGCCCGTCCTCGCGCGGCTGAGTCCGGTCACCGAGGACATCGTGCTCGTGGGCGGGCAGGCGGTCGGGTTCTGGGCGGACTACTACGCTCCACGCGACGAGACGCTTTCACGTCTCGTTCCCCTGGCCTCGAAGGACATCGACTTCTGCGGCGACCTGCGCGCCGTGCGGACGAGCGCGAGCAGGCTCGGGGGCCGCGCCGTCGCCCCGACGATGGACGACGTGACTCCCAGCGCGGGAATCGTCGCCTTCGTCGACGAGCGCGGTGCCGAGCGGACCATCGATTTCATCGACCAGCCGTACGGCCTGGATGCCCGGGAAGTCCACCGGACCGCACTGCCCATCCGCTTGTCCGAGGGCGCCGAGGACTCCGCCCCGACGAGATTCTGGGTCATGAGTCCGGTGCTGGTGATGGAGAGCCGGGTCCACAACTCCATGAGCCTGCCCGGCTATCAGACGCCGCACGCACTCGACCAGCTTCGCGCGTCCGTTCCGTGCGCGCGCGAGTTCATCCGTGACGTCATCGGGACCGGGCGCATACGCGAGGCGCTGGTCCTCATCGAGCGTGTGTTCCGGTTCTGCATGCGCGACTGCGATGGCAGGTCGGTCCAGGCGAAGCTGGGCGTCGATCCGTTCGGCGCGGTGCTGCCCGACGAGCGCCTTCCTCCGCGCTTCCGCTCGCACCGCTTCCCGCAGATGTGCCGGCTTCTCGCCGCACGCCGGGCGTGAGTGGAAAATCTCTATGCACCGGCGCACGTGCGGACGACGAGCGCGCTGCACAGTCTTCGACGGCGAAGATCCACCCGCGGAAGCCGCCTGCACGATTCCGGTCAGGGCTTGAGCAATCCGCCGGCGAGCATGACGAAGACCAGCCCGCCCAGGACGACCCGGTACACGATGAAGACGAGCGTCGAGCGCCGCCGAAGGAACCCGAGCAGCAGCGCGATGGTCGCCATGCCCGAAACGAACGCCACCACGGTCGCGATGAACGTCGGATCGCCCAGGAACGCGCCCGCGGCGCCCGCGAATCCGGGCTCGTGCGGCCCCGCGTGGAGCGCGCCCGCCTTGACGACCTGTTTCATCTCCAGGACGGCGGCCGCGAACACGGCGGGAATGCCCAGCAGGAAGGAGAAGCGCGCCGCCGCGTCGCGGCGCAGCCCGCAGGAGAGCCCCGCCGTGAGCGTCACGCCGCTGCGCGAGACCCCCGGCACCAGCGCGAGCGCCTGCGCCGCGCCCATGAGGATGCCGTCGCGGAACGTCACGCCCTCCATGCCGCGCTCGTGGCGCGCCAGCTTCTCTGCGAGTGCCAGAAGCAGCGCCAGCAGCACCAGCGTCGTCGCCACCACCCACAGCGAGCGCAGGTTGTTCTCGATGGCGTGCTTGAACGCGAGCCCGCACACCGCGATCGGAACCGTGCCGAAGCCGATGCCCAGCACAAGTCGCAGCTCGCGCGACTGCAGCGGCTCGGGCGTGCGCAGCGCGCGCACCGAACCCGACAGGAGCTGCCAGAGGTCGCGCCGGAAGTAGACGAGCACCGCCGCCAGCGTGCCGAGCTGCGTCACGGCGGTGAACGCGGCCCCCGGGTCGTCCCAGCCCAGCAGCGCCGGGAAGACGCGCAGGTGCGCGGTCGAGGAAACCGGCAGGAACTCGGTGAGTCCCTGGAGCAGCCCGAGCACGATGGCCTGGAGGGTCGTCATGGCGGCCGGCAGGGTATGCGGCGTAGGGCCCGGCCGCAACGGCCCCCTCCCCGACCTCGGCTCTCCCCCCCTCCCCCCTCTCGTTTCGGACAAGAACAAGAACGTCCGAAACGCGAGGGGGGTGAACGGCAACGCTGTCCCGGCCGTGTCGGCAGTGCGACCTCCCCCCTCGCGTTTCGCGAAGAATCCCGACGCTCTTGTCTTTGTCGGGATTCGCAGCGAAACGAGAGGGGGGCCGGGGGGGAGAGCCGGCCTCCCGGGGGGCGGGGCCGCCTACGCCCGCCGCGCCGCCAGCCACGCCCCCGCCGCCCCCACGGACACGAGTGCGAGCGCCCATCCGGCGAGCAGGAACGGCCGCGCCAGCAGCGGATGATCCCCCAGCGGCAGCCGCCGGCCCAGCGGTGAGGTCACCGTGTACGTGAAGTCGTTCACGTTCATGCCCGGATGCCGGTCGAACACCACGCGCGCCCGTCACAGCCCCGCCACGGGCTCGCCCGACCACGCCTCCCACTGCACCGAATCGCGGCAGAACGAAGCCAGATCCTCGGCGGGAGGAGCCTCCAGCAGCAGACGCGCGCCCGTCGCCGGATGAGGCAGAGCCAGGCGCCACGCATGCAGAGCCTGGCGCGGCATGCGCAGCGCCGCCAGGTCTTCGGGCGTGAGCGCGCCCGCGCACCAGCGCAGGAACCGTTCGCGATCGCCGCCGTAGATCTTGTCGCCCACGAGCGGATGACCGACGTGCTCCAGATGCACGCGGATCTGGTGCTGTCGCCCGGTCCTGGGCGCGCATTCCAGCAGCGTGACGGGCGCTCCGTCGGCGTGCAGCCGCCCGCGCCGCAGCACACGCACCGCGGTGGTGGACGGAAGCCCGCCTTCCGGGGCGACCTCCATCAGGCACTTGATGTCCTCGGTGTCCAGCCGCAGCGGCACGTCCACGACGAACGAGTCGCGCTCCACCCTGCCCTGCGCCACGGCGAGGTACCACTTCTCCGTCTGCCGCCGCGCGAAGGCGAGCTTCAGGGCGCGCGTCGCCTCCAGCGTGCGCCCGCATGCGACGACGCCGCTCGTCTCGCGGTCCAGCCGATGCGCCAGGTCGGGTCTGCGCCCCTCGGCATTGCGCGCATGGTCGGCGAGCCACTGGGTGAGCGTGTGCTTCACGTAGCGCGACGACGGGTGGACCGCGAGGTACGGCGGCTTGTTCACCGCCAGGAGGTGCGTGTCGTCGTGCACGATGCGCACGTCGGGCGGCGAGGGCGGCTCGGGCTCGTCGTCCACGTCCTTCAGGAGCGCGAAGCGCTGCCCCGGACGCACCGGGGACGCCGGCTTGAGCGGCCGGTCGCTCTCCATGCGCTCCCGGATGAGCCGCTGGATGTGTGCTCGCGACAGGCGGCGGATCTTCTGCTGCAGATATCGGTCCAGACGCCAGCCGTCGTAGTTGGGCTCGACCTCGAAGGGAACGCGGATGACCGGCATCGCGGCGCAGTATCCCATGGAAGGATGAAGACTGAAGACTGAAGATTGAAGGATGAAGGACGAAAGACCGATCGCCTATCGGGATGAAGGAGTGTTCATCCTTCATTCTTCATTCTTCATCCTTGGAGTTGAGAGCTGCCGCGGGCCGCACTAGGTTGCCCGCCCGCGGCGGGTCCGCGCTCAGGGAGAACCGGGTGAAAATCGTCCACATCGTCGGAGCGCGTCCCAACTTCATGAAGATCGCCCCGGTGCTGGAGGCGGTGCGCTCGCGCGGCACGGACGTGGCGCAGGTGCTCGTCCACACGGGCCAGCACTACGACGCGCAGATGAGCGACGTGTTCTTCCGCGACCTCGGCATGCCGCAGCCCGACGTGTACCTGGGCGTCGGCTCCGGATCGCACGCCGAGCAGACCGGCCGCGTCATGGTCGCGCTGGAGCCCGTCTTCGCCGAGCAGCGCCCGGACCTCGTCGTCGTCGCCGGCGACGTCAACTCCACCCTCGCCGCCGCGATCGTCGCCGCCAAGGCGGTGATTCCGGTCGCGCACGTCGAGGCGGGGCTGCGCTCGTTCGACATGACGATGCCCGAGGAGGTCAACCGCATCGTCACCGACCGGCTGAGCGCCCTGTGCCTCACCCCGTCGGCCGACGGCGACGAGAACCTGCGGCGCGAAGGCGTTGCGGAGGACCGCATCGCGCGCGTGGGCAACGTGATGATCGACTCGCTGCAGCGCGCGCTGCCGCTGAGCGATCGCATCGCCGACGAGACCCTGTCGCGCCGCGGCGTGCAGGACGGCGGCTTCGCGCTGGTGACCCTGCACCGGCCCGCGAACGTCGACGACCCGGCCGTGCTCGCGCGCATCGTGGGCGCGCTGCGTCAGGTGGCGCGCGACCTCGTGGTGCTCTTCCCCGTACACCCGCGCACGCGCAAGCGGCTCGCCGACACGTCGCTGCTCGAGGGCGAAACGCGAATCCTTCTGTGCGATCCGGCCGGATACCTGGAGTTCCAGGCGCTGATGAGCCGCGCGAGGGTGGTGCTGACGGACTCGGGCGGCATCCAGGAGGAGACGACGGCGCTGGGCGTGCCGTGTCTGACGCTGCGGGAGAACACGGAGCGGCCGGTGACGATTTCGGAGGGGACGAACATCCTCGTGGGGCGCGATCCGGAGCGCATTCTGCCCGAGGTGCGGAGCATTCTGTCGGGCCGGACGAAGGCGGGGCGCATTCCGGCGCTGTGGGACGGGCACGCGGCGGAGCGCGTGGCGGACGCGCTGCTGCGCTTCCTCGCGCGCGGCGCAGCGCCGGGATCGGCGACATGATGCCTTCCGTCACGGGGGCGCTGGCGCTCACGGCGCTGACCGTCGGCACGCTGCACACGCTTGCGGGGCCCGATCACTACGTGCCGTTCGTGGCGCTGGCGCGCGGCGGGAACTGGTCGCTGCGGCGCACGCTGGCGGTGACGGCGCTGTGCGGCCTCGGGCACGTGTTCTCCAGCGTGCTGCTCGGATTCCTGGGCATCGGCGCGGGCGCGCTGCTGTCGCAGGTGCATGCGTTCGAGAGCGTGCGCGGGCGCGTGGCGACGTGGCTTCTCATCGGATTCGGCATCGCGTGGGCGGCCTGGGGGCTGTGGCACGCGCTGCGCCGGCGTCCGCACGAGCACGTGCACGCGCACGGGGACGGCGTCGTCCACGTGCACCGGCACGGCCACGCCGAGGAGCACCTGCACCCGCACGAGGGGCGCGCCGTGTGGGTGCTTTTCATCGTGTTCGTGCTGGGGCCGTGCGAGCCGCTCATTCCGCTGGTCATGGTGCCCGCTGCGATGGACGACTGGGCGGGTGTCGCGGCCGTGACGGCGATTTTCGGCGTGGCGACGCTCGCGTCGATGCTCGCGGTCGTGACGGCGGGGTGGCACGGCGTGCGCGCGCTGAGGCTGGGCGCGCTGGAAAGGTACGCGCACGCGATGGCCGGAGGCGTGCTCGCGCTGACGGGCGCCGCGGTGCTGGTGTTCGGGTTGTAGGGCGGCGGCGGCCCTCACCCCCCGGCCCCCTCTCCACACGGGCAGCGGTGCCATGCGCCTATCTCATGGCTGTTGCGGCCCGGTGGAGAGGGGGGAGAAGTGCGTGTGGAATCCGCCACCTGACGGCGAATCCAGGCGCGGCAGCCCTCCCCTCTCCACCGGGCCGCTGTGCCATCGATGATCCAGTGCGTTTGTGGCCCGTGTGGAGAGGGGTCGGGGGTGAGGGCCGCGGTTTCACCGCACCCGCACCGGCAGAATGACCATCGTCCTCCCCTGCCACTGCAGCCGCTTCTGCACCGCATACGCCGTCTGGTTGTGGAGCAGCCGGTCGTACCAGCGCTCGCGCTGGAAGATGACCTGTCCCGCGAAGAACGTCGCCCTCGGGAAGCGGCGCGCCACGTCGATGCACAGGCTCTCGGCCTCCTCGACCGCGTCGGTGCCGATGCTGCTGAAGCTCGCGGCCGGCACTCCCAGCCCGCGCGCCAGCTCGCGGTAGCGCCGCAGCGTGTCCTCCGTGCGCCCGCGCAGCGCAGCCAGCTCCTCCTCGCCCTTGAACTCGCCCGAGTCCACCACACCCACGGACACGAACACGATGTTGTGGAAATAGCCCGGAAACGCCTTGAACACGTTGAGCACCGTGTGGATGCCCAGGCCGCCGTACGCGCTCACCATCACGACCGCCGTGGCCTTGGCCGGGTCGGGCTCCGCCTGCGCCTTCGCGGTGTCCAGGGGGATGCCCGAGAGCGACTTGTCCAGCGCCGCGATCTTGGCCGTGACCGTGTTGTAGTGGGTGCGCACGACGAAGGCGAACGCGATGAAGGCGCCGGTGACGGCGAGCGTGATCCATCCGCCTTCGGTGAACTTCTGCGCCACCGTGACGACCAGGATGGTGGCGCACAGCACGAATCCCGTCGCGACGAGCAGCCGCTCGCGCCTGGGAACCGCGGTGCCGTCCGCGGGCCGGCGCCGCAGCATGCCGAACATCGACAGGGAGAAGGTCAGGAACACGTTGATGGAGTACATGACGACGAGGTGGTGCACGTCGCCGTGCGTCAGCACGAGCGCCGCGCACGAGGCGGTGCCCATGAGCACGATGCCGTTCTGCGTGGTGAGCCGGTCCGAGAGCGCCGCCAGCCGCCGCGGCAGCCAGGAGTCCACGGCCATGTTCGCCATGACGCGCGGGCCGGCGACGATCCCGGCCTGCGCCGCGACGACCAGCAGCGCGCCCTCGGACAGCAGCGTCACGATGACGAACGCCCGTCCGAAAATGCCGTTGCCGGCGAAGCGTTCGGCCGCCACGGCGTTCATGGTCTTGCCGGTCTCGACGCCGATGCCCTGCGCCAGGTAGAGCAGCAGCAGGCCGCCCGCCGTGATCGCGAGCGACGAGGCCATGAGCGCCATGGTCCGGCGCGCGGTCTCCACGCGCGGCTCGCGCAGAATCGGCAGGCCGTTACTCACCGCCTCGATGCCCGTGAACGTGCCGCCGCCCAGCGAGTACGCGTGGACGAAGAGCTTGAGCATCCCCAGCGCGCCCAGCGCGGCGAAGCCCGCCTCGAAGCCGCCCGCGGTGCTGCGTGCGACCTGCGGGAGGTGCTCGGCCTGTCCCGCCAGGCCGCCCGCCAGCAGCACCGCGTGCATGACGAGGAAGAGCAGGAACACGGGTGTCAGCGCGAGCACCGACTCGCGCACGCCGCGCAGGTTCAGCGCCGTCATGCCGACGATGATCGCGAACTCGACGGGCACCTTGAACGTGCTCCACGCCGGCGGCAGGAAGCTGAATAGCGCGTCGCCGGCCGCGGCGATGGAGATGGTGATGGTCATGACGTAGTCGACGAGCAGCGCGCAGCCCGAGACGACGCCCGCCTTCTGTCCCAGAAGCTTCGTGGCCACGACGTAGCCGCCGCCGCCCGCCGGGAAGGCCGCGATGATGCGCGTGTAGACCGAGGCGATGACGAACACCGTGCCCGCCATGGCGAGCGCCAGCACGGGCAGCAGGTAGGTGTGGCCGCCCAGCGCGCGGAAGGCTTCCTCGGGACCGTACGCCGACGAGGACAGTCCGTCGGCGCCCAGCCCGACCCACGCCAGGAACGGGATGAGCGACAGCGTGTGGAAGATGGCCTTGTCCGCCAGGTCGCGCGGGGCTCCGATGAGCCGGCGCAGGAAGCGGCGCGCGAACGTGGGCGCGGACTCCGGCGGAGGAGCGCCCACCGGCACCACGCCGTCCGCGGTGGTGCGCGCCAGCAGCACCTCCGCGCTCGCGCCGGCGCTTAGGGAACCCTCCGGATCGGCAGACTGCGGCGGACGGGAGCGGACCTTCGGCCTCGACATGGCGCGCGAGTCTACCCGGAAACGGTCCGCGGTCGCGCACGGCGGGACGGATCGCGCAACCCTTCGGAACTACAGCGGATTTCGGGTGCGAACGGCGCGACCGTGCGGCCGTCCGATGCCGTCCATCGACAGCGCGGCAAACCGACGGCCGCCCGTTCAGCGCTTCTTGAGCTTCATCTTCTCGAGCTGCTTTCCCTTCCCGAACCAGTGGTCCAGCACGTACAGCAGCGTCACGTCCACCACGTCGAAGCAGACCTCGCGGTACTGCGGCGGCGCCATTCCGGCGACGGGCGCCAGGAGCCGCGCGTACCAGTTGCGATCGGCCGGCTCGAACCACAGCTCGGCCGTGCCGCGATCCAGCGAGAGGCGCATCGGTCCCACGGGCTCGATCTTCAGCCCGAGCCGCCGCGTCACTTCCTGCAGGTGCGGAAGCCTCTTCTCCAGTTCGAGCGGTGTCATGCGCCTTCTCCGCGCCGCACGGTCATGTCGCCGCCTCCACGGGCGCGCGGATGCCCAGCCGCGCGAGCACCGCGGCGAGGTCGGCCGGCAGCGGCGACGACACGGTCGTACGCGCCCGCGTCGCCGGATGGTCGAAGCCGACACAGATGGCGTGCAGGAAATGCCTTGAAAGACCCTCGATCGTGCGCCCGCCGTACAGCGCGTCGCCCAGCACCGGGTGGCCCGTGAACGCCAGGTGCGCGCGGATCTGGTGCATGACGCCGGTCGGGATCGTCACCTCCAGCAGCGTCGCCCCGCCCTCGTGGCCGATGACGCGGTAGCGCGTCGTCGCGGGCCGCGCCCCCAGCTCCAGCGCTTCCGCGGGATACGGCGCCGCAACCATCCGGCGCGCGTCCGCCGGGTCGTGCGCGAGCGGGATCGAGAGCTCGCCCGAACCCTCCACGAATCCGTCCGCGAGCGCGAGGTAGCGCTTCTCCACGGTTTTCGCCGTGAATTGCGCGCGAAGCACGTCGAACGCAGCGCGCCGCCTGGCCCACAGCACCACGCCGCTCGTCTCGCGATCAAGTCTGTGAACAAGCCCCGGACAGCGGGGTTCCGGCGAGGCGCCGGCGACCTCGGGAAAACGCGCGAGCACCGCGTTCGCGAGCGTTCCGCGCTCGCCCGGCCGCAGCGGGTGCATGTTCATGCCCGCCGGCTTGTCCAGCGCGAGCACGTCGTCGTCCGCGTGCAGCACGCACAGGGGCATCTCCGGCTGCGGCACGGGTGCGTCCGGCGCGGGAAGCTCCACGGCGACCTTCTGGCCTGCCTCGGTGCGCTCTCCCTTCTTCGGAGCCCTGCGGCCCACCCGCACGCGCCCCTCCGCGATGAGGTCCATCGCGCGGCGCCGCGAGAGCCCCGCCGCCCTGGCCACGAAGACGTCGAAGCGCTGTCCGGCATCGGACGCACCGACCTCCACTTCGATGATCCCGCTCTCCATCCTGCTCCCGGGACCGTCCCGGCTGCGCGGGCGGCCGCCCGATTCCGGGCGCAGCATATCGGAAGCGCGCGCGCCCCGTCGCCCTGCTAGAGTCCCCCCGGCGTCCAGCCGGAGGTCCGTCGATGCGTGCCGCCCTTTCCGCCCTGCTCGTGCTCGCAGCCGCGCCCGCCGCCGCCACGCCGGCCGGCGAGGAGATGACCATCACCGCCGCCAGCGCGGAGGCGCGCGCCGCGTTCTCGCGCGGGCGCGCGGCCTTCTACAACCTTCGCACGGCCGAGGCGCGCCGGGCGCTGGAGGAGGCGGTCCGGCTGGACCCCGGCTGCGCTCTCGCACATCTGTACCTGGCGCTCGCGACCAAGCCCGTCGCGGCGGGCCGCGCGCACGTCGATCGCGCGCTGAAGCTCAGGCCCGATGTCACGGTCGAGGAGGCGATGCTCGCCGACGCCGTGGACGCTCAGCTCCGCGGCGACGTCGCGGAGGAGATGCGGCTGCGCAAGCTGCTCGTCGCGTCGCTGCCCGGCGACTGGCGGCCGCTCGTGGGCGTCGGCAATCGGCTCGTGCACCTCGGTCGCCATGCGGAAGCGGTGGAGTGGCTCGAGAGAGCTGTGAAGACGGCGCCCGACGAGGCCGCCCCCTACAACGATCTCGGCTATGCGTACGCGGGGCAGGAGAAGTGGGACGAGGCGGTGCGCACGCTCCGGCTGTACGCGAAACTGCTTCCGAACGAGCCCAATCCGCACGACTCGCTCGCCGAGACGCTCATGCGCGCGGGCAAGCTGCAGGAGGCGGTGGCCGAGTACCGCGAGGCGCTGCGCGTGGATCCCGCGTTCGTCGTGGGCAACGAGGGGCTGGGCCACGCGCTGCTGCTGTCGGGCGACGTCGAACAGGCGCGCGCCGCCTACGCGCGCTGGGCCGACACCGCCGAGACCGGGTACGAGCGCATGGCGGCGCTGGACTGGCTCGCGGCCAGCTACGCGCACGAGGGCCGCGTGGACGAGACCATCCGCCAGCTCGAGCGGGCCGAGGCGCGCGCCGCGGGGGAAAAAGAGCCGGTCTGGACGCAGATCTTCCCTCTCCACCGGGCGATCGCGCTCTCCGTCATCGGCCGCGCGAAGGAGGCGGCACCGCTCGCCGATCAGGTCGGGAAGCGTCTGGCACAGGCGTCGCTGCCCCCCGCGCTCCGCGACGAACTGCTCGCGCGGGCGCTCTTCGCCAGGGGCTATGCCTCCGCCGAGAGCGGCGAGGTCGCGGCGGCCCGGGCCGCGCTGAAGGATCTGTCGCGGCAGCTCGAGGCGAAGAAGCTGGAAACGCCGGAAATCAAGGGACTTCCATGGATTCTGCGGGCGAAGCTCGTGCTCGCGCAGCCCCCCGGCGCGGGCGCCGACGGCGCGCTGGAGACCGCCGGGCTGGAGAACGATCCCTGGGGTCTGGCGACGGTCGCCGACGCGATGGAGCGCACGGGCCGGGCCGAGGAGGCGAATCGCCTGCGCAGCCGCGCGCTGCGGCTGAACATCGTGACGCCGGAGCTGGGATTCGTGCGGCCGCGGCTGCTGGGCGGCGGCAGCCTCGTGCCGGGCTCGCGCACCGGCCCCATGCCCGTGACGACCAGCTCCTCGGCGGCGCTGGCACTGTTCGACGAGGCCCGCCGGCTGGGCGAAGCGTACAAGAGGCCCGTGGCGTTCGCCGTGCTCGACCGCGCCGTCGCGCTGGACAAGGACTTCGCACTGGCCCGCTGCTACAAGGCCGTTTTCGCCGAAATCACCGAGGAGAACGCCGACGAGCTGGATCGTGCCGCGAAGATCGCTGCGTCGGGCCGCACGAGCTACGCCGAGCGCCTCTTCATCGAGGCGCACGTGGCGGAACGGGCCGGCGATCCGGCGGGCAAGGAGAAGCGCCTGCGCGAGCTGGCGCAGATGTACCCGAACGACTGGCGTCCCGCGGCCTACCTGGGCGAGCACCTGCTGCGCCTGGGCCGGCGCGCCGACGCGATCCGCGAGCTGCAGGATGCCGTGAAACGAGCTCCGGGTGAATCCTATCCGTATAATGCCCTGGGCTACGCGCTGGCGCGGGAAGGCCGCACGGAGGACGCGATCGCGGCGCTGCGCAAGTACGTGGAGCGCTCTCCGGGCGAGAGCAATCCGCACGACTCGCTGGCCGAGGTGCTGATGCTCGCGGGGCGCTTCAAGGAGGCCGAGGCCGAGTACCGCAGGTCGCTGGACCTGTCGCCGCAGTTCGCCGCCTCGTGGGCCGGAGTGGGCCACGCGCGGCTGTTCGCCGGCGACGCCACAGGGGCACGGGAGGCCTACCGGACCATGTACGAGGTTGCGGGTCTGTCCGCGGAGCGGCTCGACGCACGCACGTGGCGCGCCACGACCTTCGCGGTGGAGGGCCGATTCGCGGAGGCCGCGGGAGCCTTGGCCGTCGCGGAAATCGAGGCGGATGCGGCAAAGGATCGTTTCGCGTCGGCGATGCTCTCCGCGCGGCGCATTCCGATCACCGTCGAGGCGGGGCGCGCGAAGGACGCCGTCGCGCTGGCGGGGCAGACGCTGCGGCGCACGGGAAAGCTCTCGCCGGCCGGACGGGATCGCGTCGAGCGCGCGGTGCTTTTCGGCCGCGGCTGGGCGGAGCTGGCGCTGGAGCAGTACGACGCGGTGAAAGCGACCGCGAAGGATCTCGCTGCGCGGGCGGCGCGCGGCGGTCACCCGGAGAGCGCGCAGCTCGCGAACGTCCTGCTTGGAGCGGCAGCGCTGCAGCAAGGCATCGCACCCGAGGCGCACGTGCGGCTCCAGGAGGGCGACCCGCACGACCCGCTGCACCGGGCGCTGCTCGCGGACGCGCTGGAGGCCTCGGGACAGGCCGAAAAGGCGCGCGAAGCGCGCAAGAGCGCGGTCACGCCGACCGCGAACCACGTGGACCTGCCTGTCGCCATGGCGTGGGTGAAGAAGCACCCGGCAAGGAGCGGGACGGCTGGAAAATAGGCGGCTTCGGGCTGCAGTTCCGAGCGGGCCCCGGCTTCGCCCGCAACAGTGCGGCGTCAGGCGCCTTCCGGCTTGTCATTCATATCCTGAATGATTATCATGCAGGACTCGATGGGAACTTCCGACCCGCCCCTGCGTCCTCGCTTGCTGGCGCTCGCGCTGGAACGGGCACTTGCGGCCTCCCCTGTCGTGATTCTGACCGGAGCCCGGCAGACAGGCAAATCGACGCTCGCCCGCATGCTTCCTTCGGCATCCCGGCGCAGATACCTCACGTTGGACGATCTGGACCTGCTGGGGCTCGCCGAGAAAGATCCCGACGCGCTGCTGGCGGACGGCGCCGACACGACGCTCGACGAGGTGCAGCGCGCGCCCTCGCTGCTCATGGCGATCAAGCGGGCGGTCGACCGCGACCGGCGCAAGGGACGGTTTCTGCTGACCGGTTCGGCCAATCTTCTGCTCCTCGACCGGGTCGGCGAGACGCTTGCCGGCAGGGCCGTCCATCTCGAACTCGGCCCGATGACGCCTGCGGAGCTGCGGGGCACGCCGGATCCCGGGCCCTGGAGCGCGCTGCTGCAGTGCGCGGACGCCGGGGCCGCCGCTGCCTCGTTGGAGGGGCGCGCCACACACGCTTTCGACTGGCGAGGCGCCGTCGTCCGCGGCGGACTTCCGCCGGCCGCACTCGAAGCCGACTCCGGGGCTCGGGAGCTGTGGTTCGACGGCTACGTGCGGACGTATCTCGAACGCGATCTTCGCGAGATTTCGAGCATCGACGGCCTCGCGGACTTCCGCCGGCTGCTGCGGGTCGCGGCGGCGCGGACCGGCGCGCTCGTGAACCAGACGGAGTTGGCGAGGGATGTCGCGCTCAGCCAGCCGACCGTGCACCGGTACCTGAACCTGCTGGAAGTTTCGTACGTCCTGGCGCGGCTGCCCGCGTTCAGCACGAACCGGGGCAAGCGCGTCGTGCACAGGCCCAAGCTCTACTGGGGCGACGCGGGGCTCGCGGCGTTCCTGGCACGGTGGAGCGGCGGCAACCCGGCGGCCGCAGAGGACAGCCTCACGGGAGCGCTGCTGGAGAACCTGGTATGCTCGTCGCTCGCAGCCTGGCGCGAGACGTGCCTGCCGCGCCCGGAAATCCTCTGCTGGCGGACGGCGTCGGGTCAGGAGGTGGACTTCGTCGTCGAGTCCGGCGCGCGGCTGCTTCCGCTGGAAGTGAAGGCGTCCACACGCCCGGGCGCGGCCGACGGCAGATGGCTCGGAGCGTTCCTCGCCGAACACCGGGATCGCGCGCCGTTCGGATTGATTCTGTGCGACACGCCAGACGTGCGGCCGGTTGCACGGGACGTGATCGCGGTCCCGCTGGGGCGGGTGCTGTAGCACCTTCGCCGACGACCGGCCGAATCACCCCGAACGATGGCAGGCCGCGCTACTTGTGCTTCTTCTTCTTCTTGCCGCTCTTGCCCGGCGCCACGGCGGGCTCTGCCTTCGCCTTGCCGGCCGAAATCGCCTCCTTCGTGCCGGAGTCGTCCTCGGCAGCGGCCCCGGCGACCCACGGCAGGTGGCGGATCTTCCACAGCACGCGGCGCAGGTCCTCGTTCACGACGACGGTGGCGGCGCGGGTCCGGTCGGCCTCGACCTGGCGCGTGAACGCCTCGATCTTCCCCGACAGCGCGTCCTTCGCCGCCGCGTTGGGCACGAACCAGTCCAGCGCGATGTACACCGCACGCAGCACCAGCCGGCTCTCGTCCTTGGCGGCCGCCGACAGCGGCTCGAGCGCACGCACGTCCTGCAGCTTCCCGAGTTCGTACGCCGCGCGCTCGCGCACCTCGGCGACCGGGTCCTTGAGCTTGCCGATCCAGCAGTCCAGTCCGTCGCCGCACTCCTCGCCCGCGGCAAGGCGCGCCAGTTCGTTCTTCAGGAACTGCGGGCGGGACGTTCGCTGCTGCTCGCAGCGCGCCTTCTTCATCTCCTCCGGCTCGTTGGCCGCGCCCACCTCGTCCATGCAGCTCTTGACCGCCGAGTCGCCCTGCTCCTTCTTCGCGATGCCCTCCAGCACCGCCTTCTGCTTCGCACCGCCCAGCAGCCCCAGACCCGTGATCGCCGCCGACCGTGCACTCCAGGAGCCCTTCTGTGCAGCCGACGCGAGCGCCGGCAGCGCCGAGGACTCGCCGATCCACGCCAGCGCGTACGCGTAGGTCTCGCGCACGTTCGCCTCCTCGACCTTGAGCCCCGCGGCGATGCCCGGCGCGGCGGTGCGCGCGCGCAGGCGCCCCAGCGACTCGGCAGCATGCTTCTGCACGAGCAGCTGCAGCATCTCGTCGCCGTCCGGGTCCTCCCACTTGAGCAGTTTCGTCAGCGCGGGAATCGCGTCCTTCCAGCCGAAGTCCGCGAGGATCACCGCCGCCTTCGAGAGGTATCCGGCGGCCCTGCGGTTGTGCTCCTCGGCCCAGCGGACGAACTGGCGGTCCTCGCCGGAGAGGACGCGCACCAGCGCCTCCGCCGCCGGACGGCCGCACTGCAGGAGGGCGAAGCTGCTCTCGACATAGAATGAAATGCCCTGGCGCTCGATGACCAGCGCCTGCACCAGCGCGGGCACGGCGCTCGTGGCCTGCATGTCGCCCAGCGCGAGGATCGCCTTCTTCGTGAGCAGCGGCGCCGTGGCGTCGGCCTCCACGAGCCGCACCAGCGCGGGCACGGAACTCGGGTCGCCCAGATGCCCCAGCGCGTCGACCGCGGCCAGGCGCGCGTAGTCGTTGCGCGCGTCCAGCAGGCGCAGCAGCACCGGCACCGCCTTGCGATCGCCGAACGAGCCCAGCGCTTCGGCGATCTTGGCGTTGGCGCGGCCGGCGTTCGCCGCCGGGTTGGCCAGGTCCACGGCCTCCATCAGAGGCTGCACGACGGCGGCGTCGCCGATCTCCATGAGCGCATAGGCCGCTTCCTCGCGCACCACGTAGTCCTCGTGGCGCATCAGGGCGACGAGGGCCGGCACCGCTTCCTTCGCCTTCATCTTGCGCAGCTCGCGCGCGGCGTTCTGAACCCTCTTGGGGTCCTTGCGGTCGAGCTGGGCGATCCAGGTCCCGGGTTTCTTCGGGTCGGTTTCGGGGCAGGCGCTCACGAGCAGGGCGAGAGCGGCGGCCGACAGGGCGAGGCGCGGCAGTCTCATCGGAGGTCCTCCAGTCGCACGGCGGCGCACGCACGCGGAGACGGCGGTCTTCCGGGCGGGCGCACGGTCCGGTCGGGGCGCATCTAGCCACGCGGGGCATGCAAAAGCAAGGCGGACGCGGGAGCCGCCGCTCACCCTGCTCCGAGGCCTCCGGGACGCGGGAAGGCGGGTCCCATAAGGGCGCGCAGGCGGGCACAGGAGACGCGACGGCTGGTGCAGTCGGGCGGCGCCTCCGGCAGGCGGAAGCCGGCAGGCAGGCGACCCTGCGCCCGGAGGGTCCGCACGTGCTCGCTCCAGCGCATCGGCTCGCCGTCGCACACGTTGACCCGCTCTCCGGGAAGCGGCCGCGCGAGCACCGCCTCGACGGCCGCCAGCACCACGGACAGATGCGCCAGGTTCGCGTACCGCAGCCCGTTCGCGATGCGCCCCGACAGGAGCCACCGCGCCGGATCGCGTCCCGGACCGTGCAGTCCGGCGAGCGCCAGCACGGTCGCTCCCCGGCTGCGAAGCGCCTCCTCGCCGGCGACGCGTGGCTGCCTGAGATCCGGCGGTGTTTCCTCCGTCACTTCCTCGTCGGGCGTGCGCGTGAGATAGGCCGAAGTGCTCCCGAGGACCACGAGTGCGCGCGCACCGGCCAGCCGGTCCTGATGCAGGCGCACGACGAGTTCGGGCGGTTCGGCCGGGAAAGTCCAGACCACGTCGTCCGCTTCCGGCAGGTTCGCCCAGGTCGAGGCGCGATCGAGGTCGAACTCGATCGCCCCTGGCGATGGGCTCCTGTGCGTGTACGCGGCCTCGATAAAGCGCTGCCGCAGAGCGTCGCCGACCCAGCCGGCCCCGAGGATGAGCAGGTGCGGCACTACGGCTCCGGCAGGGAAGTCTCGCCGTCGAGCATGTCGTTGTCGATGAGGCGCGTGCGGCCGATGCCTGCGGCGATCAGCGCGACCGTGCGCCCAGGCTCGCATCCTACCGGCGTCTGCAGCGTCTCCGCGTCCCGGACCGAAACGTAGTCCACGGTGTCGGCGCCCGCGGCGACTTTCTCCAGCGCGACCTTCTCGATCGCGGCCGGATCGCGCTCGCCCGCGGCGAACGCACGACGCGCGGCGCGCAGGCCCTGCGACAGGCAGCGCGCGCGAAGCCGGTCCGGCGGCGACAGGTAGGAGTTGCGCGAGCTCATGGCGAGCCCGTCGGGCTCGCGCACCGTGGGCACGCCGACGACTTCGATCGGCAGGTCGAAGTCGCGCGTCATGCGCCGCACCAGCGCGAGCTGCTGGAAGTCCTTGCGCCCGAAGTACGCGTGCGTGGGCTGCGCCAGCGCGAAGAGCTTCAGCACCACGGTCGCGACGCCCCGGAAATGCCCCGGACGACGCCCGCCCTCCAGCGGAGCGGCGATGGACCCCGGCTCCACGTACGTCTGGAATCCCGGCGGATACACGGCGTCGACCGCAGGCAGCAGCACCAGCCCGATGCCCGCTCGGCGCGCTTTCTCCAGGTCGCCCTCGGTGTCGCGCGGATAGCGCGCGAAGTCCTCGGACGGGCCGAACTGGGTCGGGTTCACGAAGATGGTCAGCGCGGAGGCCGCATGGCGCGCGGCGCGGCGCATCAGCTCCTCGTGGCCGGCGTGCAGGTAGCCCATGGTCGGCACGAAGCCCAGCTCGCCGCGCGCGCGCGCCGCGAGGCACGCCTGCTGGAAACGCCGCGGATCCTCGAAGACCTCCATGGCGACCTCCTTTGAATGGAATCCATTCGCAATAGCGAGTCGGCGACGTAGGGCGGGGGCTCGTCCCCCGCCGCCCGCGCGCGCTGCGGGGGACAAGCCCCCGCCCTACGAAGTCGCGCCTGGTCGTGCATCGCGGTACCCATGCACCGCCCCGGTCAGACGGGAGCCGCGTACACCCTCGCCGAGCCGTCTTCGGCCGTCCCGGGCTCGTCGGGCTCCGCCGGCACCGCCGTCGGGTACAGGCGCAACGACCGCGAGTGGAACGAGTGCGCGTCGTCCGGGAACGCCCCGGCCCGCACTTCCTCCACGAACGCGCGCACGGCGCCGCCCACGGCCTGCGCGCCGTCCAGGTATTTCTTCAGGAACTTCGGGGAGAAAGCCGGGTTCAGCCCGAGCATGTCGTAGCAGACCAGCACCTGCCCGTCGCAGCCCGGCCCCGCACCGATGCCGATGGTCGGAATGGAAAGCCGACGCGTGATCTCCACCGCCAGTTCCGCGGGGATGCCCTCCAGCACGATCGAGTAGGCGCCCGCCTGCTCCAGCGCCAGCGCGTCGTCCAGAAGCCGGCGCGCCTTCTCCTCGTCGCGTCCCTGCACGACGTAGCCGCCCATGCGGTGTACGCTCTGCGGCGTCAGGCCGATGTGGCCCATGACCGGCATTCCCGCCCGCACGATGCGAGCGACGACGTCGCAGAAGTCGCGCCCGCCCTCCAGCTTCACCGCCTCCGCGCCGCCCTCGGCGACCAGTCGTCCGGCATTGCGCACCGCGTCATCGACGGAGGCCTGGTAGCTCAGAAACGGCATGTCGCCCACGAGGTGCGCGCGACGGGTGCCGCGCCGCGCCGCGCGCAGGTGGTACACGACGTCGTCCACGGTGACGGGCAGAGTGGAATCGTTACCCTGCACGACCATGCCGAGACTGTCGCCCACGAGCAGCGCGTCCACGCCGGCCTCGTCCAGCAGGCGGGCGAACGTGGCGTCGTACGCGGTGAGCATGGTGATGCGCTCGCCGCGCTCCTTCATCTGGCGCAGGGTATGGATGGTCACCGCGGGCACGGTTAACCTCCCGGAGTTGTGCCGGCCGATGCGGGCCGGTCGTGCGGAACCGCCCCGAGACGCTGCCGGGTCGCGCGCCAAGGCTGCGCGCCCTCGGAAACGGGGCGAAGACAAGCTACCACGCGGCGCGCGGCGCGAAAAGCCCGGCGCGCGGAGGCGGACATGGAAGACGCGGCGCAGACGCTGTCGGTGGAGCCGGTGTACGCGGGACGCACCATCCGGCTGGAACTGCACGACGTGACGCTCCCGGGCGGCGTGCGGGTGAAGCTGGAGATGGTGCGGCATCCGGGCGCGAGCGCGGTCGTGCCCGTCCACGACGACGGCACCGTGGAGCTGATCCGCCAGTACCGCCACGCGACGGGAGCGCGCATCTTCGAGGTGCCGGCAGGCAAGCTCTCGCCCGGCGAGCCGCCCGAACACTGCGCCGCGCGGGAACTCGAAGAGGAAACGGGCCTGCGCGCCGCGCGGCTCGAGCCGCTCGGGTGGATCTGGACCACGCCCGGCTTCTGCGACGAGAAGATCCACCTCTTCCTGGCGGCCGGACTGACGCCCGGCACGCTGGCGCTGGAGCACGACGAGCTGATCACGCCCTGGCGCGGCCCTCTCGACGAGGCGGTGCGCATGATCCGCCGCGGCGAGATTGTCGACGGCAAGTCGATCGCCGCCCTGACGCTGGCATGGATGCGACTGCGGGGCATGCCCTAGAGTCCGGCGCCCCGGGGTTGTGGTAAGGGAGGCGCGCGCGGTGGCCGCGCGGGAGGAACCATGGGCCTGCACCCCGTCGTGATGGCCGGCGGATCGGGAACGCGCTTCTGGCCGCTTTCGAGGCGCCGGCGGCCCAAGCAGCTTCTGCCTCTGGCCTCGGAGCAGCCGCTCATCGCGGACACGATCGCGCGCCTGCCGCCTCTGGCGCAGGCGTCGTCCGCCTACGTCGTGTGCGGAAAACTTCACGCGCCGATCATCCGCCGCATGGTTCCGGAGCTGGCCCGGCAGCGCGTGCTGGTGGAGCCGGTCGCGCGCAACACGGCGCCGTGCATCGGGCTGGCGGCCGTCCACGTGCGGCGCGAGGACCCGGAGGGCGTGCTGCTGGTGCTCCCGAGCGACCACCACGTGCGCGACCCGGCGGGGCTTCGCGCGGCGCTGGGCGCTGCAGCGCAAGTCGCCGCGGACGGATCGCTGGTGACCATCGGCATCCAGCCGTCGAGGCCCGAGACCGGCTACGGCTACGTGCATATCGGCAGCGCTCTCGGGGAGCGTGCAGGCCGGGAGGTGTACAAGGTCCAGCGCTTCGTCGAGAAGCCCGACGCCACGACGGCGCGCGCGTACGTCGAGTGCGGCGAATACCTTTGGAACGCGGGCATTTTCGTGTTCCGGGCGGACGCCATCCTGGCCGAAATCGCGCGGCATCTGCCGGCGCTCCACGCGGCGCTGGAGGGAATCGCGCCGACCGTGGGCACGGCCCGCTACGCACGCACGCTGGCGAAGGCGTTTCCGACGGCGGAGTCCATCAGCGTGGACTACGGCGTCATGGAGAAGGCGTCGCGCATCGCCTGCGTGCCGGGGAATTTCGGCTGGAGCGACGTGGGGTCGTTCGCGGCACTGCCCGAAGTGCGGGGCGCGGACCCGGAAGGCAACGTGGTGAGAGGCCGGGCGCTGCTGCCAGGCTGCAGCGGGTGCATCGTGATGGGCGACGGCCGCAGGCTCGTGGCGGGCGTGGGGCTGCGCGACCTCGTGATCGTGGACGCGGGCGACGCGCTCCTGGTCGTGCCGCGCGAGCGGGCGCAGGAGGTGCGCCGCGTGGTCGATGCCCTGACGCAGACGGGGGACGCGAAGCTGCTGTAGAGCCGGAAGAGCCGGCTTTCGGCATTCGGCTCTCGACCTTCGGAAACGCCCCGGGATCGGAGCGGAGTGCTCTTCCGAAATCGGGCCGAGCACGGGTCTTTTCCTTCTTGCTTTCTTGGCGCCCTTGGCGCCTTGGCGTTCCCTGCTGCGACCGCCGCCCGCTGCCGCGTCCGACGGCACTGGCACCCGTCCGCCCGTCGTGCTAGACGGCTGCGCCGACTGCCGAAGGAGGCCGCCATGCGTCGTCTGATTCCCGTTGCGCTCGCACTCGCCACCGCCTGCACCCTCCCCAACCAGCGCTACTTCTACCGCGCCGCCATCGAGCAGGCCGCCGACCGGCTGCCCCGCGCCGGCGTGAAGTGCTGGCTCACGCCCGACCTCACCGGCCCCATGCAGGGCTCGCCCGCCATCGCCGAGGAAGTGTTCAGCAACTACCTCGTCGAGGCGCGCCTGTGCAGCCAGGTCGAGAAACACCCCGACGCCATCGCCGGTTATTCCTGGCCTCAGAATGAAGTGTGCCCCTGCCAGCCCAAGCAGGAGAACTGCTCCGGCACCTGCCACGAGGGCGGCGGCGCATCCGTCCCGTCGCTCGGATTCGGCGGAGGCGGGGGCGGCGGCGGCAACGACAACAACCGCTCCAACGACCGACTCCTGGAACGCTACAAGAAGGCCCACATCGCGCAGAAACTGGTCGTCTACCGGATCGACGAACTGCAGGAGAAGAAGGTCATCGTCTACTTCCGCGTCTCGGACGCGCCCACCGGCGTCGTCGAGCAGGCGTTCACGGTCACCATCGAGGTCGGCGGAGGCGGCGGTGCGACGGAATCCGGCGCCGAAGCCCCGCCGCCCCCGCCGCCCAGCCGGCGCAGGTAGCCCCGGGTGGGGGTGTCGTTTCACGCCGGGAA
>Ga0172368_10002661_pt1 | contig 22419 bp, 39 predicted proteins | sample Lak11m_FD_114540 | JGI IMG/M metagenome (GOLD analysis project Ga0172368, IMG submission 114540) | Freshwater microbial communities from Kabuno Bay, South-Kivu, Congo - kab_022012_11m | ecosystem: Environmental > Aquatic > Freshwater > Lake | place: Democratic Republic of the Congo: South-Kivu...
TAAAGAATTAGAAGAAAAATATGAACATTCAAGAATTTAGCCCAGCCAAAGCAGAAATCCAAGCCGCCGTCTTGGAAGTTGAGGGGCTGACGATCAACGGCGTGGACGACGAAGCAGGATATGAAGCGGTCAAAGTGGGGAAAAAGAAGCTGGCAGACTACCGCATTAAAATTTCCAAGTTCGGAAAAGAGCAACGCGAAGAAGCGTTGGCGTGGCAAAGAGAAGTGTTGAGGCAAGAAAAAGAACTACTGGCGATGATTGAGCCGACCGAAACAAAACTCAAAGGCGCGCTAGAAGCTATTGACGAGGAAAAGAAGCGCAAGGAGCGCGAAGTTCTCTTGCCCGGCAGAAAGGCTATGCTTGCGGAAATTGAGGAGATAATGACCGACGAGGAAATACTGGCTATGGACGAAAAGGAGTTCTCCGAGTTCTATACCGGAAAGAAAATGACATATCTCGAAGCCAAAGAAGCCGCGCGCAAAAAGGAGGAGGAGGATAAGAAGCGCGCAGAGGAATTGGAAAAAGCCAAAGCCGAAGCCGCCGAAAAAGCGAGGCAGGAGGAGCGAGAGAGGGCTAACCGCGAAATTGAGGAGGCACAGCGAAAACTTAAAGAATCGGAATTGAGGAAAGAGCGAGAGGCAAAAGAAAAAGAAGAAGCGGAAAAAGCCGAACAGGAGCGCACGGAAAAAAACCGGAAGTATAAAAAATGGCTCAAAGATAACGGAATGACCGAGGAAAATAAGGGAGAATTTATCGTTAAACAGTTAGGGCTGAACGATAAAGGAGAAACCGGATTTGAGCTTTATAAGAAAATTTCATCAATAAATATTAAATAATATGAACATCAACAAAGCTCTTATTGCAGGTCGTTTAACCAAAGACCCGACACTTCGCTCTACTCCTAACGGAAACACAGTCGCGACATTTTCCGTAGCTACCAGCCAAACGTGGAAAGATAAGCAAGGGCAAAAACAGGAAAAAGCAACTTTTCACAACATCGTATTTTGGGGAAGAATAGCCGAGGTGTGCGGACAATATCTTACGAAAGGTCAAGAGGTTTTTATCGAGGGGAGGATAGAAACGAGAAAATATCAGGACAAGCAGGGATATGACCGCTATGTTACCGAGATTATCGGAGAGAATATGCAAATGGGCGCTAAGCCGAAAGGTTATTCTCAAAGCTCGCCGACTTCTCCTAATCCGGGAACGCCAGTCAAGGAAGAAGAAATCCCGACGATTCAACAGGACGAGGACGAAGTGAGAATTGAGGACGTGCCATTCTAAAAAAAATATGGAGGAAAAAAAGCCAAAGCCAAGAGAATATCGTGTCGTTATAAAATTTAAGACCAATTCTGAAACAGCCGATCAAGGGGAAGCGCTCACAAGGGAAGCAATAAAATTTATGGGGCTGGACGTAGTGAGCGTCAAATACGTGAGCGATAAGCGGTCGGAAAATCAAAATAATGCACTTCATTTATGGCTAGACCAAATAGCGGACGAAGCGGAAAGGAGAGGGCTTACGCTAGATATGTGGGTGAAGCACCCGACGGAGATGAAGATAACCGAGAGCTTACTCAAAGATTCCTTTCGCGCTACCGGAAGAAAGATGTATGGAAAGAAAAGCACCGCCGATCTGACAAAAGAAGAATTTTCGGAGATTCAGAGATTGTTTGATAAAGCCGTGTTGGAGCGCTTGGGCATAGACATACCATTCCCGAATATAGACCTTTTAATAGATCAGGATAATAATTAAAATAAATAAAACGTATGGGCAAATACGAAATTAAAAAGGGAGGAAATCATTATGCCTACATTGAGGCTTCTGATTATTCCGACGCTATGCAGATAGTTTTGGATAAAGAGGGATTCAAGCTCTCGCTGGTCGTGGACAAAAAGCCGATATACGGAATTGATGTTTCTCATTGGCAGGGAGATATTGACTGGTCAGCGCTGAAAATTGATTTTGCCATTCTGAAAGCGTCGCAGGGAACGGCTATGGTGGATAATAAGCTCGAACAAAACAAGTTCCGGGCAAGAAAGCAGGGCATACTGCTTGGATATTATCACTACGCCAACGGAGGCGACGCGCGCAAAGAAGCTGAACACTTCGTGAAGTCAGTCGGCGAGATACTTCCGGGAGAGTTCCTTGTTCTTGACTGGGAAATCAACCACGCCACGCCGGACGCTTGGTGTCGAGCTTTCTTGGATAGGGTATTTGAGTTGACTGGGATTCGTCCGCTTTTCTACACCTACGAGGCGCGCATAAAATCGACCAACTGGGATAAGGTTATTGCCGGGAACTATGGACTGTGGATCGCGAAATACGGAAAGAATGACGGAACTATGGGCGCTCAACCTTTTATCGGGAAATGGGGATTCTACGTTATTTGGCAATATAGTTCGGCTGGTATGCTGAAAGGAATTTCCGGAAAGGTTGACCTAGACTATGCGAATATCACTTTGGATACGCTAAGAAAGTATGGAAAAAAGATATGACCGAGGAAATAAAAGGGGCGGCATACGCCGCCAAGCCAAACCTAGATAGATATTTTGAGCGGACTATCGAAATACAACGGCAAAAGATAGAGAGCCAAACGCAGGAATTGGCTCGAATGAACCGGGTGTATATGCGAAATGTCCGCACCAGCAAAGTATCAGACGCAATTAAATTCTTAATACAAGTAATCATTGAAAAAATAAAAATATGATTCTAAGCGAATACGAAACAACGGAACAACTCGAAATGAATTATCTTTACTATTTGGGTATTCCGTATGAGATAGATCGCTCAACCGAGCAAAGGATAAAAATGATTTTCAAAGGCGACCTTGATTTTATCAAGGGAAAGATAGACGATTTTTGGAACGGCAGGGCGCAGGTGGACGCGCTTCGCTTCTCAAACGCTCAAAAGTCAGTCAAGCGTCTAATGTGGGTCGGAGGCAGGTATAATCCGAATTACAGCTCACATCCGACGTTTTCAAAGGATAAATTGCCGGAAGAAAAAAAGTAGTATGTGGACGAAACAAAACAGGTATTTTAACACGCGCAAGGTCAACACATTCGGTCGGCAGTATGATTCCAAGTTCGAGGCGGCGTATGGTCAAGAGTTGGAATTTCGCAAGCGCGCCGGAGAAATAGAGGATTATGATACGCATTTACGAATGCCTCTTGAAGTCAACGGATACGTTGTGTGCGATTATTACATAGATTTCGCGATCTACCACAAAGACGGAACGACCGAATATGTGGAAACGAAAGGATATGCAACCGACACGTGGAAGCTGAAATGGAAACTGTTTTGCGCCCTCTACGAGGACGACGAGAGCTGTAAAATAACGCTTGTTATGCAGGGCAAGCAAAGACCGCCTAAATTAAGAAAAATTAAAAAATAATATGCAAATCAAACTCAAAGTAAAAGACGGATATAAGATAGTTGAAACTCCAACCTTTTCAAGCGATAGCTGTAAGGGTTGCGGAAAGGATATTTATTGGATCGTGGGGAAAAGTGGCAAGCCGATGCCTATATCACGACTGGGTAATGGAGATTTAGTCGCGCACTTCTTTGACTGTCCGCAAGCTAATCAATTTCGTAAAAAATAAAAAAATATGGAGGAAAAAGAAGTTTGCCCTTATTGTGGGGCAGAAAAAAAAGAAGTAGCAACGCACTCATTAACGACCGGACTGGTTAGGGATTTGATAATTTTTGCCAAAAGAGCAAAGGAAAAAGGAGAAAACAAGGTTCACATAACAAAAGAGTTGGACTTTTCTATAAATCAATGGTGCAATTTTCAGAAATTAAGGTATTTCGGATTAGTGGCAAAATGGGAAGCGGAGGACGGAAACAAAAAAACTGGGTTTTGGGTTCTCACGAGGAACGGATTGGATTTTTTGCAGGGGAAATTGAGTGTTCATAAAAAGGTGAGCGCTACAAAAAAAGGGATAACGGAACGATCGGAGGAAATGGTTTGCATTGATGATTTTCCGCAAAGTGATGAAAATTATTGGCAAAAAGATTTTAATATAGAAATAAATAACGGTAAAATTACGCCTATGGAAGAAGAAAAAAAAGCAGAAACTCCGCCGGAAAAACAGCCGAATGTTATGATTCGTTGTCCAAAATGCGGAGGGGGAATGTTTAAGCAAAGAGTAGCGGATCAAATTTCGGGAAAATCTCACGATGAGATACGGTGCTTGAGGTGCGGAAAGATTCTATGATTCCGAAAATAATCCACCATATTTGGGTGGGAGATAAGCCGAAGCCGTCCAAGATAATGAAAACTTGGCAGGAAAAGCACCCGGACTTCCAGTATATCGAATGGAAGGAAAATGATTTCAGCACGATGAAGTTCCGTTGCCAAAAGCAGATAGATCAGATGATGAGCGCCGGAAGATATAACGGAGTGGCTGACATTATGCGCTATGAGATTTTATATGAACTGGGAGGATTTGTAGCGCCAGCCGACAGTATTTGCTTAAACTCCATTGAGGACTTGCTCGATTGCGATTGCTTTTGTTGCTATGAGAATGAAGCGCGCCGTCCGGGGCTTCTCTCTCCGCACATTGGAAGCTATCAGGGAAATGAGTTTCTAAATACGATCATCGAACGGATAGCAAAAATGGACAATATGCTATGGGCTGATCCGTGGATAGTTACCGGGAATAAGCTCCTCACGGATATTGTCGCGGAAACAGGCTACAAAATTAAGGTTTATCCAAGTCATTATTTTATACCAGACCATTACACAGGATTGAGCTACCGGGGCGACGGCAAGATTTACGCCAAGCACCTATGGGGAACGACAAAATCAATCTATGGAGAACTGGACGAAATGTATGCGCAAAATTAGAGAAAAAACTTGTTATTGCCACACTTGCGATAAATGGTTTCATCCTCTCGGAATAATGATGCACCGAGCAAAACACAGAAACAAAAGGGAGGATTGCAAAATCACATTCACATACGGAGATACTTGGAGATATAATTATTCAAAAAAACAATATGAAAGTCGTAAGAATCACAGTTTCGGCTTTTGACACAGATCGTCAATCAGAGCCGGAATTTCAAAGGGAGTTGACCGAAAGGTTGCTCAAAGCTGGATTTATCCTAAGCGATAATTATCCGATTATCCGGCAACCGAGGAGCGACATCGACGGAGCGGACTTCATTCAGTTGCAGTATAGCTGGTTTGATAAGTTCGATATTGATATTCAGTATTTCAAGTGGAAGATATGGAAGTGGTTTAAGGTTAAATTCGGGGTATGACGCAGAAAGAATGGAGGAAATTAAAAACCGGAGATTGGATTAAATTCGGGGAGAACGGCAGACCAAGAAAGATACTGAAAGCCACGAAGCACGACGGAAAAACAGGGTGCGTTACGCTTCGGCAGATAGGATATTCTTATCTCGGTCGTCCGAATGGCAAACGGACAGTTGTCTATGTAGCGTGTGATTGCAGAATGTTTATAAAAATTAAAAAACAATAACTATGAAAAGGGAATTGAGTATTCCAAGCGCGGTCGGGTTTTGCAAAAATTGCTTCCGTTCGCGTAGGCACGGATCAGCATATTGTGGTCAATGCCAAGACGAGCCGGAGCGAATGAAAGTTTATCAGGACGTGGCGCACGAGTTTCCGCTCTACAAAAAGGTCGTCGATAAGTTCAATTTGACCAAAGAGGAGCTGAAAAATATCATTTTTACCTACGGAGATACGATTTATTGCGATCACGACCTACCTTATGGGCTGATCGCGCACGAAATCACGCACGTTTTCCAACAGCTTGAAATGGGAACAGAGATATGGTGGGAGAAGTATCTCAAAGGCAATAAATTCAGGCTAGGACAAGAGTTAGCGGCGTATCAGCGTCAATATAGGGTTATCCGGGAAAACAACGCAGGAAAGGCAGAATTTGACGCTCACGCTATGGCGCGCGACCTATCCAGCCATACTTACGGAAATATCATCGAGGAGGACAAGGCGCTTGAACTGATAAAGGAGGAGAAATAGAAATAAAAATTAAAAATAGAATGGAGGTGCAATATGCAAAAGAGAAACAAATTGGGGCAATTCGCTCCGGGAAAGAAAAAGGCGACCAAAAAGAAAGCCGTCAAAAAGGCAATCAAGAAATCAAAGAAAAAATAGCTTCAAGCTGGTGCGTATCGTCTGTGTATCCCCCTTTCGCGCAAGCGAAAGCACAGATCAAGGTGTCAAGATACGTTAAATGTTAGACCAACAAAACAGCCAGCTTACAGGAAAACACTTGACTTTTTGTGCGGATATGCTATAATGGACGTAATGGTGGGGTGAGCCATAGGGTGAAACCGGGTGAACCTAAACATTAAAAATAAAAAAATGAGTGTCGAAGCTAAGATTGAGCAGGCTAAACAGCAAATTGCTCAAAAAGAGGCAGACAAGGGGCTTAAAAAAAGAAAATTGACGTGGAGGGAGAAGTTTGGAACTTTCCCGGTGCTATGGCTCTATGGTTGGGGCTTGCTGGCAGGTATCGCGTGGACTTATGTCGCGCTGACCGCTCCGCAAATGTTCGAGGCAAGAACAATAGTGATCGTCAATCCGGCACAAGCGAAAGAAATTGAAAAGCCGGAGGAAAAAGTGGAAGTTATACACAAGGACGAGGTTGCGGAACTGGCAGAAATGATTTATAATTTAGAAAGCACGAATGGAAAAAACAATTATTCCAAGTGCGAGGCAATCGGAAAGATAAACGGAATCGGATATGGCATACCGGGCAACGGAAAATACCAATGCTTTGAGAGCCACGAGGACGAAATGCAAGTGTTGAAAGGCTGGATCATAGACAAAAAGTCCAAAGGAATGACCGAAAAAGAGCTTTTATGCCTTTATTCGGGCAACAATTACGATATTTGTAAATAAAAACACAATGGGAACAATTCAAATCACAATCCAAAAGACTGCAAAACAAGGCGTGCCGGAAATGGCAAAAACCTATAACACCGCTTTTGAGGGAAGTTTGAATGACTTGAAATCACTTCAAGAAGCCGTTGACACCGCAGTCGAGAAGATTCTTTGGAACAAATCAGGTAATAAGACTATTGAGGAAAAGCAGGCTGTTTAGCTTGCTTTTTTATATCTATGATTAGGATTCAAGAGATACAAACATATTATCGGCAGTTCAGCCAAGAGCCAGTCGAGCAGAATATCCCGAATTTCATTAAGTTTATCGAGGGCAAGCAAAAGAATATGCGCGGCAGGGTTATTAGTTGGGAAGCAAGGGAATCAGCGCGCAGGCTCAAAGAACTGGAAGCACGGCAGGCAGAGAATAAGCCAGTTGATCCGGAAGAAGATTTTGATAATTTATAAAATATTAAAAATATGGAGGAATTAGGAAAAGAGGTCGAGCTTCCAAAAGATAAAAGCACGAAGCTCACAAAAAAAGAGGAATTTGGCACGACGATCGCGCAGATACTCCTACGCAAAGAGAACCTAGAACCCTACGGCTTCAATGAATATCCTAAGCTCACAATGGTAGTCGCCGAGGATAAAGAGAAGTTTCAAGAGGGTATAGTCCGGCTGGTTTTTGAGGAAAGCGAGGGCGTAGAACGCTCATATCTCGTCCATATGGACTTATTCATCTCTATTTCACAGTCAGTTTATGCAAAAACGAACAGCGATATAGCCAAAAGAGAGTATAATAAGCGCAGAAATGCAAAGATTTGGGGATTTTTCAAGACATTGATGTATCGGGTGCAACATAAATTTCAAAAATAAGCGATTCTACCTCCAAGACAACTCCAATTATCGTTGGGTATGAGGATCATTTATTCAAGTGAGGAATAGTTCTGGGCTTCTCGGCAAGCCGGAAGTTCGGAAATCGTATTCTTATGGCAGGAGCGAACAAAAGCGCGCACATATGCGGCGATTGGGAGAAGAAAACGCCCTGCGAACAAGAACAGATAGTGTCTTGTCGCTTCTCCCATAAGGGTATAATAATTATTTAATATTAAAAATCGTATGGGAGAGGACATCATCAAATGCCCTAACTGTGGAACAGAGGGTGCAGTCGGAACTAAGTGTTTCAACTGTGGAACAGAGATATTCGCCGAGGAATCGTCGAGTAATCAAGAGGAATCAACGACGACTGGCAATCCAGCAGAGCAAGAGGGTCAAACATTGACACCTAGCGAGCCGGAAACCGGAGAACAAGGCGAAGAAGTGAGTATTCCGGTAAGAGTTGAGGGAGAAGATCAGGGTCAAGACGCAGAAAGCGAGCCACAAAACACGCAAGAAGAAAGCAATCAGGGGCAAGATGAAGAAGTTTCAGCTCCAAAGGCAGATTAAAAATTTGACTTTTGTCTTGAAAAGGAGTATAATTGTATGTGAGAGTGCAGAAGTTTTACAATCAATGCGGAGCGACTATCGCTGATGAGTTCTACTCACGAATCAACGGAACTACGCTCTTGCGCTCGTAAGTATCATATCCGAGCAAACGACCTAGCGAGCGATTGGGAGTTGGGAGATCATATCAAGCAATAACCCCGGAGCATATCTAGGAGAGTAGCGCCGGGAGGGTTAAAGGGCAGGATAAGTCCTCCTCCCGGTGGACATAATGAAAAATAATTATTAAAAAATAAGAAGTATGGTGTTGAGAATCACGAAACTTCCCTCAGAGATGTTCAGCGCTTCAATCCGAAGCAACGACTATTTCTACGGAGGAGTTGCCAAGTATCTCACGATCGGGGAAATCTTGGAAGTAGCCGCGCTTCAATAGCGGTAAATAGAATCGAATATTAAAGAATAAGAAAGGAATAACAATTATTTGTGGGCAGAGCGCAAGCCCGGAAAAGTTATTCCTTTTTTGTATGCAAATATGGCTAAGCTAAAAAAGAAGATAAGCAAGAAAACTGAAAAGAAAGAGGAGCAAGGGTTAAAGCAGTCTTGGCTTAACTTCATAGACGCGTATATCGAATGTGGTAATGCTACCGAGGCTTATATGCAAGCGTATCCCGGTTGCACAAGAAAGACGGCAGGGGCGAATAGCCACGTTCTACTGAAAAACACTGAAATTCTGCAAGAATTAAACTACCGCTATCGTTCGCAGAAAATCACTGAATCAGGAATTGCGGCTGAATTATGGGAAATTGGCACGAAATACCGAGGCGCTAAGACCATTAACGCGGCTGTAAATGCGCTGAAAACGCTGGCACAGACGAAAGGTATGCTCGTTGATACTAGAAAAGTTGAATTTACGGGTAAGAATCCGGCAGTATTCTTAGCTCCGTATAGCGCAGAGGAAAAAGCAGAGTTCGACAAGATCAGAGATACTAAGCAAAGGATAGTAGAATGAATCTCCAAGTTGTCGGACTGCAAAATGTCCAAGTTTTTGAGCCACTGCCAAAGCAAAAGCTATTTTTATATCACATAGAAGATAACGACGATGCCAAGTTTATTTGGTATTGTGGTGGGTTCGGGTCAGGCAAGAGCTTCATCGGCTCTCACGCTGTGATAAGGCAAGCTATGGAAAACGCCGGAGGGCGCTCTCTCATCGCTCGTCAGACATTGGTTGACCTAAAAGCGACCACAATGAAAACCTTTTTTGAGGTTTTGGACGCTAGGCTGATTAAAAAATGGAACAAGTCGGAGAATCTGTTGACACTCATCAACGGACACGAAATCTATTTTTGGGGACTGGACGATATTGAGAAGTTGAAATCTCTCGAAATCGGAATGTTCTGGATAGATGAAGTGAACGAAGTTGACGAAAACACATTTAACGTCTTGAAAGGTCGCTTGCGAAATAAGCACCATAAAAAGCGTCTTGGAATACTTACGAGCAATTCCGAGGGCAAAAACTGGACTTATAAGCAATTTGTTCTTGGAAAAGGTATCAGGACACAGCAGGATTTGGACAAATACTGGATTATTAAAGCTCCCAGTAATGAAAACACCTACTTGCCCGACGATTATCTCGACGTGCTGAACTCCTACACAGGGGATTTGTTCGAGAGATACGTCAAAGCGAGCTGGAATGTGTTTGAGGGGCAGATATTCCCGGACTTTCACAGGGAAGTCCACGTTATCGCTCCATTTTCCATACCGGACAACTGGCGAAAGGTTGGAGGGTTGGATCACGGAGAGAGAAACCCTACTGCGTTTGACTGGGCGGCAATCAGTCCGTCAGGGGATATTTACTTTTACAGGGAGTATGCCTTGCCGGGCGAGGGCGTTGATAAGCACGTGAAGAACATTTACGAGCTGAACAATGGCGACAAGCTCGATTATGTGGTAATCGACCCAAGCACGAAAAGCACGCGCGGCGTAACTGGCAAAAAGATAGACACAGAATACCGGGAGGAGTGGGAAAAGGTATTCAAGATGAAAATGCCTCTCCGTTATGCCAATAACGACGTGAAAGCCGGAATCGCCCGAATGCACAAGTATTTGCGGATAGACAAGACCCGGATACACCCAGTTACCAAAAAGCAAGGAGCGCCCCGGATATTCATTTTCAACACTTGCCCGATACTGGCAGACGAATGGGAGGGCTACAAGTGGAAGAAACTCAGTTCGACCAACGAGAACGATCCGGAAGAAGCGCCAAGAAAGAAAGACGACCACAATCTCGACGGCGCGCGCTATGTGATTATGAGTCGTCCGGACATTACGCAAGCCTCGGCAAGAAAGAGCCACACGACCGACAGGGAAGATAGGCGGCTCGACCCGAATAGCCAAACGATCAATCAAGAGGACTTGCTCGAACACCACAAAAAACGATTTTCAGAAGATTTTTTAGATATTGACTAACTAAACACGCAATCAAATGGCAGAGGATATTCACAAAATGAATCCAATTCAGAGCGACGCGGCGCAAGAGGATATTAACCTCGAAACGGACGCTGACGAGCTGATTGCACAAAAAATAGAGCTTCGCCTCGGAGAGGGGCAGGCGCTTTATGACGCGATAATGAAAGAAGTTCAGGAGAATGAGCTTCTGTTTTTGGGGCAGATAGACAAGGTAGCAGGCGTTGACATCGCTAAATACAAATCAAAGGCGGTTCTAAACAGGCTTTATCTGACTATCCGAAATATGGTCGGGCTTGATACCGACAATTTACCACAGGTTCAGATGATTCCGGCGAAAGACACACCACCAAGCATTAAGAGGGCTGAAAAAATCAAGAATGCCATAGAATACGGCTTTATCAGGGTCAATTTTATGGATTTTATTACGAAATGCCTCTTTGATACCCGGATTAAGCGCGACAGTTTCGCTCATTGGTTTTGGAACTACGACAAAAACGACTTTGACTTAGAGCCAGTTATGATCGACGAGTTGACATTCAGCGCGGACGCAACGACTATCCAAGACGCAGAATGGCTGGTTTATCATCCGTTGAAGAATCGCCAATGGTGGAAGAAGAATTACCCGGAAGTCTATGACACGATAGCTTTCAGCAACATCAAGGCGACTGACTATACCGGGAAAGGCTTAATGCCAACTACTCCGGCAACCTATGGACGCGGTAGCGTGGCGAGATTATATGCCTATTGGGAAAATGACAAGCGAGTTGAAATGGTTTATGGCAAGAACGGCGAGCGGATTATCCTTAAAAAGGGCAAGAATCCGTATTTTGAGTATCGCGATCCGCTCTTACAGATAAATGACTGGGCTATGACAGCGCGCCCGGAGGCATATCAGGCGGCTCAAATGAGCGGTATGCCTATGGAACAAGCGCTTCCGCAGGTGCTTGACCAGTCAGACGTGCAGAATTTCAAGCCGATTGTGAACTTCCTAAGTGAGCCACGGAAGCCGTTTGTGCAGTTTCCGTCAATGAAACTATTGGGCAAGATGTATTCGAGCAACTTAATGGGGCAAGCAAAGGAAACTTTGATAAATTATATCGGGAAGAAGCGCCAAATCCACGACAACTTGCGCGGTTGCAACGTGAAAATAGTCGTGGACAGCAATCAATTCAGCGAAGAAGAAGCCAGCGCGATCAACGACGAGCCAATGCAGGTTATCCGGGCAGATATGCAGACCACAGGCTCTCCGGTTCAGATTATCTCTCCGACATTCCCGGAATTGCAGGGAGTTCTGCTGGATATGAATCACGACGAGCGCTATATCGACGACTTATACGGACATCACGAAATTTCAAGAGGTGGTGGCAAGTCAAATACTCTTGGGCAAGACCAAATGAACGCGCAGAGCGACCGAACGCCAGTCCGTATGCAGTCAAGAGCCGTAGAATCAGCTATCAAAGAGGTTACCGAGGGCTGGATTCAGCTTATGAAGATGTTTTATACCGAAAAGCACTGGGTAAAGAAACTAGGCGGCAAAGAGGGAATCGAAATGACCGAACTCGTCAATCAGGACATCGAGGAGGGCGTAGAGCCACTCATCATTCCGCAGTCAATGGCGAAAATAGACCGAGCAGAGCGCGCGCTGGGATTGTGGGCGCAGAAAGCTATCGACCCATACACGCTATTTGTTGAATTGGAAATGCCAAATCCGAAAGAACTGGCTGATCGGCTCATCAACTTTATGCAGTTCGGCGTAATTTCAGACCAAGACCCGGAAGAAATCGCGGCTGATATGCAAAATCAGGGTATGAACGAGGGAGATATGACCAATAATCCGGTTGAAAGGGCAGACAGCGAAAACAAGGCGTTTCAAAACGGACAAGGCGAGCAAGTTCCTCCGACACCAAGAGAATTGGTTACGAAAGAACACGTCGCGCTTCACTTCCAGTTCTACAAAGACCCGGAAAAGAAAATGGAACAACGAGATATGGACTTGCTGGAAGCTCACGCTAACGTCGATAAGGCTACTCTCATTGAAAATATGAGCGCTATGGCAACGCAGGGGGCGCGTCAGGGCATCAATGAGGAGAGAATGGCTCAAAAGGGTATGAAGCCAGCAGGAGAGGCTAAGAAGCCAGCACAGAAGCAACCTGCCGCTAAGGTAACTGTTAATGTGAACAAGTAATATGCCATTTCAAAGCAAATCACAACAGCGCTTTATGTTCGCCAAACACCCGAAAATAGCGAAGCGGTGGGCAGAGGAAACTCCGGACATAAAGAAATTACCCGAAAAAAAGCCGAACAAAGAGAATAAATACTCTAAATATAATCAAAAGTATGGCAAAGAATAAAAGCGTTTCGGCAATTTATGCCGATGAGCTACCAAGCAAAAAAGAAAAGCCGTCAATATCAATAAACATTTCCGAGGATATGCTACCGGGAATCAAAGAAATGACCATTGACGAAGAAAAGACGTTCACGATTAAGGGAAAAATCTCGTCTATCGAGAAAAACGAGTGGGATGAGGGTAAAATGCGGTGTTCTATGAAAATCACATCAATCAAGGAAGTTTAATGTTTCGTGAGAAGTTGGGCGCTTGGCGTTCGCGCCTAACTCTCAATAAATATTAAATATTTTAACAAAGTTATGGCGCAAAACGAGCCAGAAATCCCTATCACAAATGGGGACTTGCCCGATGATCCAAAAGATATAAAGGCAAAAACAGACCCGGAAGCAGGCGAATCCAAAGCCGACAAGACCGGGGAGGACGATAAGTCCAAGCAAGTCGCTAAGGACAATGAGGGAAGCTCATCTGTCAGCGACGAGCAGTATAAAAACCTTGTCGAGGGTTGGAAAGAGGATCGGGAATACTATCAGGGCGAAATCAAAAGGCTTCGCGCGGAGGCTAAAAACCCTAAGTTGACCGACAAAGAGGAGGACGAGTTGGAGGGCTTGGAAGAAAACGAACGAGTTGAGAAGCTCATTGAAATCAGAGAGAAACGCAAAAAGGCGGCTGATGAAGCCGAATTACACGCTGTTAAAAGCGAAATACGTTTCTTTGAGCGAACTGATAAGGAATTTTCCGCTAATAAAAAGGATATTCTCAAAGTCGCTTCTGATTATGAGTGTCGCGACCTAAAACAAGCGATTCTCATTTGGCGCGGACTAAACGCCGATAAAGCCAAAAAGGATTCTCAATATCACGATCAGCGCAAGAAAGAAGCTGACGGCAAGCCCGGTGGACAGGCAGGCGGTAAGCCAGCCGTGAAGCCGTATAACTCCAAAGAAGATAGTAATAAGTCGTTCGGCGACTTCTATCGAGAGGGAGGAATAAATTAATTCGTAACTAAATTTCAATCATATGGCATTTGGAGATTGGGATCAACTGACTTCGATTACACGTGAAAAAGTGTTACCGAAGATTGTTGACCAAATTGGAAAGGATCACCCATTGCTAGGAAGATTGTGGGATGGTATTAAACTGTGGAATGGTGGAAAACGCCTTGAAATCCCGGTTAAGTATCGCCACAACTCGCAGGGTGGTTCATATTCAGGACTTGATGTTCTGAACACTGGTCAAGAACAGACCAGAACGAGAGCGTTTTTCAATATTAAGCAAATCTATCAGCCGATAGTTATTGCCAATATTGACTTGGCTATGAACGGAGGAGAAGGTAAGGTTGCTGACCTTATGGAAACCGAAATGGACGAAGCAAAAGAGAGCTTGACTGACAAGTTTTGTTCTCAGCTTTTCGGCGACGGAACTGGCAACGGCGGTAAGGACATTACCGGACTTAAAGCGGCTATTCAAGACGGCTCTGTAACTGCAAGTTACGGCGACATCGTTCTTGGAACTTATACTTGGTTCAAAGCCAATTATACCGCTACTGTCGGTAGCCTTATGCTTTCAGACTTCGCTACGATGTTTGATAGCTGTGAATCCGGAGCTGATACTCCGAGCATAATCGTTACGACCAAGACGATTAAATCTGCCTATGAAGCTCTGCTTCAAAATCAGGTTCGTTTCACAATGGTCAATGGTAAAGTTTCAGCCGACGGCGGTATTACGGAACTTGCTTTCCGAACTGTCCCGGTTCTTGCTGACGAATACTGCACCTCCGGTGATGTGTATTTCATCAACGAGAAATACTTGAAGCTTTATTATATGAAGCACCCGAAATATCCGACCGACGCAAAAGGTTTCGCCGTATCTCCGATGCGCGAGCCAGTCGATCAGGACGGCGAGGTGGGCTTCATCTTCTCGTATGTTCAGTTGGTTAATAGCCAACCGCGCAGGAGCGGACGCTTAGCTGGTGTAACCGCGTAGTGTTACAGGGGATAATTCGGTCGAGTTATCCCTCCTAGCTTTAATCAATAAATCCAAAGTGTAAAATTATGGCTATTGCAGAATCAAGTCGTATGAAAACGACATTCGGTAATAAGAAAATTCTCACAATCATTGGAACTTTCGCTTCGGGAGATACTTCCGGAACGATAGAAACTGGACTGGTCGCTATTGACCACGTTTCAGCTCAATGGGTTGATCTTCTCGACAAAACAGTCAATCCGACTGTTTCCGGTGGAACTGTAACTTTGACAGTTACTAATCCCGGCGCGACGAAGATTTGGAGAATGTTTGTTATCGGACACTAAATAGTAATTATTAAATTAAATTCAAATCCTATGGGTGGAGAATTATCACGAGCTACTTCCGTATTGGACGGAACTGGACTGCAAGGGGCAAGAAAGCGTCAGGGAATGAATGAATACCTGTTCGCTTATGTTCCTGCCAGCGCCTTGAAAGGCGAGGCTTATGTCGTAACCTTTGACGGCGACGAGGAAACTTGTCCTAAGTTGGTTGCGGCGGCGACTGCGGCTTTCTATCAAGAAATCGCTATCGTTCTAGCCGATCAGGGAACTGCGGCTGGATTCGCTTGGGTTCAGGTAGCAGGAAAAGCAGAGGCTCTCGTCGAGGGAACGACTGACGTTGCCAAAGACGACTTCCTAGAATTGCTCAATACTGAGAAATCTATGAAGAAAGACGGAACGACTAGAACTGTTAACGCGATTGCTATCGCTTGCGAAGCTCAGGCTTCAAATGCGGACGTGTTGACCGATGTTATTCTGTTGGGCGCGAATGTAATCATAGCGGCTTCCTAATAGTTGCTCTATAAACAGCCCCTCTTGCTATCTGTGGGGGCTGGAATGGAGTAATTATTAAAAATTAAAAATATGGAGGAAGAAAAACTGTCGGTTTTCCTAGCAATTCCGACAATGGGCGATATTTCCATTCAGTTTATGGAATCAATCGTCAAGATGATCCTTGAAACTAAGAGAAAATATCCAAGTTGTGAGTTCGAGATCGTGTCGTGTATTCGCAAAATGCACCACCGGGCGCGAACAGAACTAGCGGAAAAGTTTTTAGAATCAAGTTGCACACATATTCTTTGGGTAGATGATGATAATATTCCGGGAGAAAATGACCTTATCACTTTGCTCGAAGATAATCTGCCTCTTGTTTCCGGAATCTATTTCAGGCGAGAATATCCGCATAATCCAGTCATTATAATGACGAAGCAGGACGGAATCGGCTCGGAGATACGACCAGACCTCTACGATCCAGTGAATAGACCTATAATCGACGTTTTCGCGGTAGGAATGGGATTTATGCTCATACAGCGTGAGGCTATGGAGAAGATAAAGGGTGTGGGCGCGTCGATGTTCGATGTTCGGGGAAATGTTGGGGAAGATGTATGGTTTTGCGCTCAGGCACACGTAGCAGGGATAGCAGTCAAGATAGATCAGAAAGTGGAGGTCGGACACTTGGGGGATAGAAAAATGATAAAAGGCGAGAGTTTTTTAATAGGGTAATAAACATTAAATATTTTAATCAAACCTATGGCAACAAACATTGTTGACATCGACCAAATTCCACCGGACATTGACGAAATGGCGGTTGGAACAGTCAGTAACCCTCTCAAAGAGGAGTTCTCACATCCTTACGCAGGGAAAGTTCAGACAATCCCGGCGGCGACAGTCAAGGTCAGAACTGTCAAAGTAGAAAAAGAAGTGGAGGAAACCGATAAAGACGGAAAAACTAAGGTTGTTAAAAAGAAAGTCGAGGAGGAAGTCGAGGACATCGTTCCCGGCAAGAAGCAATTTCCGCTTTATGTAGCTGTTCACTTGGCTAAACACCTTGCAGAACGCATTATCCGGGAGGAGTTCCGCAATAAAATTGCGACTATCACGGACGTAAAGGAGCGCGAAATCGAATCAGCCAAGCCGATTCCCGACTACAAAGGCAAAATATGGGAAAAAATGAAAGAACTTTGTGCGACTGATAGCGACTTCTTCGTAGAACCGGAGAATCCCGACGATCAGAACAGCAACAAAAACAAGTTTCTCAAATAGCTTTAATACGCAAGGGTTGCTCCCTTGCGAGAGGGTGTCAGGCTTCCTCCTCCTGCCCCTCTCTCGCAGAGGAGTAATCAACTAACTAATCAAAAATATGGCGACAATAACCCAAACAAAGGTAACAGTCGGCGACACAACGACAGAAATATTGGAGGAATCGACTTTCAAGAGGAAACTGATCCGCATTACCAACACTTCCAATGAGGCGGTGGATGTTAAGTTCGGAGAAGCGGCAGTAGCCGATGAGGGAATCAGAATACCAGCCGGAGAAGCATTCGAGGTCAGAGATGTTGAGGGCTTGACCGCGTTGGCTATCAATGGAATCTGCGCGAGCGGTGGCAAGGTCGTAACAATTTTCGCGATTTAATTCTTAATTTCAAACAAAAATATGGACGTTGTTCCCGGATATAAGACCTACGCAGGGCTTTTGACGCTAGTTTTGACGCTTGGAGCTTCAAAATACCTTAGCGCGGAAGAAATAAATCAGACAGTATTGTTTATCGGTCAGGTAGTCGGACTGACTGTTACCATTTACGGCTTCATTATGAAGATCGTGAGGAGAATTAAGGAGGCTAATAACCAATACTAATGAACGAAAAATGGAAGCATTCGGCGAAATCCTATCAATTATCGGGCAACTGATACCGACAGTCGGTGTCTTATTTCTCGTATATAATCATTTTCGGAATCCGGACATCAAATCGAGCGCTCGAATCGACAAAATCGAAACGAAATGCCCGATACTCCACCAAAGAGTAGATGAGAAGATGAACGAAATGTATGAGCGGTGGAAAAATATTGAAAACGTCTTACTACTTTTGAAAGAAAACGACATTAAGCACATTGAATCGGAAATGCGGAGAATGAGCGACGTGCAAACAAGGATATTGACAATTTTAGAAATAAGGGAAAATCAGAAAGTTTTGTAGCTTAAAAACTGAATAGGAGGCGTTGAATGGAATACTATTGTCGGAAGAAACAGATCGTTTTATTCGGCAAAAAGGCGCAAAAGAAGTGCATAAACACCAATTTGCGAAAAAGGGGGAGGGTTTGCCCTCATTTATGCGAAAGGGAGGTGGGAGATGAAGCGAGTGTGTATCCATTGTCAGAAGCAGTATGGCTGTTACAACCCGGAAAGTAAGGACTGCGGTCGGTGCGATAATGTATGCTCCACGTCGGAGGACGTATCTCACGGGCTATGCGATCCCTGTTTTCCAATAGTGAGGGAGTTAAACAGGCAGAAACGCGGAGTTCAAGGACAGCTCTCCGTTACGAGCGAAAAGCAAGCGTGCTAAACGCAAAGGCAAATGTCGCTCTTAAATTAAAAGCTGTCCAATCATTCCGTCGGGGAGGGGAAAACAAACAATGCGTGATAACATCACAAATTGTTCCCCTCTCCGGCGACCATCAAAATTATGGCGAAGAAAAAAGTTTATAAGCGGAAGTTCAAAGACGGCGAACACAATTATCACTTAAAAGCGATAAAGAAGAAAGCCGTCAAAAAGGCATTGTCGCAGGTCAAGCCAAAACTGCCGGAACGCAGAAAGCTAGAAATAGTGGACTATGTTCTTATAGTCGTGGCTCTACTTAGCTTGGCATTCGTGATTCTGCTCAATAATCACTAAATCAAACATTATTAGTAGCAACAAAGCAATAATTCTATTCTTGCTGGGAGTGCTGATAGCTGTAATCATAGTGTTTTTAGTCGGAGTTAAGACAGTTCACGCGTTGAAGAACATAGAAACGAGGTATGATCCGCAGACATTAAAGTATAAAATAACTAAATAATCTTAAAAAGTTTATGGAAAAATTGCAGAAGTTCGGCGTTATCGGAGAAATGACATTCTTTCTCCGCGACAAAGACGGAAATTCCAAAGAGATTTGGAACGAGAATTTCCTCGGAAAGATTTTGAGGAAAGCAGGGTTGGAGGCGAGAATCCAGTTTTTGACTGGACAATTCAAGGAGGGAATGGTAACGAGAAACCTTATTACCAACGCCGGATTTGCTGAAATAGCCAATTTGCTAGGTAATGTTTCTGCCCCGGTAGCTTTCACTTTCCTAGCTGTTGGAACTGGAACGACCCCGGCTGATCCAGCCGATACGGACTTGGAAGCTGAAATCGTTGATTCAGGACTTGAAAGAGCTGGAGCGACTGTTTCACGTGTTACTACGACCGAAACAAATGACACGTTGCAGTTGACCAACACGTGGATCGTGAGCGGTTCTAAGGCGGTAACTGAATGCGGAGCATTTAACGACGACACAGCCGGAATTATGCTCGGACATCAGGTGTTTTCCGCTATCAACGTAGAATCAGGAGATTCCTTGCAGATAATTTATAAATTCCAAGTATCAGCTTAAAGTATGGCAGACCCAGTAAAAAACTTCGTTAAAGTCAATGTTTCTACCGGATATGACGATACCGCCACGTCCGTAGTTTTGGCGACTGGACACGGAGCTAAACTGCCCGACCCTGCTACGCTTGGAGCTTTCGATATTGTTTGGTGGAATTTCACCGATTATCCCGATCCGTCGGACGACACGAATGTTGAAATAGTGAGAGTAACCGCCAAAAGCGGAGATACCTTGACAATTACGAGAGCGCAACAAAGCACGGCGGCAACAACGAAAAATGCTGGTGGAAAAACCTACAAGATGATTCTTACGCCAACAGCAAAGACCATATCGGACATTTTGGCTCTAATAGCCAATTTGACTGCGGTAAAAATAGGAGAAGCTCCTACCGGAGATATAGACAGTTCAAACGACACATTCACGCTTTCAAATTCTCCGATAGAATTAGCTCTGTATCTCAATGGGCAACGACTGACTGTGAGCGATGATTATTCCATAAGCGACGATACAATAACAATGAGCATACCACCTTTCACGGGAGATGTGCTTCTAGCTGATTACACCTACTAATGACAAAATTAAGAAAAGAACAATTCAAAGATATTCTGCAAACCTTGCACCCGGTAGGTTCTATTTACTTCTCTACCCTATCAACAAATCCGGCTACACTTCTCGGTTTTGGAACTTGGACAGCGTGGGCGGCTGGGAAAACACCTGTCGGAGTAGATAGCGGAGATGCTAATCTTGACGCGGCAGAAGATACATATGGAGCAAAAACAGTTACGCTGGTAGAAGCAAACCTGCCTACTCATCTTCATACTGTAAATCCACCCTCGACGGAATCATCAGATCAATCAGTAACTCATAATCATACGCAGAGCTACCGAAGTTCAAGCGGCAATTCCGGTTCGGGTGGAACTAAGTGGGGCAATACTTCTTCTCAAACATCGGGTAATAATTCAGTTTCCCATACTCATACGCTTGATATTGCGGAATTTAATTCGGGAAGTTACGGAGGTGACGGAGCGCATAATAATATCCAACCTAGTATTGTCGCTTATATGTGGAAGCGAACAGCATAAAAATATGGCTACAAAAATACGAAAAGAACAGACCTCAATAATGCAAGCGCTTTATCCGGTAGGAAAGGTTTATGTTTCTATAACATCAACAAATCCGGCTACATTGTTCGGATTTGGCACTTGGGAAGCATTCGGCGCTGGCAGGGTTATGGTGTGTTTGAATAGTGGAGATACTGATTTTGATACATTAGGAGAAACAGGGGGAGAAAAAACTCACGTTTTGACTGAATCTGAAATTACAGCTCATTCGCATAAAGTAAATCCGCCACAAACAACCTCGTCGGGACAGTCAGCAACGCATACTCATACTTATTACACTAAAAGCGGAACAGGAAATACTGCCTCAAATAATGTTCCAAACTGGAAAGGAACAACCACAATTAATATGGGAAATGCAAGCGCAGGGCATACTCACACTTTTGACATAGCCGAGTTTAACTCAGGAAATGTAGGAAGCGGAACGGCTCATAATAATATGCAACCCTCGATAGCAGTTTATCTATTTAAGAGAACGGCATAATGGCTACATTACTACGAAAAGAACAAACGGAACTTTTGGAGATAGAATATCCTATCGGTTGTTTGTATATCTCGACAGTTTCAACTGATCCGGCAGATTTGTTCGGATTTGGCACTTGGTCGCTTTTCGGTTCGGGGAGGATAATGGTCGGAATTGATAGCGGCGACACAGATTTTGATACTGCCGAGGAAACACGCGGAACTAAAACTCATACGCTAGTTGAAGCAGAAATTCCGGCACATTTGCACACGGTAAATCCACCCTCGACAACTTCCGGAAATAATTCCGCTACGCATACTCATACCTACACTAGATATAGCACTGTTACGCATAATAAATCTGGAAGCGCGCAACCAGCGTGTTGGACTGGAAATCCAGGTTCATCGGTTAATTCCGGGAATGCATCACAAGATCACACCCACACAGTTGATATAGCAGAATTTGATTCAGGAAATGCAGGTTCGGGAGGAGCGCATAATAATTTACAGCCATACGTAGTCGTTTGCGTATGGAAAAGAACAGCCTAATATGTTTGGAACATCAGCCTACGGATCAGTCGAATATGGAGGAGAACAACAGCGAGGACTAAACTATTCGTCGGCGGTTTCTGACATCATCAATTTAACAGACAGCAAATTATTCGGGAGAATAAAGACAATCATTGAAAATATCGGGATTACGCCAGTTCTTTCAAGGTTAGGAGAATTTTACAGAAGCATATCAGATACGCTTTCGCTTACTGACGTTACTGACGGAATAAGAGCGCGCGTCAAGGTGTTGCTGGATATGATAAATCTCGCAGATTCCATATCTCGCGCGATCATCGCATTGAGAAACGAGGTTATTTCAACGCTCGACAGTATAAAAAAGGTTATTTCAAGGGCATATTCAGACAGTTTCACATTCACGGAAAGCATTGTTACGACTTTCTTTTTCTATGAAACTCTCTCGGAAGTAGTGAAAGTAGCGGACAATTTCGTAAAATCTACCATTAAAAATATCTCGGAAAGCATATCAGTTAGCGGCTCAATGCAAAAATTAAAGCAAATTTTCAGGACATTTACGGAAAACATCGTAGCTTCGGAAGCTTTTTCAAGATTAAGGACGGCTTACAAGAATTTTTCTGAAACAATAGTAATAACGGATATTTTCTCATCAGTAGCGAGGAAAATATTAAAAGCGATAGCCAAGATAAAGGGCGTTTCGGTATTCGGCAGTATTCTCTCGGAAAGACTTTTCGGAAAAATGAACAAGCCGGGAGCGTCGGGA
>Ga0172368_10002662_pt1 | contig 22417 bp, 21 predicted proteins | sample Lak11m_FD_114540 | JGI IMG/M metagenome (GOLD analysis project Ga0172368, IMG submission 114540) | Freshwater microbial communities from Kabuno Bay, South-Kivu, Congo - kab_022012_11m | ecosystem: Environmental > Aquatic > Freshwater > Lake | place: Democratic Republic of the Congo: South-Kivu...
AATGTTGATTTTGAAGAAGTCCGCGGACTAAACGGATTGAAAGAAGCAACAATCAGAATTAACGGCAACACCATTAACATTGCAGTTGTGAACGGCATTGGACAGGTTGAACCGGTTCTTAAAGCTATCCGTGATGGAAAATCCAAATATCATTTTATTGAAGTGATGGCGTGTCCCGGCGGATGTATTAACGGCGGCGGACAACCGGTTCATCAAAAAACCGATAAAGTAGTTATGCGTATGAAAGCGCTTTACGCGATCGATAAAAAGATGAAACTCAGAAGGTCTTATGAGAACGAATCGATTCAAACGTTATACAAAGAGTATCTCGGCAAACCGGGCAGTTATAAGTCTCACGAAGTATTACACACCACCTATTTTGATAGAAGAAAGAAAGCAAGAAAAATTAAAATTGAATAAAATGATGTTCGTCTTAAAAGGAATTTAGCCACAGAAACGCGAAAGTAAAGGGGCAAGTGTCACCTACCACGAGATAATTGTACGGAGATTCTCTATCGGTTTGCCTCGGCGGAGGAATCGTAAACTGTTATACTTAAATTCATCGATAAGGTTTTGATTTTATTAGTGTAAGGGAATGACTAATTTAAAATTAAAAGTGAAAAGTTTTTGATGCCAGATGAAAGAGTGAATTGTAAAACTGTTCTGAACGAGAAGTGCCATCAAAGAAAGTTTTGGATTTGATGTGAAAGGATTTCGCAATGATGAAGATGTTTTTACTTCTCAAGCACTATACACTACTCTAAAAGCAGAATTGGAAATGGAACATTCAGAAGATGATGAAATGAATGAAAAGATTTTTGAAAATCTTTCGAAGACAATTATCATGGAGTCTATTTAAAAACGAAAACCCGCTAGCTTGAATTGCTTCAGAGGCTAACGGGAATATTTTCTGCTGCAAAAATAGATAATTTGCTGAATAAACTCAAGAGAAATTTTAAAGTATGATCTACAAAGAATTTGAACAAATAATGTCTGCGCCAAGAATGCAGCGTTACCTAAACTCATGTAACGGAGATTCCCGTAAAGCAATGATGCTTTATCGGATAAATCTACGGTTATCGCAAGAATTGTTTACGGTGATAAGTTGTTTTGAAATTGCTTTTAGAAATGCTATTGATAAAGTTTACGCAAATTCCTTCGGTAACAACTGGCTTCGAGATTCAGTTTTGTTAAACGGTTTTTTCAGCGGCAATAACTGTAGAACAACCGCTTCCATTATTAAAACCAAACTAAACGAAATATCTACTGATTATGCCCATCAAAAACTTTTAACTAAAATGGACTTTGGATTCTGGCGTTATTTATTTGCTCAACCGCAATTTGCTGCCGGAGGACATATTCTATTGAGAGCATTTCCTGCTAAACCCAGAAGCACTCCCTCAATTCAATACAATCATACATTTGTATTTAATCAGTTAAAGAATTTAAATGATATTCGCAATCGCGTAGCTCATCATGAACCTATCTGTTTTTTAAACGGGCAACCTATAAAAAGTACCATTTACGCCCGACAGCATTACGGTTATATTCTTCAACTTTTTCAATGGATGCAAATTGATGAATCAGCTCTTCTTTACGGTATTGATCATGTTCATACTATTTGTAATCAAATTGATGCTTTATAATTTATGGGTGAGTGAAAATAAATTTAACTGAAAACTAATAACCGACAGAGACCTTTTGAAAGAAATAACAATTTATACCGATGGTTCTGCAAAAAATAATCCCGGTCCCGGCGGATACGGAATTGTGCTCATGTTCAAAGGGCAACGGAAAGAACTCTCCGCCGGCTACAGAAAAACTACAAACAACAGAATGGAGTTGCTTGCCGTTATTACCGCTCTTGCAGCTCTAAAAGAAAAATGTAAAGTGAAAATTTTTAGCGATTCAAAATACGTTATTGAACCAATTCAAAAAGGATGGCTTATCAATTGGAAAGCAAAAAATTGGACTCGCGGAAAAAAAGAAAAAGTGAAGAATACCGATTTGTGGTTACAACTTGACGGGTTACTTCCAAAACATGAAATTGAATTTTGCTGGGTGAAGGGACATGACGGGGATAGAGAAAATGAACGGTGCGATTATTTAGCCGTCTCCGCTTCCGATAAAACTCCGTTATTGATTGATGAGGTCTATGAGTCGGAATGTAAATAAAAGGCTTCGGAATTATCTTCATCTTGATTTTCATAATTAATGAAACGCAACTATTGCATGAACAGAATCACCCTTTACTCATGCTGTTGATAGACAGCATATCCTTGGATGAGATAAAACAAATCTATTGCTAATTGCAGAAAGCTTTCATAAGTTTTGTTAAGAAATTTTGTTATTTCTGAAAAAAAATTTACTGAAAGGAAAAGCCATGAAAAAGCTTTTATATATCTTTTACCTGTTATTCTTTTTCGTTGGATGTCAAACAACAGAAGACACGCCAACCGGTCCTACAACCGATCCAACCGGATCAAGTCTCAAATCTCAACAAGCATACGAATCATTAGAAATAGTTTTTACGACATGGGCAAACGGAAACTTTCAAAATGCTTCAGACTTTGACGCTTTAAATTTTAAGACCGCTAATGCTTTATACAAAGAAGCGATTGCGCTTGATCCGAATAATAAAGACGCCCACTTAGGCGCTGCAATTACCGAAATACTTTGCACGTATGCTGATACGTCAGTAAACCGCATTGTAAAACAATGGGAAAGTTTCGGGAAATCGAATAATACGTTCGCATCTTCTGCTATTAAAAATGCCGGCTTGCTTTCATCTACATCGCAAATGGTTGTACCGATTAATGAGATGGCGAAAAACCTTTTGAAAATATATACCGTTGCAAAAGTTGATCCTCCGTTAATTAGTGATATGCAGAGAATTGTTCGCGATGCTTTTCTGCCGAGAATTAATTATGCAATTGAGCAACTCGGTTTTGTCGAAAGTTCGGACACGTTTAAATTTAGAGTAAGCGGAAAAATGCAGGGCGATGTAAATCTTAAAGCTGTCTATCTCTATCCGACTGAAATTATGTTCACGGATGCGATGTTAAACGGTGTGAAGGCAATGCTTGAAGGATTTCTTGTTTATAAATTTGATTTAGCCGATTACAAACAAGCAACTCTTGTTGCCGCTCTTCAACAAAACAGCACTTCATTTTTCTACTTAGCAAGCGATGGAGCAACACGCGCACAAAACGCAAAAGCTTCAGTCATTGCGATGATTGATAAAATGCTTTCGGGTATTACCAAACTCGAATCTTTTTCCGGCGCCAAAACGGATGCGGTTATTAAAATAGGACATGATGGACTTAAACAAGCTGATTTGGATACCACAAAAAAATATTTGAATAAAACGAAAACATCAATGACGCAGGCGATCACCGTTCACATTGATGAAGTTGGTACAGACAATACGCCGATGGATATTAATGTTTATCTCGGAAAGTTTTTTGATAATCCGGTTCAAAATCCGAAGTCGGCTTTTATGCCGCCTTACACGGTTACGGCAAGCGGCACGGAGGATATTCATTTTGAATTTACTCAAAAAACGTACGCAGATTTTACCTTCCCGGATCCGACAATGGGAGGAGTTTTTCCCGGAATGACCAATGATAATTTGAAAAAGTTGATGGGTATTGATAAAGAATTCGGTTTTAGAATTTACTTTAATACATGGAACAACTATGCATCTTCAGTTCAAGCATTTACGGTTAATATTGTAACTGATGCAAAAACGTACACAAAGCAGACCGATAACTGGGGATTTGTGCGATTCATTATTGTTGATCAGGATAACGTTCCTTACAAAGTTGTTGTAAATGACGGAACCGGTGATTACGAATTAACCGCAAGACCTTCCGCATCATTAATGATCAAAGCCAAATCCGAGATGGATCATAGCTTTAGGCTCACGTATGTTCCGAAAGACTTAACTGCTAATTCGATTTCAAGCTATATAGGACTAAACTGGAGCGGGTATGAGCCATACTATCTCATGAAGGGAACCGGTTCGGCATCAACGCCGACTGATTATGAAAAGGTAAGTTGGACCAACTATTTCAACGATTATAGTGTATCCAACGGAATAACGTACAAATATCAATTACGTAGTTTTAATAATCCCGAAGATTATAATATGGGATATGGTTCTAATTACGAACCGTTAGTGTTAAAAAATCTTCAATATTCCAATACGGTTACTGTAACGAAGCAGTGATAAATAAAATTGTTTTGTTCTCATTTATGGCTGTGCAAATTGTTTTTGCGCAGCCATTTTATTTTAAAGAAGATGCACGCTCTTCATTAACGCTTTCTTCTTCCTACTTTGATTTATATAGAGGAACAAATTCTACTTCAAAAACTACGGCATTTCTTCAAAAATCTTTCGCACAATTTGAAGGGAATTATAACACCAATAAATTATTGCTTTTGCTTGAAGCCGAGAAAAATAATTTAAGAATCGAAAATGGCATCAGCAAAGTAGAATTTAACTCCGGACAAAAGCTCACGAGAGCAACCGTGGATTATGAATTTTCGTTCTCTCCTTTTTTTACAGAATTATTTTTAAGAGCGAATCAAATCACCCATGTCTCGTCGGTTGATTACGGCGGCAGTTTCGGTTTTCATAATTCTGCGCACTGGTTTGAAGGCTTTAGAATCGGCTTTTACTCCTATTCTTTCCCGTGGCTGCTAAAGTTGAAATATGATGACTCCCAAATCGATATCAACAATATTACTCAGTCATCAAAAATATTTTATGAAATAGCGTTTCATCCTTTGCCGGAAAACCGTCTGGAATTTCAATTTGAAAAATACATAAGCGCTAAAAACAAAAATGAAAATCCGGCTTTTTCAGTTAAAGATGAAACCAACGCATCGTTTGCATTGCTTACAATTACCAATTCTAAATACCTTCCGGTTCATATCACGTTTAATCATGGAGAAGGGACAAGCTTTCCGGATTTGTTTTTTGCGCAAAATTCATTCAGCACAAATTCAATTCCGGATTTGCTCTACAACAATGTTGAAATAAAAAATGATGAATCCCAATTGTACCGATGGCTTCCGGCAATTTCGGTTTCGTACAATTATTATAAAGGTTCGATAGTGGGGAATATTCAATCGTGGCCATTTACCTCCGTGCTCACCTCGTTAATTGCCAACCGGATTAATTACCGTTTAACCGGACATATTTACTTGTTTGGAATAAATGCTCAAAAGCGCTTTACTTTTTCAAAATTTTCATTCAAACCCGAACTATCATTCTACCAGGTTTTACCGGAAGTTACTCTTGATACCTGGCAGCCCTCCTATTTGGTTTTTGGCATAAAAGATTTTACAAGAAACATTCTTCCGATCCGAAAAGCGTTGCTTGGGAAAATATCATTTTTAACAACATATGAGTTGAATTATTGTTCCTTCACTTTAGAAGCGGGGCAATTTATTCCTCTCAAGGTGGTGAAAAAAGAACTTCCAATAGGCGAAACCATCCCCGGCGGAGTAGTTGTGCAGGCAAAACCGGGCAAGACTGATGGCGGAAGATGGGTTGTTCTTAGCATGCGTACCTCGTTTTAAAATTCTCTAAATCAAGAAAGGTTTTGTTATTTATTACAAAGCCGTTATTTTATCTATCATTTTTAATAAAAAAAATATTCTTTTGGCTGGCATAAAATGTGTGCAATTTGGATGTTGTTGATTTTAAAAATGAAACTTGGGACTTAGCGGGGAGGTAAGCCCTGAGTTTCATTTTTTTTTACAACGCCCTGCCAAAACAACTTCTTACTTTTTTAATTACACAACAGAAATTATGATTTTATCCGAATCCGTTTCGCAAGAAATAAATATGAGTTGTTACCATTGCGGAGAACGTTGCCCTACCGAAGTTATCCGGCTTGATGAAAAGTTGTTTTGCTGCGAAGGTTGCAAAATTGTTTATGAAATCTTAAGCGAAAAGAATCTCTGCAATTATTACGATTTGAACGCAGCTCCCGGAAAAACTCAAAAAATCCTTCCTCTAAAAAACAAATATGAATATCTGGATGATGAGGAATTAACAAATAAACTTCTTGATTTTAAAGACGGAAAAATAAGCGCGGTTACTTTTTTTATTCCGCAAATGCATTGCAGTTCGTGCATCTGGCTGCTGGAAAATCTCTTCAAAGTAAATTCCGCAATTCTGCAGTCGCGGGTGAATTTTATCGAAAAAAAATTATCCGTCTCGTTCCAAACAAGTGCAATTTCGTTACGCCAGGTGGTTGAACTTCTCGCGTTCATCGGCTATGAACCGCAAATTAGTTTTGAGGATACAGAAAAGAAATCTCAAAACCTGGTGAGCAAAAAATTGTATTATAAGGTTGGAATTGCCGGTTTCGGATTCGGCAATATCATGCTTTTAAGTTTCCCGGAATATCTTTCAATTGATGTTTCAAGCGCCGAACTTCGCGCCATCTTCAGCTATGTTATTTTTCTCTTGTCGCTTCCAATCTTTTTTTATTGCGGGTCGGAGTATTTTGTTTCTGCCATAAAAGGATTGCGAAAAAAGTTTGTGAATCTTGATGTGCCGATTTCCATTGGGATCATTACGCTGTTTACAAAAAGTGTTTTCGAAATTTTTGCGCACGGAAATCCCGGTTTTATGGATTCACTTGCCGGACTGATCTTTTTCCTTCTCCTCGGAAAAATATTTCAAAATAAAACGTACGACGTGCTGAACTTTGAGAGGAATTATAAATCTTTTTTCCCGATTTCCGTAACGGTAAAAAAATCCGGCGAAGAAAAAGCAATTCCTCTTTCGCAGTTGAAAATAGGGGATAGAATTGTTGTTCGCAACGGTGAATTGATTCCCGCCGACTCCATTCTTTTTTCCGGTGATGGAAATATTGATTATAGTTTTGTTACCGGTGAATCGTCGCCCGTTGAAAAAGTTGTGGGAGAAATGATTTATGCCGGAGGCAGACAGTCCGGCAGTTCAATTGAACTTGAAGTGCTGAAAGAAGTTTCGCAAAGTTATCTAACCCAGCTTTGGAATAATTTTACCACCAAAAGCAGCGAAGATTTTTCTTTTTCAGGAGTGGCAAATGCTTTCAGCAAATATTTTACGTTTGCAGTTTTGGTTATTGCGGCTGTCTCCTATTTTTATTGGATGAACATAGACCACAACGTTGCGGTAAATGCGTTTATTACGGTGCTCATCGTAGCCTGCCCGTGTGCGCTTGCATTATCAACACCGTTCACGCTCGGCAACACACTCCGTATTTTCGGAAAGAATGATTTCTACGTAAAAAATATTCGGGCGCTCGAAAATCTTGGCAGCATTGATACCATCGTGTGGGATAAAACCGGAACGCTAACGGAATCGGGCGAAAGCGAAATAACTTTTGTTGATGGAACGCTTTCGAGCAAAGAAATGATATGGGTGAAATCGTTGGTGAGAAATTCAAACCATCCGCTTAGCAAAAAAATCTACGCTTCGATAAATGAGGCCGCAGCATTAAAAATTGAAAATTATCTTGAACTTCCGGGAAAAGGAATTCAAGGTGAAGTAAGCGGACAAAAATTGAAAATAGGGAGTGAACATCTTTTTGAACAATTTGCCGCTGAAGCAAAAACTCCCGGCGAACTTGAGACGGTTCCGCCGCCATTGAGTTCCGAAGTGTATGTTTCCATAAACGATGAAGTTAGAGGAAAATTCAAAATTCAGAATAAGTATCGTCATGATGCGGCAACTATCATCACACGGCTGCAAAGTAAGTATGATTCCTATTTACTTTCCGGCGATAATGAATCAGAGCAGCTGTATCTCGAAAATCTTTTTAAGAAAAAGGAAAATGTCCTTTTCAGGCAAGCTCCTTTGGATAAGTTAAATTTTATTACACGGCTGCAAGCAAAGAAGAAAAGAGTTTTGATGCTTGGCGACGGTTTAAATGATGCCGGTGCGTTGGCGCAAAGCAATGTGGGAATTTCGGTCTCCGAAGATATTTTAAACTTTACGCCTGCCAGTGATGCAATTTTAAATGCAAAAATGTTAAAAAAAATTCCAGGTTTTCTTAAATTTACAACCATAAGTATCAAAATTATTTACGCAAGTTTTACCATTTCTATCTTATATAACCTTGTAGGATTCTATTTCGCGGTACAAGGTTTATTGTCGCCGTTGTTTTCTGCAGTTTTGATGCCTTTAAGCTCTATTTCTGTAGTAGTTTTTGCAACCGTAACAACAACATATTTCGCCCGGCGGAAAGGATTATTATGAGTGTAATAGCAGTGCTTATCTTATTCAGCATTTTGGTTGCCGGAAGTTTTCTGGCCGCCTTCATCTGGGCTGTTAAAAGCGGGCAGTATGATGATAAATATACCCCTTCAGTTAGAATGCTTTTTGATGACAACGAACATCCGGCTTTAAAAGAAAAAAATAAAAATAATACGAACTCTTGAACTAATCTGGAGAAACAATGATGCAAATCGAAACCTTCAAATACGACAATAAGATTGTCAAATATTTTGCCACTGCAACGGTATTGTGGAGTGTTGTCGGGATGCTTGTAGGGCTTATTATTGCCATACAACTCTACGTCCCTGCGCTTAACCTCGGTATTCCGTACTTAACATTCAGCAGACTTCGGCCGCTTCACACCAACGCTGTAATTTTTGCCTTTGTCGGCAACGGTATTTTTATGGGCGTGTACTACTCACTGCAACGGCTGCTGAAAGCGAGAATGTTCAGTGATTTTTTAAGTAATCTTCATTTCTGGTCGTGGCAATTGATTATCGTTTGTGCAGCGATTACTCTTCCGCTTGGCATTACAACGAGTAAAGAATATGCCGAACTTGAATGGCCGATTGACATTCTTATTACGCTTGTCTGGGTTGTTTTTGCAATCAATTTATTTGGAACCATCGTTAAAAGAAGAGAAAAACATCTCTACGTAGCAATCTGGTTTTATATTGCAACCATTGTTACGGTTGCGGTACTCCATATCGTTAATTCAATTGAATTGCCGGTTACCTTTTTGAAAAGTTATTCCGCATACGCCGGCGTGCAAGATGCGTTGGTTCAATGGTGGTACGGCCATAATGCGGTGGCATTCTTTTTAACAACGCCGTATCTGGGATTGATGTATTATTTTATGCCGAAAGCTGCCAATAGGCCCATCTACTCTTATCGGCTTTCTATTATTCATTTTTGGGCGTTGATTTTTATTTACATCTGGGCAGGTCCTCATCATTTACTTTACAGCGCTTTACCGGATTGGGCGCAATCATTGGGAACTGTTTTTTCAATTATGCTTATTGCTCCATCCTGGGGTGGAATGATAAACGGACTGTTAACGCTGCGCGGCGCTTGGGATAAATTAAGAGAAGATGTTGTTCTCAAATTTATGGTTGTGGCAATTACCGCCTATGGTATGTCAACGTTCGAAGGTCCGATGCTGTCGCTAAAAAATGTGAATGCATTGGCTCATTTTACAGATTGGATTATCGCCCACGTCCATATCGGCGCTCTCGGCTGGAATGGATTCTTAACGTTCGGAATTCTTTATTGGCTTATTCCAAGGCTCTGGAATACGAACCTGTATTCAAAAAAACTTGCCAATTTCCATTTCTGGATTGGATTTTTAGGTATTGTTGTTTACGCTTCTTCAATGTATTGGTCTGCTTTGGTTCAAACATTGATGTGGAAACAATTCACCGCAACCGGACTTCTTCAATATCCAAACTTTTTGGAGACGGTATTACAAATTATTCCTATGTATGTTATTCGTTCCGTGGGCGGTGTACTTTATCTTACCGGTGTTATTGTAATGGCTTACAATTTAATTAAAACCGTTAAGCAGGGTGAATTTACCGCTGATGAAGAAGCTCAAGCTCCGCCGATGGTTAAAGCGTCGATTAAATATAAAAAAGGACTTGGACACCGTTGGATCGAAAGTCGTCCGCTTCAGTTTACTGTTCTTGCCGCAGTTGCAATTTTAATCGGCGGAATTGTAGAAATGATTCCGACGTTTCTTGTTAAAACAAATATTCCTACCATAGCTTCGGTAAAACCTTACACGCCGCTTGAATTACAGGGCAGAGACTTGTACATCCGTGAAGGCTGTCTTGGATGTCACTCGCAACTTATTCGCCCTTTCAGAAGTGAAGTTGAGCGTTACGGAGAATATTCGAAAGCCGGTGAGTATGTCTATGATCATCCTTTCCTTTGGGGATCGAAGCGTACGGGACCCGATCTGATGAGAGAAGGGAAAAAATATCCGAACGTTTGGCATTATTATCACATGAACGATCCGCGATTAATGTCGCCGGGCTCCATCATGCCGCCGTTCGCCTGGTTGAGTGAAAACGTGTTAGACATCTCCACAACGGCAAAGAAAATTTCTGTGTTGAGAAATTTGGGCGTTCCGTATCCTGCCGGTTTTGAGCATGTGGCAAATGATGAACTTAAAAAACAAGCTGATTCCATTGCGCTGGATTTAACCAATGCCGGTGTTGTCGTCGATTCGGATAAAGAGATCATTGCGATGATCGCTTATCTGCAAAGACTTGGAACCGACATCAAAGCTAAAAAACAATAATCGGAAGAGAGACGCAGATGTTTAGCAATTATCTTAGTTCAATTGAAGGGATCAGCATCTTCCCGATTATTTCTCTGCTGATCTTTATTGCGGCTTTTATTTTTATGATTATTTGGATTTTTAGAGTTGACGCCTCTTACGTTAAACAAATGGAAAATCTTCCGCTTGATAGGGAAGATGAAAACAGAAAATTATAAAGGATTTGTCATGGAAAAAACTATTCGAAACAAAAAAAATCGGCTGTTCCGTCTGTTACTTATTGGGTTGATGTCGGTTTCAACTACGTTTGCCCAAACAAAAGAGATGGACATGGTAGCCTATATTGATAATGCTGCGCTGCTCTTCTTCATTGCAGTGCTCATCGTTTTTGTCGTCCTCTTTTTCAGCCACGGCAAAACAGATACGGGAAAGGAATTTCAGCCGGTTCTAAAACCGTTCTTTTCAAATTTGTATAATAAATTAATTGATGCGGCGCCGGTTGAAAAAGAAAAAGATATTCTCCTTGATCATGATTACGACGGAATTAAAGAGTTAGATAATAATCTTCCGCCATGGTGGAAATATTTATTCTATGTAACAATTATTTTCGGAATTATTTACATGCTGGATTACCACGTTTTTCATTCCGGCAAATTGTCCGCTGCAGAATATCTTGAAGAAGTTAAACTTGCTGATCTTGAGAAGGCAAATATGGTTGGCGGTAAAATGGTTGATGTAAATAATGTGCAGCAGTTGAAAGACCCGGTTGACTTAGCTGCGGGTCAGGCAACATTTAATAAATTGTGCACGGTTTGCCACGGTGCGAAAGGTGAAGGCATTGTTGGTCCAAATCTTACCGATAATTATTGGATTCACGGCGGCGGAATAAAAAATGTTTTCACTACCATTACCAACGGCGTTCCCGATAAAGGAATGGTAAGTTGGAAAACGCAATTAACTCCGGCGCAAATTGAAGAAGCGGCAAGTTTTGTTCTTTCGCTGCAAGGAACAAATCCCCCAAACGCAAAACCACCGCAGGGGAATTTATGGACTGAAAAAGCTGACTCGGTGAAAGCACAATAGAAAGAAAACGTTGAACGATTCATCTTATAAGGATTCCGTATACACCATCAGTGAGCAAGGCAAACGGGTTTGGATTTATCCTAAAAAACCGAAAGGGAGATTCACCTCCGCCCGTACTGTGGTTGCAGCGCTGCTGATACTGATTCTGGTGGTTATTCCGTTCATCAAAGTGAACGGGCATCCGTTTATGTTGTTTAATTTGCTCGCCCGAAAATTTATTTTTTTCGGGCTGGCTTTTGGTCCGTATGACTTTGCAATTTTGGTGGTAGGCTTTATTGCTTTTGCCATATTCATAATTCTTTTTACGGCAATTTTTGGTAGAATCTTTTGCGGCTGGATTTGTCCGCAAACTATTTTTATGGAAATGGTTTTTCGTAAAATTGAATTCTGGATCGAAGGCGACTTTCGCCAACAGCTTGCCCTTGATAACGGTGAATGGACCGGCAGCAAGTACGGTAAAAAAATTCTTAAGCATCTCATCTTTTTTTCTCTCTCGTTTGTTGTGGCTAATATTCTTTTATCGTGGGTGGTTGGTGTTGAAGAACTTTTCAAAATAATTACAGATCCGCCTTCGCAGCATCTAACCGGATTAATTGCCATCATTCTTTTTTCCGGATTATTTTATTTCATCTTTGCGAAATTTCGAGAACAAGCATGCACGGTGGTTTGTCCCTACGGCAGACTGCAGGGCGTCTTGCTCGATAAAAATTCTTTAGTGGTTGCGTACGATTATCTTCGCGGTGAACCGCGCAAAAAAATTAAAAGGAATGAAGATCGAACTGCCGGTGATTGTATCGATTGTAAATTATGCGTTGACGTTTGTCCGACCGGAATTGATATTAGAAACGGCATTCAGCTTGAATGCGTTAATTGCACGGCTTGTATTGATGCGTGCGACGAAGTGATGGACAAAGTGAAAAAACCGCGCGGACTTATTCGCTATGATTCGCTTCAAGGCATTAAAGATCGTATCCGTTTTAAAATTACGCCAAGAATTATGAGTTACTCGGTCATTCTCGTTCTCTTGCTTTCGTTATTCGCGTATCTTCTGGCAACGCGCGAAGATATTGAAGTGAATATTTTGCGCACTCCGGGCATGCTCTACCAGGATCAGCCGAACGGGAAGATCAGCAATCTTTATAATTTTAATATTGTAAATAAAACCTTTGAACCGATTGCCGTTTCAATAAAGATTAAAAATCTTGATGCCGAAATAAAACTCCTCGGAACCGATCTGAATTTAAAACCATCGGAAGTTGAAGAGGGAAAATTTTTGATCATTGCCGATAAAAAAGTTTTTTCAAAATTGAATACCCCCGTGGTTATCGGAGTTTTCCGGAACGGACAGGAAGTTACCTCCTTCAAGACGTCATTTTTATCAAATTTAAAAACAAAATAATATGAAATTAAAATTGAATTGGGGAACAGGAATTGCGCTCTTTATCGTCTGCTTTTTGTTGACGAACGTTGCAATCATCATTTTTGCATACGGGCAAAAGGTTGATCTCGTTACGCCGAATTACTACGAAAAAGAATTGAAATACCAGGAAGAGATTGATGCCCGGCAAAAAACATTGCAGCTTAAAGAAAATGTTCAAGTAGAATATCGCTCACCTAATTTACATCTTCAACTTCCGCAAAAATTTTTCGGGCAGCAGCTTGAAGGAACAATTCTGCTTTACCGCCCGGATGATTCTTCCAAAGATTTAAAATTGAAACTCAATTCCGATTCCACCGGCACGCAACTGATTCCCGTAGCTCAATTAGTAAAAGGATTCTGGAAGGTGCAGATCAAATGGTCGTTTGAAAAAATATCCTATTCAGACGAAAAAAGTATTTTTTTAAATTGATATGATTGTCTCCGGATTTATAATCGGCTTGGTAGGCAGTTTGCATTGCGTTGGCATGTGCGCACCCATCGCGCTTGCGCTTCCCATAGCCGGAGATTCGAAATCAAAATTAATTCTCGGCAGACTTCTCTATAATTTTGGGAGAGTTTTAACTTACTCTCTTTTTGGTTTCGTCTTCGGATTGATTGGAGATAGAATTAAATTGTTCGGGTTGCAGCAAAGCGTCTCCGTTATTTTGGGAGGATTAATTATTCTAAGAATTTTAATTCCGCAGAAGTACTCCGTCTCGAGATTTCGTTATTTTCAGTTGCCTGTTGCTAAACTTAAACTTCAGTTTTCGAAAGTGTTCGGAAAAAATTCAATGAAAAGTCTCTTCGTTATCGGAATTCTAAATGGATTTTTACCATGCGGTTTTGTTTATGTTGGAATTGCCGGCGCAATTGCAGTAGGCTCTGCAGTAGGCGGCACAGCCTTTATGGCATTGTTCGGGCTGGGTACGGTGCCGGTCATGTTTGCCGCATCGCTTTTCTCATCGGTGTTATCGATTAAAGCAAGATTGAATTTTCGCAAAGCAATTCCGGTATTTTCTTTTCTCATCGGCGTATTATTTATTCTGCGCGGTTTGAATTTGGGAATTCCGTACGTGAGTCCAAAAATTTCTTCCTCGCAATCTCAGACTGAAATCGACTGCTGCACACCGCCGAAAAAATAATTTGCAGCAAAAATTTATGCTCTAACGTGTAAGCAATAATATTAGTAAGTTTGGCACAAATAATTTGTTGAAAAGTTTTTAAGGTTACCATGGCTCAAAAAAAAATATTATGGATTGATGACGAAATTGATCTTCTGAGATCGCATATCATTTTCTTAACCGAAAAAGGATACGATGTTTCTACCGATACTAACGGGGAAGATGCTTTAGTCACTTTAAATGAAAAAGAAGTTGATCTTATTTTTCTTGATGAAATGATGCCGGGAATGGGCGGGCTGCAGCTTCTCGGAAAAATAAAAGAATTCCATCCCAACATTCCGGTAGTGATGGTAACCAAAAGTGAAGCAGAATCATTGATGGATGAAGCAATCGGCGGAAAGATAAAAGATTATTTGACGAAGCCGGTAAATCCAAGCCAAGTGCTGTTGGTATGCAAAAAAATTCTTGAAGGAAAAAGAATTTCAAGCGCGGTTGCAACAAAAGATTATCTCCAGGATTTTAATCAAATCTCTTTACTGCTGCAAAATCAACTTGATTATTCCGAGTGGATAGATTTGTATCTAAAATTAGTTCACTGGGATTTGGAGCTTTCATCGCATAATGAAAATAATTTATTGCAATCGCTCGCTGATCAAAAAAAAGAAGCAAACAAAGAATTTTCAAAATATGTTGAGCGGAATTATAAATCATGGATAACAACTCCCTCATCAACTGACCGCCCAAAATTGACGGTTGAAATCGTAAAAGATTTTGTCTTCCCGATGATCAATGGCGCTAAAGGACCTGTCTTCTTTTTCGTTCTTGATTGTTTGAGACTTGACCAATGGTTTACAATGGAAAAACTGTTGATTGACTATTTTAAAATTTCCAAAGAGTACTATTTTTCAATACTGCCAACAGCTACGGCTTACTCAAGAAACGCACTCTTTGCCGGACTCTATCCTTCAGACATCGAAAAAAATTATCCTGATCTTTGGACGGGCAATGATGACGATGAAAGGAGTATGAATAAATACGAGAAGGAACTTTTGCAACTGCAATTAAATCGGCACAGAATAAAATTGCAAACGGATCTGAAATACTTGAAAATTATAGACCCGGATGTTGGCAAAAATTTTGAGCAAAATATTTTATCGTACCAGAATAGTCATTTCACCGCAGTAGTAGTTAATTTTTTAGACATGGTGGCGCACGGCAGATCCGACTCGGATTTATTGAAAGAAATAGCTCCCGACGAAGCGGCTTACCGTTCATTAACAAATAGCTGGTTTACACATTCAACGTTGCTTTCAACATTCCGTTCCATTTCTAAAATTAAAAATGCGAAAATAATCATCACAACAGATCACGGTAGCATCCGCTCTCTGCGCGGCGCTAAAGTACTCGGCGACCGGGAGACTTCAACAAATCTTCGTTTTAAATATGGAAGAAATTTAAAAGTTGACGACAAACATGCAATCTATGTTCGAGATCCGTTGGAATATAAATTACCGCGCCGGGGTGTTTCAATCAGTTATATCATAGCTAAAGAAGATTACTATTTTGTGTATCCGACTGATTATCACAAATATTTAAGCCATTACAAAGACACCTTTCAGCATGGCGGCGTCTCCTTGGAAGAAATGATTCTGCCGATAATCACGCTTGAATCAAAGTAATGCAATTCCCGTTTTTTCAAAATATTTATTCTGAAGAAGAGACGACGCATCTTGCGAGAACATTTTCATCAGTTCTAAAAAAAGGAGATGCTGTTGCTCTTAACGGAAATTTAGGTTCCGGTAAAACTTTTTTCACCCGGGCGATTTGCAGAGAATTTCAAATTGAAAATGCAAACAGCCCTTCCTTTACCATTTTAAATATTTATTATGGTTCACAAAAAATTTTTCATTTTGATTTTTATAGGATTCGCACCGAGCATGAATTGCTGAACATCGGAATTTATGATTATCTGAATGATGAAGAATCGATTTCAATAATTGAGTGGGCTGACATGTTTCCCGGTATCCTTCCCGCTCGCCGGTATGAAGTTAAGATAATAATTAATGATGATTTTTCACGAAGTTTTACGATTGATAAAGTATGAGTAACCTCTCAATTTCGCAATTAACAAAACCCGTTTTGGCAATTGAAACAAGCGGAGAGGCGTGCAGCGTAGCGATTGTATGGAGTGAAGAACGATTTGTTGAAACTACCTCAAAAATTAAATTCAGCCATTCAAAAAAAATATTTTCAATAATTGAAACCGCGCTTTCTATTGCAGAAATTTCATTAACTGATATTTCGGCAATAGCTGTTTCAATTGGACCAGGTTCATTTACCGGACTTCGGATCGGGCTTGCTGCAGCAAAAGGGATTGCGCTTGGCGCCTCATTACCAATTATTCCCATCCCTACTTTTGAAGCCATTGCTCTTGAAGCATTAACTTATACCCAAAAAGGCGAAATATTCTTTATTGCAAATAAAGTAAATAGAGAAGAAATCTATTTTGCCGGTTTTAATAATAAAGGAAATATCTATAAATTTGAGCGTGACTTGACCATCGTTTCTAAAAATGATTTAGCCGCCAATTTTGAAAATGAAAAGATTTTTGGAAATTCCGGAAATGGTTTGCTTGTTTCTCCATCTGCCAAATGGGTAGGACTTTGGAGTATTTTATTTGGCAAAGGTTGTGAACTTGCGGAGTTTGATTTTCTCGAACCGCTTTATATAAAAGATTTTTTAGTGAAAGGAACAATGATAAAATGAAAATAAAATTTGTATTAGCAATATTTCTTATCCAAGTAAGTTTTCTCTCAGCACAATATGCTGGTCCGCACATACAAGCAAACATCACGAAGTATGATTTTGGTGAAGTTACCGAAGGCGTTATTGTAAAATTTTCTTTTCAAGTTAAAAATGTCGGCAACGAAGCGCTTCATATTACAAATATTATGACAAGCTGCGGTTGCACGGCAGCCGCTTTGCAAAAGGATGAACTGCAGCCTGGTGAAGAAGCTCCAATTAGTGTTGAATTTAATACGGAAGCGAAATCCGGTATTCAACATAAAGTGGTTACCCTTGCCTCAAACGACGCTTCAAATCCAAGTTTAAGTTTAGAGATAACGGGAAAAGTTTTAGACAAAAAGCAGAATACTGAGCAGTCAAAACCTGTTGCTCCTAAAATTCAATTTGAACAAACGTTCCATGATTTTGGAAAAATCAAAGAGGGAAGCGTTGTAGATTTTACATTTAAGTACAAAAATGTTGGTTCTGATGTTTTAGAAATTAAAAACGTGCGAACGTCTTGCGGATGTACTGCCGCCGTTGTAAGCGGAAAATCACTCAAACCAAACGAGGAAGGCACTATTAAAGTCGAATTCGATTCTGCAAATCGTGAAGGCGCCGTAACAAGAACAATAACTGTAACATCCAACGATCCGACAGAACAACAGAAAACATTAACGATCACCTCATTTATCGAAAAATAGAGAGATACTTACTATGTCTTGGTTTAAACGTTCTAAGAAAAATTTTGACGATGATACTCAAAAAATTGATCTCCCCGACGGGATGTGGTTAAAATGCCCTGAATGTGATGAGATTATTCATAAAAAACAACTCGAAAATAATCTTTGGACGTGCGTTAAATGTTCATACCACTTTCGTGTTGGCAGCGAAGAATACATCAAAATTGTTCTGGATGAAGGCTCCTTCCGTGAGATGAATAAAAAGATGAGATCGGCTGATCCGCTCGAATTTACCGATACAAAAAAATATTCTCTCAGGATCAACGATGCGATAAAAAAGACCGAACTTTATGATGCAATTAGAACAGGTACCGGCACGATAAACGGGAGGGAAGTATCTTTCGGCTGCATGGATTTTAAGTTTATCGGCGGTAGCATGGGATCAGTCGTAGGTGAAAAAATTGCAAGACTAATTGACAAATCAATCAAATCAAAAATTCCTCTTATCCTGGTTTCATCAAGCGGGGGAGCAAGAATGATGGAGGGTGTATTAAGTTTAATGCAGATGGCAAAAACAAGCGCCCGTTTGGCAAAACTCGCTGATCTCGGTATTCCATACATCTCCGTTTTAACCGATCCCACAACCGGCGGTATTACAGCGAGTTACGCCATGTTAGGTGATGTAAATATCGCCGAACCAAAAGCACTAATTGGATTCGCCGGACCGCGCGTGATTAAGCAAACCATCGGTAAAGACTTACCAAAAGGTTTTCAAACAGCTGAGTTTTTACAGGAACATGGATTTGTTGATAAAGTGGTGGCACGGAAAGAAATGAAAAATACACTCTACAATCTTTTGGAATTTTTGAGTTAATCGGTGAGTAGGGAAATCAACACTACTTCCTAAATTATAAAAGACACTTTTTGCCCACTATTTCTCCAAACATTTCATCTATGAGAAGTCGTTAGCTCCGACTTAACCGTATTACTCCTTTAATAATTTGTTTCCCAGATTAGATTTACTTCGCTAAAAGTCAAAAATCGTAATAAGACTATTTGAGAGAATTAGAGAAGATTTTATTTTCTGTGTGAATCTTTCAAGTAGGCATTTGGTCAAAAGTAACAACAAAAAATAATGTCTTACATATTTTACTTGACTTACATAAATAAATAATCTAACTTTGCATTGTAAGCATTCAAAAATAAGGAAATAAGAAATGGAACATGGATTTGTAACCTCAAAAGGACAGGTAGTTATTCCTGCCAAACTTAGAAGAAAGTATAAAATCAAAACCGGCACCATGGTTTATTTTTGGGAAAAAGATGATAGAATCGAAATTGAACCGATAACTTCCGAAACAATACGAAATAACATTGGAATCTTAGGTACAAAGGGAAAACTCCTTAAAGCTTTAATGGAAGAAAAGAAAAAAGAGCGCGAGTTATGAAGAATTTTGTTTTGGATACATTTTCACTTATCGCTTATTTTGAAGATGAAGAAGGCGCCTCCCAAGTAGCGGATATAATCGAATTAGCTTTGCATCAAGAGGCTGAACTATTTCTTTGTGTTATTAATTGGGGTGAGATGTATTATATCTCTTTACGTGAGGGAGGTGAAGAGAGGGCTGAATTATATAAGAGTATTATTCATAGATACCCAATACAGATCGTTGAAGCAAATAAAGAATTAACTCTCGCGGCAGCACGCTTTAAAGCTTTTCATAAACTGTCCTATGCAGATGCTTTTGCTGCAGCTTTAGCAAAAACGAAAAAGGCAATTTTAGTAACCGGAGATAAAGAGTTTAAATCTATTGAGAAAGAAATCAAAATTAGTTGGATATAAGATATGCCCATCCTTACTAACAATTCAACTATTGAACAAGAACGGAAAAAAATCTTAAAAGTTATAGAGAAGAGTTTGTTTTTTTCCAATTCACTTGGATATGAGCTAATTGAAAGTAGCGAACTTAAAACCATTCCAATTGATGAAGTAGAATTTCCCATAAGGTTTTATAATGCCATAAAAACATATAACTCATTAAATGAAAAAAAAATAAACAATCTATTAGATTTATTAAATACTGGTTCCCTTCCAATTTTAGCTCAGCCAAACTGTGGATCAAAAAGCTATAATGACGTAAAATCTGCAATTAGATATTATATTTATAACGATTGGAAGAAGTTAAAATATGTTGCAAAAGATGTAAGTAATCCAATCTTAAGTATTAAGCTTAATTCAATCAAACTGCCACCTAGATTCCTTCACCATTTAGAGCTTCGAACGAATCTACAAACTATTGGAGATTTACAAAAAATTGATCCTAAAGATTTTTTAAAATATAAAAATCTTGGTAAGAGGACCATTGCACAAACATATGAGATAATAAACAATATTATAGAGAAACAAAATCCAGAACAATATATTATCGGATGGACAAGATATAACAACAATGGAAGAAATGAGATCATTATAAGTGAAGACATTCTAAATATTGAACTTAATAAAATTGATTTCTCCGTTAGAGTTAAAAACTTTTTAGAAGTTGAACATGAATTGAAAACTATACGAAATTTACTCGATAATGAACCAAAAATTTTTCTTAGATATCGAAATACTAAAAAAAATAGTTTGTCTGAATTATATGAAAAAGTTAAAAAAGTAGTTACGACTGACGAATATAAAAAATATCTTGTATCTAATTTGGATGCAATAACATTGCCCCAGTTTATAAATGATTTTCTTGAAGGAATTTCAAAAAGAGAAAAATCAATTGTCATTAAAAGATGGGGAGTGGGAAATGGTAAAACCCAACTAGCAACTATTGGCGAAGAATATCACTTAACAAGAGAAAGAATAAGGCAAATACTTGGAAGATTACTTCGAAGATTTAGGTTACTAATTAAACAAAATGAATTTGAAAAGTTTTGTCAAAAAAAGTTTTTGGAAATACTGAGTAAAAAACCAGAACCAATTGACTACTTAGACATCGATAATGGACTATTTGATAATAGATATGGTGAAAATTTTTACTTGGGATTTTTATCTGAAATATTTACTTATGTTCCCTTTGCAGGGTATTTGTTAAAAAATTTGGAACTATCTACTTGTAGAGAAGGAACAGAAAACAAAAGACTAAATCAATTGTATGCCAATCTTTGCAAAATAGAAATGCCGTATAAGACAATTACAAGTCAAGCATTTTTAGAAAAAAACATTTTATATTTAACAAACAATTACGAAAAACTTTTACTATATAAAATCATTCTTAGTTCAAAAAGGTTTTTATTTAAAAAAATAGAGGACAAATACTATTTGTGTAAAATTAATCCCTGTCTGGAAGAACTAGTGGGCAATATTCTTCTTCAAAGCGATAAAGCGCTTCATATCAATGAATTAATGAATATAATAAAAAACGATTTTGAAATTTTAGGTAAATATAAGACTATACAATCATTCTTATCCTTCGTTCAAAGAATTGATGGTGTCTATCAATTGGATAGATATTTACTTGGATTGTTAAAACATTTCTCTTATCCAAAGGAAAGCTGGGAATATATTTGTTTCAAGGCAAAAGAGTTCATGAAAATAAGAGGGAAGCAGTTATATGTAAAAGAGATTTTGGATGGTATAAAAAAAGATTTCCCATTATTAAAATCAAAGTTTGAATTAGTTCATATTTTAAGATCGGATAGTGGAATTACTGATCTCGAATTTTTTACTTTTAATATAAAAGAGAATAAACAAGGGGAACGATTAAAAGCGAAAGATTTGATTAATAGAATTTTTACTAACAATGAAAAACCAAAGCACATTAAAGATATTTTTGCAAAAATACTTGTAGAACGACATTTTAGATTTGAAGGAATGTGGGGTATGTTAAAGCAAACAGATTTTTTAAAATCATACCCAGGAGGATTCTATGGGTTAAAAAATAGACAAATATTAAATCTTAATTTTTTATCTAAGGATGAATTATTCGCCAAAAACTTCTTAAGTGATTATAGCTTCCCTGATACAAGAACAAAAACTTTAAAGAATTATTTTGAAGAAGAAGAATTAAAATTGGCAATTGAGGAAACAATAAAAAATTCCGATAAATTCTATATTTGCCAAAACGACAATATGAGAGAAGAATTTGTAATAGTTAGGGAGTGGAGTATATTTAAAATTACACGTTGTATTTTGTATAATCGTCATGAGGAAATGTTTTGGGATGAAATAAAATGGATTTTAAGTGACCTTGGGATAGCTGATCAAACAATTATATCGGCAAAATCCAAAATTTACAATGATGGTTTTATCAAAACGCAAAACAACAAACTATTATATTTAGAAATTGATCTTACCCCAGTTAAAAGGGATGAATTAGTACAGCTTAGTTATTCAGAAATCAAAAAGAGCAAAGAAGCTTACAGATTAGGAGACCTCTACAATTTTCTGAAAAATCAAATTGACTTTCCTGAATGTGGAATAGATTATTTGGGGGAGGTAATAAAAAAAGATAGTAGGTTTTTAGTCTCACAAGATATTATAATGGTTAAATCATGAAAAAGTTACTTAAAAAGGAAAAAATATTGTACACTTTGTTCTTAATGTCCGAGGGAAAGAAAATAGATTTAAGATATGAAGATGTATTGGTAAGAGCCTATGAATATTTCCCAGAAGATTTTCATTTTAAAAATTATCCTCAATATCCAGATACCGATACTTTGAGAAGAGAGTTGTACTGGCTAATTCCTGCAGGGTTTGTTAGAATCTCA
>Ga0172368_10002664_pt1 | contig 22417 bp, 29 predicted proteins | sample Lak11m_FD_114540 | JGI IMG/M metagenome (GOLD analysis project Ga0172368, IMG submission 114540) | Freshwater microbial communities from Kabuno Bay, South-Kivu, Congo - kab_022012_11m | ecosystem: Environmental > Aquatic > Freshwater > Lake | place: Democratic Republic of the Congo: South-Kivu...
AAGGGCGAATGAAGGTTTTATCGTTCCACGCTGCTGGATTGGAGCTACGCCGATCGTGGAACTGTTGAAATCATAGCAAACGTCGAAAGTAATTTGACACAGTCATCTATGCTTTCAGTCGTGGTTTGCTAGGTAGCAGAGCCGCAGTACTTTCCGGCTCTGCTATAAACAACGGAGATGACATCTTCTTCGGATTGATTTTGCAGAAGAGCGGGGAATGTTTTGAATCCCTCTGCTTGGATTTCTCGGATTATGCCTATGCCTTCAGGAAAAGGAACGGCTTTTTTCCGGCGCGGATTTTCAGCGTGTTTTTCTCGGTGAATTCGCCTGCGGGCTGCCCGTCTATGAAAAGCTGCGCGTGCTCGCTTCCCGAAATCCGAAGGGTGCAGGGCACGCCCTTCCTGATTATTCTTGGGGCGAAAAGCCGCCTGAAAGGCGAGATTGCCACTGCCTGGTAATCCTGCGAGCCGCGAGCCATCTGCCTGCCGCCGCACGAATAGCAGTAGGCGGGCGAGCCGGTTGCGGTTGAGAAAAGCACGCCGTCCGCGCGGAACGCAAAATGCCGCCTGCCGCATTGCAGATGGATGGAAAGCACGCGCGGCTCCGGATTCCTGATGCCGATTTCGTTGAGCGCGGGCGGAAGCCGCCGTCCGTTGAGATGGCAGTCCAGAAGCAGCCGTTTTTCAAGTTTCTGCTTTGCAAGCGAAGATGAGAGCCGCGTTCGCCAGTTGGAGAAATCCGACTGGCAGATGAAGCTCGTGCCGCTCCCGATTGCGAAAAACGGCGTGCCGTAGAAGCGCTTGGAGAAAAGCACCGTGCCGTCGCCGCCCACGGTCACCACGAGATTGGGGCTTCTGCCGGAGGCGGGAATTCCGATTCCGCGCTTCTTCAGGAAGGATTCCACCGCCTTTTTGACCTGCAGCGCGATTGGCTTGTTGTTGTTAGCAACCACTATCGCGGATTTTATCGGTTCCATCCAGCCAGCCCCGCAGCGCCATGATTTCGATTTCGCGCATTTCAGATTTTGAACTTGTCCCGTATGAAGCGAAGCGAGGGGAGCGACTGCGCGCCCTTGCGCATGACTTTCGCCGCAGCCACCGCATTCGCAAAGCGCACGGACTCGTAAGGCGAGAATTTCCTGTTCACTCCGGCTATGAAACCGGCGCAGAACGCGTCGCCCGCGCCGAGCGTGTCCACTGGCTTGACGTGGAACGGCTCCACGGAGAACGAGGCGGGCTCCTTTGTCTTCACGATTATTTCCCTGCCGCCCTGCTTTATCACGCAGATGAGATTGTATTTTTTCGCAAGCGCGGCTGCCGCCTGCTCCTCGCGCGAACCCGTGATTGCGAACAGTTCCTTGCGGTTGATTATGAGGTAATCGCACCTGTCAAGCACGCGCGAGAGCTTGCGTTCGCCGAACCGCGAGGCAGCCCTGCCCGGGTCGAACGATATCGGGATTCCCCTCTCGTGCGCGATTTTGCTCGCGGACTCAAGCATGGGAAGCGCGCAGCCGCTCATGTGCAGGAATGCAGCGCCCGAAATGTAATCCTCGTCAATCGCGCGCCGCCTGTCCGCCACGCCCAAATCCTCGATTACGCGCACCTCGGCGTGCGCGTCTATTATTATCACGGAAAGCCCGCTCATCCCGCGGAACTGGCGCACCTGCGAGGCGTCAACGCCAGATTTTTGAAGGTCTGAAAGAAGGAATTTTCCGTGCCTGTCGTTGCCCACGTTCGCAATCACGCCGGATGAAAAGCCGAGCTTGACGAGGTTGTGCGCGACGTTGGCAGCCGAGCCGCCCGCGCCGACCTTGGGGTGCATGCGCATGAGCGCGGTGTGGTCCGGCTCGGGGAATTCCTTGACGTAGTTTCGGATGTCATAGACGCAATGCCCGATTGTTACGATGTCAGGTTGCATGGTTTGAATGCCGCGGCGGATATTTTAAACATTGGTGGGAAGAACCGCAAGCGATTGCATGGCTGGCGTTTCGGACGGGCTTGAAGAAAAACTTGCGGGGAAACTCGGGGATTTCCTTGAGCCGGAAATCACGCGTGAGATTTCCTCGTTCGGAGGGCTGCTCACCCGCCACGCCGCGGTGCTGCTGCTTTGCAAGCAGAATGGAATTGACGTTGAACGGAAAATCCATCTCGCGGACGCGCAGGGCGAGCGGCTGCCATTCTCCTTTTCAGCGAAAGTGGCGAGAGTTTATCCCATCCAAACATATGGGGCAAAGCCCGGCTGCTCTGTCCGGCTGCACATAACGGACGGGAGCGCGGAGGCGACGCTTGTTCTCTGGAACGAGCAGGCGCGCCTGGCTGAGGAGGGCGAGATTTGCGTTGGCGACGATATAGAATGCAAAGGCGCTTATGCGCGCGCGGGAGAGATAATGGTCTCAAAGGGCGGAAGCGTTCGCAGGGTCAATTCGCGCGAAGTTAGGGGCGGGAGCCCGGCGGCAGACGCGCGCCAGGCCGCTGTGCTTGAGGGCGTGGCTGTTGGCGAGGGCGAAACTATCTTCAAGATAGGCGGCAGGGAATTCGCACTTGCGAACAACGAGGCGGCGCTTGCGATTGGAATCAAGGCGCTTGTTTCAGGAGTAAGCATCGGCACGGCGATAAGCATCAAGGCGCAGGAAATGGTGGGGAAGGAAATCCGGTATAAAATCGAGGGCGGACGGCTCTGCTCGCTGTCGCAATGAATTGAGTTGTTCTTTCAGCTGACTTGTTCTTTCAGCTATAGCAAACCACGAAAGTAATTCGACACAGTCGCCTATGTTTTCAATCATGGTTTGCTAGGTAGAAGAGCCGCATTGCTTTCCGGCTCTGCGATAAATCAGGCCTCATCCTCATTAAAGGGAGAAAAAAATGAAAAAAAACTGAAAAGAGAAAAAATGCTTGAAAAAACCGCTTACGTGTATTTCCCGACAAGCCCTTTTGTGCCGACCTGCTTGGTGGTCAAGCCGCTGCCGCTGTTCGTGGTGTAGTTGAATGACACGTTGTAGTCATATACCGAACCGGGAGTCAGCCCCGTGCTCGGGCACCCTCCGAACGAAACCACGCGCGTGTCTCCAGAAGCCACCGTGAATGTTGACGCAATTCCCTCGCAGGATGAAATGGAGATGTTATTCACCAAAAGCGAGCCGGAAGCGTCGTTGTTCTGGATGATTATTGACCCGTTTCCGCCAGTTGATGCGAAAGTGTAATCTGTTATGGCAAACGGCCTTGCCTCGCCCCTCCAATAGAGCGATGCCTGCGTGATGCGCGCATCAATCGCCAAGCTCGGGAAGAATCCGAGAAGCGCGATTGAAACGAGCGCGATGATAAGGACGACTGCAAGGAGCACCAGATATTCGGTCGCGCCCTGCCCGCGCAGGGGGCGAGCAGTCGACGCAGTCGACTCAATCGCGCCCTGTCCCTTTCTGCTAGAAAATCCCATACTATGACCTCCATTAATGCCAACTGGACCAGACACGTTACTACATTGGTAAAACACGGAGAGCATATATAAGCTTTATCAAAATGCGGAATTTCGGTGACTTTTGCGCCGGTCGCGTTGGCATAGTTGCGCCGGTCGCGTTGGCATGGTTGCAAGCTCGCCGCGCGCGCCGTTCGACCTGATAATATTAATAATGAACCGCGCAAAAGAACGAACATGTCGACACGCATAATGGCATGGATTTTTCTCGCTGCGCTGTTCCTCGCGGCTATTTTGCCTTCAGAGCCACACGCGGCATTCACCGAAAAGCTCACCATACAGGCATTTGACCAGAAACTGCGCCCAGTCGAGGGCGTGGAGATATATCTGGATTACCGGCTCAATTCCGTGACGACGAACGCGAGGACCAAGTCGAAATTCACCAACCAGTCGGGCATGGCAGACATGTCGTTCACCAACTACGAGTCGGTTGAGAACGATTCCTCGTTTGCCTATTCGCTGTATATGAAATATGGCAACCAGCTATACACTTACCATCTGATATCCCGCCAAGACAACAAGACAAGGATAGTCGGAGAGGCGGACATAAAGTCCTATTACCTTTGGGCGGGGGTTCGCGACCAGAACAAGCGCGTCCTGAAAGCGAAGATGACCATCAACAACATCACCAAAACCGTGGATGATTCGGGCTATGCGACGTTCCAGCTTCCGCCTGGAAAATATACCCTGAAAGCCGAGATTGCGGACGCCGTGAAAAACAAGGACGTTGATGTTGACCAGGACCGCGCGGTGGAGATTGACATTCCGCTTTACTCGCTTGATGTATACATAAAGGACGATAGTGGGCGGCTGCTTTCCGGAAAAGTTTTGGTTGAGGGCAGGGAAGCCACAACCACAGACGGGCACGTCCGGTTTGAAAACCTTTCCGAGAGCAGCGTGCAGGTCCTTGCGCAGAACAACGACAGCACAAGGAAAGCCGAGGTTGACCTGACAAGCCAGCGCAGCGTTGACATGGTTTTCGACAGGGTGGTTCCGGAGATAAAGGAATTGCACGTGACTCCGCTGAAGACCGGAGCTGCGACAATCGGACTTTACATCGAGGACCCCGGGATGAGCGCGAGCGGGATTGAATCCGTCACCGTGACTTACACTGTGAATGGAATAGAAAACCAGGTGCCGGCTTATTCGATAGGGTTCAATACTTACGAGGCAAAGATTCCAGTCCAGCCCCCGAAAACCCCAGTGAAATACGTGGTCAAGGTCTCGGACAAGGAAGGGAACAGCGTGTTTGCCACCGGAGACTACATGATTGAGCCGGAAAAAACCGTGCAGCAAACCGCGCCAGTCGAGCCGGTTGTTTCAGGCGGGATGCAGATAGGGCTGTTCGGATGGGGTCCGGAAAGCGTTGCAGTGGTTGTGGTGGTGGCTTGCATCGTGCTCGCAGGAGTGTTCTACTACTTGAAATTCGGAAGGAAACAGAGCGGCGGGTTCGTGCCCCCGCCTTCTTCGCCTCCGCCTGAGCCGCCGTAGATTTAGGGCTCGCGCCAATTTCGGCGAGATGCCCGCGCCACCCCGATTAAAGACTTGTTCTTGCACTAAAAACCCGCAGGGATGGCGGTCAGATTTTTGCTGTGGCAAAAATACCCGCCATCTATAGCAGAGCCGGAAAGTACTGCGGCTCTGCTACCTAGCAAACCACGACTGAAAGCATAGATGACTGTGTCAAATTACTTTCGTGGTTTGCTATAATATTCCTTCTGTTTCTAATTTCACCCGCAGGGATGGCGGTCAGATTTTTGCTGTGGCAAAAATACCCGCCATCTAATATTCCTTCTGTTTCTAATTTCACCCGCAGGGATGGCGGAGCCCGGTTTAACGCGCCAGACTCAAGATCCCGCGCAAGCGGCTAAGTAATCTGGTGACTTAGGTCTTCGGGAGTTCGAATCTCCCTCCCTGCATGAAATTTCAAGTTAGGTTTATTAATATCTTAGACGCAAATGCACCATATGGAAACGGCACTTAACAAGCTTCTTGCGGAAAAGCGCGGCACAATCGGAGAGCGCAGACGGAAGAAAATCTTAACGAACACGCGCACTCTTGAACGGCTTGCTGGGAAGCCAATTGATTCCGTCTTAAAAAAAATGAACAGCGTCCATGCTCTTGCTGAAAAGATTGCGGTGCAGGGATACACCCCAGCAACCCAGAGCGACCTTCGGCTTATGTTAAAGATGCTCTGGAAAGTTGCGAATGGATATCATCAGGCAGACCGACCGAGTGAAGTCCATTGGATAAAAATAGGCGTGAAACGTAAAGACAGGAAACACCCGAAGCTGATAAGCGAGGATGAACTACAGAGAATGTTGAAAGTCGTCGGAGTGCGGGACAGGGCGATAATGAGTCTTCTTTATGAATGCGGCTTGCGTCCGAGCGAGTTGCTTGCCTTGAAGAAAACCGACCTTGATTTTATGAAGGAAGGCGTTAGGGTTCATGTCCCAGAAGGCACAAAGACCGGCGCAAGGGATATTCTCGCAGGCGGCAACGCAGAGCCAGCACTCGCGAATTGGCTTAATGCGCACCCCGTGAAGAAGCAGGACGCGCTCCTATTCCCTGCGGAATACGGAACTGGAAACTTCAAAATGATGACGACGGACGGGCTTACCAAGATGGTTCGGACTGCTGCGGCACGAGCAGGGATTCAGCGACGGATAAAGACTTATGATTTTAGGCACACAGCAGCCACGATAAACGCAAAATTCTTTTCGGAAGCGCAGCTTCGGAAATATATGGGCTGGACGCAGGACAGCACAATGGCGGCGGTCTATGTTGATATGTCGGGACGGGACACGGACGAGGGAGTTGCTCGCAAACATAACAAGCCGGTGGAAGCCGTTAAGAATGAAACCAAGACCGAGCCGAAGCTCTGTAAAAGATGCGGAAAGACCAATATGCACGACGCGGAATTGTGCGCGTATTGCGGATTGAGTTTTGATAAGGATAAGGCGAAAACCGATTTTCTCTCGATGCAGGAGCAGCTCAAGACGCTTGAAGCTGAAAGAAAAACAGACAGGGAGGAGCTGGCGAAGCTCGCTCGGCTCGTCGTTAAAATAGCGGGGAAAAAAGAATAATCAGGTTAAATAATCTGCCGCAGCTTCAATAAGCGCACGTCCAAGTTCAAGAAGACTTTTTTCAAACTGCTCATGTTCAATCTGGCTTTCTTTCTTTTGTTTTTCCCATTCTTTGAAAAAGGCAGGTAGCATCGGCTTGTAAATACGGGCGAGGCTTGGCGGATATTTTGAAAGGTCTATAGCACTTTCATCCTCCTCGTTCTTTTTGTTGGAAAGATAACAGTTGGTGGCAGCACCCATCACCATATTCAAACCGAGAACGTGGGGGAATTTTGTTTCCGGCGGATAAAAATAAGGATTTAGGAAACTTTCACGCATCACTTCGTTTTCGATTACTCGTTTAATAATATCCCGAATCGGTTTTTTTACGTCGAAGAAAAGTTTATCGTAATTGGGGCTGTAATATTTTACGTTGCCACGTTTCTCGTCGTTAATGAGTTTCTTCCCGAGCAGTTTGTTCTTGCTCTTAATGAAAGTCGGCTCAGTTATTTTGCCCTTCAAAATCTCTAAAATTTCAGGCGAGGAAATTTCGTGGTTTGGGTTGTTGGGGTTGCCGTAGAGGATGACGCACAACACCATGCTCATCTTCGGCTCAAGACCGTCTGTCGCCTGAAAATTTTTCATGGTCTAATATGGGGCAAAAATAATTATAAAAGGTCGCTAAAGTGCCACTTTCATTATACTTAATGGTAAAATATAGAAGAAAAACAGGGGAGCGCCACGTCGGACGAACATATATCTTTTTAAATTAATTTGTGTTTATTTTAGCGATTGTTTCGTGCCCCTTTGGGATTGATTTGGTGATTTTATGGAGAACGCATATGTTGGTTTCGTTGCAGCGCCGGACTTCGTTGTGAAACTGCGCAAGTCTGTCCGAAAGGCGGGGTATGTTTCACTGTCTGAGTTTGTTCGGCAAGCTGTCCGTGAGAAAGTCGAGGCAGTTTTGGAGGTTCGTCCATGAGCAGCGAAAATATGCAAGCTATCCTTCGCGGCGCTTGCGAGGGACTGCGCGACCTCGGGCTTGAGGTCAAGACGATGGAGAATGGTGCCGTCTTGGTGCGAATACCGACGGGGAAAAGCGAATAGGAAATTATCTACGAGGTGTTAAGTCATGTGCGAAGAACTAAAAAAGAAAATTGGCTGGCAAGTGTGCGTCGGGCATAAACGTCCAAACAACATCTTTTTTTACGACGGCACAATCATGGGCGTTAGCGAAACGCATTTGTTTTTGCGAACTGTGAGCGGCGAGCAGGCGCTCCTGCTTACAGAGATTAGTAAAATCGAATTCAAAACAGCGCCAGCTAACACAGGCGCGGCGGGGAGGTGCTGAACATGGCAAAACCCTCCACCTTCACAGAGTGCAACTCCGCGAGTGTTCGCGATGCCGCCGAGTTTTACGCGTCGCAGAAATTACCGACTGTTAAAATTCTATCTCGTGAGAAAAAACCTTTTGAGAAATCGTGGCAACTGTTGAATTATAACACACCAAAAAAAGCGGCAGCAGCCTTTGCTAATCATGACGGCAACATCGGCATACGAGGCGACGAAAGCGGACTAATCGGGATTGACTTTGACGACGAGAAATTTAAAGCCGCGATGCTCGCCGAACTTCCGATGCTCGCCGATACGTTACAGAGTATGGGACACAAGACGACGGGACATTATTGGCTACGCCTGACGAAACCACTGAAAAATGAAAGCATCCGGCTTCACTTCGCGGACAGGACTAAACAAACCTTTGCGGACTTGCGCGGTATCGGCGGACAAATCGTCGTCGCGCCGAGCATCCACCCCGAGGGCGACCGCTATAAGTGGCTTAACGACAATCCGATTTTACCGCTGGACACGGACGTTTTTCTTGCAGCGCTTGATGCGGCTTGCGCGGCGGTTGGTGCGAAGAATCCATATCGCAAGGGCGACGCAAAACAGGACGACCAACCGACGCAGGGCGAAAATATCTTTGCGAAGGTAAAATCGGCAATATCCATTCAGCAGTATCTCGGGACACGAACAGAGCGAATAAACTGTCCTATTCATAAGGAAAAGACACCTGCGCAAGCGATGCGGATTTATCCTGCAACGCAAAGCTGTTATTGTTTCAGTTGCGGTTTTGCGGGGGATGTCATTTCGTTATATGCTAAGCAGCACAACATCGGACAGCTCGCGGCTGCGCAGGCGCTCGCGGCGAAATATGGGATTCCGACGACGCTTGAAAAATCAAAATCGTCCGGCTTTGACGAGGAGGGTTTGACTACGTCTGACCTTCAAGACTTCGCCGCCGTTCTGCGCGGTATAAACGACGATTGCTTAAAAACTCGGAGCAATCCTAAAATAAAGCTGATAACCTCGGCTGCAAAATGGCTTCGGGACAATATTCCACTTTATACATTTTCAGATACAAACGAAGTTCTATTCTACGACGAAGAAAAAGGGCATTACGTCGGCGGCGGGCGGGAATTCCTTGCGGGAAAAATTCAGTCTGCGCTTGAAATCGCTGGTCTATCAGACCATGCGAGCCGTTTTTTTGTTGAGGAAATTCTCGGTAATATTCGGCGGGCAACTTATATCAAGCGCGAAGATTTTACTGAGTCTTTAGACTATATCCCGCTTGCGAATGGGATATATGACACGGCGCAGCAGGAGTTTATTCCATTTTCTTCAAAGTTTAGGTTTTTGAGTAAATTTCCGACGAAATACGACCCAGATGCAACCTGCCCAGCGATTGATAAATTTGTTTCGGAGATTTTTCCAGATAACGAGCTAAATCAAAAACTCTTTTTTGAAATCGCTGGGAGCTGCCTGTTCCGCAAAAACCGCGAGCAAAAAGCCTTCGCATTCGTCGGTGAAGGCTCAAACGGAAAAAGCACCGCCACGGCAATTATTCGCGTCTTGCTTGGCTCGGAAAATACGACTTCTATCTCTCTACAGGAAGTTGAGGAAGACCGTTTTGCTGTCGCTAATCTCTATGGAAAATCGGCGAATCTCGTTGCAGATATGGCAAGCCGCGACCTGAAGGGGACTTCTCGCTTCAAGGCTGCGACAGGAGGCGACCTGCTCCGCGCCCAGAATAAGGGGGGTCAGCCATTCTTTTTTGTTTCATTTGCTCGGTGGATAATCTCCTGCAATAAACTGCCGAAATCAGGGGACGATATGCGAGCTTTTTATCGTCGCTGGATTATCCTGCTCTTTAATCAAAATTTTGAAGAACGGGATGACAAAAATCTTCTTAGCAAACTAACGACCAGTGGGGAAATGTCGGGTCTGCTTAACAAATCAATCGCCGCCTATGTGGGTGTCTTAAAACAGGGTGGATTTTGTTTCGCACCTAATTCGGCAGAAATCCGCAAGCTCTACGTTCATCTTTCGGACAGCGCGACGGCGTTCTGCGAAGATATGCTCGTTTCTGATGACGGCGACCTCGGAATCGGGAAAGATGAGTTGTGGCACACTTATTTGAAATTCTGTAAAATCCAGAGCTTGACTAAGGTTAGTGAAAAAAAATTCTGGGAAACATTGCCCGAACTTTTTGAAATCTACATTTACAGACCAAGCGGCGAAAACCGAGCGAGGCGGATTCGTGGGATTCGGTTTAAATCTGGCAGTCCAACAAGTCCAGCTTTTTCCAACTCTATTAATGGGGAAATCAGTCCAACAAGTCCAATATGTCCAACTTTTTACTACTCTGAAAAGCACTCAGAAAATACTACGGGTGAGAGAGGGAAAACGTTGGACATAACGGACTACTCGGACAAACAACAACAACCACTAATAACGCTTAAAGTCTTATTCCAAAAATCAACGCCCCAGTGGGTCGGGTCTGATGGTCGCACCTATGGGGCATTCCAAGCCGGACAGGTTGCCGAGCTTCCCGCAAGCGAGGCAGAGTTTCTTCTAAATGCCGGATTAGCGCAAGCCGCGCAAGGAGGCGCACCCTAATGGAAACCTCCTGCCACCACTGCGGCTCCTCTTTGGAAAGAGGCAAGACTGTTCCCCTGCGCAACAATTACACCGGCGGACAGTGGTATTCCTTTTGCTCCGACCTGTGCCGTGAGCTGTGGGTAGCCGAATGGCAGGTCATCTTCAAGCGCCGAGCACGGCAAGAAGCCGAGCTCAAGCAGCGCCTCCTTGAATTTGAAAGCTCCCACCGGGAGCAGCCTGTGGCGCAGGGCAAGCCATATCCCGAGGTCATTCTTCACGGTGGCAAGCTCGCCATAATTCCGGCGAGCTCTATCACGATGCAGGAAGCGCCGGGCAGCCCAAGCCCAGCCTGCAAGGAGAGCGCGGTGGAGGGGGCAACTGCGCCGCGCTCTCCCCTCCATTCAGAAAACACAAACAGGCAGCCCTCGGGTTGCCGGAGGTTTTGCCATGAAAATTGAAATTGAAGTGCCAAGCAAAACACAAGCCGATGAGGTAATTCTCAATCTTAAACACCACTTTCCGGCGGTGCGGATTCTTCGGGTTGAAAAGTTACAGGAGAAGGACAACGGCGAGAGGTTTCGAGACAGCACGGACCGGGCGATGTCCCGCGTTGCATCCTTCGAGCGCTTCAGACCGAAGGAACGGGGGCGGAGCTGATGTTTGAGGACGCGCTCTCTTTATTCCCTCCCGATAATATTGTGGGCTTCGCAGTGTGGGCAGCCGGGGCGTGGGTAGTTTATGGGATGCTTCTACCTCCAAAAACTTCCGCTCATCAAATCGAAGAATACAATTCGGAATATGCTCTCATCAGGCAGCGCGACCAATACAAAAAAGTCGCAGTAGAAAAAAAGAAAGAGGAAGCCGAGCTCGCCGAGAAAGAGGCAGAGCGGGCGCAACAGGCAGCTGAGGCACAAGCGGCAGAACAGAAGAAGCTCGCAGAAAAGGAAGCGCGTCAGAAGGCAGTGAGCGAAGCGAAAGAGGCGAAGCGATTGGCTCGGCTTGCAGTCAAGGAGAAAGAAGAGGAAGAACGGAAAGCCCGCCTTGCGCAGAGTGAGGCGGAAATCTACACCGCCCTTCCGCATAAAGGTTTGGTTGTGCTCTTCGCGCCGGAAGAAACAAAGGAGCCGCAGCAAGCCGTGCAGGACGTGGAGCCACAATCGGGCGAGAAAGCGGCAGATTTGCCCGACGTTGCATTATCTTCTCCTACGCCTATCATTCACCCTAATCAAGAAGAAAAGCCAGATTTTGCCAAGCTGCGCGAGCTGGTCGAGCGAATTGAGGTAGATGGACGGCAGCCGCCGGGCATCAAAACATCAGAGTTGGTTTCTCAGCTCGGATATACGCCGCATTGGATTGGGCGGCGCATGGTGGAGCTGGGCTTCATCAATATTCGCATAACCTTACCGGATGGCAGCCAGCCGCACGTTTGGATAAGAAAACCGGCAGCTTCCGGCAATCCCGGCACACAAACGGCAAAAACCAGCTCCGAGCCGGAAGAAACCGGCAAGGAAGCGGCAACTGCCGGTTTGGAAGCGGCAGAAAGCGGAAATGAAACCGGCAGCGAAGCGGCAGAAACCGGCAGCGAAGCGGCAGAAACCGGCAGTGAAAGCGGCAACACGACGGAGAGCGATGGAGAGCAGGACGGGGGCAGCCCGTAGAGGACACAAAAACTACGGGTTTCTATATTATTTTGGGTTGAGGTGTGTGCATGACATCCGGCAGCAAAGAAGCGGCAGGCGGCAAGGGAATCTGCATCCAGATAATCACAGAAGCGCCCAAGACCGCAGAGCAGTATTCTCGAAAATACTGCCATACGGCTATGCATGAGAAAAATTATCCGATTCGTGAGTGCTTCCATACAACTTCCGAAAAGGTTGCGAAGATTGAGCGGGGCGATGAGGAAACCCTCGAAGAACTCTGTGAAAGGGCGAGGCAGTTGGGGCTCGCGGGTGTGGTGCGCATCCGGCTCAATCCCGGGAGCCCGGGCAGAAGAAAATTGTTTGAATCCGAATGTGATTATCTTGCCCGCTCGAAAGGCAAAAGACCTCGGGACATCGCCATACTTCGGATTGGCGCAGAAGAAAGTAGGGCTTGACAAAATATGCAAAGCGTAAAGCGGGAGGCTTGATTTGATGGCGGTAGCAATCTACAGCAGGGTATCGACGAACCAGCAGGACACTGAGCAGCAGATAGCAGCCTGCGTTTCTTTCTGCGACTACCGCAAGCTGGTGGTCGCCAAGATTTACACCGATGTGATGAGCGGCACGAAAACAAACCGTCCACAATACCAGCAGATGCTTTCGGACATCCGCGCAGGCAAGTATTCCGCCGTGGTTGTGTTCAGGCTTGACCGGCTCGGCAGAAACTCCCGCGAGTTGCTCATGCTCGTGGATGAGTTGGAAAGGCGGGGCATCGCCATCTTCAGCCTGAATGAGAACCTTGACACCACCACTCCGGTTGGGCGAGCTGTGCGCGACATCCTGCTTATTTTGGCACAGTTGGAGCGCGACCAGATAGCCGAGGCAACCCGCCATCGCTTGCAGGCGCTGAAGAACATGGGGAAACGGCTCGGCAGGAAGGAATTGATTATTGATGCCGCAAGGCTTGCGGAGCTGGTCGGGCGTGGGGCAAGCGTGCGCCAAATAGCCAAAGCGCTCCATGTATCCACCGGCAAGGCTGCCACGCTCAAACGGGGCGTCCATCAAAAGGGGGCGGCAAAGCCCGATGGACAGCCACCTCGAAACCCTGCGGGTGTGCAATAAATGCGAATTGATGGACAGGGGGGCGTTTAACATGGACGGAAAAATAATCGCGGGTGCCATGCTCGTGGGGATGTGGTTGCTCTTTAGCGATGCGGTTGTGCAGGCGCTCCCGTGGCTGATTGGCGCGGCGGTTGTGCTTTACATCGTGAAGTCAGTCCTGCACTTTTAAAATAATTTTAACGTGGTTTAATGCAACAGCACGTCAAGACAATAAGCGAATATCAGACCTTCAGCCAGAAGCTTCTCCTGACCACAGCTTGCACCGTGATTCTGTCTGGCGGCATCTCTGCCTTCGTGCAGGGGGCAGTTGCGAACTTCGCGCCCCTGTTTCCAGCTTGGGCTTTTCCGCTCGTTCAGATGTTGGGCGCTTCGCTCGGGCTGTGGTGGCTGACGAAGAACGGGAAGAAGAAATAATTTTCAATAGGTTTTCAGCTTTATGTTTCGTCGTTAGACTTTCCATTCTTCGGGGTAAAATGAGCGTGGAAGCTGCTTAAACGGATGAAAGAGGGGGAAAGAATAACTGCATTTGCCCCGTTCTGAAAAATAAACCGAACTTAAAGTTAGACGCACCCTCCCTGCATTCGCAGGTCGGTTTCGACTTGCGTCGAAAACCCGCCAGCGAAGCTGGCGGTCCCTCCCTGCATCTCGTTCTTCAGAAAAAGCAGCCCGACAGGAAAGGAATGGTCATGCCAATCCCGCCGGCTGCGATGCCTGCACACGGGCACCTGCGTCGGAAGCCTGGATGAAGTGGAATTTTTTCCGCATTTCCCTCGCATGGACCAGGATTGGCTTTATCTCGTCTTCTTTGAGTATTATCCCTGCATGCTTTTCACTGGAGAGCAACCGGGTGTCCTCTTCGGCATAATGCTCGCATGCAAGAAAAATCGCGGCGGTGGAAAACGCTGCGCTGTTTTTGAGAAGCGTGGCAAGCTCGGAGGAAATCCTGTTGATTTCCTGCAGCAAATCCTGCTCGAGCCTCGCCTTATCGGGAGAGAAAATCGTGTGGATTTCCTCGCCGCTCATTTGCCCGCCGCGCATTGCGGATTTGCATGCGGGCAGAACAAGAGAAACTGCGAAAGCAGATTGTAACGACGTTTCAGTGGAATCCTTCAGTCCATATGCGCGCATATTGGAGCACCAAACCTGGACAAGCCGGAGCGAATAGAAAGCTTCTGGGAGGAGCGCGCGCCAGAAACCCTTCGGCTCCGCGGCATCCCCCAGAACCCTGATTATTTCTTTTGCGGTTTCAATCCTGAGCCGGACGCGCTCTTCGATTTTGGAGGCATCCGCCGCTATAGATAAAATTGGTTTTGCCGCAGGCGCGTCTTCCTTTGGGCAGATGTGGAGGATTCTGCGCCATATGGGAAGCTTGTTGGGAAGCTTGTGAACCCCGCCAGTAACCGGAGGCGCGACGCCAAGATTAGTTTCCTTTGGTACTAGCACTTTATCCCCAATGCGCGATTCGCGTGGCTCCTCGCCGCCGCATTCAATGCGCCACGATTGACGCCGGAATCTGCACCCTTTGAACTTCCATCACCGGAGCCTCGAGCTGGGATGCGGCAACTTCGCTTAGCAGGAACGGCTTGAAGAGCTTGAGCGCAGTCATCACCTTGTTCACTCCGAAAGCCACTATGGAATAGCCCTCGCCGCTGGCAAGCTCCCTGAAATCCACGCACGCAATTTTATTTTTCACGAGCATGTCGAATATCTTCGCCTTTTCGGCTGGGTCCCAGGGTATCCTCGCCACGACTATCCTGTCGGACTCGAACACATTGTAGCCGTTGCTCTCGAGAAGCGCCTTTGCCTTTTCAGCCGGCTTGCACATGATGTGCACCACGAGCTTGCCGCCGTATGCCAGCGTGCAGAACTCGTCAATGCAGATTCTTGCGCGCGTGAGCAGATAGGTTATTTCGGATGTTGCCCTCTCCCCGTTTTCAACGACCAGTGTGAGCCGCTTCATACAATTCACCTTTTGTGGTTTTTTGCCATTTCGAGCCAGCGAGGGCTGATGGACGCCCCACGCCGGATTCGGAAGTTCAATAGCCCAGCGCAAACCGCTCGGGTATCAAATCCTTCTTGTCCTTGTTTTTCGCGTGCAGCACTATCCCGTCCAGTTTCTTCAGGTATTCCACGTATTCCGCGCAGTACATACGCACACACCTACTTTCACATAGGCACCTGTGTTCTGCTTCTAATGCCACACAGGTTCTATATTAAATTAAGCGCAATTTTTTAGTAAAAAATGGAATAATTTATATATATCAGCAGATAATTTACTAAAATGACATACAAAATAGACGATATTGATAGGCGCATAATTTACGAGCTGGACAATAACTGCCGGATTCCGGAGACACAACTTGCCAAGATTGTTGGAAAATCGAAGGAGGCGGTAAGATACCGGATTAGAAAACTTCAGGAAAACAAAATAATCGAAGGTTTTGGCACGTGGATGGACCTGACCAAAATTGGATTCGAGGCGCCCAAATTCTATCTTCGAACGCGCGAGAAGCCCGTGCTGCTGAAATCATTCATTTCCCATCTGAAGGACAGGCCCGACGTCTTCTGGATAGGCACGGGGGATGGAGCTTGGAACGTCGGAGTAACCGTCTTCACAAGAGGCAATGCAGAAACATTTGCCCTGAAAAACGAGCTGTTCTCGACTTTCAGGAACCTTGTGATGGAGGAGAACGTTGGCGAAGTGGTTGTGGCTTATTCCATCGGAAAAAAATTCCTCATAGGTGAGCGGGAGAATGTGACACCACGACAGGTGCTGGGGACAAAGGAATGGAACAAAATAGACCAGAAAGATGCAGAAATATTGCGCTGCCTGATAACAGATGGAAGAATGAGTTATGTCCAGATAGCGTCAAATGTGAAATGCACTCCGGAAGTCGTGAGGATGCGGATAAAGGCGCTGCAAGCCAAGAACATAATTACCAGATACACTACGCGGCTCAACATCAGGAAATTGGGGATGGAGCGATACAAGACCTTTCTGTATTTCGAAGGCTTGAACAAGGAGCGGGAAAAAAATCTGTTCGAACTTGCCAACAAACATCCAAATATAGTCAACTATCTGCGCGTGCTTGCGCCGTGGGATATTGAACTGGAAATCATGGCTGACGATTACAATGCATATAACGGAATCATGAACTATATCAGGGAACGCTTTTCAGACGTTCTTGTAAAAGTCGAGACCACTGTGGTTGGCCTGGACGAGCTTTACCCTGCAAAAAAGCTGCCGTCCATAGAAGGATTGGGGGGCTCTACACAGAGTTAATTCGTACTTGTAGGAGTCTCGTCGCTATAGAACACGCCGTTCCTGCGGAAAGCATGCTTTCCGTCGCGCCCGCATGACATCCCTATAAGACTATTGGCATCTATTTCAAGCGCAAATGGATGCGTAGAAACCCCAAGCAGCCTGCGTGCAATGAAAAATCCACCGCTTACCTTGACTATTTCTGGCACGCCAGTAGTTTCTGAATCAAAAGCTCCTAGTACGCTATCAAAACCAAGCTCGTTTGCCCTAATGGCTAATGTGCAGGATATCATAGGGCATGTGGGCACAGCTGTTTTGTTGCTATCTAGACCTTTAGTGCCAATCAAAATAGGCTGCGTAGTCATCCCTTTCCGCGTTACATCAACGTAATAATGGCCATCCTCAAGCCGAACTGCCCACGTTTCATTCTTGTCACGAACTTGCGCGCGCCATTCTTCAAGCCCACCGGGGAAATGCTCTTCAGCAATCGGTTCCACTGACATGGATTTTACTATTTTACGAAGCATCTGGCCCGCTTTCGCACGGAATTGGCTCTCGAGAGCATGCCATATGCCCTGCCCGGAAGCCACTTTATTCCTGTTTGCACCCCTATCTGGATTACTGGTGGACCATAAATCCTTGTTTGAAATAATCGGAAGCCCACTGAATCCGTATGCAGCAAGCAGCCCACTGGTAGTCTCGTCAATGACCTTTTCCGTTACGTATGTATTGCGAATGGATTCGATGTTTGGAACATTGACTGATGACGGTGGAAGGTCGCTTGGAAGATAGAGGATTGTGAAACTGATACTGTGCTTCTTCAAAACAACCCCGGCGTGCAATACGGATGCGGATGCAACTATTTGCGCATCTTTTAGTCCGGCTTTTTGCACCCCTTCCGGTGAGTTCAGGGGCGTGGTGAGGATTTGATCGGGTGGCAAACAATTAAGACTCCTTTTCCAAATCTCATGATTGCTTCCCAAAAGCAGGACACGTTTGACTTCCACAGGAGAGCCATTGTTGAGGTCGAAATACCCTCCATTTGATGGAGCAATTTTTTCAGTGGCAGGATCATAATTGGAAAATGGCTCGCCGCGTTGGCTTTTTCTGGAATCACGGAAAAGATGAAACAGTAAAAAGTCTCCCGAAAATTTTACGGCGTCACCTATATTAGTCATCCTGGGAACAAACCGTATTTCCAGCAAGTCTTTCTTCGGAGTAATATGGGCAGGAGTAAGAATGCTCTGTCTGTTGAAGCCATTATATAGATTGGAAGTGGAAGTAATAGCTGGCATGTTTAGTCTTATATCACAAAGGCATAAAAATCTATCCATTTCAGTCTAGAGTTAAACACAGTTATTGGTCTGAAATGGAAAAACCAGATTTTACTTCGACAAATGCCCGCAGTAACTGCCAACCTGGCTGTTTGAACAAGAATGCATAGCTACCTCCTCGCCATCTTCAAAAAGTTCGCGTATATCTCCGAGCCATGCTCTGTGTGCTCCACTTCTGGGTGGAACAGGCAGCCGTAAATCGGGCGCGAGAGGGATTTGAACGCGTGGTTGGAGCAGTCCTTCGAGTGCGCGAGCACGGAAAAGCCGGGAGTATTCACCACTTCGTCGTTGTGGGAAGCCCATGCCGTGAATCTGTCGGGAAGGCCTGCGAAAAGCTCGTCGTGGTCATCAACGATTATTTCCACCTTGCCGTATTCCGGCCCTTTTGCCGGCTGCGCCTTGCCGCCGAAGTGCAATCCCAAAAACTGCTGCCCCGCGCAGATGCCAAGAATCGGGCCTTCGAATTTTTCGACGTATTTGCTGGAGTTGCCCGTGAGCTTCGCGCCCTCCACTCCCACGCGCATCGCCCCGCCCGAGAAGATGAGCGCGTCGGATTTGAGAATGTCCTTCAGAGGAGTTGAGACTGGAAGGATTTTTGACGAAACGTCGAGATAGGCAAGAGTGCGGTGGATTCGGTGCGTCCACTGCGAGCCGAAATCTATAATTGACACGTTCATGGAAACCACGAGGCAAAAATTCATTCCCACTCAATCGTTCCCGGCGGCTTGGAGGTCGTGTCATACACCACGCGGTTCACGTGCTCCTTTAGCTCGCGAGTTATCCTGTCTGAAATCGCTTCAAGCACGTCCGGGGGAACGCTGCACGCCTTTGCCGTCATGCCGTCAATGCTCTCCACCGCCCGCACGGCGATTGTGTAGCCATAGGCGCGCGCGTCGCCGAGAACGCCCACTGTTTTTATCGGGAGAAGAACCGCGAAATACTGCCAGGGCATCCGCATTTTCCCAGCGTGCGCGGCGGATTCGAGCTCTTCTTCGACAATGGCGCACGCCGTCCTCACTATTTCCGCTTTTTCCGGAGTGATTTCGCCCATTATGCGCACTGCCAAGCCGGGACCGGGGAAGGGCTGACGCTCGGAAAACTCAGGCGGGAGCCCGACTGCGCGCGCGACCTGCCGAACCTCGTCCTTGTAAAGCTCGCGCATGGGCTCGCAAAGCTCAAGCCCCATTTTTTTCGGAAGCCCTCCGACGTTGTGGTGGGATTTTATCGTGTCGCGTATTCCGCCGCCGGACTCAATCCAGTCGGGCGCGATTGTGCCCTGCACGAGGAAGCGCGCCTTGGAGTCCTTTGCCGCGGCATCGAAAACCTTGATGAACTGCGCGCCGATTATCTTCCGCTTCTCCTCGGGCTCGGACACGCCTTTTAGCGCGCGGAAAAACTTGGCTGACGCGTCCGCCACCTGCAAATCAATTCCGGCTTTGCGCGCGGCTTCCTTCACGCGCGCGGCTTCGTTCTTCCTCATAAGGCCGGTGTCCACGAAAACGCAGGCGAGCTGCCCGGGAATCGCCTTTTGCGCAAGCGCGGCGGCAGTCATGCTGTCCACGCCGCCCGACACGGCGATTATCGCCTTCGAGGCGCCGATTTGCCCCTTGATTTTGGCAACCGAGGTTTTGATGAATGCGTCGGGGTTGAATGGCATTTGATTACCTGCCTGATTACCTGCCGGAATCATTCGCGCTTGTGGCGTTTTGCGCCGTGGTGCGCGTGCGCGCCGCCATCCTTTTTCTTGCGGTCAAAATAAAACAGCTTGGCTGCCACGAGGATTGCCACCGCGGCAATTAGCGCGGAGATTGAAAGGACGGCGATGGCTGAGAGGATGCTGTTCCCCGCGCCCTGCTGAGGCGGCGCGGACTGTCCGGAATCCTGCGGAATCTGCGCGGGCGGGGCGACGCTTGCATTCGCCTTCGGCGGCTCGCTCGCGTTCGCTTTTGCGCCCTCCTCGACAGACACGGCAGTTGAGGCAGAATGGTTGCCGTAGGAGAACGTATAGACTCCCACTTCCGCCGCATTCACGCGCGCAGTTCCCTCCGAATCGGTTATTGCGATTAATTTCCCTGACGGAGTAACGACTGAAATTTCCTTGCCCGAAAGCGGCTTTCCGTCGGCAGTAAGCACGATTTCGACCAGCTTGAAGCGGGAAACCTGCACGGGCGAGACGATGATGACCTGCGGCTCGGCAGGCGGCTTGGGCGGGGAAAGCACGGCGTTGAATTGCGTGAATTCGCCGGTCGGGAGGAAAGCCTGCACGTCCTTTGTTTCAAAACCCGGCGACTCGAAGCGCAGCTCGTACGCGCCCTCGGGCAGGAATGAAAGCATGTAAAGCCCGTTCGCGCTCACCGCAGTCCTCTTGGCGACCTGTCCGTTCGAATAAGCCGTCACGCTCGCGTTCGGGAATGATGTGGGGGCTGAAACCTGCCCGTATGCATTCGCGTAATTCACCTGCTGGCGGCGGACAACCGTGATGTTCTCGTCGCCGCGAACATCCTTGAGCAGGATGTATTCGGGGTAGATTATGCTCTTGTTGACCACGATGAAATAGCCGCCATCGCTCACGTTGAACGACGCGATTCCCTGCCCGTTCGTCCTTATTGTGGTGAAGATTACGCCGTCCGTCATGAGCGAAACGACCGCGCCAACGCTTGCGGTGTCCTGATTGACGACCACCTTGACATTGAGCATGCTTGCCTGCGCCATGGGCATGAGCGGCAATAGCAGGAGCAGGAGCATGAGCAAGAGTGGGGACAATCGCATCGGAATCACCTTGAGATTGAGGCGCACTGAAGCAATAAAAAGACAACGGGACGCGGGCTTGGAGCTGGATGGGCGCTATTCCGGATAGCCGCAGGAAATCCGCGCGGATGAAACGCGGGAGCCGTCCCAGACAGGAATTTCAAGCGAGAGCCTTTCCACGGCTTGCCCGCGTGTTGCATCTGCGCATGATGAAGCCAGCGTTTTGTTCCACTGCGCAGAAACGCAGAGCCCCGAGAGCGAGGAGATTTCCGAAACTTTGCCGCGTATGTCCTGCTCCGAGGAGAAATCGCCGGTTTTCGCAAGGAGGATTGCCGCGTCGCTGCACAGGTAAAATTTCTGCGAATCATGCTTTTGGAAATTGAAGAGCGCGAGCGAGGAGGCGGCAAAGAGGATTAGAAGAAGCGCGAATGCGGCTTCCACTGTCATGAGAAATCCGCGCTTTGCCGGACAATCAGCCACGATTTTGCGCCTCATGAAATGCACGCCTCCAAGCGGACAATTTTTCCGTCCATGAGCGCGAGCCGCTGCGCGCAGTAAATTCCGGCGGCGTTTCCCGCGCCGGACGAGCGAGGAGGGAGCGGCTCGGCGCCATCCTGCCCGACGATGCGGATGCTTCCGTATGCCGCGCCCGCCCGCGCGATTGCAGAATCAATCGGAAAACTGCTGAACTTGTGCGCGTCTATTTCGTTTTGGGACGCGAACCCGCCAGCGTCGGCTTTTCCAGAGACAACCGCCATGCTGTCGAGCGCGAATGAGGAGAAGCGAAGCGCGAGGTTTTCGTACGAAACGTCCTTTGCCTGCGATTTCGCGGTGAGCGCGGAGGCGAAAAGCGCGGAGGATAGGATGACGAATGAGAGTATCGCCACGAGAAGCGCGAACATGGCGTCTATTGAAAAATAGCCGGAGCTAGACCGGCTCGAAATCTGCCTGCGATGCATAAATCTGCCCCTCCTGCCCTCCCTGCGAAACCGCGCCTTCAGCCGCGCCCTGCGTGAATCCGTAGAAAAGCGGCTGGTTTTCCAAGGCGAGGTTGCGGGCGGATGGAATGTTAAAATGGCTGAAGCGCATGGACTGCGCCGCCTCGTCAAGGCAGAGCGCGGCGAATGACTGCGAATACTGGGAGGAGGAAGAAACCGCCGAGGATTGGAGCGCGCTTCCCATCTGCTGCGCGACGAAGATGAGAAGCGAGAACGCGGAAATGAGCGCGGCAAACGCAATAAGCGCCTCAAGCGAGAGCTGCGCCTTTGACGAAGGCGACTGTTTGGATGAGGACTGCGCTTTTGCATTACGAACGAACGCGAGACAACGACGGGGTTCAGGGGCAGCCAAATTCAACGCCTCTTTGAAATGGAAAAACAACCGCTTTTCCGAATCCTGATTTTTTGTCGTAGAGGGAAAAACCGAGCGAAGCGAACTGCGCGCTTCCTTTTGTGCCGTTTAAGCCAGATTGGAAACTTGCAAGGCAGAATTCCACGGGAAGCGTGCCCTGCGGCGAAATCGCTCTGCCTGATTCCATCATCTCTTTGGATGCATCCTTGCGCATCTGCTCGGAAATCTGCGAGGGCACCTTGATTCCGAGAGTTTCAAGCGCCCAGCTGTCAGGCGCGCCGCACCAGAATTGCGCGTCGTAGCCCTCCGATTGCAAATCCGACTGGAGGCGGACTGCGTTTGCGAGGAGCGCGGCGCGGATTGCCTCATCCGGCGGCACGCCAGCAGCCACTGCTGCGGCGCACGCGGCACGCGATGAGGATTCCGAGGAGCGGTAGAACGCCTGCTTCACCGCGATTTCCTGCGCGAGAAGCGCGCGGAAACCCT
>Ga0172368_10002666_pt1 | contig 22406 bp, 18 predicted proteins | sample Lak11m_FD_114540 | JGI IMG/M metagenome (GOLD analysis project Ga0172368, IMG submission 114540) | Freshwater microbial communities from Kabuno Bay, South-Kivu, Congo - kab_022012_11m | ecosystem: Environmental > Aquatic > Freshwater > Lake | place: Democratic Republic of the Congo: South-Kivu...
AATGGCGATACGGGCGACATTGCCTGTGACCACTATCACCGTTGGCAAGAAGATATTGCCCTCATGCGTCAATTGGGATTGAAAGCCTATCGCTTCTCCACTTCGTGGTCGCGCGTTTTGCCCAGCGGACGCGGGCGCATTAACTCCAAAGGGTTGGATTTCTACGACCGTCTGGTGGATGGTCTGTGCGCGGCGAACATTGAACCGCTGCTCACGCTCCATCACTGGGATTTGCCGCAAGCGTTGCAAGACGAAGGCGGTTGGAATAATCGCAATACCGCCTATGCCTTCGCCGACTACGCCGCTTTGATGGTCAAACGACTTGGCGACCGCGTGAAATATTGGACGACTTTCAATGAGCCAAGCGTCATGGCTTACATTGGATTCATCACCGGCGAACATGCCCCCGGATATAAAGACCGCCGCATGGCGTATCAAGTGGCGCATCATTTGATGGTCGCGCATGGCTTGGGCGCGCAAGCCATGCGCGCCGTTCAACCTGAAGTCAATGCGGGCATTGTGCTTAATCTATGGCTGGCTGAACCCGCCTCGCACTCCGCCGAAGATGCGGCGGCTGCCAATCAATTTTGGGAGGAAAGTGAGACGTGGTTTCTCGACCCAATATTCAAGGGGCATTATCCGCCTGCCTTGTATGAAAAACTCGGAAGCGACATGCCTAAAATCAACGATGGCGATATGGCGTTGATTGCCCAAAAATTGGATTATGTGGGCGTTAATTATTACTCGCGCCACGTTATCAGCGCGCAGGGCGAAGTGAAAAAAATTGCGGGGTCAGAATATACTGAAATGGGTTGGGAAGTTTGCGCTTCGGCGTTGAGGCGCATGTTGGTCAAACTCAATCATGAGTACAACCTGCCGCCCATTTACATCACAGAAAATGGCGCGGCGTTCAAGGATGAGGTCAGCTCCGATGGTAAGATTCACGATCCGCGCCGCATTGAATATCTTAAAAACCATTTCATCCAAACTCGTCTTGCCATGCTTGATGGCGTGGACGTGCGCGGTTACATGGTTTGGTCGCTATTGGATAACTTTGAATGGGGCTACGGATTTTCCAAACCTTTTGGGCTGATTTATGTGGACCGCGCTACGCAGCAACGCATTGTCAAGGATTCTGGCGAATGGTACGCGGAGGTCATTCGGAAGAATGAGGTCGCGGAGTAGTTTAACTGTCAGCCCTGCCCGCAGGCTTCACACTCAAATTGAATGGTGGTGTGTTCAATGCCGAATTTTTTAAGCCGCGCTTTCATTTCTGCCATAATTTCATTGCCGATGGTAATTTTCTGGTCGGCAGTGATGACGTGGGCGCTGAGGGCAATGTTACCTGAGCAGATGCTCCAGACGTGCAGGTCGTGAATATCTTTTACCCCAGCCACGCTTGCCATGCTCTGATTGATTTTTTTCGATGGAGAGATGTTCGGGAACGCCTTCAATCAGAATATGGAGCGAACTTTTTAGCACGCGCCAAGAACTGACCCCAATCAGAATTCCGATAAAGGCAGACATAAGCGGGTCGAGCCAATTCCAACCTGTAAACCAAATCACTGCGGCGGCGACAATTACGCCCACCGAAGAAATTGCATCGCCTAACACATGCAAATAGGCGCTGCGGACGTTGAGGTCTTCGGCTTCTTCATGCTCGTGGTCATGGGCGTGCCTGCCCAACGCAAAGGCTACCGCTAAATTGACCATCAAACCGATAATGGCAATGACCAGCATTTCCATGCTTTTGATGGCTGTGGGGTTAAACCAGCGCGCCCATGATTCGCTGAAGATTTCAATGGCAATCGCTCCAAGCGTGATTCCGTTGATGAGCGCGGCAAGCGCTTCCAAACGATGAAAGCCGTAGGTGTGACGGTTATCTGCTGGCAGGGCAGAAAGCCGCAGGGCGAGGTAACTCAAAGTCAGCGCGAAGATGTCCATAAAGACGTGCGCCGCGTCCGAGAGTAGGGCAAGGCTGCCCGTCCAAAATCCACCGATGACTTCGGCTACTAAAATTGCGGCAGTCAGAAGCATGGAAAGAATAAATTTTTTTTCGAGAGCTTTATTTGGATGCGGGTTGATGTAAATTCCAAATTACCTTTTGTCCATTTTTTATGAAAGCGGGCAGCTTATTTCTTTTTGCCGACTTGTTTTTTTTTATTACGCATTAATTCAGCGCTACCATGCCGCTGGATTTTCCTTGGGCTTCGTTCAGCCACTGGATGATTTGTATTGGCGAAGGAATACGCCCAACAGACAGCGTTTTTTCGTTGATGACCAGCCCCGGCGTGGACATGACATTATATGCCATGATGTCAGCGTAGTCGGTCACTTTGATAATTTCGGCGGCGATATTTTCTTTTTCAACAACATCGCGCACCAGCGCTTCCAGCCGTTTGCAATTGGCGCAGCCCGAACCGAGAATTTTGATGGTAAGCATGAGAGTCTCCTTTTTAGTTTGCTAGTCTTCTAGTTCGCTAGTTTGCTAGTCTTCTCGTCTGCTAGGCTATATGATTAGGTTGAACATGTAGCCCGTCAGAATGATGGCGGTAGCAATAACGCCGATGAAGATGGCAATCAGTTGGGGTTTCAGCACGCGGCGCAGAATGATGACTTCGGGCAGGCTGAGTCCCACCACCGACATCATAAAGGCGAGAACCGTTCCAAGCGAAGCGCCCTTGTCCAGCAGGGCGCTGACAATGGGAATAATGCCTGCGGCGTTGGAATATAGCGGGATGCCAACCAGCGTCGAAATAGGAACGCTCCACCACGCGCTTTTTCCCATGATGCCCGTCAGCGCGTCTTGTGGCACATATCCATGAATAAACGCGCCGATGCCAATGCCAACAATGACGTACCAAAAGACCTTGCCGACAATTTCTTTTGTGCTATCCCAGGCGCGGTGGATGCGCTCTGACCAGAGCAATTGTTCTTCAAGCATCTCGACATTAGCGCGTGGTTTGATATTATAGACAAAGCCTTCCACGTAGCGTTCTAGTTTCAGACGCCCCAAAATCAACCCGCTGATGACGCCGATGGCGATACCCGAAAATAGGTACAGCCCAGCCACTTTCCAGCCGAATAAGCCAATCAGCAGCACAAAAGCAACTTCGTTCATCAGCGGAGAAGTAATCAGGAAGGAGAAGGTCACGCCAAGCGGAATGCCTGCCTGTACAAAACCGATAAATAGCGGAACGGATGAGCAGGAGCAGAAGGGCGTTACCGCGCCGAAGAGCGCCGCCATTAGGTTGCCCACGCCTTCGCCGCGCTTTTCTACCATCACACGCACTTTTTGGGTGTCTATGAAGGTTTGCAGCAGGGTGATGACAAAAATCATGCCGCCTAACAGCAGGAAGAGTTTGGGAACGTCATAGAAGAAGAATGCCAACGACTCGCCTAACTGTGAGCCTTGCGGCAGAGCCAGCAAGTCATAAGACAGCCAGTCGGCAAAAGGTTCGATGACGTTGTAGGCTGTTAGCCACAGCGCGGTGGCAACGCCAACCACAGTCCAATCTTGGGCTTGTGGCGAAATTTTGAAGGGCTGAACGGTATGGTTCACTGTGTAAGTTCTCCGTGAAATTGTTTTGCTAACGAAAAAAACTAGCTGATAGTTAATTCTGCTTTGCAGTTTGGGCAGGTACAGTTTGCGGGTGTTTCAGCCAAAGACCCCAGGAAAGCGCGTCCGCTGGCGCTGTACACCGCGTTGATGACTTCGTAAATTTCAGGTTTGATGACGCGGTAAAAGATGTTCCAGCCATCGCGCCGGTCGGCAACAATTCCCGCTTCGCGTAGCGTACTTAACTGCTGTGAAATATATGCCTGCCGCCAGCCGAAGAGCGCTTCCATGTGGCAAACGCAGGCTTCGCCGCCGCGCAACGATTCCAAAATCGCCAATCGAGCCGGGTGACTAAGCGCCTTAATGAGTGTGATTTCATTTGTAAATTCATCCATGTCCGCGCTTTCTTATTCGTTTTTTTGAATATGATTGTACGCTCTACATAGTTTCTAGCAAGAGTGGAATGTCATCTTTGTCCAGTGATGTTGTTGAGTAAGGGGTTTTGCCTGTGTCATAATTCCTCCAAGAGAGTGGAAATAATCAAAAATGCTTGTGTCGCTACCCTTAACGAAGGTGGCGCTGTTGCCGATGTTACGAAGAGCCATTTTTGTCTTCGGCGGGGGAGATGACTTATGGGGATTTTGTCGAGCCATTTTTGAATGGCGTAGAATCAAAAACCTCATGGTTGCTCCATGAGGTTTTTGGAAATGAATTGTCGGGGTGCAGAGATTCGAACTCTGGACCTCACGGACCCGAACCGTGCGCTCTACCGGGCTGAGCCACACCCCGATTTTTCAAAGCCCGCGAATTATACCATCCCCGTTCATTTTGACAAGCTCCGCTTGATGGCTTGCGCGGCGCGTTGCAGCGCATTGACCAAATCCTTTACTTGAATGGGCTTGCTGATGTAGTCGTTCATGCCCGCTTCTAGGCACATCTCACGGTCGCCTTGCATGGCGTTGGCGGTCATGGCGATGATTTGCGGCTGTAATTTGGCGGCGTAGGTCAGGCGGATGGCGCGGGTGGCTTGCAGTCCGTCCATTTCTGGCATTTGCACGTCCATCAAAATCAAGTCATAGCGCTGACGTTCTAAGGAACGCATGGCTTCCAGCCCGTTGGCGGCAATATCGGCGCGGTAGCCCATGCGCTCTAACATGCGGATGGCGAGTTTTTGGTTGATGACGTTATCTTCCGCTAAGAGAATTTTTAGCGGGTAGAGGGTTGCCATTTGATTGTCAAATGCAGAAGCGCCCGCAGTATGGCGCTGTTCTTCTTTTTCGTTTTGCAGCGATAGCGCTTGTAGGATGGCGTTGTAAAGGCTGGACTGTTTGACCGGCTTGGTGAGGAAGGCAGAAAAATTCAGCCCGTCGTTTGGGTCGCGCCAGCCCAGCGAGGTCAACATCACAAGCGGCAGGGCGGGGCTTATCTCATGGATTTTCTGCGCTAGGGTCGCGCCATCCATTTGCGGCATGTGCATGTCTAGGATGGCTATATCGTATACTTCGCCTTGTTGAATGGACGCCAGCGCTTCCAACGGAGAGCCGAACGCCGCCGCCTTCATGCCCCAAGATTGAGATTGCAAGGTGAGAATGCGGCGGTTGGTTTCGTTGTCATCCACCGCCAACATACGTTTTCCATTTAGTGGAGCGGATGCGATGGCGCGTTTGCCCGGCAGCGTGGCGATGGGCGCGGCAATGTTGAAGTGGAAAATGGAGCCTTCGCCTTCGGCGCTATCTACCCACATAGAGCCGCCCATCAATTCGCTCATCCGTTTGCTGATGACCAGCCCCAGCCCTGTGCCGCCATACTTGCGCGTGGTTGAAGAATCTACCTGAGAGAAGGATTGGAAGAGTCGGTGAACGCGGTCTGGCGGAATGCCGATGCCCGTGTCGCGGATGGAGAAATGCAGAATGTAATTGGGGTCGCTTTTTGTGGGCGCGCGCCAGACTTCTGCGGCGAGGGCTATCTCGCCTTGATTGGTGAACTTGACCGCGTTGCTGAGCAGGTTGACAAAAACCTGCCGCAGGCGGGTCACGTCTCCGTAGATGGCTTCCGGCGTGTTGGGTTCAATAATGTAGCCGAGTTCCAGCCCTTTTTCGGTGGCTCTAATGGCGAGCAGGTCAATCGCAGATTCAAGACATTCGCGCAGGTCAAACGGTTGAATATCCAATTCCATTTTGCCCGCTTCTATTTTTGAGAAGTCGAGGATGTCGTTGATGATGGTGAGAAGCGCATCGCTGCTGTTGCGGATGGTCTCGGCGTATTCGCTTTGTTCCGCGCTGAGTTGCGTATCGAGCAGCAGACCGGTCATGCCGATGATGCCGTTCATGGGCGTGCGGATTTCGTGGCTCATGTTGGCGAGAAATTCGCTCTTGGAGCGCGAGGCGGATTCCGCCGCTTCTTTGGCGAAGCGCAGTTCTTCTTCGATGCGTTTGCGCTCGGTCAGTTCTTGTTGCACGGCTTCGTACAGGCGCACGTTTTCCAGCGCGCGTCCGGCGGCGGCGACTACGTTTTGGGCTAGTGAGATTTCGCGCTCGCTGAATTCCCGCGTTTCCACCGCGTCCCAGCCCAGCGTGCCTTCTACTTCGTCTCGGATGATGAGCGGCACAATTAAGAGTGATTGCGTTCCGCGTTGTTGAAGTATTTCGCGCATGTTTTCCATGCGCGGGTCGTTTTGCGCGTCGCTGACGACAAAGGGCGATTTATTGTTTACAACATATTCATTGATGACATTGCCGGAAATTTTGAACGAAAGCCCCATCGCAGAGACGCGCCCCGCAGCGGCGTATTCCGCCACCACTTTCATTTCGTCTCGGTTGTTTTGGCGCAGCGCAAAAGCGGATTGCGGCACGTTGAGATATTGAGACATTTCGCGGCAGACGATTTCCAGCACGCGGGTAATCTCCATGGTGGAGGTGGCGGCGGCGATGATGCGGTTTAGTAAATGCGATTCGCGTAATTGCAGACGCAGTTCTTCTTCGGCGCGCGCGCGTTCGGCGGTGCGTTGTTCTACGCGCCGTTCCAGCGTTTGATAGAGCAGCGCGCTATCTACCGCGCTGGCAATTTGGCTACCAATGGTGAAGAGCAGGTCGTATGCCGTTTCAGAGATGGGGCGCTCGCTGAGCGCGTTATCTATAATGAGAATGCCAACATGCTTCCCTTTTGCCAGTAGGGGAATGGCTAGGAAAGATTTGGTTTCTACCGCGTGAAAATAATTTCGCGCGCGTTCGCTTAAATAAGAATCATCAATGCTGACCAGCATGGGCTTGCCGGAGCGCATCACTTTTGGAAGCAGCGAGTTGGCTTGCGGGTCCAGCGGCAGGCGCATTCCTTGGAGAGCCGTCACCATGTCTGGCGAGAAGTTAATCGAATGCGCGTACAGCAACATCCCCTTTTCTTCTTCCGCCAGCATAATCATGGCGCGGTCAAACCGCAGATGTTGCGTAACGGCGGTTAGGCTGCGCTCTAAAATTTCATAGGTGTCGAGCGTATCGCTGAGCGTAGCGCCGATGTCGTACAGGGTGGTCGCTTCCGCGATGCGTTGCTGCAAAGCCATGTTAGACATTTGCAGGTTGGCGTTTGCCTGTTGAATAGCGTCATATTGTTCTTCCGAGCGGTCGCGCTGTTCCAATAACAAGGCTTCTTGTTTGCGGCTTTTCGTTAATAGCCGATGTAGCCGAAAGAGCAGCAGCCCCACAAGGATGGGGGCAAACAGCGCCAGCAGGGCGGCAAATTCTTCCCAGCGCGGCAAACGCAACGCAATGTAGAGCGCCGAGGCGGCGGAGAGGATAACCCCCGCGATTAATTCAAATTTAGACTGCCGCTCTTCCGAAGCGAGCCAGTAGTATTCCCATTCGCTGTACATATCTCCGCGCAGCGCGGAGTGAATTTCTTTTACGCGCGCCAGCGGCTGCTGATAGTAAATATAAGGAATGGTGGCGAATAAGCCTTCGTAACTTTCGTGCGCCATACGCTTAAAGCGCGCGTGAATTTCCTGCGGCACATTGGCAATCTCTTTTTGCGGGCGCCATTGCAGCGCGGCGGAATTAATTGCCAAGCGAGAAACCCGTATATCGCTGGCGCGGAACAGGCGCACAAAACCCGGCAGCAAGTTGTAAATTTGACGCAGGGTGAGCGGACGGAAGCGTTTTATAAAAGTGAGCAAAGGCGAGATGGGCATACGGTGCAAGCCGCGATTGAAGAAAAAGCGCGGGTCGCCGCAAATATCGCGGGCGTATTCCGCCGCGTATAAATTGAACTCGTGCGAGTATTGCTGGCGCGGGTTGAGCAGCGCCTCTTCGGTTACGGCGTAGCCTGCGGGAAGCGCCGCGTTGAGTTTTTCCGTCAGTTGATGTAGCGCGTCCGCTTGCAGCCGCGCAAGGTAGGCGGCGCGTTTTTGCGGGTCGCCGTCAAACTGCGTTTCCTGTTCCGCGCGGCGTTGCAGGTAATCTTGCATTTGCTTTACCGTTGCAATTAACGCATACACGCCAGATTCGCGGATGGGCTTGCCGCGCTCGTCTATGCCAAAGGGAATTTTTTTCATCTTGGCGGGCAGCGGCGGAAGTTCGCTTTCCGCGTAAATGGATGGAGTCCACTCCACGCGGTCCATCATTAAGGTGTTGCGCTCTTTTTCAGCGGATTCTTTTTTATCCGCTTCGCGCCATGTAAACTCCCATTCGCAACATTCATCGCCGTCTAACGCGCAGCGCAGTTCGCGTACTTCTGCGGGCGGCAGTCCTTTGCTAAATTGCGGCACAGAAGCGTATGCGCCTTGATACACTTGGCAAGTCATGTAGATGGAACGTTTATGCCAATGGGTGGGCAGGCGCTGCAACTGTGTTTTTGGATGCCATTGAATCGCCGCGCTGCTTTCTGTTATGCGCGCAACGCGAATATCTTCATTAACCACTTTGGCGGTCAGGCGCGGAATGAGATTGTAAATTTGTTGAACCGGCAAATGTTTAACCAGCGACTTTAACGCGCTCGGCACGCTTTTGAATCCGCGCCGAAAGTAGAAGTGCGGGTCGCCGCTAATTTCGCGCGCCAATTCGTTTAACATCAAATTGAATTCGTAGGAATAATAGCGGTTGGGGTCTTGTAGCCCTTCCAGCGTAATGGCGTAGCGCGGGTCTGGCATGGCGGCGTTTAGCCGCGCAAGGAGTTCGCTCAGCGCTTTTTGCTGCGCCGCGTGGATGCGCTGCGCCCGCTCTTGAGGCGCAAGCGCAGCGCTTTGCCCGTCAGAAATATTCCGCGCCGTAGATTCTTTCAACTGTTCCAGCGCGGCGACCACCAATGACCCGCGAATATGGTTGATGGGTTTGCCGTTTTCATCTTCCCCAAAAGGTTTATCTACTAAAAAGGCGGGCAGCGCGCCGAACTCGTCTTGTGGGCGCGTGGGCGGCGGCGTTATTTCTGCGGACGTAACTTGTTTTATTTTTTTCTTCTTAAATTTGAAGATGCCGGAAATTGGCTCCGCTTGCCAAGTGAGTTTCCATTCGCAATAAGGGTCGCCGCGCAACTGACATTTAATTTCCTCCACTTTTGCAAAGGGAATGCCGGAATGGTAGTAGGCGATGCTGGAATATACGCCTTGATAGGCGCGGCAGGTCATGTGAATGTAGCGGCGGCGCAAGTTCTGCGGCAACTTTGCAATTTGAGCCGCGCCATGCCATTCCAAATGAACAAAATTCTCGCCGGATTTTGCCACGCGAATATCCGCATCGCTTTGTTTGGATGAAAAGCGCGGCAATAAACTATACACATAAGACAACGCCAGCGGACGCGCCATGCTCATCATGCTTTGCGGCACGCTCTTCGCGCCGCGCAAATAATAAAACAGCGGGTCGCCGGAAATTTCCGCCGCGTAATCATTGGCGAACAAACTAAACTCGTAAGAGTAATAGTTATTTTTATCCAGTAAAGATTCCAGCGTAACGCGATATTGCTCATTGGGCATGGCTGCGTTTAAGCGGCGCGTTAGTTCTTTGATGGCGGCGCTGACTGCATTTTGAATGAACGCGGCGCGTTCTTGCGGCAAGAGCGCGGCGGGCGCTTCTTTTTGCGCTTTTTGAGTCGCCGAGGCTTTGAGCTGCTCTACGACGCCAATGATGGAGGAGGAGCGCGACTCTTTGATTAAGTTCCCTTTCGCGTCCAATCCAAAGGGCGGGTTGGTCATGCGGGCGGGCAGGGGCGGCAGGTCGTTAGCGCTTCGCTGTGAATCTTGCGTTTGTATGGCGGGCAGCGGCGTGGTGTTTGCGCCCACGGATGCGGGCTTTTCCTGCTTTTTGAAAAAGCCAGAAACGCCGCTTGAGTTGGCGTTCTTCCATGTCACTTTCCACTCGCAATACGGGTCGCCTTTGAGTTGGCATTTAATTTCTTCCAACTGAGCAAAGGGCAAATTGGAATGTAAATAGGGTACGCTGGAAAATACGCCTTGATAGGCGCGGCAGGTCATGCGGATGAAACGGCGGCGTAATTCTTTTGGCAGCCGCGCAAGCTGTTTTTCGCTGTGCCATTCAATGTAGGCAAAGTTTTCGCCCGATTGACTGACCCGCAAATCTGCTTCTGATTGTTTGCCGGTGAAGCGCGGCAATAGGCTGTATACATACCCCAAAGATAATGGGCGTATCAGGCTTAAAATTCCCGTTGGCATGGTGCGCGCCCCGCGCAAATAATAAAAGAGCGGGTCTTTGGAAATTTCCGCCGCGTAATCATTTGCAAAGAGGCTAAATTCGTAAGTGTAGTAGTTATTTTTATCTAGCAGCGATTCTGCCGTTACGCGATAGCGCGGGCTGGGCATGGCGGCGTTGAGTCGCGCAACCAATTCATCTACGCCTCGCTGAGTTTCTTCTGCTATGCGCGCGGCGCGGGCTTCTGGCGTTAGCGTGGCGGGCAGCTCGGCTTGCAGGCGCGTCCAAATGGATTCTTTCAACTGTTTGACGACTGCCGCCAAAGTGGAGCCGCGCGTTTGTTTGGAAAAATTCCCCGACGAATCTAACCCTAGCGGCGGATTGACCATTCGCGCAGGGAGAGCCGGTAAGCCTTGTTCTGCTTCCCGGTCTATGTGAACGTTGAGCGTGGAACGGTCAAAAATTTCGCCTGCTTCCATGTATGCACAATCCTTTATGAAGCGCGGATTCTATACTAATCTAGTCTGATTATACTATCCCCAATCGGTTTCAGAAACATCGTAACGGGGTTGCAATTGGCTTATGTAAATTTTCCCACAATCCGCAAAATATCAAACCCTTCGGCAAATGGAATCTCCGCTAATGCGCCGTGCCGCGTCATAATGGAGCGCGTTAATTCGCTGTTGAAGTAATATTTATCTCGGTAGGTTTCGTACTCCGCCAGCGCTTCAATTTTTTTGTTTACGTCTTCTTCGCTGACCTCCGCCAAAAAATGCGGGAAGAATCCGTAAGACGAGCGCACAACGTCAAACCCTAAAACAGTCACGCCGCGAAACGCCCGCAGGGCTTCTTCGGTCATGGTGTTATGGTCTTGATGCACATCCTGCCGCGAGTGAACGAAAATTAAATCCGGCTCAAAGTCTTTTCGCAACTTAAGAAAATATTCCAAAATTTCCTGTCGCGCGTTTGGGAAGATGCGCGTGGTGAACGGACCTAAAATAACGCGCTCTTCCGGCACGCCCAAAATTTTCATGGAACGGAGATGCTCGTCTTTGACGTTTTTCAAATCGGGATTTTTTTGATTATCCGAAAGCGTGACGCAAAGCGTTTGCGTTTTATTCACAATTTGATGCAGGAACGCGCCGCAACCTAATTCAATGTCGTCCGGGTGAGCGCCAAGGAAGAGAATTTTTTTCCCAAAGAAGTTCATGTTATTTCACCGCTAAAATTCCGCCAACGACTTTGGTCATGGTTAATTTGCCATCGCGGTTAAACCAGCGTGTAGCCACTTTCTCGATTTCTCCAATCAAGGCTTCGTATTCGTCTTTCCCATTAAATAGCGAGGTCCATAATTTGCGGTCTTCGCCCAGCGAAGCGCGTGTGTAATCCATAAACGGCTCAACAGCGGGGAAGGTGAGATGATTTTCAAAGGTGTGCAGGTCGGTCTTTGCAAAAATTCCGCTAATCGTATTAAAAACCTCGCTTTTGAAGCGCGAAGACCCCGGCATGGGCGGAATGGGCTTGCCTGTCGCTTCTTTGATAATCTCATAAAACATGCGCTTGTTTTCGGGCAGCGGACCAGAGACGAAGAGTCTGCCGCCCGGCTTTAACACGCGATGCGCCTCGCCAAAGGTGAACGCCAAATCGGAGGCGTAATAAATGGCAAAAGCGGACGTACATAAGTCAAAAGATTGGTCGCTGAATTGGAACGCTTGATTGAAGTCTAAAAATTGAAAGTTAATAGACGCGCCAATTTGTTTGTTTTTTGCGCGGGCTTTTTCTAACAACTCTTCGGAGAAATCTCCGCCCGTGATGTTTGCGCCGCCTTGAACGTACTCATTAAACAAAAAACATAATTTGCCCGCGCCGCAGCCCACATCTAAAATGCTCATGCCGCGTTGCGCTTGAAGCAGGTTGTTGGTCCAAACGTCAATATTGGCGGAGCCATATTTTTCATGGATGTCAATTCTCATTAACAAATCTTTGCTGGGTTCTTGATAATCAATTTTCATTGGAATCTCCTTTATGCAATGGCGCGATTATACCAAACGCGGCTCAAAATTCACCCGCTGAATTTTGAGCCGCGTCATTCATGATAAAATCCTCAAATTGGAGCAACCATGAGCAAAATTCAACCCGTCAAAGGCACGCGTGAGTTTTATCCCGAACAAATGGCGCTGCGAAATTTCATCTATGAAAAAGTTCGCGCCGCTTCGCAATTATTTGGCTATCAAGAATACGATGGTCCTTTTATTGAGTCAATTGACCTTTATGCGGCAAAGTCCGGCGAGGAACTTGTTAAGAAGCAATCTTTCACTTTTCAAGACCGTGGCGGAGACTTCGTCACTTTGCGCCCAGAATTAACTCCTAGCCTTGCGCGCATGGTCGCGGCAAAACAAGGCGAGTTAACCTTTCCGGCGCGCTGGTGGTCTTTTGGTCCGTTTTGGCGTTACGAACAGCCGCAAAAAGGGCGCGCCCGCGAATTTTTCCAATGGAACGTGGATATGTTCGGCGTGAACTCGCCCGAAGCAGACGCAGAAATTATTGCGGTGGCTGCCTCATTTTTACGCAGCGTGGGGCTTTTGCCGCAGGCGGCGACTATTTTTGTGAACAACCGCCGCTTGATGGACGCTCAATTTGATGCGCTGAACATCCCCGCCGAAAAACGCATGGATGTTTCTAATCTTGTGGACCGCCGCTCGAAGATGGACGCGCAAAAATGGGACGCATACGCGCTGGAACTTGGCTTGAACGCAACGCAGTTGGACGGTCTAAAACAAGTTTTAGGCAATTTTGATTTATGGAAAACCAGCGAAGAACTTACGCGCCTCTTCTCGGCGTTAGAAGCGTTGGGCGTCAGCGAATACGTCAAATTTGACCCGAACATTATGCGCGGTTTGTTGTATTACACCGGAACGGTCTTTGAAGCCTTTGAGACGAGCGGCTCGCTAAAACGCGCCATTCTCGGCGGCGGACGTTACGACAACCTTTTGGCGGATGTTGGCGGGCAGCCGCTTTCTGGCGTGGGCTTTGCCATGGGCGATGTGGTGATGGGCATTATTTTGCAAGAACAGGCGCTTGTGCCGCCGTTTACTCCCAGCCCTGCGCCCGTTCTCGTCACTGTGTTTGATGAGAGTCTGTTGCGCGAGTCTTTTGCATTGGCGGCGCAATTACGCGTGGACGGTCTGAACGTGCTGTGCGTTCCAGAACCTATTAAGTTGCAGAAGCAATTTAAATTTGCCGATAAGATGAAATCTCGCATCGCGCTGACGGTGGGACCGGATGAAGCGGCGCAGAATCTCGTGGCGGTGAAAAACCTCGCCACGGGCGAGCAGGTCGTCGTCGAGAGGGCGGCGTTGCTTCCTCTCCTTCAAAAAATCCTTGCGGACGCGCCTTCCTAATGATATAATTGCGCCCGCTTACTTATGGAGCCTGTAGCTCAACGGCAGAGCGCCACACTGTGGATGTGGATGTTGTGGGTTCGAAACCCATCAGGCTCCCTGTAAAAAAAGACCTCCGAGTCTGCTCGGAGGTTTCATTATGTAACCAATAAAGGCAAAAACTCTTATGATTGAAAGAACCGATTTAAGAAATATCGCCATCATCGCGCACGTTGACCATGGCAAGACGACTCTGGTGGATGGTTTGTTGCGCCAGTCGCACACCTTCCGCGAGAATCAGCATGTCGAAGAGCGCGTGATGGATTCCAACGACTTGGAGCGCGAGCGCGGCATTACCATCCTTGCTAAAAATACCGCCATTACCTTAATAGACTCCGCCAGCGGAAAACCCATCAAAATTAATATTGTAGATACGCCCGGACACGCCGACTTTGGCGGCGAGGTGGAGCGCGTGATGAACATGGTGGACGGCGTGCTGCTCTTGGTGGACGCCGCCGAAGGTCCTATGCCGCAGACGCGCTTTGTGTTGAAGAAGGCGTTGGAGATGGGGCATAAGGCAATTGTGGTCATTAACAAAGTGGACCGCAAAGACGCCGAGCCCGCCCGCGTTTTGAATGAAACCTTTGACCTTTTTATTGAACTGGGCGCAAGCGAAGAGCAAGCCGACTTTCCGATTGTTTACGCCATTGGCATAGACCAGCGCGCCGGACTTACGCCTGAACTTGGTCCTGACCTCAAACCGCTTTTTGATGTCATTCTCAATCATGTGCCTGCCCCCAAAGTGGACCCGGAAGCCCCGTTGCAATTATTGGTCACGACGTTGGGCTATGACGACTATCGCGGCGTAACCGCCATTGGGCGCGTTTTTGCGGGGACGATTAAAGCCGGTCAGCGTTTGGCGCGCATTAAAACAGATGGAACTGTTTTGCCAGAATCGGCAAAATATCTTTACACGTTTCAGGGCTTGAACAAGGTTGAAATTCAAGAAGCGCAAGCGGGCGATATTGTCTCGCTGGCGGGCTTGGATGGAATTGCCATTGGCGAAACGCTTGCCGACCCCAATAACCCGGTTGCCCTGCCCACCATCAAAGTGGAAGAACCCACCGTCCGCATGACCTTTGGCGTGAACACTTCGCCCTTTGCCGGTAAAGAGGGCAAGTGGGGAACTTCGCGCAAACTGCGCGAGCGTTTATACGAAGAACTCCGCACGAATGTTTCCCTGCGGGTGGAAGATACCGAATCGGCGGAGAACTTTCTCGTCTCCGGGCGCGGCGAATTGCATTTGGGTATTCTTATCGAAACGATGCGCCGCGAAGGCTATGAATTTCAAGTCTCGCGCCCTGAGGTGATTTATCACAGGGCGGTAGATGGCGCGTTGCTTGAACCCTATGAAGAAGTTCATGTAGAAACCAGCAACGAAACGGTGGGCGCGGTGGTGGAAATGCTCGGCAGTCGCCGCGGCAAGATGATGGAAATGCACGACGCGGGGCAAAACATGACGCGCATGGTTTACATCGTTCCTACGCGCGGGCTGCTTGGTTTTCGCTATCAATTCCTTACGTCCACGCGCGGCGCGGGCGTAATGCACACCATCTTTAATGGCTACGATGAACTTGCGGGCGCTATGTCCACGCGCACGAGAGGCTCTATTGTGGCATGGGAAGCGGGCTCAACTACCGCCTATTCCTTAAAATCGGCGGAAGACCGCGGCGTGTTGTTTGTGGGACCCGGCGTGGATGTGTACGAAGGCATGGTGGTTGGAGAAAACGCGCGCGGCAGCGACCTGCCCGTTAACGTTTGCAAAAAGAAACATCTCACCAACATGCGCGCTTCAGGCGGCGATATGGAAATTCGGCTGACGCCCCCGCGCCAAATGAGTTTGGACGAAGCCATTGAATATTTATCTGATGATGAATTGCTGGAAGTGACCCCGCAAAGTTACCGCATTCGCAAGCGCATCCTCAACACCGAAGAGCGCGGCAAACAAAGCAAAAAGGCAAAAGAACAGTTGGGCGAAGAGTAAGTCGCTTAACATCGAAAAAATTAAGTTATAATCTCGCCGCTTTCACTTGGGGAGGTGCCAGAGCGGTTGAATGGGACGGTCTCGAAAACCGTTGTGGGCTCCGGTCCACCGAGGGTTCGAATCCCTCCCTCCCCGCAGAAAAGCCCAATCATTTTGATTGGGCTTTTTATTTTCCATTGCGCTACCAGTCTTTGACATAAGGCTCCCATCCGCGGTTTTCCTCCAAATGTCTGCCGAAGATGTACGCCGCGCTGGCGGGCGGCTCTTTGGGAAGATGCAGCAACTTCATTTGCGCTTCTTCCACTCTACGCCCGCCCTTGCGATGATTACAAGCAGGGCAAGCCGCCACTAGATTTGTCCAAATTTGTTTGCCGCCCAAACGGCGCGGCAACACATGGTCCACCGTCAAGGTGATGTCGCGTCTGCCGCAATACTGACAGGTATAATTATCGCGCCGAAAGATTTCGCGGCGCGTTAACTTGACATGCGGGCGCGGCTTACGAACCTGCGTTTGCAAGCGAATGACTGAAGGTCTGGGAAGCATTTGCGATATTGTGCGAATATGTCCGCGCCCATTAACAATCAAATTCGCCTTGCCCGCAAGGATTAATCCAAGCGCCCGCCGCGTAGAGCAAACGTGAATTGGCTCAAAATTTGCGTTCAACACCAATACAGGCTCGTGCATTTTTCCTCGTTAATCTGCGTGATTATACTTCCAGTTCCATTCAATTTTTGCATGACAGGAGCGTTGAAATGAACATCCTTATTTCCGGCGGGTCGGGCTTTCTTGGCGCGGCGCTCGCGCAATCTTTTCTGGCGGACGGACATTCCGTCTTCATCCTCACACGCGGCGGAGAAGTCCACAACGGCGCGCAACCTATTCAATGGGACGCAAAAACCACAGCGGGCTGGGGGCATCGGCTCAACGAGATGGACGCCGTTATTCATTTGGCGGGCAAACCGCTTTCCTCTTTTCCGTGGACGGCGCAAACCAAACAAGCCTTTTACGATTCCCGCGTTCAAAGTGGCGCGGCGCTGGCGCAAGCCTACAAACAAGCCGCGCAGAAACCGCGCGTCTTTGTGCAAGCCTCCGGCATTAATCATTATGGAACGCGCGGCGAACCAGCGGATGAATTGACCCCGCCCGGCGATGATTTTTTGGCGCGGCTGACTCTGGCATGGGAAGCCGCCACCGACTCCGTGCAGACAGAATCTACGCGCCGAATCATTCTCCGCACCTCAGTCGTTCTCGGCGCGCAGGGCGGCATTCTCCCGTTAATGGCGCTGCCCGCCCGCCTCTTCATCGGCGGGCCCATAGGCGCTGGAAAATTTGCCGTCCCCTGGATTCATCTGCGTGATTGGGTTGGCGCGGCGCGTTTTCTTATTGAAAACGAAACAGCGCGCGGCGCGTATAATCTCGTTGCGCCGCAGCAAACCTCCAACGCGGAGTTTAACCGCGCCCTTGCCGCCGCGCTGCGCCGCCCCTACTGGCTGCCCGCGCCCGCCTTTTTATTACGCGCCGCCTTAGGCGAGATGAGCGTCCTCATTACCGAAGGAAGATTTGCTCGCCCTCAACGTTTGTTAGACGCGGGCTATCGCTTTCAATTTGAAGACCTTCGCGCCGCGCTGCAAGATTTGTTGTAAATGTTTAAGGAGATTTAACTCAATATGAAAAAAATGATTTTACTGTTTGCGCTGACTCTTTCCGCCTGCTATCCTGTCGTCCATCCATATGAGCCGGAGGTTCAGCCTGCCTTAATTTTTCCAACTCCAACGGATTTAGCGTACATTGACCCATCTTCTTATCCCACCGCGCAGGCGAGCGTCTCCGCGCAAAATCAACCCGTGATGAGCGGCATGGATGTGCGCGTGGATAGCGTAACGATAGACGGCAAAAATCTTAATGCGCTGGTTTGTTTCAGCCTGCCAGATTCTTCCGATTGGGGGATTCTCTCCGCCCGTTTAACGTATGGCGGCGGAATCCTCTTGCAGGAATTTTCCACCACGCTGGTCAGCGTTCAAGAGCCGATTAATGGCGGCGCGGGGCAGCGCTGCGATACGCTCACCTTTCTTGTTCCGCCGGACGCGGATTTAACCAACGCGACTATTGTCATTGAAACGATTGGCGCGACTCCCCGCGCAGATGATTACTGCGCCGTCTATATGCCGAAAATTCAACAGGCTTTATTGGCGCGCGGCGTGAGCATTGTGCTGCAATGCGCGGACGTGAACGGCGCGCAGGTGATGCAAATTGTTTCCTTCCCGCCGGAGATGACTCAACAACAGGCGGAGGAATTGGTTTACAGTCCGGAGTTTTATTCCATTCAAGGGAATTGGGAATTTTCGTTTCAGTTGAGTCAATAACTTCTGATATAATCGCGCCATGTCCAAAACAAAAAGTCACTTAACGGTTTACGCTTATTTCGCCCGCTGATGAACTTTCCGCGATGGCGTTTTTTTAAGCGCGCCCACGCGGGCGCGCTTTTTATTTGACCATGAGCGGCGCAAAAAAATAGCGCCGCGTTGTTTGAGACGTTACGATGAAATGATACAGACCCGCGCGGTCTTGAAACGAAGGAGAATAAAAAAATGAACGTTGATGAACAAGTTGAACTTTTGATGCAAGGCACGGAGTACGGCGATGAGGATTTGAAGAAAGCCATGACGGCGGAATTGCGCGAGCGGCTGCTGTTGGCGCAAAAGGAAAATCGCCCGCTGCGCGTGTATTGCGGCTACGACCCCACTTCCACCGACTTGCATTTGGGGCATACCATCACCATGCGGAAGTTGCGCCAGTTTCAAGACTTGGGGCATGAGGTCACTTTTCTCATTGGCAGTTATACCGCGCTGGTCGGCGACCCTTCCGACAAGAACAAGGCGCGTCCCATTTTGACCGAAGAGCAGGTTAATGAAAACGCGCGCACTTACGCCGAGCAAGCCTTCCGCGTGTTGGATAAAGATAAGACCAAAATCCGTTATAACGGCGAATGGCTTTCCAAATTAACCCTCGTAGATTTGATTCGACTGGGGCAGGTTTTTACCGTGCAGCAATTTCTCAAACGCGATAATTTTGCCAAACGTTTTGAAAAGGACGAACCCATTTACCTGCATGAGACGTTTTACGCCATTATGCAAGGCTATGACGCGGTTGCCATGCAAACTGACGTGCAAGTGGGCGGCACAGACCAGCTCTTTAATATCATTGTGGCGGGGCGCAAATTGCAGGAAGCCAAAGGTCAAAAACCGCTGGTGGGAATCATCACCGCCATTTTGCCCGGCACAGACGGCGTACAACGCATGTCTAAATCTACGGGCAACATTGTTCCCATTGATAGCGGCGCGGAAGATATGTTCGGCAAGGTGATGTCCGTGCCGGATGCGGCGATGGGTTTATACATGCGCCTTGCCACGCGCTGGTCGCCGCAGCAGATTGAGACTCTGGAGCGCGAAGTGGCGGCGGGGAGTTTGCACCCGCGAGACGCAAAGATGAAAATTGCCCGTGAGATTGTCAGCGTCTTTTACTCCGAACCCGAAGCGGACGCGGCGCAGGAATATTTTGTGAAGCTCTTTCAACAAAAGGAAATTCCAGACGAAATGCCCGACTATGAATTAAAAGACGGTCAGACGGTGGTGGATGTGATGATGGACGCTAAACTTGCCGAGAGCAAAAGCAAAGCCCGCAGCCTGCTAGACCAAAAAGGAGTCAAGTTAGACGGCGAAGTCATTCCGCATGACATGCCCTTTCCCCATGCGGGCGTGTTACAAGTGGGCAAGCGCCGCTTTTTGCGCGTGAAGTAAGGTTTGGTTTTATCAAGTAGGACAGGCTTAGCCTGTCCTACTTCATTTTATAGACGGGCGTATAATGCGAAGAAAATTCCAATAAAAGAGGTGACTCATGTCCGAGCAATTTACGTTTGGCGGCGAGATTGTATGGCGACCATCTTCTGATGACGTGGAACGCGCCCACCTGACGGCGTTTATGCGTCAGCATGGCATAAAGGATTTTGCGGGGCTGATGCAAAAATCCACCAGCGAGGTGGAGTGGTTTACGGACGCGGTTTTGAAATACCTCAACATTGAATTTTACAAACCCTATTCGCAGGCAGTGGATTTATCTCACGGCATTCAACTTCCCACTTGGTGCGTGGGCGGCGAGATGAACATCATCCACAACTGCGTGGATAAATATCAGACTACGGAAGCGAAGACGCGGGTGGCAATCACCTGGGAGGGCGAGGAAGGCGTTGTTAAAACATTATCTTACGAAGATTTATATAAAGAAGTAAACAAAACCGCCAACGCCTTGCGCTCGCTTGGCATTGGCAAAGGCGACGCGGTAGGCTTGTATATGCCCATGACCGCCGAAATTGTCATTGCGCTGCTCGCCATTGCAAAAATTGGCGCCATTATTCTTCCGCTTTTTTCCGGCTACGGAGCGGGCGCAATTGTCTCGCGCCTGCAAGATGGAGGCGCAAAAGCGCTCTTCGCCGCAGACGGCTCGTTTCGGCGCGGCAAACCCATCGAAATGAAAGCGGTGGCGGATGAAGCCGCCGCGCAACTGCCCAAATTAAAGCATATCATTGTCTTAAAGCGCACCGCGCAAGCGGTGAACATGCAAGCCGGACGCGACCATTGGTGGCATGAATTAATCAACGCGCAAAGCGCGGAATGTGAAACGGAACGAACCGCCGCTGAAGACCCGCTGATGATTATCTACACCTCCGGCACAACCGGCAAACCGAAAGGCGCGCTACACACGCATTGCGGCTTCCCCGTGAAAGCAGCTCAAGATATGGCGTTTGGCACGGATGTTCACGCGGGGGACGTGATGTACTGGATGACGGATATGGGTTGGATGATGGGACCTTGGCAGGTCTTTGGAACGCTGCTGCTCGGCGCGACTATCTTCCTTTATGATGGCGCGCCGGATTTTCCCGCGCCAGACCGTTTATGGGCGCTTGCCGAGCGCCACAACATTAATCAAATGGGCGTCTCGCCCACGTTGATTCGCGCGCTCATCCCCAGCGGGGAGGAACATTTTCGCCAGCACGACCTCTCTTCCATCAAGTGTTTTGCGTCCACCGGCGAGCCGTGGAATCCCGACCCGTGGTTGTGGCTCTTCCAAAAAGTGGGCGCGGGTAAACGTCCCATCATCAACTACTCCGGCGGAACAGAAATCTCCGGCGGCATTGTCATGGGCAACTTTTTGCTGCCGCTAAAACCCTGCGCGTTCTCGGCGGCTTGCCCCGGCATGGCGGCGGATGTGGTCGGCGAGGATGGCAAGCCCATCCGCAATGCGGTGGGCGAGCTGGTCATCAAAGCCCCGTGGATTGGCATGACGCGCGGCTTTTGGAACGACTCGCAGCGCTATTTGGATACCTACTGGTCGCGCTGGGAAAATGTTTGGGTGCATGGAGATTTCGCCGCCATTGATAACGATGGCTTGTGGTACATCCTTGGGCGCTCGGACGATACGATTAAGGTCGCGGGCAAACGGCTGGGACCGGCGGAAGTGGAATCCATCCTCGTGCGCCATGACGCGGTGGTGGAAGCCGCCGCCATTGGCGTGCCGCATGAAGTGAAAGGCAGCGAACTGGTTTTGTTTGTTGTGTTAAAAGCGGGCGCGGCGGCGGATGACGCGCTGCGCGCCGCGCTCAAAGAAATGGTGATTGAGGAGATGGGCAAAGCGCTCGCGCCGAAGAAAATTCTTTTTGTTTCCGATTTGCCCAAAACGCGCAACGCCAAAGTGATGCGCCGCATGATTCGCGCCGCTTATCTCGGTCAGGCATTGGGCGACACCTCCTCTTTGGTCAACCCGCAGGCAGTGGAAGAAATTCGCAAGGCGGCATAGCGTTCTACGTTTATAATTCTCCTTCTTCCGCAACACGGAAAAAGGAGTTTGAATGAAAACCGTTTCTAAAATTTTATTTCTCTTTGCGTTCTTTGCGCTCATTTTATCGGCATGTGGCGGCGCAACGCCCACCCCGCTGGTAATTGTGGTTACTGCCACGCCGCCGCCGCCCACCGAGTCGGCGCTAGAACCCACCGCCACGCTCGCGCCTATTGCGCTGGGGGGCGCGCAGCGCGCTCAATCTATGAAATGGATTGACGGCGGCTCGTTAATTTACATTCCATTTTCCGACTTTTCTATGGGTAATGGAGATTTCAACGCCCCGATTCACAACGTCACCTTAGATGATTATTGGATGTACGCCGCCAAAGTGACCAACCGCATGTACGCGCAATGCGTGGCAGTTGGCGCGTGCGGCGCTCCGGCGCAGGAACTCGGCGGACCGGTTTACAGCAACCCGGAGTTTTCCAATCATCCTGTTGTAGGCGTTACATGGGAGCAAGCGCAAACGTATTGCGCCTGGGCGGGCGGCTCTTTGCCCACCGAAGCGCAATGGGAAAAAGCCGCCCGCGGCGAAGCGGCGAACCCCTACCCCTGGGGCAGCGCCGACCCCGCTTGCGATATTGTCAATTTCTCTTATTGCAACGGCAGTACTTCCGAAGTGACCGCCTTCAAAAATGGAGTCAGCGCCTACGGCTTGTACGATATGGCGGGCAACGTCTTTGAGTGGACAGCCGATTGGTACGGCGAATCCTATTACAACGAATCTGCGTTGGTAAACCCAACCGGACCGCAAAGCGGCGACTATCGCGTCATTCGCGGCAGTTCGTTTGAATCCTATCCCGACCAGATGAATCTCGCCATACGGCATTTTAATTCCCCGTCGAATCATCGCCGCGATATTGGATTCCGCTGCGTGGTTGCAGAACCAAAACCATACGCG